>Ga0181607_10005141_pt1 | contig 11092 bp, 9 predicted proteins | sample 041ome_9_FD_132420 | JGI IMG/M metagenome (GOLD analysis project Ga0181607, IMG submission 132420) | Coastal salt marsh microbial communities from the Groves Creek Marsh, Skidaway Island, Georgia - 041413US metaG (megahit assembly) | ecosystem: Environmental > Aquatic > Marine > Intertidal zone...
ATATAATATTTTTTTTTTAATCTCTTTAAATAAAAATCATAAATTTTTTTTCTAAAATTTATGATTTTTTTTATATTTTTGAGTTGAGATATTCCTAATGCACAATTGATATCACTCAAACGGTAATTGAAACCCAAATCTTTTATGTCATAATCCCAATGTTTTTTTTCATTTCTTATTATTCCATGTGATCTTAATAATTTTGCTTTAGAAAATATACTTTTAGAATTAGTAACTATCGCACCACCCTCACCTGTAGTTATAGTTTTTAACGGATGAAATGAAAATGTACAGATATCTGAATGAGCACAAGAACCAACCATATATTTTTTTTTGTTATAAATATAACTGGCTCCAAAAGCATGACATGCATCCTCAATTAAAAAAAAATTATATCTTTTTTTTAGTTGAAAGTATTCAGAAACATATCTTGGGAATCCTCCATGATGCATAATTATAACTGCTTTGATTTTTTTTATTTTATTTTTTTTAATACAATCTAATAAATTCTGAGGTGTCATATAGCCGAATTTTTTATCTACATCAGCAAGATATATCTTTGCATGAATATTTTTTGCCATACTATAGGATGAAATAAAATTAATTGATGGCATTATAATAATATCATTTTTTTTTAAATTGATTGACATTAAAGCTAAATGAAGTGATGAAGTTCCACTTGAACTTACCAGCACATTTTTAACATTTAAAAAATTACTTAAATCTTTTTCAAACTTTTCAAGATAAGGTCCTGTGGTAATTAAATTTTCATTTAATGAATTTTTTATTGTTTGTAAATCATTTTTAAAAATATGATGTTGACCATAATTTATTTTTTTTTTCATTATTTTTTTAAATGTTTTAAATTTAGTGGAGTGCCCTCCTTGATATTTTTTTTTACTCTTTTTCCTAAAATTTTTTTATAAAGCCTTGGATGCAAACCATATCCTGGTCGAATAATTCGAATGTTTTGTGAATTAATTTTTTCATTCTTTAAAATATTTTTAGAAAAATATATTGATCTTCTAAATTTATAACTACTATTTTTTTCAAAATTTTTATCATAATCAATTTGCCCCATTGATATAAAAATATTATTTATTGTATTACAAAAATTTTTTAAGGTTTTTGGTTCTAATGAAAAAATATTATCTAACCCAGAGTTTTTTTTATCGAGTGTAATATGTTTTTCAATTAATGCAGCACCTAGAGCAACCGCTGCATAAGAGACCTCATTAGTGATGTAATGATCTGAAAATCCAATTGGTATCTTAAAAGTTTTTTGTAAATCTTTTATATTATTTAAATTTGCTCTATTTTGTTGAGAGGGATAGTCGCTATTACAATGCAATAAAATTAAATTTTTATTTTTGGCAGACAAAAAAATATTCACTATTTTTGTGATTTCATTAAAATTTATAACACCAGTTGAAATAATTGTGGGTTTATTTAATTTTGCTAGATATTTTACGAATTCAAAATTGGGCGCCTCGCACGAGGCAACTTTAAAACAAGGTAAATTAAATTTTTTTAAAAAATCAACTGTTCTTTCATCAACTGGTGTAGAAAAACAATCAATTTTTTTTTTTTTTGAATACGAAAATATTTTTGAATGCCAACTAAAAGGGGTTTTTGCTTTATCGTAAAGTTTGTAAAGATTGTTACCTTTCCAAATACCATCTTTAATTAAAAATTCTTTTTTTGCTAAATTCAAAGTCATGCTTTCTGGATCATAAGTTTGTATTTTAACGGCTTGAGCACCCGCATCTTTAGATATATCTATCAATTTAAGAATATTATTTAATTTGCCTAAATGATTAGCTGAAATTTCTGCAACAACATAAGGTTTACTATGATTCTGAATTACTGATTTTCCAATCTTTACTTTTGAATTTAATTTCATTTTAAAAAGACTATTAGTATATTTATTATATTGTATCTTGCAATTAAGGATACATTAAATCTAATGAAAGTTTTATTCATAACTAGCTATGGAAAAGAAGGATTTGGACATCTAGTAAGATGTATTGCAATATCTCAAGCATTTAAAAAACTCAAAATTAATTATAAATTTTTGATTAATAATGAAAAAAATATTTTTGATAATCTAAAAAAAAGTGAAATTGAAGCAAGTTTTGATTGGTACAAAGAAAAACATAAGACAATCTCGGTAATTAAAAAATTTGATATAATAATTTTAGACAGTTTAAAGATTAGTAAAAATTTTCTTATAAGAATTAAGAATGTATCTAAATTTATGGTTTATATTAATGACTATAATAGGTGGAAAATAAATGGAATATTGCATGTAGATTGGACACTTTTAAAAAAAAGGAGAACTAATAAATTAGAAATTTTAGGGCACAAATATACACCTTTAAGAAAAGATTTTATAAAATCTAAAAATTATAAATTAAATAAAAAGATAAAAAATATTTTCATTTTTTTTGGTGGTTCAGATGTTCGGGGATTATCGAATAAAACGCTAAATTATCTTGTTAAAAATCATCCAGATTTCAACTTTAAAATAATTTCAAAAAAGAAAGAATTTAAAAATGTTAAATATTATAATTTATTAAATGCAAAAAAATTAATAAAAATTTTATTAAAATCAGATTTGGTAATTACAAGTGGAGGTCAAACACTATATGAAATTGCTTATATTGGAATTCCTTCGATAGTATTTTCTGAAACAAAATATGATTCTGAAGATATAAAAGCCTGGACAAAAAAAGGGGGGATATTGTATTCTGGTCAATGGAATTCAAAAAAGTTTAATTTAAATTTAGAAAAAAATTTTAAAATTATTCAATCTTATAATTTCAGAAAAATAATGAGAAAAAATATGGAAAAAATAATAGATGGCAAAGGAGCTTTAAGATTAGCAAAAAAAATTCTTTTTTATGAAAAATTTAGAAAAAAAAGTTAATAAATTTCAAAAAACTTTTGAAAAACAGTTTGTGGCAACTGTACCTGATGCAAATGTATTTAGACTTCTTGTAAATAAAAATTTTAATTTTAAAAATAAAAACATATTAGATATTGGAATTGGATACGGTGCAAATCTGCTTGAATTTAAGAATAGAGGAGCTAAGATTTTTGGTATTGATATAAGAAGTAAAATTTTAAAACACATTGTTAAAAAAAATAATTTAAATTCAAAAAATTTTTTTGCAAATGATTTAAATATAAATTTTCCAAATTTAAAAAAAAAAATGGATTTGGTTTTATGTAAAGATACTATTTATTACCTAAACAAAAATAAGCAATTTTTTTTATTTAAAAATATAGATAAAATACTTAATAAAAATGGATATTTTTTATTCCAATATATTCAAAGTCAATTTCAGCAAAAAAATAAAGATAATTATTCTTTTAGTCTAAATAGTAAACCATACTTTAAATTACTTTTAAAATTTTTTGATAAAAAAAATCCAATTGTTTTTTTAAAGGAAAAACATATTAAAAAATTGATAAAACATACAAAATTAAAAATTAAAAATAATTTCTTTGACATAAGTATGAACATTAAAAATCAAAAAGTAATTATTTCAGTAAATAGATTTATCTTATTGCAAAAATAAAGATGGTAATGAAACACTTAACAATTAGAAATAGAGCAATTTCAATTTTGGATGATTTTTTTAAATCAAATAGAACTCTTAAAAAATTCTTATTGCCATCAAATATATGCTACGTTGTGCCACTGGTTTTAAAAAAAAATAATATTCATTTTAAATTTATAGATATTTCCAAAAAAGACCTAAATATGGATAAAAATCAAATAATTAAAAATATAAAAAAATATAATGGAATGATTTGGTTCAATACTTATGGAAATGAAGAAAAAAACACAAACTTTTTTAAAGAATGTAAATTACTTAATAAGGATTTTGTAATAATCAATGACAAATGTCTCAATGAGCCTCAAATAAAAAAGTCAAAAAATTGTTTTTCAGATATGGAATTATATAGCACAGGCTATTCTAAATATTGTGATTTAGGTTATGGAGGTTTTTCTATTAGTAAAGAAAAGATTAAATTCCATAATACAAAATTTTTGGAAGATGATTTTAATAAAATTTCAATCAACATCAAAAACTCAATAGTATCTAAAAAAAAAATTATAGATATTTCAAATAACTGGCTTAAAAAAGAACTTATCAAAGATGAAGGTAATTACTTTTCAAAAATAAAAAAATCAATAAAAAAAATTAAATTACATAAATCTAGAATTAATCAAATCTATGATGAAATAATTCCTAACGAAGTCAAATTAGGAAAAAAATTTAATTTATGGAGATATAATATTTATATATCTAAAAATGAAAAGTTGCTAAAAACAATTTTTGAAAATAACTTATTTGCAAGTAATCATTATTACCCTTCATCAAAAATTTTTAAATCAGAAAAAAAAAAAATTACAGATTTATTGCACAATAATGTTATTAATTTATTCAATGACTTTAGATACAGTGAAGATATGGCTGAAAAAACTGCAAAATTAGTAAGGAATCATTTTCTTATGTTTGGAACAAAAAATTTTTATGAATAAAATTTCAATAATGCAACCTCCTTTTTTACCATGGGCAGGTTTTTTCTATTTACTAAAAAAATCAAATAAAATGATATTTTTGACTGATGTAAAATTAGAAAAAAACTCTAGACAAACTAAAAATTTTATTTTGAAAAATAATCAAATTATTAGTTTAATTGTACCTGTTCTGGGGTCGAGAAATCAAATAATAAATAACTCAATTATTGATGATAATCAGTATTGGAGAAAAAAAATATCAAAGACTTTAGAACAAACGTATAATAATCATCCTTATGGAAAGAAATTAAATGAAAATATATTAAAAATAATTAACGATAATAACATTAACTATCTTAAAGATCTTAATATACAGATTATAAAAACTATTTCAAATATGCTGAATATCAAAACAAACTTTTATATGGATACAGACTATAATTTTGAGGGATATAAATCAGAAAAAATTAAAAATATTTGTAATTTTTTTAATATAAAGAACTATATTAGCCCAATTGGAGCAAAAAATTATATTGAAAAAGAAAATATACTAAAAAAAAATAATATAGAAGTAAAATATATAATTGACAAACCAAAAGTAAATTACAATCAATTCAGAAATAATAATGATTTCAAAAATAATCTATCTATTGTTGATATTATTGCAAATCTTGGCCCTGAAAAAACATGTGTATTTTTAGAAAAAAAATTTAAATTTGAAAATTAGCTTTTTTTTAAAACAATACATGTTTGTGATTTATTAATATTATAATTAAACTTTTTATCAGTGTTTATAAAGTTAATAATTTTTTTAAAATCTTTTAAAACTAATTTTTGTTGTTGACCTGACATTCTATAAGCTGAATGATCAGAAAATTTATAGAATAAAAATGTTTTATAAAGTGAGTAAAAAATATTATTATAAAATCTATTAATAAATTTTAAAAAAAGATTTCTTTCAATCAGATTAGAGTAATTGTTATAATCTCTAATTGTTACTCTATAATAAAATTTTTTTTTAATTTGTTGTAATAATTTCGATGGTTTAGACAGAATAAAGATTGAAATATTCCAAAAGAGTTTATCTAAAAGATTTTTTTTTTTGAATTCAAAGTCAATTGAGCTTGCTATAATTTTAGATGAGTCTTTATCAACTAAGAAATTTTGGGACAAAATACCTGTTGTTTTTATTTTTTGCTTTGAAGAAGAGTCAAGATCTATTCTGTGTCGAAAATATTCAATACCTTTAATTTTATTTGCAAAATGGTTTCTAAAAATTTTATCCTCATTTATAATATTTCCTAAAAAAACTTTAGGATTTTTATTAAGCAATATACCCTCAATGGGAGAAAAATCTAAACCACAAATTAATTTTTCAGAGCTTATAATTTCTTCAAAAGCAAAGCCTTTATGTTTTATAATTACATTTTTTGAATTACTAAAAAGTTTTTTATATCTATGATAAAATTCAATATCAGAAGGGTGAGGTCTTATAATAAATTTTTTGTTAGGTTTTTCTTTAATCAATAAATTAATATTTTTAATAAATTTTTCTAAATAAGAAAATTTTATTTTTAATTTTTTTTTATTTCTATCTGGTCTCTCTTTGTCAAATTTATAATCTAAAAAATTTTTGACTCTGAAATAAGGAATTGGAATCATAACAAATATTGTCTTTTTCTTAATAAACTTAATTTTATTTATATTTTGGTAAAGTTGTATTTTTGGATTTCCGCTTACGACTATTTTGTTTTTAGGAAAAAATTCTGAGTAAATTTTTTTTAATTTTTCATTAAATACAAATTTTTTGTGAATAAGATTAGAAAATTTATAATTAGAACTTCTAAATTTAACAAGCTTCTTTTTCTGAAAAGTTAAACCTATTTCCTCTTCATCTAATACGTAATATTTAAATGGAGCTAGATTTAACAATTTAATAAATGGATATTTGTAATTAAAAGAGTTTGAGTCAATTAAAATTGATTGATCAGATTTTCTGCTCAGAAAATAAGTGGAAAATAGATGCCAAAATATTTCTTTATGCCAACCAATATGTACTGAATTAACCTCTTTATTTTTGAGCAATTCTTTTGCTAGGATAAGGCGTCCTAAAAAATCTCTATGATAATTTTCAAAAGGTAAATATATTATCATTAACTATTTAGATAAATATTCTCTTAAAATATTGGTGTGTTTTTTCAAATTCCTTGTAAATTTTTTATTCAGTAAATATCTATATTCTTTTGTTTGAATTCCATATCCTGGTAACTTAAATGAAAATTTTGTATTTAAAAGTTTCTGACCCTTTTTTACGTCTTCATCAATGTGTAAACTTCTTGACCATTTGTTTCTTTTATTTTTTATGAAATTATTAATTTTCCTATCAGGGCTACCCATAATAATTTCTAGTCTTCTAATTTTATCTACAAATATTTTTGCATCTTTTTTCTCTAAAGACATTATATGTTCTGGACTTCTTGTAAATTTATTTAAAGTTATTGTTTTTTCAATCAACTTTGCTCCTGCTGCTATGGCTAGAATACTAGTCTCATAATTCGGGCTATGGTCAGAAAAGGCTGTAATTATATTTTTTATTTTGTTTAAACTTCCAACCATTTTTAAATTTATATTATGCAAATTAGCCGGATATCCAGTTGGACAATGATGAACTACAATCTGATTATTCTTTTTTTGGTTCTTGATCTTTTTTATAGTTTTTTTTATTTCCGATATATTTGCAAGTCCAGTGTCTATTTGAATAATGAAATTATATTTTTTTAGTTCCTTAATTCGCTCATGATTATTAATATCAAGAGATGGGAATTTAATAGAAGAAATTTTATTTTTCTTACAAAATTTTAAAGATTTAATGGATGGACATGTAAAAAATATCTCAATTCCTTTCCTTTTAGCATATTGTATGACCTTTGACCAATTTTTCTCGCTTAAGCTTCTTCTTTGAACAATTTGATAATAATTTTCAGAATGTTTTTTTATTTGTAGTTTATTATGTTTTTTGATCAAATATTCATATTCAAATTTGATATTCTTGTCGTAAACTAAATCAGTGTAATGTTCTAAATACTGAAATTTAACAGCATCTGCCCCAGCAAAGGTAGCTATATCAATAAGTTTTTTAGCAGACAAAAGTCCATTATGTGTGGCTCCAGCTTCAAAAACAACTATTGTATTTTTTTTTTTAAATAATTGAGACATAAATAGCTTAAGAAGAGTATGTTTATATAAGCTATTTTTTTAACTATCAATCTTTTTATATTCTATAAATTATTTTTCTAGAACTTAAAAGCTTATAAATTTTATTTGACTCATCTTTAGAAATTTTAATTTTGTTACCTATATCCTCAACTGAGTTTGTACCATCACAATAAGAATGAAAATCTAAAAGTTTTCTAACGTTTAAATTCAAATTTTTTTGTGCTCCAATAGTATCTATTAAATTATATTTGGTTAAAAAAGGTTCACATGGAAAAGATGAAACAGGTAAAATTGTTTTTTCTATAATTTTTATCAAATTTTTATAAATTCTAAAACTTTGTAGTAAACCTTTTTCTGTTACAACTCTTCCTATTTGATCTAATGAAGTATGATACTCTGGATATGATCCATATTTAGTTTTCATTAATGACACTATGGGCAAGTTGATGTGCGGAGAACAATATTGTCTTTCATCGCTTCCCCTTTCTAACCAAGTATATTTTTTAACATTTATTTTTTTTGTTTTAAAAAGCTTTTTTAAAATTTTATCTGAAAAAGTATTTCCATTACGTGATTCTAGATAACTAAAACTTCCCTCATCTCCAACACAAGTTATGTTAAAACCAGCAATTATATTTTTTTTTAGATGAGAATAGTTTTTGTGTAAATATGCAATTGAACCAATAGTCTCTGGTACAAATATAATTCTATAAGAATAATAATTATTTTTTAAACTTTTAATAAATTTTGCAATAAATGAACTCAATACAATTCCAGAAACCTCATTATTTGCCATAGAAGGGTGGCATATATAGGTAGAAAAAAAAATTTCTTTTTTAGACTTTCCTTTAATTAAAAGTTCTCCATAAGGCATTTTTCCTTTTTTGAAATTAGAGTTTATAAATAATTGAAATTTATCTTTATCTTTATATTTTTTAAAATCTTTATATCTCATACAAAATCCCCAACGTTTTTTGTAATATGATACCAGGTATGGTATGGCTTCAGGCTGATTTTTCAATGTATACAAATTTTTTTTTAAATTTTTAAACTTTATATTTTTTTTAATTGAAGATGAGTACTGCAAAATGGATAAATTATTTTTGTGATAATCAAGAATTTTATTTCCTTTGTTATCTTTAAGCCATGCCTCTTTTACATTCCATTCATCAGGAATTTTCCAATCAAAAACTTTTTCACCAGATCTAAAAAATTTAATATTTAAATCTTTAATTTCACGTTTTAAAATTTTTAAAGTTTTTATATTTCCCCTGCCAGTGAGGCTTCGATTTAAAGGGAATATTTCTTTAGCTAATTCAATCATTAATTCTGGCTAGCAGCGAGTATCTTTCAGGCAAAATACTAAAAAGATTAGAGATATTTTCCTTTGAATAATTAGTTAATTTCATTTTTAATTATAAGATTATATTACTCTATAATTATATATCCTGAGCCAGCACTAAACTTTGATTGCATCATTTTAAAGTTTAAATTTCCAAAAACCTCTTTAATAGCTAGGGTCTCTCCTGGAAAATCTTTTGAATTTGGCTCATCAAAACCTATTATGCTCCCCTTTGTAAGATAAGGAATGATAGCTTTAAGGCAATCTTTTGTTGGTTTATATATATCCATATCAAAGTATGCTAGAGCAATGAGGGTTTGACTATTTTTTTTTAAATAATTTTTAATTGTTTTTGAAGCATCCCCTTTAACTAAATCATGCCTTTTTATATGGTCAGCTGGTGACTCAAAAGCATGGTACTCAAGAATTTTACTTAATACATCTTCATAAAACTTAGTTGTAGAAAAACTCCCTACTGTAGAAATTTTTTTATTACCTTTTTTTTCATGTTTAGAGACAGATGGAAATCCTGAAAAAGTGTCAAAACCTATTATTTTTTTTTGTAAATTATATGGCTCATAAATGCCCCTAAAATTCATAAACAAACTAAGATTTTGCCCCCATCTGCATCCAAACTCTATTACATCTCCGGTTATATCAAGTGTTTTTTGATACAGCTCATTCATAAATAGAATCCGCATTAATAAAATTCTATTAATAAATAGACCTAAATTTTTCATTTTAAAATCGTCATTTCCTGGCCAGTTGTTAAAAATTTTTTGGAATTCAACACGTTTTTTTGACTCGGTAACCGAAATATAGGTTGAAGATGTTAATTTTGATTTTTTAGACATAACAATTATTAGTTTAAATTGTTTTTTTTAAATGTATATAAATATTATAATGTATTAATATAATAGTGTAAGTATTTAATGTTTATATAAATTTAAATAGTTAACTAAATCCTTTAAATTTTTAATGCTTAAAGACAAAATTTTAAATAAGAAAATTGTAATTTTGGGTGGTGGTTTTAGATCTTTATTAACAGCTGCATATTACTCAAAATATACAAAAAATATCACAATAATTAGTAAAGACGAAAAAAATTTTCATGGGATAATGTCTCCTATTAAAGTTTTCGGGAGCAATTTCGACAAAGGTTATCAATTTTTTGATGGATTTTCAGAAGAAAATAAAAAATTTTTAGAAAATTTAATAGAAGAAAAAATACTACACAATTTTGGTTATGGAGCCTCAACTATTACTAATTCAAAAATTTATCCCTATCATGGGATACCATATTGGCCACATAAATCAAAAAAATTAGCATTAAAATCTTTTTTATTTATTTTAAAAAATTTTTTTAAAAAAAATCAAATAAATAAAAATATTAAAAATTATCAAGAATTACTCGATACTATTTGTCCAGATATTAATTTAATTATGCAAAAAGCTTGCCTAAGAAATACACAAAAAAAACCTGAGGAACTATCACATTTAGTTTCAACTTTTAGTCATTATTTAAATTACAGACAAACTTTAATGCCAGACCCTATTGCAAAAATTTTAAAAAAAATTGAGTATTTTGATCGGAGAATTGCATCTAGAAGGAAATCTCTTAATATGGATCAGATATCACTATATCCTAAAGGAAAGTATATTGGGTATGTATCTGAAATAATTAAAAAGAGACTTCTTCAAAATGGGGTGAAATTTATATTTTCAGACATCATCAAAATAGAAGATAAAAATAAACTTCAAGTTGATTGCTCAGGGGACTCAATTGAAACGGATTTAATTTTTATTGTGACAGAACTTGATAAAATTGAAGAATTTTTTAAAGAAAAAATTTTCAAAGAAAAAAGTCAACATTATGTTTCTCAAGTCTTTTTTTATTTTAAAACTGATAAAATTTTTTCAAAATTTCAATATGTGCATGGAAATGATCCTGATATTTTTATAAATAGAGTTTCAAATCATTCTTTATATGGTGAAATGAC
>Ga0181607_10005146_pt1 | contig 11082 bp, 12 predicted proteins | sample 041ome_9_FD_132420 | JGI IMG/M metagenome (GOLD analysis project Ga0181607, IMG submission 132420) | Coastal salt marsh microbial communities from the Groves Creek Marsh, Skidaway Island, Georgia - 041413US metaG (megahit assembly) | ecosystem: Environmental > Aquatic > Marine > Intertidal zone...
AAGAAAGATGTATTAACTAAAATACATGGAGGTGGTGCAACCGATCGTAAAAGAAAACTACTAGAAAAACAAAAAAAAGGTAAAGCTAGATCAAAACAATTTGGACGAGTCGAAATACCACAAGAAGCATTTATTGGAGTTCTGAAGATAAAAAAAGAAAATTAATTAAAATTTTCAAAAATTAATTTATTTTGTTTAATAAGATTTTTATGATTTTTGAAGGATTTTTTTTATCAGAATTAAAATAACATATATTTTTATCAATTATTTTACTTGAGAGGTGCGGAGTATGTAAGGGGCTGTATATACTAAACACCCTTTTTCCTAGTGAAGCCCCAATGCACACAGGCCCAGACTCATTGGATATCACATAATTACAGTTATTAATTATAGATATCAAATTTTTAAAAGTAACATTGTGTGTAAATGTAATATTTTTAGAAAAAAAGAAAATATTTTTTAATTCTTTTATTAATTTTTTTTTTGTTGGCATCAGATTTAAATAAATCATAAATTTTTTTCTTTTTTTTAAAAGAGAAAATATCAGTATTTTAAAATTTTCAATATCCCAATTATTCTGATCATGAAAAGAATCTACATTAATAAAAATATTTTTAACATCGCTAGATTTATTGATGTGAGACAGTTTATAATTTTTTTTAAAATATTTTCCTAATATAGCTTTACTGTTGAGATATATAAATTTTGATATGTCTTTATTGTGAATTTCAAAAAAAATTTTTTTTTGGCTTCGACAAAATAATACTGGAATTACCAATCGTTTGCTGTTAGCAGACAGTACTACTATATTAGGTTTAAAATAGTTAATTTCTTTAATAAGTCTAATAGAATTTAAAAAAGTATTCTCTCTATCAAAATTAACATATTTTATTGTAGAAAGCTCTTTTTCATTTTTGAGCAATTGTTTTGCTTTATTATTTTTATTTGTGAGTAAAATAATTTTTTTATTATATTTGTTGAATAGACCTTTTATTAACGGTAGATGAAATATTAAATCACCAATTCCACGATAAGGATTAATCAAAACTATTTTCATATTATCCAATCTTTAAATAAAGATATATTTTTTGATATGTATTTTGGTAAATTATCTAAGTTTTTATCTACTATAAGTTTTTCTGATGTATTCAAAAAACTAATTTTTTTGCTAATGCATTGGTTAATATAGTTTGAGTCTTTAAGAGATTTTATATTATGCTCTGTATGAGCATAAGATTCTAATTTTTCAATTATTTCATTAGTATTTTTTAACCAGCCGAAATGCCAACCAGAGTTTTTTATGATTTTGAATTTTGAGTAGTAATTTTTTGATAAAATTTTGTCAAAACGATAAAATTTATATTTTTTGTGAACCTTGAGTGACCTTAGCCATTGTGGAGAAACAAATATTTTTTTTTTACAAAGTTTAGAGCCAATCCAATTATCTTTTCTAATCAAATTTAGTTTATACATATAATGAGTGTGTGAAAAAGCAAAAACATAATCGTTTATATTATTAAAATTAAAGTTATTTAAATTAGGAATTTCATCCACATCAGAAATTATTATTAAATCGTCATCCAACGCATCATCTAAACCTAGATTTAAACAATTTCTTTGAAAATTTTCACGAGCCCAAGAGTTATTTGATTTTTCAAATTTTTCTATAAAAAAATATCTTATTTTTTTTTCAAATTTTTTTAAAATATCCTTATTAATTAATTGTTTTTTTTTCTTTCCTTGGTGAGTTTCTCCAAACTCGATTATGATAAAATAATTAACAAATTTATCTAATTCATTTAATCTTATATCCAATATATGGTTTTCATTGTTAAAAATAAAACAGTCGTAAACTTTCATAATTGCCTATACTTTTTTAAAAAAAATATCTACATAGTTTATTTTTTTTGAGAAAAAAAATAAGTTTTTAAAATGTATTTTTTTAAAATGATTTTTTTTTGTGAATACTAACTTATAACCATTTCTTTCAAACAAACTGAAAAAATTTTTTTTGTTAAACATTAGAACATAATTTATATTTGGTAGAGCATTAAGCTGTTTGAGAATAATTGTATTTTTTTTTATATTGTTATTTTCAAATAATATTAAACCACTAAATAAAACATATTTACATTTAACAGATATTATTTTTTGTAAAATTTTATTATAATTCTCATGATAACCAATTGAGCTTCCAAAAAATGCAAAATTAAAATTTAAACCCCTTTCCATAGGATTATTTATAACCTTTATATTTTTAAGTTTATTAAGAGATATTATTTTATTTATAATTTTTCTTTTATTTAATAGATCGTAATAAAAATATTTAAACTTTTTTCTATTTTTTATTTCAAGGTATGTATTTATGTCTCCAGCCCCAAAATCAAAAAAATGAACTTTATTGAGTTTCAATTTATTTAATAATTTTTTTAATGAATTAAAACTGTTTTTGGAAATATATTTTTTTGTAGAAAAATTATCTAAAATATATTTTTGATATCTGATAGTAAATTTAGATTGATAGCTTGTCCTAGGAAGTTTATTTAAATTTGTGATACAAAAATAACTAGAATAGAAAATTTTTCTTAATTTTTTTTGAAAAAAAAAGGGAAGCGTATCAAAAAAATTGCTTAAAAAAATTTTATTTATTATTTCTAGCATTTATAATTGGTCTTCTGAATGAGGGTTTTCCAGTATAGGATGCAAATAACCCTTTGACCCTTTCTAAGTAAATATTTTTTTTTTTATTTTTTAATATAAAATAAAAAGCAAACCTTATGTTTGCTGAAATAAATTGTTTAATTGTTTTTTTATAAGCAACAAGATATCCAAAATTTTTTTTAAAATAATAAAATTTTGACCACATTATGTGCCAATTTCTATTTAATTCTATGTCAGAATTAATATTTTTATTTATAGATTTGCCACCCTCGTGATATGCAAATACATTATTTAAAAGATATATTTTTTGTTTTTTTTTAATACTTTGAAAAAAAAAATCAACCTCTTCCCAATATAAAAAAATTTTTATATCAAATTTAATGTTATGTAATTTTATTATATCTCTATTAAGTAACATTACTGCACCTTCAACAAAGTTCATTAACGAATAGTCTTTATTATTAAAATTATGATTTTTTATGTAATTATTTTTTTTATATTCATAGCCTCTTAGACTTGGAGCAATCACTGCAAAGTCTTTAATTTTTTCTGCAAAAGTAATAATTCTTGGAATAAAATTTTTTTCCAACATTGTGTCTACATCTAAATATAAAACATACTTGGTATTTGCTAAATCAATTCCTTTATTGATACCATGGCCATTCCCCAAGTTATCATTTCTACAAATTATTAAATTTCTTAATTGAAAATCTAAAATTTTTTCTTTGTTAATGTTTTTTGAATTATCTATTAGATATATCTTAATTTCTTTTGGTATTGTGTTTAAACATCTGTTTAAAATGTCATAATCAGGGTTAAATGTTACAATTATTACTGATAATAAATTGGACATTTTAATAATATTTTTTTTTTAAAACATCTAAAAATGATTGTAAATTTTTATCACGTACTGAAATAATTGGTTTTTTAACCGTCCAATTAATGTTAATATTTTTATCTTTGTAGTATATACCAGACTGCAGTTTTTCATCATATGGCCAGCTAAGAAAGTAAATAAGAATGTTTTCTTTACCCAAGCACTCATATCCATGAGCATAACCTGGAGGAATTAGTAAACTTTCCATTGATTTAAGTTTAAATAAATATTTTTTTTTGTTTCTTAAATTAACACAGTAATCGTTGATCCTTCCCTTTAACAAAAAAAGAATTTTATATTCAGGTTTAGTCCTAAAATGAAGGCCTCTTATGACATTTTGTTTTGATAAAGAAATAATAGAATGTTTAAAATCTAAATTTATTTTTTTTTTATTTAACAATTCTGATAGATAACCTCTTTTATCTATATATTTTTTTACTCTAAATTTAAAAGGTAGGTCTAATTTCATTTTTAAATTTTTTATTAAAATTAATTATTTCCATTGAAACTTTTTTTATTATTTTCAAATCTAGAAATGGGTGCAATGGTAATGATATAATTTCTTTTGAATATTTTTCACTATTGGTGAGTTTTGTATTTATATTTGCAAATTTTTTATAGGGCTTCATTTTATGGGTTGGACGCTCATAATGTATCCCAACATTAATTTTTTTTGTTTTGAGATATTTAATAAGTTTATTTCTAAATTTACATTTAATAACATACAAATGAAATACGTGGTCTTTATTAGCAGATTTCATTTTAAATAAACTTTTAGAATAAATTTCAGCTATAAGTTGACGTTTTTTAATCCATCTCTTTAAAAATTTTAATTTCAAATTTAATATAGTGGCCTGAATATTGTCTATTCTCGAATTTATTCCGTGCACATTTGCGTAATATTTTTTATATTTACTATGTTTTACATTGTTTGTTTCTAGCCCATAAAAACTTAATTGTTTTAATAAATTCAGCTTTTTTCTTTCTTTGCAAACTATGAAGCCACCATCACCATATGCACCCAAAACTTTTGTTGGATAAAATGAATAACAGCCAAAATCACCAAAATTTCCTGAATTTTTTTTTTTATATTTTGAGCCTAAGGACTGAGCACAATCTTCAATAATTGTTAATTTATATTTTTTTGCAATTTTTAAAATTAAGTCCATATTACAAGTTTTACCATATAAGTGGACAGGGATAATGGCCTTAGTCTTTTTTGTAATTTTATTAATAATTTTTTTTTCATCAATTAAACAGTATTTATTTACATCAACAAAAACAGGTCTTGCTCCAACAGAGACTATAGCAGAAATAGTTGGTATTGCAGTCAGCGAAACTGTTATTACTTCATCACCACTTTTTATATTTGAGGCCATTAAAGCAAGAATTAAGGCATCAGTCCCTGTTTTAACGGCAATTCCATATTTAGATTGATTAAACTTTAAAAAATTTTTTTCAAATATATCTAATTGCTTGCCATAAAAAATCTTACCAGAGCTTAGGCTCTTATCAATTTTTGAAATCAAATTTTTATTTTTCAAAAATTTGTACTCATTGGAATAATCCCAAAAATTGATCATTATATCCTATACATTAAATTAAAGAGTTTAAATATTCAGAATAACTATTTTTACCCAATTTTTTTATGATAATAGAAAGTTGGTTTTTATTAATCCATTTTTTTTTGTAGGCTATTTCCTCAATACAACCAATTTTATAATTTTGCCGTTCTTCTATTATATTTACGAAGTTACCACATGATAAATTGTCTTTGAGCGTTCCAGTATCCAACCAAGCACTTCCTCTTCCCAGTTTTGTTAATTTCAAATCATTATTTTTTCTGTAATATTCTAATAAATCGATTATTTCAGTTTCATTTCTTTTTGAAGGTTTTAGTTTTTTCGCAATTTTATAAACATTCTTATCAAAATAATAAAATCCTGTTATTGCCATATTAGATGATGTGTTTTCAGGTTTTTCAATTAAACTTACAATTTTATTACCACTAACTTCTGCAATACCAAAAGCTTTAGTATTTTTAACAGGATATGTAAAAATTTGAGCACCTGATTTAAAAGATTTTTTAGCTTTTAATATGATATCTACCAAGCCTTGTCCGTAAAAAATATTATCACCCAAAATAAGCATTACTTTTTCATTGTCTATGAATCTATTTGCAAGCTTAAATGACTCAGGAATTCCATTTGGTTTATGTTGTACCTTGTAATTAATTTTGATACCCAGCTTTCTTCCATCTCCCAATAATTTTTTAAATAGATTTAGATCAGAACTATTAACAATAATTAATATATCTTTTATGTCTATGAGCATCATTAACGATAAAGGATAGTAAATTAAAGGCTTGTCATATATTGGCAAAAGATGTTTGTTCACTGCTATGGTAAGTGGTTTTAATCTTGTACCATTACCACCTGCCATAATAATTGCTTTTCTTATCATAATTTGCCTAGTCTCTCCCCATGATATTTATTTTGGGTATATTTTATCCAATTTTTATTTTTCATAAACCATCTAATAGTTTTTTCTAATCCATCATCAAAATTAACTTTTGCATTCCATTTTAATTCCCTTTTGATTTTATTTGCATTCATTTTGTAAGAAGTGTCATGACCAGGTCTATCTTTCACATACTTAAAGTAATTTTTATTTATTTTATGATTAAACTTAATTTCAAAAATTTGCTTTATCTTTTTAATTAATTCAAAATTAGTTATTCTGTTTTGAGACCCCACATTGTAAATATTATTATTTTTTCCTTTTCTGAAAATTATTTCTATAGCTGAGCAAAAATCATCAACAAATATCCATTCTCTTTGATTTAGACCTTTTCCATATACTGGAATTTTTTTACCGTTCATTAGATTTAATATTATTGTTGGAATAAATTTTTCTGGAAATTGGAACGGTCCATAATTATTACAACATCTCAAATTTATAAAAGGTAGGCCAAAAGTTTTGTTATATGATCTAAGTATAAGATCTACAGAAGCTTTGGAAGATGCGTAGGGAGAGTTGGGCAATAATGGAAAGAGTTCATCGCTTGCGGTACCCTCTACATTTCCATACACTTCATCTGTAGATATATTAATTAACTTACCACTAAAAAATTTTTTTTTATAAAAAAAATTGATTTGATCAATAAAACTAAGGTTGCTTGAAATATTTTCTATTATAAATTTTTTTGGACTACTAATTGATCTATCTACATGACTTTGAGATGCAAAATTAAATATTCCATCAATTTTATTGTTTTTAAATATTTTTTCTACAGTTTTGTCACTTTTAATATTATTTTTTATAAACTTATAATTTTTATTTTTATAAAAATTTTTAAATTTATCGGGAGTAGAGGCATAGCTCAAATAGTCTAAATTGATTACAGAGTATTTTTTTTTTATTAATGCTGATATAAAATTACTTCCAATAAATCCTGATCCACCTGTAACTAAAACTTTTTTATTCATTTAACATATAATGTTATTATATTTTTCGACATTCATTGATTGATCTAGTTCTTTATTCTTAGATTTAATTTTTTTTATATTTTTATTAAATTTTTTAACAAAATTATAAACAGATAATCTTTTTCCTCCTACATTAATAATACCTTTTTTGTGAATAATTTTAAAAAAATTTTTAGCTAAATCTTCATGAAACATGAAATTAGTAGTTACATTGGTAAAAGCATATTTATGCAAGAATGGTTTTTCTGTCATACAAATTCTTAAAATTAAAGAATTTTTGTATAATTTAACTGCCGACTCAGCTCCTAATTTTGACCAACCATAATTATTAAATGGTTTTAAAGCACTATCTTCACTGTAAGGACCTTTTAAGCCTGGATATACATAGTTTGTAGAAAAAAAAATCAATTTAACATTATTATTGTTGCACGCCTTAACTACATTTGATGTCCCAATAATATTTTTATCTATACTCTCATTAATATATTTCTCATGTTTAACCATTGGTCTTGATAGACCAGCAAGATGAACTAAAATTTTAATTTGATTTTTTTTTAGAAAAGAATTTATTTTTTTAAAATTCAAAATATCAAAATCATTTTTATTTAAATAAATTATATTTTTTCCAAAAAAGTTTTTTTTTAATGTTTTTGCGAATCTACTATTTCCACCTGTTAGAGCTATTTTTTTTTTAAAATTCAACATGTGAAAACCATCTTCCACCATTTCTAATAAAATTTTTTTCTTTATTAAAAATTTCTTCTTTATGATTCCAGGCAAATAAATAAACTACATCAAAATTACTATTTTTGAACTCAGAGTGATCAATAATTGGAATATGTGTACCAGGAGTATATCTGCCAATTTTATCTGGTGTAGTGTCGTAAATACAATCAATTATTTTTGTGTCAATATTACAGTAATTGAGTACAGTTGTACTTTTGGAGGTTGCGGCATAGCCACAAATTTTAAAACCTTTTTTTTTGAAAGAAGTAAGTTGAGAAATTGTTTTTTCTTTTGATATTACGCAATTTTTCTTAAAATTAAGCAAACCATCAAAGTTATCTAAGTTTTCATCGCCTTCTTTTTTTTCATATATCTTTACACTATCTTTTATTGAATATTGTCCTTTTCTGGCAACAACATATCTCATAGATCCACCATGAGTTTTTTGAGGAATAACGTCAACTAAATCAAAATCAAAAACTTTAAACAATTTCTTTATTGACGATACAGAAAATATATAGACATGTTCATCATAAATCTGATCATAAGAAGTTTTAGCAACCATAGAACCAAGGTAAGGTTCTTCAAAAATAAAAACACCATTTTTTAATAAGAATTTATCTAAATCTTCAATTAAGGAATTTAAATCTGGTATATGGCAAATTACATTTGCGGCATATATAACCTTTGTATTTCTTAAGAATTTTTTACAGACGTCATATTTGCTTGAAAAAAAATCTGAAATTATGTTAAGATTTTTTGATTTAGCTATGTCTGCTACATTGGATGAGGGCTCAAATCCAAGTAAATTTTCTTGGTTATCAAAAAAACTCAACATAGATCCATCGTTACAACCAATTTCAATAACTTTGTTGTTTTGATTGTCTAGATAATTTTTTTTAATCATTTCAGAAAAACTTTGAAAGTGTTTAACCATATACTTTGAACTTCCTGTTAAAAATGGATAATCTGAATTAAACATTTGCTCAGGTTTTGGATGTTCTAGTAATTTAAATAATGAATAATCATCATTAAATCCAACTTTCATTTCATAAAAAAATTCATTATTAAAATCACTTTTACTTATAAAATTATTTGCTATAGGCATTTTACCGAAAGTCATTAATTCTCTATCTTTTTTTGAATTAATCATTTGTTATTTCCGAAAATTTTTTTAAAGTAAATTTAATTTCTTTTTTTATTCTAGTGTTTAAAATTAAACCTATACTATTTATCTTTTTAGATGAAACTTTATAAGAAAGCTGATTCATAATTTTTGAATTAGTCAAACTAATTTTTGGTTTAAACCCACTATCTTTTATATCATTTATAATTTGTCTTACAGTCTTATTTTCGGATAAAATATTAAATACATCATTAGGAAAAATATTTTTTTCAATAATAAATTTAAAAGTTTTTAATGCATCAGTAAGACTTAAATAAGGTCTATATTGATCTATAGCCGTTTTCCAAACTGGAATAGGTTTATTTACAATGGTGTTAAAACAAAATTTATTCACAGCTGTATGAAATCTCATTCCCTCAGAATATCCTGCAATTGTCCCAAATCTTAAAGTTATATATTTAATTTTATTACTAAATTTTTTTAATATAAATTCTTCTTCCAACTTAATATTTGCATAAGGTGATTGAGGTTTTAAAAATTTTGATTTTTCATCAACTAAAAAATTTTGATCACCATAAACACTAGTAGATGAAATATGTATTAATTTTGCTTTTTTTTTAATACAAAATTTTACTATATTTTTGAATGAGCCAAGATTATTTAAAATATATTTTTTTTCGTTGCCAACACTAGCCTGAGCATCGGTTGTAGAAGCCAGATGTATTACTATATCAACTTTTGGTATCTTATTTAAAGATTTGTCATCTAAGACATCCTCTAAAAAAAATTTTATTGATTTGTTATTTTTTTTTATGAAAGCTAAAACAATAAATTTATTATTTGAGTTATTATCTAAAAGATAAATTTTTTTAATTTTTTTAATTTTATTTAGATTTTTAATTAAAAATGACCCAATATGGCCAAGACATCCTGTAATCAATAGTTTCATTTTGAAATATCTTTAAAGTTATAAATATAATCTTTTTGATCATATTCTTCAGAACAAAAAACTAAAATTAAATTTTTTTTAGATAAAAATTTTATTTTTACCCAAACCAATGGTGGAATTATTATTCCAATATTTTTTTTTTCATTTAAAAAAATCTCTTTTTTTTTACTTTTACTATATAAATTAATTTTTGATTTACCTTCAACTTGAAAAAGCGCTTGGTAACATTTTTTATGTGCATGATCTCCACGAATAATATTTTTTTTGCCAGATATAAAAAAAATTCTTTTTACTTTAAAATTAAGTATTTCTTTAAAAGAAATCGGAAGAAGAGAACCTTTTTCATCAATAATTTTTTTATATGAAAATTTTTTAATATGCATTGCTTTAACTATGTTTACTTTATATTTTAAAAAAGATTAATAAAATAATGGAGAGATGGCCGAGTGGTTGAAGGCGCACGCTTGGAAAGCGTGTAAAGGGGTAGCTCTTTCATGGGTTCGAATCCCATTCTCTCCGCCACTGAATAAACTGTTTAATATGCTAAATTTATATATTTTTTACGCTTTATATAAAAATTTAATTCAGCATTTTTTTTTAAAAATGATATGATTTTTTTTTCCAAATTTTATAAAAATGTCAAATAAAAACTCATATCAAGCAGATTCTATTAAAGTACTTAAAGGGTTAGAAGCCGTTCGCAAAAGACCTGGTATGTATATTGGTGATACGGATGATGGAACTGGTTTGCATCATATGGTGTATGAGGTTGTGGATAATTCTATCGATGAGGCTTTAGCTGGTCATTGCAAAAATATAAATGTTAAGATTAATTCTGATGGGACAATTACTGTAAGCGATGATGGAAGAGGTATTCCAGTTGATATGCATAAAGGAGAAAAAAAATCTGCCGCAGAAGTGATTATGACTCAACTCCATGCAGGAGGTAAATTTGATCATGATTCATATAAGGTCTCAGGTGGATTGCATGGTGTTGGAGTTTCTGTTGTAAATGCATTATCTGAAAAATTAGAGCTAGAGATTAATAGAGATGGCAAAAAATATTTCATAGAGTTTAATGATGGTGATGCAAAAAAACCATTAAAAGAAATAGGTAAATCTAAAGAGACAGGAACAAAAATTACTTTTTTGCCTTCTAAAGAAATTTTTTCATCTATTAAATTTAGTGCGAATATTCTTATAAAAAGAATGAGAGAATTAGCTTTTCTAAATAAAGGAATTAAAATTATTTTTA
>Ga0181607_10005151_pt1 | contig 11078 bp, 4 predicted proteins | sample 041ome_9_FD_132420 | JGI IMG/M metagenome (GOLD analysis project Ga0181607, IMG submission 132420) | Coastal salt marsh microbial communities from the Groves Creek Marsh, Skidaway Island, Georgia - 041413US metaG (megahit assembly) | ecosystem: Environmental > Aquatic > Marine > Intertidal zone...
CAATGCGCAGAATGGAGGATCAGCCGGTGTGCTTTAAAATTGCGCCCAGGGATGCCCGGTTTGTCATCGGCAGCCAATCCATTCATTCGGCAGACGATTTACTCACCGTACAAATTGACCAACTTCGACAGTCTCCCATGGGAAAACTCAAGCGGGGTTTCGATTTATTATTGGCCTTGGTTCTCGGGTTGATGAGTCCGCTATTAATCGCCATCAACCATCCTGTGCATTTTTTCCAAAACTGGTTTCAGGTGTTGCGCGGAGCAAAGACTTGGGTGGGGTTTACCTCGGCCGAACAGCGGTCTTCCGATCGAAGTGGGGTTCTCTCTGCTGCGGACGCCTTCACCTTCGACCCCCAACAACTGTGGGAGATGGCCGAGGGAATCGATTTAAATTACGCCCGAAATTATTCCCTGTGGAAGGACATTAAGATTGTTTTTTCGAACCTTCACCGGTTGGATAGGTAGCAAAATTAACCGTACTTTTGTGTACAGAGTTGAACGAATGAAACCGATATGGCGATTACGGATTTAATCATGCCCAAAATGGGCGAAAGTGTGGCGGAAGCCACGGTAATTAAGTGGCTCAAAAACGAAGGGGACCGCATTGAGATGGATGAACCCGTTTTGGAGATTGCCACCGATAAAGTAGACAGTGAAGTCCCCTCTCCGGTAGAGGGTATTCTCGTAAAAAAACTATTTAACGAGGACGATGTAGTAAAGGTGGGAGAAGCTATTGCCCAAATTGAAACGGATGCCGCCGCGGCAGGAACCGAATCCCCTGCAGCACCGGACTCAGCGGAAACCCCAGCTCCCGCTCCCGCATCAACCTCTACCCCAACCCCAACCCCTGAATCGGAAGTGGAGCAGACGGTTCAAACTGCTATAGCCGCTGCAGCTCCTGTTCCAGCGCACGCTGGCGACCGATTTTATTCGCCTCTCGTTCGGAAAATTGCTTCAGTAGAAGGTATTGGCCTCGCGGAATTAGAGGGCGTAACCGGAACAGGTAAAGAGGGACGCGTAACGAAGAAAGACATTTTGGCCTATGTGGCCCAACGCAAAGATGGTGGCTCACCTGCACATGCCGCTGCAGGAATCCCCTCGGCTTCGAGGCCAAGTCCCGCTCCATCATCAGCCTCCACTTCGAGCTCCGTTTCTACGGGCGCACCGGCAGCAAACATCCAACGCCCACCAGTAAGTATTGGTGCTCAGGACGAAATTGTAGAGATGGACCGCATGCGCAAATTAATTGCGGACCACATGGTCATGAGCAAGCACGTTTCCCCTCATGTAACCTCATTTGTAGAAGCAGATGTAACTCGCATGGTGCGATGGCGCGATGCTCACAAAGCCTCTTTCCAAGCGAAAACAGGGGAAAAAATAACCTTTACTCCGCTCATTCTCGAAGCCGTAATTCAGGCCATTCAGGATTTTCCAGACATTAATATTAGTGTGGATGGAAACCGCATTATTAAGCGGAAGAATATAAATGTGGGTATGGCGGCTGCGCTGCCCTCTGGAAATCTCATTGTTCCTGTCATTCACAATGCCGACGAACTCAATCTTGTAGGGCTCACCAAAAGGGTTAACGACTTGGCCAACCGAGCGCGCAACAACCAATTAAAACCCGACGAAATTCAAGGAGGAACGTACACCCTTACGAATGTGGGAACATTTGGAAACGTAATGGGAACGCCAATTATTAATCAGCCGCAAGTGGCTATTATGGCAGCAGGTGCGATTCGGAAAAAGCCAGCCGTAATAGAAACTCCGGAGGGAGATACCATTGCCATACGGCATTTTATGTTCTTGAGTCACTCGTACGATCATCGCGTAGTCGATGGCGCTTTGGGAGGCATGTTTGTCCGAAGAGTTGCCGATTATTTAGAGCAATTTGACGACCAACGCTCCTACTAATGAAATTACAACTCAAAAGACCGATCTGCTTTTTCGACCTTGAGACCACCGGTGTTCAGGTGGCTACCGATCGTATTGTGGAAATTGCCATTTTAAAAATTAATCCAAATGGCTCTGAGGAGATGAGGCGCTGGTTGGTTAATCCGGAGATGCCCATACCGCCAGAGACCACGGCTATACACGGTATTTCGGATGAAATGGTAGCCGATGCGCCAACCTTCAAAGCTATCGCCAAGGAGGTATATCAACTCATTAAGGGCTGCGACTTAGGTGGATACAATTTAATCCGTTTTGATGTACCTATGTTGGCTGAAGAGTTTCTTCGCGCCGATGTGGATGTGGATTTTTCGAAAGCCCAAATTGTAGATGTCCAAAACATCTTTCACAAAAAAGAACAGCGCACGCTTTCGGCGGCCTATCGCTTTTATTGCGAAAAAGATTTAACGGATGCCCATAGTGCAGATGCCGACACTCGGGCCACCTACGAAGTCTTACTCGGACAACTGGATCGCTATGGCGATTTACCGGACGATGTAGATGGCCTTGCAGGTTTTTCGGGGGGAAGGAACAAGCATGCCGATTTGGCCGGATTCCTGCATTACGATGAAAAAGACCAAATTGTTTTTGGTTTTGGTAAATTCAAAGGACAATCGGTCACCGCTGTGTTGCAGCGCGAACCCGGTTATTTGGGGTGGTTACTCGATGCCGATTTTCCCCGGTATACCAAAAAAATCATCACCCAGATTAAACTCGGACAAGTTTAAAACGCATGAAAATTTTCTGCATCGGACGAAACTATGCGGAGCACGCACGCGAACTGAACAATGAAGTTCCGGATGAGCCGGTGATTTTCATGAAACCAGAAACGGCTGTTGTGCGCAAAAAACAGCCCTTTTTCTACCCCTCGTTCAGCTCAAATATTCACTACGAGCTTGAGCTGGTATTGAGAATTGGCAAAGTAGGTAAGCATATTGAGCATCGATTTGCACATCGATACATCGATTCAGTGACTGTGGGTATTGATTTTACTGCTCGAGATTTGCAGGCCGATTTAAAATCCAAAGGGTTGCCTTGGGAGCGCGCTAAGGCGTTCGATGGGAGTGCGCTTGTTGGTGAATTTGTGCCTTATTCGCAATTTATTCCCGGGGATCCCCTACATTTTCACCTTGAACTAAATGGTGTGGAGGTGCAGCGAGGCAATTCGGCCCAAATGATTTACTCCTTCGCGGAGATTATTGCAGAAATCAGCACCTTTTCCACCTTGAAGAAAGGCGATCTCATCTTCACAGGTACGCCATCTGGTGTGGGCCCTATCCAAATTGGCGATGAACTGGTGGGCTACCTAAATGATTCCGAATCATTTCGACACGGGGTCAAGTAAAAGTATATTTATCGTTATATTTGTTCAAACTGGCTAAACCAATTTGATATGAGAGGATTATTACTATCCTTGGCCGTAGGTGTTGCCGCGGCTTTGAATGCACAAACAACTACTGTTTTTACTGAAGATTTTGAGGTTCCATCAGGACCTGATAGTGTAACGGCGTATACGAGCGGTAGTACTACAGGTTTTACGCTCAATACCACCTTAGCTGCTGGAGGAACTCAATCCATGCAGGGTATTTACGGGGCTAGTGATACGACCATTTTAACCACGGATGCGTTTAGCACAGTGGGGAATACGTTCATTATTCTGAAGTTTGACCATATCGCAAAAGTTGAGTTTTTCGATGCTGCGGTGGTAGAAGTCTCCAACGATAACGGTTCCACATGGACTCAATTGAGCTGTGCCCAGTACATGGGGGGAGGGCAGTTCTGCGGTGGTGGAAATAAGTTTACGTCCATCACGTACATCGACTGGGTGCCCAGTTCTCCTACGGCCATACCAGATAACACCTGGTGGCGTTACGAAGAATTTGATGTAAGTGCATTTATTTCTAATGCTGCTCAGGCTAAAGTTCGATTTAAAGTATACGACGCCAATTTCTCGGGAATCGGGGGGAATTTCGGTTGGTTGATCGATAATATTGTGGTCGATGCAGCACCATGTGAACTAATACCCCCTACTGCATCATTCGTACAGCCTATTTTTCAAAACATTGCATATACTATAGGGCCTTTTGATATTCAAGCTACCATTTCGGACAATTCGGGAACTATTGACACTGCTTACGTAGTCTATTCGTTGAACGGCGCACCCCTTGACACCGTGGGAATGAGCGTATTAACTTCTGGAGATTATCAAGGTTCTATTCCAGCAGCGAGTATTGGCGATAGCATTTGTTACTACGTGGTAGCAGTAGATGGATCGCCTTGCCAGAACACCACGGTAATTCCATCAACTGGACCAATTTGTTTTGAGGTTGCTGCTGCACCTCCCGCATTTTGTGTGGGAATACCTCAAAGTGTATTCCCCTATTTGGAAGACTTTAGCTCCTTTACTGCAGCCACAGGCGCCTCCGGTGCATCGGCTTTTGGATCTTTAAACAACAACTGGACGCGAACTCCAGGACCTGGAACTGCCTATGGCTGGTGCGTTCGTTCGGCACCGACCTCTTCATCGCAAACGGGCCCATCTGGGGACAACACAGGCGGTGGTAATTATTTATTCACTGAATCGAGCATGTCGGGTGCACCCGCTGTGCTCACATCTAACTGTTTGGATTTCTCTAACATGACCAACCCCATTTTGGAATTCTATTTCCATATGTTCGGAGCTACAATGGGAACCTTGGAAGTAGAAGTAACCGATGGAACTACTACCACTACCATGTGGACGCAGAATGGGCAAGTACAGAGTGCCGAAACAGATCCTTGGCAAAAGGTAACCATTCCATTGAGTGCATTTGCAGGAGAAATTGTTCAAATTTCATGGATTGGTACACGGGGATCGAGCTTTACATCGGATATGGCAATAGACGACGTTTATATTTTTGAGCCGCAGCCCAACGACATGTCCATCCTTTCAATCGATGCGCCCAATAACGGAGGGTGTGACCTCACAGCTGCTGAACTGGTTACCGTATCAGTCGTAAACTTGGGAACGGCTTCTCAAGATACAATCCCACTCTCCTATCAGCTGGACAACAACGCTATTGTTTACGACACGCTCTATGCCAATATGGCTCCTGGAGATACCGTGCAGTTTACCTTTGCAGTTCCTGTAGACCTTAGTGCTGGAGGGCAAACCTACGTTTTGGCGGCATGGACTGAGTTACCCAATGAGCAAACCATTGTAAACGACTCCATCACTAATTACACCATACTTAACACCTTGAGTGCGACTCCGTTTTCAGAGGATTTTCAGTCGTTTACCACAGGACAAACCCCTAGTGGTTTTTGGTCCCAGAACACTTCCGATAATTTTGATTGGTCTTTTGGAAATGGAGCCACACCATCTACCAGCACGGGACCTACTAACGACCATACCTCTGGAACCATCAGCGGAATGTATGCGTACGTAGAAACGAATGGTACGCTCGCAGGACAAATTGCCCAATTGGAATCTCCATGTTTAGATTTCAGCTCATTAATTGCTCCTAAAATAACCTTCTGGTATCACATGTACGGAACCACAATTGGTACCTTGAGACTTCAAGGGCAAGATGCAAATGGGAACTGGATTACCGTTTGGTCGGAAACTGGAGATCAAGGAAATCAATGGATTGAGGCTACTGCCGATTTAAGTTCCTTCGCAGGAATATTTAGCAGAATTCGTTTTGAAGCTGAAATGAATGGATGTTGTACCGGCGACATTGCTATTGATGACATCAATATTTACGAACCTCAACCCGATGACGTGGGAATTACCCAAATCATTTATCCGAGTGGTAGCGGTTGTGGGTATTCTGCGGCAGACACCATTGTTGTAGAAGTGGTGAATTTGGGAACCGCCCTACAAGGGATCATCCCAATTGCATATACTGTGAACGGTGGCACCCCTGTGGTGGATACTATTTTTGGACTTTTACTGCCCGGAGACACGCTCATCTACAGTATCCAAACACCCGCTAACTTCGGTACTACGAATCAAACGTATACCGTTCAGGCGTATACCACATTGGGAGCGGATATGACGTATTTCAACGATACGTCTTCGGTTACATTCATTAATGAATTTACTATTTCTTCCTTCCCTTACACGGAAGATTTTGAATCGGCTACTTACGGAAATGGAACGAATACGAACCCGGGGATAGTGCCTCAAAATTGGTATGTGGATCCGCCTGTAACTACTTCTCAGGTTGCTTGGTTAGTAGGTAATGGTGGAACTTCATCAGCCCTAACTGGGCCAAGTGGAGACCATACTCCGGGGTTAAATGGGGGCGGTAATTACATGTATCTAGAGGTTTCATATGGTACAAATAATACATTCTCGAGTTTAGTAACTCCCTGTGTAGACTTTGCGACCTTGAGCAATCCACATATGGAGTTTTACTACCACCGGTATGGAACCAACATGGGAGATCTATTTATCGAAGTGTTCGATGGAAATACTTGGGTAACCGTTGATACGCTAACAGGCACAACCCAAACAACGCAATCTGATCCTTTTGAGCGTCATGTTACAGCGCTTACGGCTTATGCTGGTCAGGCCGTAAGGGTGCGTTTCCGCCATGAAAAGATTCAGTGTTGTGCAGGTGATGGGGCTATTGACGATGTGAAATTCTACGAGCCTGTGCCACTTGATTTGGCGGCGGTAAGTTTTATTCAACCAGCCAATTACAGTTCGCAAGGTGCGCTGAACGATGTAGAAGTGGTTATATACAATTTCGGATTAGATACGGTATATACTTCCCCCGTATCGTATAGTGTAAATGGAGGTGCTCCTGTTACGGAAACGTGGTCTGGAACGTTGCCCCCACAAGCCTCAACAAACTTCTTGTTTACTACTGGGTTCAACGCCCCTGGAGGTACCTACAATATCTGCGCCTGGACAAGCTTAGCGGGCGAGCAGGCTCCCTTGAACGATACTACATGTACTACAGCAACTGGTATTCAAACCATCACCCCGTACTACTTCACAGACTTTGAATCGGGTCCGGGTAGCTGGATTGGACAAGGTGGTTTTAATCAGTGGCAATACGGAACACCTGCTGCGAACACAATTAATTCAGCCTATTCAGGACAATTTGCATGGGCGACGAATTTAACGGGCAATTATCAGAATAACAGTAACGATTTCTTGTACTCGCCATTCTTCGATATGAGCAGTTTAATTCAATGTGAACTTTCCTTCTACCATTGGTATAATTTTGAAGGAACCTGGGATGGTGGGCGTATCGATTTCTCTTCGAATGGCGGAGGATCTTGGCAAACTCTTGGCACTGGTACTTCAACCGTGGGAACCAATTGGTACAACTACACCAACCTCATCAGTTCGAGTCAACCGGGATGGTCTGCTTCATCGAGTAGCTGGGTACAATCTTCGCACCCACTCAGCTTCCTTAATAACAACCCTGGCTTAGTCCAATTCCGTTTTAATATGTCCTCCGATGGATCGGTGAATGGATACAACGGTTGGGCCATCGATGATTTTGAATTATTCGCTCCAATTCAGCTCAGTGGTGCAACAAGTACCATAACAGTGAATCCAACGAATAATTTTATTTTACCCGCTCCAAAAACCATTACAGCTTGGGTTAAAAATACGGGAGTAGTCGATTTATCGTCGGTAGATGCGACGCTCGAGGCTGATGGAATCGTGCTTGCGACAGATCCGATGACCTTCAATCCTCCGCTTCAAATTGGTGATAGTGTATTGCACACATTCAGTGCGAGCTGGAATGCGACGCCTGGCCCGCACAATATCTGCGTCTATACGAGTAATCCAAATGGAAACGCAGAGACCTACTTCCCAGATGATACTACATGCATTGCAGTACAGGTGTTTGATGCCATATCAACCTACCCCTATTGCAACGATTTTGAATCGGGATTAGCCCCATTGGTAACGCTCAACGCGTACAGCTACGTCCCCAATAGCAACTGGACCGAGGGTATCCCTCAAACCGGATATCTCAATGATACATACAGTGGCCAAAATGCATGGGCCACAAATCTCAGTGGCGATTATGCAAACCGCGACAGCTCTGCTTTATTTAGTCCTCTTTTTGCAGTAAACAATGTGGATTGTTACCGATTATCATTCCATCACAAATACAAAACCGAAATTTATCAAGATGGCGGGAACGTTGAATATTCTACAGATGGCGGTGCATCATGGCAAGTACTCGGAGGGTATCAGAGTGGAACAAATTGGTACAACACGCAATATGTAACTGGTCTAGCTAATACTACACCGGGTCTTCCCGGGTGGTCGGGACAGTCGCAAGGAACTAATGGTTGGGAGTATGCCGAGTTCGACGTATTATTCCCTTCGGTGGGCGATGTAATTTTCCGTTTCCGTTTCGGTTCAGACTTTAGCGTAACTGATGAAGGATGGGCTATTGATGATATTTGTTTTGATCAGATTGGCGCTTGTTCCCCTACGCAAATTGATGAATTTGCAGGTGCTCAACTGCTGGATGCCTATCCCAATCCAACCAATTCCTATACATCGGTTCAATTTGAATCTGGAAAAGCAGGAGTAGGTGAATTGAAGCTGCTCAATTCATTGGGACAAAAGGTGTGGTCGAAAGATGTAGTGTATACTGGCGGTCAACAAGAGGAAATTATTGATCTGTCTGATTTAGCAGATGGTCTTTATTATGTACAATTGACCAATGGACATACAACTCAACAAATAAAAATTGTTCGATTGGATTAATTTCACATCGTCAATAATATATTTCATGCAAGCACCTTCGTATTTATTCAACGGAGGTGTTTGTTTTTTCGTTTAATAAGAACGTAACCTTCAGGTTCACTTATATTTGTAGCACATCTATCAACTTATGAGAAAGCACATACTCTTTTTGTTTTCAATGCTGGCCTTCTTAGGCAGCGTAGCTCAAACTGTTGTTTATTCAGAAAACTTTGACCCACCTAGTGGCCCGGACAGCACCTCTACCAGTGGAAATCCCCTTTGGACTACGAATAATATCCTAAGTGTGTCGTCGCCCCAGAGCTTTTGGAGTTCAGTTTCCATCAATGATACCTCTATTTTTGTAACCAACACGTTCAGCACGGTTGGTAATTCATTCGTGATTATGAATTTTGAGCATATCTGTAAGATTGAATTTTTCGATTTTGGTATTATCGAGGCGTCAAATGATGGAGGTGCCACTTGGGTTCCGCTGAATTGCGCAAACTACCTAGGAGGTAGCACGTTTTGCGGCAGTGGTAACAAGTTCACAAGTATTGCATATCCCACAGTCTGGCTCCCAGGTAATCCTGCGGCCATTCCCGATAATACGTGGTGGCAATCGGAGTCGTTCGATTTATCCTCCATTTTGAGTAACAGCGCAAACTGCCAGGTTCGGTTTGTGCTCTATGATGGAAACTTTAGCGGAGGCGGAGGCAACTACGGCTGGTTGATAGATGACCTCGAGGTTATTGCAGCTCCCTCGGAATTAAACCCACCGGTAATTACGCTACTTAACCCTCCCACTGGGCCCGTTTCAAACACATCACCCTACAGCATACAAGCCGATATAACGGATGCATCTGGTATTGATACGGCGATGGTTATCTACACTCTAAACACCACTTTTGTGGACACTGTGCCGATGGTTAATATTGGCGGAGATACCTATGAAGGCTTTATCCCTGGTGCGGTCATTGGCGATACCATTTGTTTCGAGGTACTCGCTTTCGATGCTTCTCCAGCCCTTAACTCCGCTACAGCTCCCGCATCGGCATGTAATCAATTTTGGATTGTCCCTGTTCCTCCACTAATTACTGTTGGTACAGGAACCGGACAAAATACAGGCACAAGCTATCCAGCACCTTATGGAAACTGGTATAACGGAGCAAGGCATCAAATGCTCATCACTGCAAGTGAATTAAATGCCCTTGGAGTTAACGGAGCTGCTAATTTTAATTCGCTCGCCTTTAATGTAATTCAAGTAAATGGCACCCCACTCACCGATTTCACCCTTAAGATGGGGAATTATGCATCGGCTACCCTTTCAACCTTTGTTTCCACAGGTTTGACTCAGGTGTTTTATACTCCATCATATACTGAAGTATTGGGATGGAATACGCATACCTTCTCAAATTCCTTCCAATGGGATGGGGTTAGTAATGTTTTGGTGGAAGTATGCTTTAACAACTATCCCAACGGGTTTACAAACAACGCTGTTACTCAATATACGACCTATCCAAATACCCGAACTATTTACTATCGGAGTGATGTCGATGCGAATTTATGCTCCAATAGTTCTGCTTTTGTGACTTCATCAAACGATCGACCCAATATGCAATTCACTGTTGGAAGTCCACAGCCCGATGATGTGGCCGCTCTGAGTATTCTGCAGCCCATAAACGGCGGGTGTAGCCTTACTAATTCGGAGCCCGTAGTCATCCAAGTTAAAAATGCTGGGACCGATCCTCAAGACACCATTCCAGTGGCGTACCAAATCAGTGGAGGTTCCATCGTGCTGGATACGATTTTTGGCACTTTAAATCCCGGAGATACCGCTACCTTCACCTTTACCCAAACTGCCGACTTTAGCACTCCAGGAACTAACTATCTACTAGATGTTTGGGTTCAACTTGGTGCTGACGTGGTTTATTTTAATGATTCCATTGTGGGATATCCAGTTAATAATACGCTCACAATTCTGCCCTATTCCCAAAATTTTGACACTTGGACAGCAGGTGGAACAACTCTAAGCGATAATTGGACTCAAGCAGGACCACCTTCGATAGCTATGAATGTCGGTACAGGTCCTTCCCCAGGTTTTAATACTGGGCCTACTGCGGACCACACTACAGGGAATGGAAATTATCTGTATAGCCCAAATAACTTCTCGTTATATACCAGTGGGGTAATTACACCTTGTATCGATTTAACCACTACCACCGCGCCCAAATTGGATTTTTATTATCACTTATACGGAACCGGTATTGGAACCTTGTTTGTTGAAATTTTAGACAGCTCGGGCACGTATGTAAACGCATGGAGTTTAACTGGGAACCAAGGAAATCAGTGGAATAATGCGCTTTTGGATTTATCGTCGTACACTGGGCAGATTATAAAAATTAGATTCCGTCATG
>Ga0181607_10005166_pt1 | contig 11066 bp, 15 predicted proteins | sample 041ome_9_FD_132420 | JGI IMG/M metagenome (GOLD analysis project Ga0181607, IMG submission 132420) | Coastal salt marsh microbial communities from the Groves Creek Marsh, Skidaway Island, Georgia - 041413US metaG (megahit assembly) | ecosystem: Environmental > Aquatic > Marine > Intertidal zone...
ACAAAAAGCTTGGTCTTGCCTAGCTGGTTTTGGCACCCTGTATTTTGTTTTCGATGATTGGTATCGAGATCTACTATGTCGAACATGTGCTCGCTCCCTCTGATTCTTCACCAGAACAAATCGCCGAATATAAGCGAAATATTTCCGATATTTTGCTCATCCATGGGGTGAGTTATCTCTTTTTCCCCAACTTCTTTCTATGGGCAATCCTGGTTCGGCAGAAAGACAGTGAATCGCATAAGAGGTTGATGATTCTGGCGACCCAGGTGTTGATGATCCCGGCGCTGGGACGGTTGATAGGGTTTTCGGGGGTGCTTCCGGATTTAGGCTTAAATACCATAGACGCCAGACATTTTTATATGCTGTTATTGATTGTCCCGGCGGTTGCCTACGATATGTTGAAAAATGGTATGTTGCACCGCTCTTATTTAATCGGGCTGTCATTGATTGTGATTTGGGTTGTGTCCGCGCACTATCTCTGGGGATCATCCTGGTGGGTTGAGACAGCGTCTAAACTTTTTGGTGTTTGAGAGGATAAAGATGATAGAGCTTCGTGGCATTGGAGGGAGGGCAGTCGCTTTAATTGCGGTATATATGATTTTCATCTTTGCCAATAAGGCATTTGCCCAGACGGAGCCAGACGACAAAGATGTTGTGTTTGCCACCATTGGCGAAAAACGTCTGGCGCTCGATATTTATCTTCCTGAAGGTGTAGAAAAGCCGACCTTGTTGGTTTGGGTTCATGGTGGCGCCTGGCGCAGTGGGGATAAGGCCGATGTTCCCTCTGTCTTTGTTGGAAACGGGTTTGCTGTGGCCAGCGTTGACTATCGGCTATCTCCAGAGGCGCTGTTTCCTGCCCAGGCGCATGACATCAAAGCGGCGATCCGATTTCTTCGCGCTCATGATGAGAAATACGGATTCAGCACCGACCGCATTGCGATCGCGGGTTCCTCAGCTGGTGCACATTTGGCGGCGCTGGTCGGAGTGACCAATGGTCATGCAGAACTTGAGGGACTGGTCGGCGAGTATTTGGGTGAGTCATCAGATGTTCAGGCGATTCTGTCGTACTTTGCCGCGACTAACCTGACGACCATTCTTAGCCAGTCTACGCCCCACGGGTTGAGTGTTCGCAAGCCGGCGCTCGATTTATTTATCGGAGGGCAGCCGGATGAAGTGCCGGAGATGGCGAAGCTGGCCAGTCCTGTGTTCCATGTGGATGCAGGCGACCCTCCACTATTGTTATTGCATGGGGATCAAGACCCGCAAATGCCCATCAACCAGTCTCATGAATTGGACGGGGTCTATCAGCAATATGACCTGGATGTGAGCTTCGATGTGGTACACGGAGCCGCACATGGCGGCCCGGCTTTCTATGCGGATGAGCATCTCGAAAATGCGTTGGCTTTTCTTGAGCGAACGATCGGCAATTAGCAGAGTGCCTTGCTATACAAGTACACTGGCGCTGAAATAGAAGGGGGTGATTCTTCATGAAAATAAGGCCAGCATCGGCTTCCGACACCCGGAGTATCGCGGATATACACGCCAACAGCTGGCGACATGCTTATCGAGATACCTTAACCGCCGAATATCTTGCAGACGTTGTCTCAAAAGAGCGGCATGAGTTGTGGATAAATCGGTTTGATTCACCAAAGCCTAATCAGCTTGTGGCCATTGCAGAGCAGGATGGAGAAATCATTGGCTTCGCTTGTGCTTTTGTAGGTGAGCATGCTGAATGGGGTTCTTACCTGGATAATTTGCATGTGCGCCAAGACCATCAATCCAAAGGTATCGGTAAATCGCTTTTGGTCGAGATATGGACCTGGTGTAATCAGAAAGAACCTAACAGTGGACTGTGCTTGACGGTGAACCAGGACAATGCAAAAGCGCAAGCATTCTATAAATCACTTGGGGCACAGAACAGGAAAGTGGATTTATGGAATGCCCCAGACGGAAGCACTGTGCCAACCTACTGGTTTGTATGGGACCCAAAACAGTTGGAAGGAGGACAGGTTTGAAGGTTATCGCGAGAGTTTTGTTATTAGTATTTTGCTTTTTTGCCGCAATTGCCTGCTATACGTTTGGAATTCCTGCTGGTGGAATTATTTTTCTGTCATTGGGAATCGTATTTGAAGGACTTTTTTGGACGGGTATATTCGGCCGGAAGAAAAAACTCCCGACCGAAAATTAGACTCTCACCAAGCTGATAGGTTTTTAGTAACGTTAAGCTAATTCTTGGGCACCGGACGCTTCTTGCCTTCATCATCGATAGCTACATAGGTAAAAATAGCCTCTGTAACCTTGCGTCGGTTGCGTTCGCCATGGGTTGCTGCATAGCTTTTATTTACCCAAACTTCGAGTGCAATGGCGATGGAGGTATTGCCCACTTTGGTTACCTGGCCGTAGCAGCAAACGGTATCGCCAACGGCAACCGGTTCAATAAACTTCATCTGGTCGGCGGCAATGGTGACAATTCTGCCAAGAGACACTTCTTTTGCCAGAATTCCCCCGGCGATGTCCATCTGGGACATTACCCAGCCACCAAAAATATCCCCGTTGGCATTGGTATTGGCCGGCATAGCCAGCGTTCTTAATAGAAGTTCGCCCTTGGGCTCATCGTCCGACATAGGTTCTCCCGAGTTTTTTATACGTCTAGTTTAGCCTGAAATCATCTGCCGCCAAGCTCAGTGTATCGATAGCAGTCGAAGACATGGTCGTTAACCATACCGGTGGCTTGCATAAAGGCATAGCAGATCGTTGGGCCGACAAAATTAAAACCATCCTTGCGCAATTGTTTGCTCATGGCGTTGGACTCTTCTGTCTCGGCGGTTATTTCCGATAATCGCTTCCAGCTATTTTGTTTGGTTTTGCTCCCGACGAACTGCCACAGGTAGTCTGAGAACGTCTGTGATTGGGTAATGCGAAGATAGGCCTGGGCATTTTGCACGGCCGAAGCGACTTTTAACCGGTTGCGAATAATTCCTTCGTTCTGAAGCAGTGTTGCTATCTTTCCTTGATCATACTGGACAATGATTTCCGGGTTAAAGTTGTCAAAAGCGAGGCGATAGTTTTCGCGTTTTTTCAACACAGTTATCCAGGAAAGACCCGCCTGGGCACCTTCCAGGATTAAAAACTCAAAGAGTTTTTGATCGTCGAACAGTGGGACACCCCATTCCAGATCATGGTAGGCCTGATAAATATCGCTGTTGTGGCACCATTCACAACGATGCTTGTCCCGGTTTGAAGACATATTATTCGAACTCTCCTGAATACCCACCTAGAATACCTTCCAATTGTTGTTTATAGGATATAAAAAAATGAAAGCACTTTTGCAGCGGGTTCGATCTGCCAGCGTTCGGGTAGATGGGAAAAAAGTTGGTGATATAAACCGTGGGCTGCTTGTGTTTTTGGGTGTTGATGCCAAGGACGATGAGGCTGTTGCTAAAAAGCTGGTAGATCGTGTTGTGGATTACCGAATTTTTTCCGATGAGCAGGGAAAAATGAACCTGAGCCTGCCTGAAGTCGATGGGGATATGTTGGTGGTTTCGCAGTTCACGCTATCGGCAGATACACGTAAAGGCCGTCGTCCTGGTTTTTCCGGCGCAGCTTCACCCAAACAGGCCGAAGCACTCTACGAGTATTTTGTCGAATACAGCAGGCAAAAGATTCAGCGAGTGAAAACAGGCGTTTTTGCCGCGGATATGCAGGTGAGCCTGATTAACGATGGACCGGTAACTTTTCTGCTGGAAGCAGAGTGAGCAAACTAGATTAATTTCAGGAACTCTTCCGGGTCAAACGTCGTGGGTATTCGGTAATAACTGCCGGTATTGGGGTCCAGAATTAAAACTTGCGGAAAGGATTGAACACCAAAGTGCTGGAAAACTGGCTGGTCTTGTTCGTTGGTCCACTCAACATGAGCAGCCACATAGTCATCATGGATTTTCTGTTTCACTCGCTCATCTGCCATCACCTGGCTGTTTAATTTGCGGCAGCTCCCGCACCACACGGCGCCAAATTCCAGTAAAACAGGCTTCCCTGATTCTATTGCTTGCTCAACGGCAGCTTCGTAAGGTTGGAAGGCAATGCCGGTATCGTTCAGGGCTTTTTGCCCAAGCCAGCTATTCGCCTGTCTGCCGCCAAAGAAAACGACCGCAAAGATCGTTGCGACTATGGTCACTTCCTTAAAGATATATCGAATTTTTTTACGGGCTTTCGGCGTCATAAGAACATTCTAGCGGTTAATAACCGGTCAAAGATGAACATTGGTTGAGAAACAGCCCTTGGTCAGGCCAAAAAAAGCGGCCATTGGCCGCTTTTTTTGAAGATTATAAAGTCGGGATTATTCGTCTTAAGACTTCTGCTCTTCTTCCTCAGCAGGTGCTTCCTCAGCAGGTGCTTCTTCAGCAGGTGCTTCCTCGGCAGGTGCTTCTTCAGCAGGTGCTTCTTCAGCAGGAGCTTCCTCGGCAGGAGCTTCCTCGGCAGGAGCTTCCTCGGCAGGAGCTTCCTCGGCAGGAGCTTCTTCGGCAGGAGCTTCTTCGGCCGATGCTTCTTCAGCTGGTGCGGCCTCTTCAACTTCAGGCTCTGGTGCGGCTTTGGGTTCCGGGGCTGTAATTAAACCTTCTGCCAAAAGCACCGCAATTTTTTCATCGCCATTAACGGGCTGGCCTTTCAGTGTTTTAACAGCAAACCGGCCATCGTTGCGTTTAAAAATCTTGTGGGATTCAGTTTTCTTTTCAAGTTGCATGGTTACTCACCTTGGTTTTCACAAAAAAGGAGCGCGCACTCTAGAGATTTTGTTGTGATTTAACAAGCCAAAAAGGCATTTGGCCGTGGTTTGAGGCGCCGGATATCTTTGGCTAGATATCTATGGAGAGTTCTCCGCTAATCTTCCAACCGTTTGATTCACGAACAAGTATCAAGCGCTTGAAGGTCTCGTCACTATAGCCAGGGGCATTGTAGGTTTGAATAAAGTCTGCCTGGGCGTTGTTGGCGCCAGTGAGCTCAACTTCCAGATCAGCTAGTGAAACTTCAATCCATTCAGGGGAAGTAATTCTCGGTCTGCGATATTCTTCCCAAGCCTGTAAATTTTGCCCGTTTGCTGAAATGAAATTGTCGGCGTATTGTGAAATATAGCCATCGACATTTTTATTGGACCAATCTCGTGCCCATTGCTCCAGGGTATTGATGATTTCACTTTCTGGTAGCAGATCTTCTATATCCTGCCGAGGCGTAGACAACGAATCATTTATCACGTAATTCTGTTCTTCGACGTCTGCTTCAAGAGTTGAAGTATCTGGCACTGTCGTAGCAGGAGCTACGAACATGCTTGTCCCAGTGTCTACAGCATCTTCAAGATAAACTCGCTCCCGGGGGAGAGGCGGTAAAACCTCATCTGCTTCCACGCTTCCTCGTTCACTCAGGGGAATGTAATCGCTGGTTTCATCTTCGTTAAGCCAAAGCATCCTGGGGATAGCGTATAAGAGGCCAACAACGCAAAAAGAGACGGCGAAAATATTAATGTGCCATGGGGTAATCTTGCGTCCGGCCGATTCCTAGTCGCGAAGCTTGCGCTCATAATTCAAACGATCGAGCTCTTCCCGGCTGAGATTGGCGATGTCGCCCCCGGGATAGAGATCTTCCCTTTTTTGTTTTTTATCGTTTTTTATCATCTTAAGTCGTTAGCAAACTACGATCTTTCCGCGAGAAGTTGCACTCTTTGCTAATATAGCGCTTTTATAGTCTTGCTTTCCATACATGACCCTTGTTCGTTGTGACCAGCTCTCAATAGAGTTTGGCGATTCCCCTTTGCTCGTCGACACTGATTTCTCAATAGAGGCAAATGAGCGCGTTTGTCTTATTGGTCGAAATGGCACTGGAAAATCGACGTTGATGAAGCTCATTAGTGGTGAATACCAGCCCGATCGCGGGGAGATCCAGTATAGGGACAATCTGCGTGTCAGTGTACTGGATCAACAACTTCCGGTTAGCGGGGAGGAGATCGTTTTTGATGTCGTTCGCCAAGGGTTATCCCAGCAAATACAACTGATTGAAGAATTTAAAACGCTCAGCGATCAGTCTTTGGATAAGAATGGACTAAAAGATCTTGAGGCTTTGCAGTCAAGAATCGAAGCGGGCGGTGGCTGGCAACCTGACCAGCAAGTTGAAACCATAATTAGCCAGTTGGATTTGCCAAAAGAGAGCAGGATGTCGGATCTTTCCGGCGGTTGGCGTCGCCGCGTCGCACTTGCCAAGGCATTGGTTTCTAAACCGGAGTTGTTGCTTCTGGACGAGCCAACCAACCACTTGGATATTTCGACCATTGAATGGCTGGAACATGTCGTTCGGGGTTATCGAGGCAGTGTGATTTTTGTTACGCACGATCGAACCTTTCTTGAGAAATTGGCGACGCGTATTGTTGAAATTGATCGCGGTAAATTAATCAGCTGGCCAGGCTCCTATCGTGAATATCTGGATCTAAAGGAAAAGGCTAACGAGGAAGAAGACACACGCAATGCCTTGTTTGATAAACGTCTTGAACAGGAAGAAAACTGGATCCGTCAGGGAGTAAAAGCCCGCAGAACAAGAAATGAAGGTCGCGTACGTGCGTTAAAGACAATGCGCGATGAAAGAGCAAAGCGTATCAAGCGTCAGGGCAAGGCAAAAATCCACATATCCGAGGCAGAGGAGAGTGGTCGAAAGGTTATCGAGGCCCGCAGTATTCGCCATTCTTATGGAGACAACCTGCTTTTGGATGGATTTAAGATTCGACTTATGCGTGGCGACCGTATCGGTCTGATTGGCAATAATGGAGTGGGGAAAAGCACCTTGTTAAAAATTCTTCTGGGTCAATTGCAACCAGACGAAGGCAGCGTCAAGGTAGGCACCAATCTGGTCATCGGATATTTCGATCAGGTTAGGCGCGAGCTGGAATGGGATAAAACCGTCGCTGAGAATGTTGGTAATGGTAAGGAATTCATCAAAATCAACGGTAAGGATCGCCACATTATTGGGTATTTGCGGAATTTTTTGTTTTCGCCCAAGCGGGCCATGACCTCAGTGCGGAATCTGTCCGGCGGTGAATGTAACCGGGTGTTATTGGCAAAATTGTTTACCCAGCCAAACAACCTGCTGATCCTTGATGAACCAACTAATGATCTTGATGTTGAAATGCTGGAGGTGTTGGAGGAAAAGCTGGTTGAGTTCAATGGAACCTTAATCGTGGTTAGCCATGATCGGGATTTCCTGGACAATGTGGTGACCAGTACTTTGGTCTTTGAGGGTGAAGGCAAGGTGGTCGAGTATGCGGGTGGCTATTCCGACTGGGCGGCCAGAGGTAAGCAGTTAAAAATTGCCGATACGCCGGATGCCCTGAAGCAGGAACCGAAGGCTCCAACGCCCGAGACTATCGATCAAAAAGCGCCCAAGACCGTTAAGTTAAGCTACAAATATCAGCGGGAACTGGATCTATTGCCCGAGAAGATAGAGGGTTTGGAATCCCGGGTTAATGAGCTGCAAAAAATCATCGAAGAGCCGACATTTTATGATCAGCCTTTTGATAAAACCCAGCCGGTACTGGATGAGCTGAGTGAAATTCAGGCAAAACTTGATCAGGCCACTGAGCGATGGTTTGAGCTGGAAGAAATGAAAACCGTCTAGTTATCTACTAGTTTACTTTTCCTTATTCTTGCGTTTGGCCTTGCGATCTTCTTTTGCCTGCTGCTTTTTTCTCTGTTCTTCAGGGTCCATATATTTGGCGAAAATAAGACCTGCTTCAAACAGAAGCCACATCGGACCGGCCAGAAACAGTTGTGAAAAGATATCCGGTGGTGTCAACAGCATGCCAAAGACCAAACATCCAACAATGATGTAGGGCCGTTTTGCCGCCAGGGATTCGGTGGATGTTATCCCCGCACGAACCAATAGAATGGTAGCTATGGGAATTTCAAAGGCCAGGCCAAAGGCAAAAAACAGTTTAAGTACAAAATTTAGATAGCTGTTTATGTCCGTCATTACGGCAACACTATCCGGAGCGATATTGATAATGAAACCGGTGACTAGCTTAATAATGACGAAATAAGCGAAGGCTATGCCCGCATAGAATAAGACCACGCTGGATGCAAAGATCGGGAGCGCAACTTTTTTCTCGTTGGCGTAGAGCCCCGGCGCGATGAATGCCCAAGCCTGATATAGCACATAGGGCATCGCAAGCATGGCACTTACAAATAGAGTAAATTTCAAAGGTGCCATGAACGGGGAAATAACGTCCGTGGCGATCATGGAGCCACCTTCCGGGAGCTGTGCCCTAAGAGGCTCGGAGAGTATGTCGTAGATCTGGTTTGCAAAGGCAAACAGGCACAGGAAAATTAATAAAATGGCGATGATTGAGTGCAATATACGGGAACGTAATTCCAGTAAATGCTCGATCAGCGGTTGTGCTTTTTGTTCTTCTTCTTGCTCAGTCATCTTCGCGGTCTAACTTCTCTTCGTGCTTGATTGCCGCTTCCCGTATTTTTTCTTCCCGAGGTGATTCTTTCGGGGACTCTTTAGAATCATCTTCCCCTTCGCCCATAATCGACTTCTTGCGCCGCTTAAGTTCTTCCTGGATTTGCTCGTTGTAGAGTTCACGGCGGATTTCATCCATCCCCAGTTCTTCTTCCAGCTCTCGGCGAGTATGTTGCCAGGCACGCTTGGCCCGCCCGACATTGCGAGAGATGGTACGAATTGCTTCAGGAAGTTTTTCCGGGCCAAATATCAGGAGACCGAAAATAGCTATTAGCAACAGCTCAAAAAAACCGATACCAAACATGGATGGTCAGATTTTATAAGAAATTATGAGCGTTCTTTTTCTTGTTCAGCGTCTTTCGCCTGCGTGGTCTCAGGAGTGTCCTCTGTGTCACTCAGGGATTCAGGCTCGCCTTCTTCTTTGGCTTTTTCCTCATCACCCATGGAATCCTTGAACCCTTTGACGGCGCCACCGAGATCAGAGCCAAGATTTCGTAATTTCTTAGTGCCAAACAGCAATAAAACAATTACCAGAATAATCAGCAATTGCCAGATACTAATTCCACCTAGTCCCATTTTTTATACCTCTATTTAGTCGTTATTCCGAGACGCTTTTTCTTCCAGTCCGGAAAGGCCAAAGCGTCGCTCAAGTTCTTGTAAAACATCTGCCGCAGACAAGTCCAGATAAGAAAGCATGACCAGTGAATGAAACCAAAGGTCAGCGGTCTCCTTGACCAGCTCGGGTCTATCGTTATCTTTCGCAGCCAAAATAGTTTCGGTTGCTTCCTCGCCAACTTTTTCCAGGATTTTGTTCAAGCCTTCGGCGTGAAGCTGGGCCACGTAGGAACTGTCTGTCGGTGCAGACTTCCGGGCTTCCAGGATTTCGGTCAGTTTGGTGAGAATTTCACTCATCTTGGTAAATTTGGTCCGGTGACTTGATGACGGGTTCGCATTCTACCCACTTCTGGTCCTTATGGCGCATATAAAAACAGCTGCGGCGTCCAGTATGACAGGCGATGTCTCCAACCTGCTCAACTTTTAGCAAGATGGTGTCTTTGTCACAGTCTATTCGTACTTCCCGAATCAACTGAGTGTGCCCTGAGGTTTCCCCTTTGCGCCAGATCTGATTGCGCGAACGAGACCAATAAACTGCAACGCCCTCTTCCAGTGTCAGTGTTAGGGAATCAGGGCTCATCCAGGCAAGCATAAGCACTTCGCCTGTGTTGGCATCTTGGGCGATCGCGGGCAAAAGACCCTGATCGTTCCACTTGAGTTCACTAATATCCTGACGCATGGGTTTCAAATGATTTTAGAAAGGAGGCATTAATAAGTGCGCGATTATGAAGCGCTAGCTAGCGCCTAACAAGCACGTAGGCTCCGATTAGCGCCAAAGTCGCAATACTGAGGTCTCGCAAACTTTCCGGTGTGGGTAATTCAGGAAGCAGCAAGCCTAGCGTAACGCCAGCAATGGCTGCCAACCATAGTCCTGTGTCTGATGAGGTTTTGTTTCTTTCTCGTTTAACAGGGACGACTTCTGCTGGATTGGCTAACTGGTGTAACGCTTTAAATAATAAGGGAGGGATCTCAGGGAACTGTTCCAGCCAGTTGGGACCAATCTCCCTTATTTTATTAATAATGGATTTGGGCGAATAGCGATCTTTTGACCATTTTTCAAAATGTGGCGCCAGGGTGTTCCAAAGATCCAGTTCGGGGTAAAGCTGTCGTCCGAGGCCTTCCACATTGACGATGGTTTTTTCCAGCAAGAAAAGTGAGGGCATCATTTGCATGTCAAACCGGCGAGCTGTTTGAAACAGGCTGACCAGAATACTGGCAAAAGATATTTCTGAAAGTGGGCGTGCAAATATTGGCTCACAAACGGTTCTGATTTCTGCTTCAAACTGGTGAACCGGGGTGTCTGGCGCAACCCAGCCTGCCTGGATTTGGACTTCGGCAACCTTGCGATAATCCCGTCGAAACACACTGAGTAGCATGGTTGCTAGGGAGTAGCGCTCCTCGTCTGTCAGTGAGCCAACGATAGCGCAATCGACACACATGTATTGCGGCTTATCAATATGCTCTTTGCTGACAAAAATATTTCCCGGATGCATGTCTGCGTGAAAGAAGTTGTGCTCGAACACCTGGGTGAAAAAGATGCCAACACCTATTTCGGCAAGCTGCTTCAGGTCGATTCCCAGTTCAGAGATTGCTTTCGCGTCGGTCACGGGAATACCGTCGATACGTTCGCTAACCATGATATTTTCACGGACATAATCCCAGTAAACCTGGGGCGTGTAGTTCACTGGATTATCAATAAAGTTGTCACGCAATTTCTGGGCGTTGGCCGCTTCGTGACGCAGATCCAGCTCACTTTCGATAATGAATCGGTAGTCGGCGACGATTTCCGGGGCGTGCAACCTTCGACCATCGGCACCCATTCGATTAATGATTTGTGCCAGCAGTCTTAACAGTTTCAAGTCACGCTGAATTATTCGATCAACGCCAGGGCGAATAACTTTTATAACGACGTCTTCGCCGGATTTTAGTCTGGCGGTATGAACCTGTGCCAG
>Ga0181607_10005170_pt1 | contig 11064 bp, 6 predicted proteins | sample 041ome_9_FD_132420 | JGI IMG/M metagenome (GOLD analysis project Ga0181607, IMG submission 132420) | Coastal salt marsh microbial communities from the Groves Creek Marsh, Skidaway Island, Georgia - 041413US metaG (megahit assembly) | ecosystem: Environmental > Aquatic > Marine > Intertidal zone...
ATCGAGTTGGGGATGCCGTTTAACGAACCGATGGCCGATGGCCCAGCTATTCAAAAATTTTCTCTGCGGACACTAGGGCAGGCCAACAAAATGCGCAACACGCTAGACATGGTACGGTTCTTTCGGTGTCACCACCACACGACCCCTATTGTCTTGATGGGATACTACAACCCCATCTACCATTACGGGGTTGATCTTTTTATTCGCGATTGTTTAGAAGCGGGCGTCGATGGCCTGATTGTTGTCGACCTTCCACCGGAAGAAGATGATGAGTTTTGCATTCCCGCTTTAAACGCCGGCCTCAATTTTATCCGTCTCGCCACGCCAACGACGGACGACGCACGACTACCCGCCGTCCTCGCCAACACTTCGGGCTTTGTCTATTACGTGTCCATTCGTGGCATTACGGGTGCTGCGAGCCCTGATTTGGACGATGTGGCGCAGGCGGTGAACCGGATTAAACGCCATACCGACCTACCCATTGCCATAGGCTTTGGTATTAAAACAGCCGAACAAGCCCAGAAAATGGCTGGTCTAGCAGACGGAATTGTCGTTGGATCGGTGCTCATTGATGCGCTGGCGGCCCAATTGGACGAAAAGGGTCGTGCCACCGATGGGTGCGTCGAAGCGGTGCTGGCCAGCGCAGCGCAACTTGCAGATGGTGTACATCGCGCATCGAATTAGTGTATAGGTGAAAAAGTCCCACGATATTGTGAGGGGTCTATTCATGAGGAAGCTGACGTGAACTGGATCAAAAACTTTATTCGTCCTCGTATCTCGCGTGTGTTTGCGCAACGCGAAGATAATACGCCCGATAATCTCTGGGTGAATTGCAACTCCTGCGGGGAAATCATTTTCCATCGTGACATTGAATTATTACAAAAAGTCTGTCCGGGCTGCGACCATCATATGCGGATGGATGCTGTTGAACGGCTTCGCCAGATTTATGATGATGGCACGTATGAGACCATTGATGTGCCCGATGTTCCCCATGACCCGCTCAAATTCAAAGATCAAAAGAAATATTCTGATCGCTTAAAAGACGCCCGCTCTAAAACCGGACGCAAGGATGCGGTCACCGTTTCTGTTGGCTTGATTAAGTCGCATCGCGCCGTCGTGGCCGTTCAGGATTTCTCGTTTATGGGTGGGTCGCTCGGCATGGCTTCTGGTGAGGCGATCGTGCGGGCGGCCGAAACAGCGCTTGAGCGCAATCTCCCGCTCGTGGCTATTTTGGCGGCGGGCGGCGCACGCATGCAAGAGGGCATTTTATCTCTTATGCAAATGCCCCGCACCACCGCAATGGTTCAAGAACTGCGCGAGCGCGGCCTACCCTATATCGTGGTGCTGACGGATCCGACCACCGGGGGCGTGACCGCGTCCTATGGTATGCTGGGTGATATTCATATTGCTGAGCCCAATGCCCTGATTGGCTTTGCCGGCCCGCGTGTGATCGAAGATACAATTCGTGAAAAATTGCCCGAAGGCTTCCAGCGCGCCGAATATTTATTAGAACATGGTATGGTGGATATGGTTGTCCACCGCCACCAATTAGCTGAAACACTTGGGCGCGTCATCTCATTGCTGACCCATGCCAATGACGCGATTGAAACTGTCGCTTAACCCCTCTTGTCACGTTCTTCTGCGGTCTCATCGAGTCTCGACCTTCTGACTCAGTTACAGGCGCTCCATCCCAAACGCATTGATTTGTCTTTGGGGCGAATTCACCGTCTTCTCGACGCCCTTGACCACCCCGAAAAGAAGATCCCCCCTGCCATCCATATTGCTGGCACAAATGGCAAAGGATCAACCTTGGCCTTTTTGCGTGCAATGTTGGCCCCCCAAAAAGTTCACAGCTACACCTCGCCTCATCTCGTGCGCTTTCACGAACGCATTTCCCTCAATGGCCGCGATATCGACGAAGCGCATCTGGTTCAGATTTTGCAGCTTTGTGAACATGCGAATGCAGGCGAAGACATCACATTTTTTGAAATTACGACGGCGGCCGCTTTTCTGGCCTTCTCTGAAATGGCGGCCGACTGGTTGCTGTTAGAGGTCGGTCTGGGCGGGCGCCTGGATGCCAAGAATGTCGTCACCCCCCAGCTCAGCGTCATCACTCCCATTGACCTCGACCATCAAGATTTCCTTGGCGATACGCTTGATAAAGTTGCCTTCGAGAAAGCCGGCATCATTAAACCGGGCATTCCGGTCATTTCCGCCCCACAACAACCAGAGGCGGCTCACCAACTCATCACCGTCGCCAATCAATGCGGATCTGATTTGTTGCTCGGCGGGCGGGACTGGCAGGCAACCTGGTCTGAACAGGGCGTGTTATATCAAGATCCCTCCGGGCAAACGCTGTTCCCTCACCCAGCCCTTGCCGGGGCGCATCAATATGTGAATGCTGGCTCTGCGATCACGGCCGCCCGACAGATCGGACTGCCCGACGACAAAATTGCACAAGGTCTCCGTCACGCCGTCTGGCCTGCGCGTTTACAAAAATTGCACACGGGGCCTTTGGTGGATCGGATCCGTGCTCACGCACCGACATGCGAAATTTGGCTCGATGGCGGACATAACCCTGCCGCAGCGCTAGCGATTACACGCTGGTTGTGTGAGAGCGTGGCCCGCCCAAATGCTCACAACCATATCCATATTCTGATCGGTCTTCTGAAATCGAAAGATGCCGAGGGTTTTTTCTCAACAATATCGCGCCATCTCTGCGAAAATCAGGCTGACGATATGCACCTTACCTTTCACTGCCTCACCATACCCGAGCAAGAAAATGCCCTGGATAGTGGGGCGTTGGCGCAAATCGCGACCACATATGGGTTCGACGCAAAGCCGATATCCGATCCATTGGACATGTCGATACCAGCCCCAACTGAAACTGTGCTGATATGTGGTTCCCTCTACCTTGCCGGTTGGATTTTAGCGCGACATCAGTAGAGGGAAGCGAGCGCCCTAAAGGCTTTCCTCAATCCACGACTTTAATTCACTTTTTGGGGCAGCCCCCACTTTCGTTGCAGCCGGCGTCCCGTCTTGGAATAAGATCATAGTTGGGATAGAGCGAATTCCCCAATTTGTTGGCGTCTTGGGATTTTCGTCGATATTCACCTTCACAATCCGAACCTTGCCCGACAGCTCCTCGGATAATTCATCCAGCGCTGGGGCAATTTGCTTACACGGACCACACCATTCGGCCCAAAAATCCACCAAAACAAGGCCAGGGGCGTCAATTACTTTTGCGCCAAAATCATTATCATCTGCATGTTCGACAGCCATTTTCTCTCTCCTTGATTTGTTTCCTTGATTTGATTGATCCGTCACACTCGACTTGGACACACTCGACTTAGACACACTCGACTTGGAAACGCCCCGTTTGGTCTCTCCTCGCTTGGTTATGATCCACCTGGACGACATCCGCGTGGCCCACTTGGACGATATCCGCGCGACGATGTCTGGGCGATGTCTGGCGACCGTTACTTGGCCTAATGTAAGCGGGGTCGCATGGGGGTTCAAGATGGCTGTTGTTGGATTATCGAGAATATTTCATCCATTGCCTTAACGGGAATATCCTCAACGCCTGCGTTTTGGGTCCAAACCAGCGCACAGCGAATATCCTCAATGCCGGTTGCGCCTTGCACGAGGTGGCGATAAATCGCCATTTGGGCCCAATAGGCTGGGTTTTCAAGCTGTGGCATTCCGGTTTTAAAATCAACCAACCAGCCCGAGCTCTCATCGATGAGCATCCGATCGACTTGACCAATAATATGTTTAAGCGCGCCAGAACCAAAAAGCACCCTCCCTTGCACCGCACATTCCGAGCGGGCTCTATCGCTAAAAATCGGAGCAAGATGATCTAGGGCAAGCACTCTTTCCACCTCTTCGACAATGGTTTTCACATCGCCCATACCCCCATCCGCATAAGGCTGACACATGGCCTGCAAAGCCGCACGGCGTCTTGCCTGGGGGACATCGGGCAGAAACTGCAAGAGACGGTGAATAAAATTGCCTCGTTGTGCAGCGGCACCTTGATCCAACTGCCCAGGAGCGCTTGATCCAGATTTTTCATTTTGGGGAAGACCCGCAACATAATCGCTCACAAGCGCGCTTACGCTCACGGTTTGATGGTGCGCATCAGCGGCCGCGCTCTCCGGGCTTACAGATCGACGCGCCCAATCCGGGAGCGGCGCGATATCACGCTCGACCTCATTCTTCTCTTTAAAGGGGCCAGCCTGCGCCTCATCTCCAAGCGCCCAACAAAGATGAGGAGCAGCTTCCGATGGTGGAAACAGGTCGGATAGTTGGGCGTACCAGCTGTGTGGATGGGGTTCTTTAATATTCGCAGGCAAATATCCACCAATATAAAGCCGGTCCTGGGCGCGCGTTAGCGCCACATAGAGCAATCTTTGTGACTCGGCATAATCCGCCCTCAGTCGATCGTCGAGCAACCGTTGATCATATGACGACATGTTCTTCTTTTGAGGTTGCCAGCGAAGATCACCGCCGTGCACGGCAATATTTGTGCGGCTCGCGCGGCTCGATAATCGACACCCATCTGGCAAGAAGACAATTGGCGCCTCTAAGCCCTTGGCCCCATGAACTGTCATCACCCGAACCGCGTTCACGTCTTGCTCGAACTCCCGCTTCACTTCCGTGGCATTGCCGGAGAGCCATTCCAAGAACATTTGTAACGAGGCGGGGTATTGACGCTCAAAAGTAAGGGCAAGACGCAAAACTTCGGAAACCGCGTCATCGACCTCAAACCCCAATCGGCGATAGAGGCATTCTTGCCCCCCCAGCACACTGAGAAACTGCGAAAAATAGTCAAAGGGTGCGATTTTCTCAGCCTCAGCGATCAACCACGCCATCCGCTCTCGCGCCGAAACCAAAGCCGGGGACGCCATTCCTCTGTGAAGATAGTCATCAATTGCGTCGCAAAGGGTGCCTGCACGCTGGTAGGCGATCTCAAATAATTCTTCTTCCGATATATTTCCGAACGGGCCGCGCAGAAAAATCGCGACGGCCAGGTCATTATTCGGGTTCAGCGCCATATCTGCCGCATTGCGCAAATCCTTAACGACAAGCTCCTCGAGCAGCTTCATTCGATCGGCCCCCGCAATGGGGATTTCAGCTTGTCGCAATGCCCTCAAAATATCTGTGAAAAAGGCATTTCGTTGCCGCACGAGAACCAGAATATCACCAGGCGCTATATCGGGCTCCTTCAGCAAGGCCGCGATCTTATGCGCAATCGCCTGCGCCAATTTCTGTTGACCAGACTGCACAAGGGTCGCTTCGGGCACTTCCCAAGCCGCAGCCTTGGTCGTTTGCTTTTCCGATGTCATGAGGGGCCATAGCTCAACATAACCGAATGCATGTTCCCTAAAGGCCGGATGCGACAGCGCGGCGCCCGACGCTGTGAGGCCGGCCCGAGCGCCTTCCGACGCAAATACAGCATCGACCACCTGCAGAACCTCCGGCGTGGACCGTCGTGATTGCTTGAGCGCCACCTCATGAAATTTATGTTCTGATGCAGAAATGAGCTGCGCGAAATGATGACGCATCCGATCAAATTCGGCCGGATCAGCGCCTTGAAACGAGAAAATCGACTGCTTCTCATCTCCCACAGCAAAGACGGTGCGCACCTTAGAGCCCCGCGATAGATGACCCGAGCTATCGGCAAAAAACTCATCTGCGAGCGCCGCCACGACCCGCCATTGTTGTGGGCTGGTGTCTTGAGCTTCATCGATCAAAATATGATCGAGGCCGGCATCAATTTTATATAGAACCCATGCCGCCGATTGCGCATGACCGAGCAGTCCATTCACCCGCGCTATTAAATCATCATAGTCTAACCGTTGGTGGCGCAGTTTATACGCATCATACCGCGCTAATAATTCTGCGGCATAGACATGCAGCTTCCGGCTCATCTCGCGCGAGTTGTGGATACGATATTCCTGATCAAGCGCCACATAGCGCTGCTGACACTGCTCTAGCTTTTCATAGGCTTCAGGCTGCGCCGTTCGAACAGCATTCGTCAAAAGAGTTGCGCGCACGGTTCCCGTCTGGGTCAGAAAAAACTTGGCCAGCATTTCCCACGCCGCATCATCATCCGTCAGTATCGCAGGATCGGCTGTGAATGAGCTAAATTCTTGCCATTTTTTCCGATCAGTGGCCGTGCCCACATCATTCACCGCATCACCGATCGGCGCAAGGCAGGCTTGCAGCTTCGCATATAATGCCGATCGATCCGCCTCAACTTTACCCAAAGGCCGAACCGGTAAAATACGATCCAGATAGCCATCCATTGTTTCATGGTGCAGCTCAAAACGGCTTCGGGTGGCCACGATGGCATGCGGCAAATCAGCGAAGTGATCCGCGGGCATGTGCCGCGCCAAAGCGTCAACGGCCTCCGCCAATGCTGGCAGTGCCCCCTCCTCCACCAAGCCTTGCGCGAGTTGCTCGACCACGCGTCTAGTCTCAAACTCATCCAACAGGGAGAACCCAGGAGCCAATCCAGCCTCAAGCGGAAATCGATGCAACAAGGCCTCGCAAAACGCATGAATGGTTTGAATTTTCAACCCGCCCGGGCTTTCCAAGGCTTGCGCAAATAAGGTGCGTGCGCGATACAGCTCGGCCGATGTGCGCACATCGAGGCCTGTGCGCTGTTTGATTTCGTCGCGAAGCGCGGCGTCAGACAGTAACGCCCATGTGCTCAGCAAATCAAATAACCGCCCTTGCATTTCAGCGGCGGCGCCGCGCGTATAAGTTAAGCACAAAAGTTGATCGGGCGTGGCCCCGCTCAACATAAGGGTCACCAATCGACTGATCAGCACAAAGGTTTTGCCCGAGCCCGCATTTGCGACCACCCACGCCGATGCGTGCGGATCGGCTGCGCGTTGATGCGGAGCCGTCATGCGCCCTCTCCCCCATCCTCAGCGACACCCCATTCATCGATGCGCGAGAGGTGATCATAAGCACTGATATAGTTACGCGAATTGGGGCGTATCCGCGGCAGAAAAGGATGATCGGGATCGAGATAATAGGCCCATATCTTCTCCATGGCTTGGACCGCCCCGTGAATATGATCGACACCACGAGCGTCGTTGCGTTGCTCTCCTGCGGGCAGGCCGCCGTGGAGGCGCAGATAGGTCAAGGCGGAAACCGTATGATGGGGCAGGCCCTCAAACCCGCCCTCTTGAAGCATTGCCGCCTCCAATGGCAGCTGCAGAGCATAGTAATTTTCTACATCTTGCGTGCTGGGTAAGGCACCGGTCTTGTAATCGATAATTCGTACTGTCCCATCCCGCAGCCGATCCAAGCGGTCGGCGCGCGCCGTGAGGGTGACCGGCACATCATCAATCACGCGTTTCAACAGGCCATTTTTTTCGGTCATCATCTCCACGACATCGCGACGCGCCTTTTGTTCGAACTCCGCCGCCCATTGCCAAATTGCCCGCAAGCGGGGCTGCCAAAGCGACAACACGCCGTAATGCGGCCCGATCTCATCGGCGATCTTCATCATTTCCTCGGCGCTATTGTCTGGCAGGCGATCGGGAAAGCGCGATGTAAATATTTCGAGAACACGATGCACAAACTGCCCGCGATGGGCCGCGGTGATGGGCGCGTTCACGGCCTCCCAATCGCGCAATTTAAGAATGTGCCGCGCATAGATTTGATAAGGATCGGTGATTAATGTTTCGATTTGGGTGACCGATAATTGTCGCGGGCGTGCTGCTTTAGGTGGGCGAGGCGCTGGACGCGCGACGGGCCCACGCGGCAAGTCTCCCTTCTCGGCGGGGAATTGGTCGATGGCGCGCCACCAATCAAGATATTTTTGCACCGACTGCTGAGGCAAGTCTGAGCTTAACGCATGCAAACGACGGATCCAGCGCGCCGCCAAAGTGGGGACACCATCGATTTTAAGAGATCGTGATAACACGACCTCGCCCGCGCAGGCATTTTGCACAAAGTCATGGGCGGCCAATCCAATGCGCCTTTCGGGGGCGCGCATCCCCAACCGATCGCGCATGGGGCGCGACAGCCACGGCCCTGTCTCGGTTGCAGGCGGCCAACTGCCCTCGTTCAAGCCCCCTAAGATCACGAGATCGGCTTTCATAAGGCGCGCCTCCAGCTGACCCCAAATAGCGATACGAGGATGGGTCGTCGCCGCCGATGCGTGATAGGAGGCCTGATCTAACCATTGCGTCAGCAGCTCGACCCAATCCTCGAGCATCCGCTCAGGTTCGAAACCAGACTGTGCCCGAACTTGCGCAAATAGAGCGAGAATGTGACGACCTGCATCATCGCGCGACAGCTTATCCGGGGAACCGCACGCCGCGTGACAAGCTTGCTCAATGCGATCCAAAAACAGCGAACATCCAATTGGAGCCTGGCGCATCGCGATTAAGGGGGCCAATGCGTCTTCCAGGCGATCGATGATATGCGTCATGCCCTTTTCGTAGTCATCCGACTTGCTGCGCGCCGAAATGAGGTGCCGTAATTCAGACAAGCCGTCATAGCGACGCGGTCCGCGCAAGCATTCAGCCTCTAAAGCTAAAAGCTGCTGATGGATGGCTGGATCATCGTCAAAAACCCAAGGATGTTTAAGCAAAGCCAGCAAAGCAACGGGCTCAAAAGATCGCGTGACGGCCTGCACCATCAGCAAGATCACTTTCGCGGCCTGGGTCTGACGCAAGGCTTGCCCTGCGGTATCGTCGACCCGAATGCCCCAGCGTCGCAGTTCGGTTGCAACACGGCGCGCCAAATTGCGATCAGGCGTAACCAGGGCGGCCGTTTTATCAGCGGTCTCGATGGCTTCTCTCAAAATCAAGGCAATCGCGCCCGCCTCGGCGCGCGGCTCAGGCGCTTCGAGATAATGGACGCCTGCCAAAGCCGCATCGAAATTAATTTTTGTTCTCAGATTTTGCCAATCCCCCGTTTCAGAGGCGGGCATCATGGCGATGTGCAAGAGTTTCTCGCGTTCCACAATTTCCGCGCGCCGTTGCACTTGCTGGGGGTGTGGCCATGCACGCACCTGACGTCGATCTACTTGCATGCTCGCCAAAAGCTGAGCCATGGCCGTTTGCGGATGACTGTCCTCATTCTGCATTTGCTCAAACAGAGCATCAGAGGATAAGAGGTCAAGACCTGGCAATATGACGGCGCCGCGCGGCAGATGCGCAATCACGCTTAATAGCCGAGCGGTTGCTGGTTGGCTTCCCGTTGATCCAGCCGCCAGAACCGGCCCAGAGGGCGGATGCTGACGCCACAGCTCGGCCAACCCTTCGAGTAAACGATCGCGGCGATCGACAGGGTCGAGGCGGCCTTCGGCGATCAGATAGTCTGGCCAGTGCTCAGTGATAATTGCCAGAAAAGCCAGCGTTTCTTGCCAGTTTTTGGCCAGATCATCCGGCACCAAATCGCGCAACCCCTCCCAGTCCACGTGATCGCCTTGCGCTTCGTCAAGGAATTGTGTCAGGCCGTGGGCGAGCGATGCGCTCAAGGCCGGAGACTGAGCGTGTCCACGCTCGACCATCCACCGATCGATCAATGCGGCCAAATAAAAATGTCGTTCATGCTCGCCAATCGCTTCAGCGATATAACTCTGATCGGCCGTCAGCACATCCACCCCCAGCGCCTCAGGCGCCCCGAGCGCGTGCAGGCGGGGCATGAGTAAGGCGCCCCCGCTTTGCTCCAGGAGCGCCCGCGATACTGTTTCGACAGCACGATGGGTGGGCAGTAAAAGCGTGAAATCATGCAACGGCCCCTCGCCAAATATCTGGGCTCTGAGGGAGGGGTCGACCAGTGTTCCAACCAATTGGTCAATGAACGGTTCACCGGAGGCGATTGAGAAAAGAGTGGCCGATTCGGACATCCCCTATCTTACCGCAAAGTCTGGGTCACGTCAGTTCATCGCGGGCTAACAGAATTTCAGCCTCTGCCAAGGCCTCGGGCGTGCCCACATGGATCCATTGGCCCGACATCGGTTCTCCCACGAGCTTGCCACAGGCAATAGCCGTATCAAACAAATGGTTTAATGAGACCGGCCCATCCGGAAGAGCCGCCACTGCCGGCGCGCGGAGCATTTGAAGGCCCGTGTAGACATAAGCATCCGGGCCACGCGTCAGACGGCCCTCAGGATCGCGATTAAAATCGCCGCGCCCGTCATAACCGAGCGTCGCATTAATCGGGGCAAGTAAAAGGCATCCATCGATGGCCCCATGCCTATTTTCGAAATGCGCAAATCGGTTGGCCAAGCGACGCAGTTCAAAATCTAGATGTCGCCACAACACATCGGCGTTGCACACAATAAACGGATCTTCCGAGAGGAGCGGCAAAGCTTTTTTGACGCCGCCGCCTGTTTCAAGCCGCAAATCCCGTTCATCGGAAATATGCACGCGGATATGAGGCAGTTTCCATTGGGCCAGAAATGCCTCAATCGCATCGGCCTTATGGTGGACATTCACAACAAACTCTTGAACGCCCGAGGCAACCAGCTCATCTAACAAGCGGCCCAAAAGAGTTTGACCCCCCACCTCCCGCAAGGGTTTAGGGGGGTCATTCTCCGTGCCCCGCATGCGCGTCCCCAGGCCAGCTGCGAGAACCATCGCCGATTTAGGAATGGCGATTTCGGCGAGAGAACTGTCAGCAGCATCTATTGGGGAGGGTTCAGACATTTGGGTTCAGACATTTGGGTTCAGACATTTGGGTTCAGACATATGGCTTCAGATTCTGGATTTCTAGACTTTTGGCTTTTCGGCGGAATTCTCGATATGGCCGACCAGCCAGTCAATCGAAGGGGCGTATTGTCGGGCCCAATCCCTGATAGCGTCCATCTCCGGCAAGTGCTTGAGGCCGGCAGAAATATAGGTCTCGATCCGCGGAACATGTTTCAAATAGGCCGGCTTGCCATCGCGTCGTGCCAGTCGATGGAAAATGCCAGCGATTTTTAAATTTCGCTGAACACCCAACAACCAAAACTCCCTGGTAAATTGCGCAGAATAGTCCAGCGCGCCCGGCTCTGAGGTTTGGTGACCCTCTGCAAAGGCCCGCTGGCAATAC
>Ga0181607_10005178_pt1 | contig 11052 bp, 9 predicted proteins | sample 041ome_9_FD_132420 | JGI IMG/M metagenome (GOLD analysis project Ga0181607, IMG submission 132420) | Coastal salt marsh microbial communities from the Groves Creek Marsh, Skidaway Island, Georgia - 041413US metaG (megahit assembly) | ecosystem: Environmental > Aquatic > Marine > Intertidal zone...
AAATTCAGCAGGATAGAGAAAGGACGATGTTTCATCCTTTCAATGACTAGTATAAATTGGTTGTAGTGTACCAGCGTCACAAATAAACGTAAACAGACGCGTAAACACGCAAAATTTCCAAGAAAAAATCGTTGTTCTTTCTCCTCACTTCCTTTTGCCCTTCAGGGTGTAAAAATGCCGGGTGCGAAACGCGCGGGTAAAAGAACGCGCTTCCGTCTTCTGTGCCTCTTCGGTTTCTTCATTCTCGTCGGGTTTCTTATTACTCCACGTAAATCGACGTCCTCTTCTCTGCAGCATTCAGCAACCACGGGGGCACATGATGTTCGCTTTGGAAATCAAGATGAGAGAAGCTATATGAAGAATGGCATCGAAAGAGAAAGAATATCAAACTCCTTCTCACGCTCCTCCGTGTCTCGATTGTCATCCGATGACATTGCAAATGGTGATGATGAAAGCAGTAGTTTAATTAGTAGCAGCAGCAGTAGCAGTAGCAGTAGCAGCAGCAGTAGCAGTAGGAGTAGTTCAAATGGCGGTTCCGGTTCCGGAGGACCAAAGAGAACGCGATTGTTTCGAAACATGTTCAAAGATGGCTTCAACGGAGACTTTATCATGACGCAGCAAAAATATTCGAAACTTGCACGGAATTCGCCTATTCGAGTCGCTAAGTACATGTCACAATGTCTTTCAGATAGCCCTCCTCGGGGATGTGACTTAGAAGCGGCGAAAGCAGATCCTCCTCGCGGACGAGGCTGGCAACGAGTCGCTCGGATCACGAAAGAGCTTCTTCACGAGTTTCCAGTCGTCGATACGCGCTTCAAAGGATTTCAAAAGTACAAATCGTGCGCGATCGTAGGTAACGGCGGGTCCTTGAAGTTAAAGAAGTATGGTAAGTACATAGATGAAGCAGATGCAGTGATTCGCTTCAACGGAGGACCTACGACGAATGGATTGTCTGACTACGTCGGGAGCAAAACAACTATCAGGTTCTTGAACACGCAACACCTCGGGTTTCACGAAAGCAAAAAAGAGATACTTCTACAGCACGTCACGGTAGAGGAAACCATGCAGAAGTTCATAAACTTTAAGAAGCGCTTCAATGGTGATATCTATGTCATCGATGGAGACTTTCATCAGCTTGTTTTGGACACCATGGAAGATGGCGCCGCTTCGAACGGTTTCTACGGTTTGCTTTTTGGTTTAGAACGATGCGAAAAAGTTACTCTTTGGGGATTCGCCAAAGGATGGAACAAGCCCACATCAGATAGAGCAAAACTTAAGTATCACTATTACGATGATGTAGAACCAAACGAGAGTCAGCTGAAACGCGACGATTTGGAAGCTCCGAAAGTTGCAAAATTTGTAGCGAAACACTCTGACATATTCGAATATGGAGAGATGAGCCACTGACTGAGTAGATATATGCACACACAGAAGTATTTTGGAGAGAGTTTAATTACGACGACCGCATTGTACTGTATGATTGGTGACAATTTCCTACTTCTTTTTCAATCGACACCAGTCTACAGCTGGACATTTCAGAGCTTCCTCAGAAATGCCCAGTTTGCCCCATACTCCTAGTAACTCAACGTCGTGCATGCGCTCGTCAAGATCTTGGCGAGTCGGAACGCCATCCCTTGCTCCATTCGATAAACAGGCTAAAGTTCCGCATGCTGAAGCCGCTCGTAAACACGTGTGAATGTCGCGCTTCTCAACCAGATACGCGCAAAAGGCGCCAACAAATGCATCACCAGCTCCCACGGCACTTACAATTTTTTCCTCGTTTTTCAAGTTTTTCAATGCACTTGAGTATATTGTATCTATCGCATCGCGTTCTTCTCCAGTTGAAGCATCATTCTCTGTAGGTCGAACGGGTAAGATTGCTGCGCACCCTTCTTCTCCAAGAGTAACGATTACAATCAGTTGAAACGACTGAGCGAGTTGATGTGCAACTGCGCGAGGATCTTGGGCAACAACATCTGTCGAAAGCTCGGGACCATCGGTATTGCCGTTGGAATAAATTCTCGGAATAGACATAGCGTATCCTTCTCGCAGTACAGAGTCGCGAACTTGCAAAACTTCGTGCTCATTTACAATCAGAATATTTAACATTTCTAGCGTTTCTGTTGGAATTGATTCATCAGCTGGCGCAGCGTTCAAAATCGATATTATACCGTTCTCAGAACAATATCGAACTGCCGCAAACACTTCACTCGGAGGTATTTCCATTTGCAAAAGCAAAGCTGCGGGCTTTTCCTTTTGCTTTTCAACTATTTCTATCCATTCTTTTGCATTGGTCGAGTTGTTGGCACTCGACCCGACGCAAATTTGATTCTCCCCTTTTTCATCGATAACCACAGAAGCTATCGCTGTTGCCTTCTCTTTCCTCATCTGGATGTGGTCTGTATTTACGCCGACGCTTTGTAAGGATTCCAAAGACTTTGCACCAAACTCGTCTTCTCCAACGCAACCGAAAAATGAAACAGACGAAGTCGATGATGATGATGACAACACTTTCCCGGCAGCGTAGGCTTGATTTGCTCCCTTGCCTCCGGGCGCTTTTTTTACATTTTCGCTCAAGACAGTCGTCCCGGGAGTTGGCAAACTCTTCGGGGAGAATAAGATATCAAACACGACGGAACCGAGAACGTGAAGTGAATCTCCTCCTCTCGCATCCTCCTCGCTTACTTTTTGACGCTTGGCGGACATGTCGCAGATGGTAGATTTTCCTTGCTTTTCGCAGAAAGGAAATTAAGAAAATAGCGGAAACGCGCGCTGAATCAGGAGCAGGAGAATGAGAAGAATGAGGAAAAGACAGCTGAAAAGAAGAGAAAAAAGAAGAGAAAAAGTTCATCACTTCACACAACTTCAACTCGTGTACAACAACAAACCAACTTTGCCTTGAATACCAAGACGAAGGACGAGCAGAAAGAGAAGTCGAAGAAGAAGAAGAAGAAGAAGAGGAAGACAAAGGATGGATATCGTTCGGAGTCCGCATCTTCTCCATCGTCGTCGTTCCCGGGGAGACGATGAGGACGAGGAAATGAGGACGAGGAAGAAAACGAAGAAGAAACAGAAGAAGAACTTTACCGAAGGAGACGATTTATTGGAAGACGAAGAAGACAAAGAAGAAGATAAGAATGATGAAGCGTTGCCAGATGAGCGCGTATCGCGCCGCGATGCGGACGAAAAGTGGAAGAGGAAGAAGAAAAAGGCTGGCAAACGCGTCAAAGAAGAAGAAGAAGAATTGGATTTTGTTGAACTTGGCGGCTTCAACCACGAAGAGAAGAAGGAGAGAAAAAAAGTCGTTTCCAAGGAGGAAATAGAACAGAGTCACAAACAATTGAAGAAGAGAGGCGTGGTGTATTTAGGAAGCATACCACCGTTCATGAAGCCTCTAAAGTTGCGCCAACTCCTCGAAAAGTTCGGTAAATTAGAACGTATGTATTTAGCGCCAGAAGATCCTGAACAGCGCGCTTTGCGAAAGAAATACAAAGGCAATACAGGAAAGAAGTTCGTCGAAGGATGGGTTGAGTTTAAGAATAAAAAAAAGGCTCGAAGCGCGGCAGAAATGCTCAATGGACAACCCGTTGGTGGTAAAAGAAGAAGTGCGCACTACTCTGATCTATGGAACATTAGATATCTCCCAAAGTTCAAATGGGATAACCTCATGGAGGAGATTGAGTATCAGAAAGCGGCTAGAGAGCAGCGCCAACGACTCGAGCTCGAAATGGCCAAAAAAGAACGCGACTTTTACATGGCGCGAGTAGAACAGGCCAAAATGATAGCATCTATGGAAGAGCGTCGAAAGAAACGCGCGGAAGAAAATCCTGATTCCGCACCAGAATCTCCCGAGGAGCAAATGAGAATGGCGAAGCTACGAGAAAAGCAAGAAAAGTCACGACTGCTTCGAACGTTTAAACAACGAAAGGCGCTCGATGATCCAAGCATAGATTCAAAACAAGGAATGATGAGTCTCGATATGATTAAAAGTCTCTTTGGCAATCCTATTAAGAAAAAAAGTGAAGTAGGAATCTTCCAGTAGTAGTGACAACGAGTGCGTGTCAATGTTTAGTGTAAGATAAAATATCCTCATCCGCAAGGAGCGTAAAAGCTATGAACTGCACCACGTCCTGGCACACAGTTTTTCTTTATTTCTTCGATAATGAATAAATTTTTACGCATCTATTCTGCTCAATTGTACTTGGAAATTCTCGCATGACGTCGAACGCTAACGCGTGTCTACTGAACGCTGCTTCTACCATCTCTTCGCTGGCGAAAATTTTCACTTTTGAATCTTTTCTACTTCGGTCGCGGCAACAAATGAAGCACTGCGGCGTTCGACTGCGCAATTTTTTCTCGCGTTCAAACAAAATGTTCAACGTTTCGCAGAAACAATCCAATAAGTCGGCGAGCCAAATACATTCTGCCGCAATTATGACATCAACAGCATCTATATACTTTTCTGACGCAGTCAAATGATGGCAATCCATGGGTTTCTCCCAGTTCAAGGCGACCGCTCGAGCCAAGCCACCTTGTGGGCCGATAACGCGATGCCAACCATTTTCTGTGAGAGAAGTACTGTTTTGAGTAATATTTTGCCTTAAAACACCCTCAACAACGGATGGGAGATCGGTGAGAGTGACGTTCGCTTCATTAGCGATTGCAACTGCTACTCCACACAATCCAACACCACTTCCAAGCTCCACGACATTCTTTCGCAAAGTCAGGTTGGGACACTCCTGTACCAGAAAATCTGTGAAAACGCTCGCTCCTTCCCAAACTCTAGCAAAACCAGTCGTTGCGGCGACGGAATATCCATCGTCAAAGAAGTACGGGTCGATTGCAAACTCATCCTCTTTGTCGTTTTCTTCTTTTCCTTTTTCTTCTTCTTCTTCCGTTCCCAAGAGTTTTCGATGGGAAATCTTAATAACGAACTCTTCAACTTCTTCTACGCGGCGTCTCGTTTCGCTCTCTCCTCCGAGTCTGCAAACATCTTCGCGATGCCGCCTGCTGCAGCGTATGCGATGTACATCTGTTTGCATTGTTCGTCGTCACTCACGGCATCTTGTGCCTCGCTTTTATCCAACCCCCCCACGAAATCTGTTTGGGCAGAGAAGAGGAATACGAGTAGACAGATTTGAGAGGATTTTTGAGGGAAAACTCACTCAAACAAACCAAAAACAACTTTATTTTATTCTGGCCCTCCGTCCCTTTCTCTTAATTAGAAGAGAGAAGATGTCGGGTCGGCAACTCGCGAGGCGCACACTTAACGCGCTCGGCGCTGATTTTGCCGCTTACGTCGGTCTCAAACAGTGTTCGAATGGAATCTTCTTTCGAACGGTTGAGCTTTCCTCGTCCTCTTCGCCCCGGGCGGCGGAATTCTCCTCCTCCTCTTCCTCCTCCTCCTCCTCGAAATTAACGAAACCAATCAGCACTCGCGGAGCGTTCTCGACGTCTTCACAGCTCGCGGCGCCAGCCGCATCGAACGCAAAAAGAGTTCTCGGAGAAGTGCGAAATAATTGGACGAAAGAAGAGATTAGAGAGATGTACAGCCGGCCTTTATTAGAGCTCGTGTTCGATGCGGCGACCGTCCATCGGATGCACCACGACCCCAAACAAGTGCAACAGTGCACGTTACTTTCTATAAAAACTGGAGGGTGCCCGGAAACGTGCAACTATTGCGCGCAATCTTCCTCGTGGAAGAAAGAAACAGAACTTAAAGCAGAGAAATTGATGCAAATTGATGACGTTTACGAGGCTGCAAAACGGGCAAAAGCTGCGGGCTCGACGCGGTTTTGTATGGGCACGGCTTGGCGGGGACCTTCCCAAGTCGGTGAAGGTCAATTTGAACGCGTACTTACGATGACTAAACAGGTAAAGGATTTGGGAATGGAAGTGTGCGCAACATTAGGCATGCTCACGCCGGATCAGGCCGTGAAATTAAGAGAAGCTGGGTTGACTGCTTACAACCATAATTTAGACACGTCCCCTGAGTATTATCCAAAAGTTACTTCTTCGCGCAAGTACGAAGATCGCCTGAATACCATAGCTGCAGTTCGCGACGCTGGTATATCTGTATGCTGCGGCGGAATTCTCGGTTTAGGGGAGGAAGAGTCTGATAGAGCGTCTTTGATGCACGTTTTAGCAAGTTTACCGGAACATCCAGAGTCCGTTCCTATCAATGCTCTGGTCCCGGTCAAAGGAACGCCCTTCGAAAATCTATCTGCTCCGTCAGGCTTGGAAATGGTTCGAGCAATTGCGGTTGCACGCATTTTAATGCCGAGAACTGTCGTCCGATTATCGGCTGGGAGAATCAACATGTCCGACGAGACTCAGGCTATGTGCTTCTTGGCTGGAGCCAACTCTGTTTTTACGGGAGATAAGTTACTTACGACCCCGAATAACGACGACAACGAAGATTCTGCCTTGTTCAAAGAGTTAGGCTTGGAGGGGAGACCTGCTTTTGTTCCTTATGGCGCCGGCGGGAAAAGTTCGGATGGATCAGAATGGGAAAAGAATGGGAAAAAGCAAGAGCAAAATGTCGCGTGAAGAGCAATGTAATATCTAATAATCCACGGTACTATCTATCTATTAATCTACTGTCTATTTATCATTAATCTATCTACCTGTTTTACAACTTGATTTGTAAAATACGTTTCATCATATCCGCGTTGCGGAAGGATGCAGAAAAACTCGCAAAAGTAAGATACACTTTTTCCGTTTGATTACGGAACACATAGGTAAGAATTGCGGCTACTCCGGCAAAAAACTCGGTGAGGCCATTCTCAAAGACTGAAGGAAACGTCTCGTTCAAAACCTTTGCCAAATTTTGCATTTGAGGGAATCCGTCCACACCTTCCGGGCGCAACAATATTTCCGTTCCAAAGAAAAGGGACGGGCACACAAAAAAAAACAGAATGTTCGTCACAGCGTGCGCGGCGCAGACTTTAAATTTTACCCTTGTCTCGAATTGACTTTGTTTCTCTGCTCCCCATGGTGGATCATCGAAAATTATATGGTTTCTGTATCCGTTTTCGTGAAATGCCAATCTGGAGAGAATTGAAACCGTATTCAACCACACGTGCTTTCTTTTAGGCGGACTCAACTTCGAATATTCCTCGGTGACTTTGAACGTTTTGTCGACCAGTTCCCAATGTTTTGAAATAGGGTGTCGGTAATGCAAAGGAAACTGGTACTGCAACCGTTCGAGCGTATAATATAAATGAGTGAGACGTCGATACGGGTCATCATTACTCGCTTTTGTTTTTATATCGTCTTTGTCTTCGTCCACGTCTATGAACCGATTTTCTTCTTGCGTTAAGACTCTTTCCTCTCTCATCCCCTCTTTGATTATTTCCTCCTCCTCCTCCTCCTCCTCCTCCTCTTCCTCCTCCTCCTCTTCCTCCTCTTCTTCCGCATCGTTTTTGAGCGTCTTCTCCCCGGACGCTTCGGCGCTCATCGTGTTCATAAGAAGGTGATTGTCGTGCTGCTGCTGTTGTTGCTGCTGGTGTTGCTCCTGCTTCATCATGGGCGTCGTCGTTGTTGTCGTCTCCGTCTTAAATGAGTTCCTCATACCTCGTTGTCGTGAAGGCGCAAGAATATTGACATTATTCCGTATCGTCAGATGGCGATGCCCCTCTTCTGTAGTCGAGGAGAGCGCCGCCCGAAGAAGGCGTCGTTGCGCGAGGAGGTACCTCTTCATGAAAATGTTTTTTGTGTGCCGATGTGTGTGAAAAAAAATGCATGGAAAAGAGAACTCATTCTTGTAACTCTTCTGTTGAAAAACGCTTTGAGCAGCGTGTAGATGAAAAACGCACGTTTTTAATTACAATTTGAACACAAACAAACGCACAAGCACTTAAGTAAACCTTTCTCACCCCTCTCTGACTTTACTCTTTAAACTCTTTCTTTCGATTCTAGCTTCTTCCTCTTCTTTTTCTGGGCAACGTTTGGGTCGTAGTAGATGCTGCCGCTTTTTTCTCTTGGCTCTTTCAGTATATTTTTATTCTGCGCTTTCTCTCGTCTTCTTTTGTTTGGGTTGCTGCGTTTTTGCAAACGTTGCTGTTGCGGTAGACTTTCTTCTGGCGCGGGAAGTTCGCATCTCGAATGAGGCGAGTATTTCTTGAGCCACCAACCACGAATTTCGTTTTTGTCAATCGCGTCACCAAACTCGAGATACCAAAACGTTATAAAAGGCGTGGTTCCTTTCGCCCGCTCTTCAAATCCTTTCCTTCCTGGCGCCCAATAGCGATAAGGTTTCAGCTCGTCCGGAATTAAGAACAACGGTTCTTTCTTTCGACTGGTTATTTCGTTGGCGTAGTATGTTTTACGGCAGACAAAATTTGGGAGAAGAAGAAAGAAAGGTTTCTCGCTCGCCCCGCAGAAGTTCAATATTCGCTTGAAGTGGTCTGACGAATACGGAGGATTGGTAAGCAACACGTCATATTCTGGAATCGTATTTTTCTTGATGTTTTCGTAGAAATCTTCGTTGACGTTGTGAACGCTTTCAAAACCGAGTCGTTTCAAATGTTCCTTCGCAGATCCTTCACAGAAATACGGGTCGTATATTTTTAAACTCGCCTTCGTTTTCTTCAAACTCAGAGCGATTCGAAACAGAAAGGGTTCGATATCTTTGTACGCTTGAAAAGGAGTTTCGCAGTGGTCGCTCGCGTCCACATCGAAAGGGTGCGAAGAAGATTTCGACGGAGTAGTCGTGGTAGCTTTTAAGCTCAAATGCTCTAAAAGTTTACGGTTCTTACGCGTCGTCGTCGTCTTGTTCTTCTTCTTCTTTGTAATTTCCCTGCTCCCGTTGCTCGTCATCGTCGTCGTGATAGTGCACGATGAAGAAGAAGAAGAAGAGAGAAGAAAGATTTTTATTCACGCCTCCTCGGGTGGTGGGATCGCGACCAGTTTTGCTCGTCCGCGTCGTCTGACTCACGAACGCTCCACATCGACATCATACATTCTCTTTTCCTCTCTCTCTCTCTCCCAAAGTTTTATTCTTGTGTGCGTGTACTTTTTTTGACGCGAAAATGTGTCATTTTGTTGTGTCTTCTTTGCGCGATTGTCTTCAGTACACCACAATTCATAATTAATGGTATTGTGGCCCACGACGCACGGGAAGAAGAGCGATACACAAAATACTTTTATAATAACAATGGTTGATTACTCGAAGTGGGATAAACTAGACTACGGAGACGAGAGTGAAGATGATGGTGAGGACGATAAAAACGTGCCGCACTTCCCGCAGCAACCGCAGGTGACGAAACTGGACCAACCGACGAGAGTGACGATTGGAAGCGGCGAAAGCGTCGACTTCAACGTGCTGCCTCCTTCTGCGACTTCGTCCGAAGACAATCATCTTTCAAAAGACGAGAAGATGATGAGCGAACGCGAGTTCCGTGAGATGCAATGGATCGAGCAAGGTAAACAGTTTGAGCGCGAACATCCCGGCACGATAATGTTTCGAGAACCGCCGTCGTCGTCGAAAGAAGAAGAAGAAGAAAAAGAAAAAGAAGAAGAAAAACACGAAACAAAGACGACGAGTCTCTTTTCCGAAGAAGAAAAAGAGGAAAGAAGGCGAGTAGCCATCGCACGGAGGAAAGAAAAGTTCACCCGAAACGGCATTTACGTCAGGAAAAAAAGCAGTCGCGGTACGGAAGAGAACGAAAACAGCGCGGGAGAACTCGATTACATGTGGTCGCAAACCTCGAGCGATGTCACGCTTTCGGTATTGGCGCCGCTCGGGACAAAGGCCAAAGACGTTCGCGTAGATGTCACAGAAACTTCTGTTAAAATCGCACTGTGCAAAGAAGTAGTGTTCGACCGCGAGTGGGAACATCCGATTGGAGAAGAAGTGGAAGAATACGATGAAGAAGAGGAATACAACGCCAATGGCGGCTTGAAGTTTAACGAGTCCGACAAAAGTTTCACGCCGATTCGACGAAAGCTGACTTACGGCTCCTGGGAAGTTACAGATTACGACGAGAATAATCGCGTGATCCGAGTAACTGCGCAGAAAAAGAGCGTGGAGTTGATGCGTCACTGGTGGCAAAAGTGCTTGAAAGACGAAGAGAATCATGGAGAAATGCTAAAGCTTCCGGATCGATCGGCGTCTGCGAAGAGTTACGACTCAAAAAAAGTGTGGGATGACGCGCACGCTGACTTCAAAGCCCAAGTGAAAAACAGAGAATTAATCGACGTCGAAGTTGGAAAGTAGTACTAGTAACAATAGATATCGCAGGTTGTAACAACAGCAGACGCGCCGCGTTAGAGTTTTACGTTCAATTAGTTCTGTTTTGGTTTCTTATTTTACAACTTTACCGCCCGCCTAACTCTTTCTTTAAGCTCTTCTCCATGTCGCGTTCGACGAAGGGTCGAGACGCTGCTTTATCGTAGTAGCCGGCAAAAGTGTACACTCCACCCATGAAGCACAAAGCACCGACGAGCATACCCAAAGCTTCGTATTTTCCAACTATCTTCGCGGGTAAATTGTCCAGCGCAGTTTCTGGGTGCTTATCTCCCGCATCCCAGATCAGTTCGTGCTCTTCCTCTAAAGGCTCTGTTGGGGCAGGCGCAGTCCCTGTTGGCGACCCCATGCCTGCGTTTATTTTTGTCGTGGTCGCGATCGAGCGTTCTCCTCCCTTTCCCACGACTGCTGCGAATCTACTCCCACATCCAGAAAGAGCGCTACTGCTGTTGCTGCTGCTAAGGCTACTACCCAAAAGACGTCGCGAAGCGCGAAGAATCGAAGACATAATTATTTTATTCTTTTGAGTTGTGAGGAGTATGGTGTCTCTCATTCGTCAGTCAGAACACACAAAGTTTTCGAAGGTTTGTCGTTTCAAAAATTCCTTTTTTGCGCGAAAGAAAAGACAAGAAGAAAGATTTCTTATTCGCAAAAAAAGCTCGCGCGCAATTCGCGTCATTTTATATACACGCATCCTTGCACGCATCCTTCTTGCACGCACAACTCGCGCGCAAACAAATCTTTTTGTTTCTGTGAGCCTCGAGCGAGAGCGCGAGAAAATCGAAAAAGAGAGAGAGAAATCC
>Ga0181607_10005181_pt1 | contig 11046 bp, 15 predicted proteins | sample 041ome_9_FD_132420 | JGI IMG/M metagenome (GOLD analysis project Ga0181607, IMG submission 132420) | Coastal salt marsh microbial communities from the Groves Creek Marsh, Skidaway Island, Georgia - 041413US metaG (megahit assembly) | ecosystem: Environmental > Aquatic > Marine > Intertidal zone...
CAAGAAAAAGCACTCCGAAGAGTGCTTTTAGACTACTTGAAAATTGCCTAAGGGGATTAAGCAAAGATTTTAGAACGTGAACCGTTAACATCACGTGCTACAATTTTATAAGCAGTATTACCTGCTGTGTTCTTAACAGTCTTAACAACCATACCAGCCGCTTTTAATTCAAAAATACGTGCTGGTAATTGTTTAATACCATAGTTTGAAACAGCCTGTGCTTTTGATAAAGTGCGGCCTGTGCCACGTAGGTATGATTCAATAAATGCTTTTTGGTTCTTAACTTTGTGTAAGTTTACTACTCTTTTTTTAGCTCTTGCCATTGTAATGCTCCATTTCGTTAGTTAAAATTAACATGATCATGCTGTCTTAACAACAACATTACAAGCATTATATAGGCCTTTGATTATAAAGTCAAATGATTTTGGTAAGATTTGCAAGATAGTTTGCGGAGTTTTTCTGATCGCTCAAAATATTTAATATTTTTGGATCATTACGTTTGATCAGTGCCTGTTGTATCGAACTGTCCATAATTTGTGTCTTAAGATCATCTATGCCCAGTCTGGCTATGATTTTAAATATCTCTAGATCTCTAAAAGGAGTCCAGGTCAATGTATTGCCCAAGTGCCAGTGTTGATAATCATTTAGATTTATCTCGCAACATCGCTTGACCACGTCGTGGTAACTACCTGTCACTGTTTGTTGCCTCCAAAACTCTAAATTCTTTGGCTTGCTAAAGTATGTATGGTGTAGACTAGTATTGTATTTGGTATCAGCTACTAATTCTAACATTGACGTTCCATGGTGTAACAACAATAGATTGATAGTGCTTGGTCCTCGCACAGTAAATTCGTCACCAGGAGCACCGCTGGCTAATATTGACGGTTCTTTCCAATGATGTATCTGTCTGTAACCCCACAGAGTTTCTAGCACGGCATGATTTTTTAGATAGAAGTAATCAAAGTCGCAGTGTGAATAAGGAACCAATTGATAGTTTTCTGTTTCTGTTTTAACATATGAATACAGCGTAGCCGTGTCTATGCCTCCACTAAGGAATACCCTAATAGGCAAGTTTTGATGAGTAACGAAACTTCTTATTTTGTCTCTCAGAATTTGATCAATTTGATCTACAGCATCATCAAACGATATTGGGTCTTGATTGATCTCTCCAATGGCATCAAACTTGGTCTCTATGGCTGTGAGATCATTAAACATCTTGACCAAACTGTCTGCTGGATATTCTTGATTACCTTCGAGATTTGTCAGGCCATTGTTTAGATATATTGGAAAACTTCTCAACTTATCAGTTCGTACTATGGCTCCTTGGTCAAATACCTTTATAACACAGAAGTTACCTGACCTAGTGGGCTCTTCCTCTCGGCTTATATCAATGGCATGATCAGATAGTAAACCGTTATCCATATAGCCCTTGTACCATATGTCATTGAAGTCACTGTCTCGTGTGTGGCTCCATCCCTCGTCGAGGCTGACCACCAGATCCTTTGATCTATGATTGTAGGGGAAGTTGTCTCTTTCAGTATTTCCTATATGAAAGAACATTAGTCACGCTTCTCAATAATCTTATCTGCTAGACCGTACTGAACTGCTTCTTCTGCTGACAGAAATGTATCATGCTTCATTGCTTCGTACAATTCATCATAGTTCTTACCTGCTGTGTTGTGTTTTACATAGAGTTCAGTTAAACGTTTATTGATGCGTTTTGATTCTTCAAATGAACGGCGAGCATCTTCAAACTCTAGTTCTTGTACATGTACTGAGCCCTGTGTACCTGGCGTTCCAGAACTTACTCTGTGTATCATTGTTCTTGATTCTGGTAATACTAGACGCTTATCTTGAGCACCCGCCTGTGCTAGAAATGAACCCATTGAGCATGCCTGTCCTAAGACAATGGTTGATACATCTGGTTTAATATACTGCATGGTATCATAGATTGATAAACCTGCTGTCACTGATCCTCCCGGTGAGTTAATGTAAAACAAGATATCTGCTTCTGGATCTTCTGCTTCAAGAAACAGCATCTGAGCCACAATAGCTGAAGCTGATTCCTGTCTTACTTCTGTGTCTAACATAATGATACGATCTTTGAGTAACCTACTGTAAATATCGTAACTACGTTCACCCTGTGCTGTTTTCTCTACTACTATTGGTACCAAGTGTGGCATTGTTTTTCCTTATTCAAATATAACCGAGTTAACCCATCGCCTTTGCTCTATTTCTTTGATATGATCTAAGTTATCAATATCTGCCAATGGACAGTGTTCTGCTACTAATTGGTTATTAGGCCAATTCCATCCACGTTGCTCAAAGAAATCTATATGTTGGGCATAGTATTCTCTTATGTTAGCATACTCTTGGTCTGCTTGTCTACTGTCAGTGGACCAAAACTTAACATTAAAATCTGCTGAATAGTAATTATAAGGTTTGAACGCATCTTTACCTATATATTGATCTCTATCTCTGGTCAAGTCGGCAAGTGTTTTACCAATTTCAACATAATTTAAGTAAACTGTGCCCTTTGATATAGTAGATTCAAAACAATCAAAGTCTTCTAATGACAACTGTTTTATCTTTGGTAAGCCAAACCAAGTAACTACATGTCTTGGGTGTGCTCCTCTGCTAACACTTTCACATCTATGAACACATATATTTAGATCTGCCAGTGCTTGTTTAACAAGGTCTGGAGTATCTAACCATTCCTGTTGATCAAGTAGGCCATGATGTATTTCAAATATGTGATGTAGATAGTTTAATGTGTCTTGATCATCAACTGATTCTAATTTTTTCTCAATGATAGGCTTCCAATCATTTATAATATAGATACAACGATTGATGCGATCTAAACTATCTTGTTTTTGATCTTCAATTGACCCAAATCCATAAAATCTACCTGGATCATCTATTGGATATTGTTGTTGTGCTGTTTCCACACGCTCGATCCACTTTGGAACTACAGAGTTATTTCTCAGAGAGAACGGAACGACAAACTGATCCTTGCCATCCGTATATGTAATTAAAAGTTTACGATAGTTCATCATTCATGTTACGGATCACTTGGTCTAGATCCTGTTCTTCCACGTATTGTTTAAATCTATTTCTATTATATAACAATTTTTCTGTCAGAGCAACATATTTTTGATGTAGATACGATGTGGGTTGGTCACTTAGAGTCTTTAGGAAGGGTATCATGTTGTTATGATCTGTGAGATCTAGATCAGTTATGTCTTGGAAGTCACCGTGGTATAGTTCAAACTTTCGATCAGTTAGCCATTCCACACCCATATCCTCACACCATATTAGGAAGGGACGCAGTCCCACCAATGGTTTGAAATACTTGTCTGCGGCTAGATATGCTTGATTGATGTCCCACCAGGTCTCTGTTACCACATTTAGAAAATGACTCTTCCAAACATTGCCTGGTCCTAGAGTCACAATGTCGTTGGGTATCGCCGCTCCGCTCTCCGGTGCTACTGGCACATGCCCACTAAAATCCTCATCTATGCGTAGATCAGTTCCGGCTAGTGTAACTATGCCCTTACTGGTTAAGTCAGCACTGCGAATCTCGTTTACAATCCTAACACGATGCTCGTGATGTTTTCTGTTGAGACACATGAATGGTTTGTGTATGAGTTGATGATCTAGGAGTTCCTGATCTGGAATAGGATCGTGTAATCTATGGAAGGCCACTGCGAAGAAATCATAGAATCCCTTGCCTCTATAATATCCTATTTCAAAGACATTGACTCCTAATCCCTCAAACATGTCTCGACGTGCTATTTGTGCGTCACAGAGACTGGCAACTATGACATTCTTTATGTTGTTATCTCTAATGTAATCCACAACCATAGCATGAACCTCGTCTGTGTACCAAGTGCTGTTGACCAATATTGCCGAGCCAACGCCGGTATACGCCTGTGCTATCGTGGATAGGTGTTCAGTGTTCCATTTGGGTATGGCCTTGTTATCATTGGTCCATCCAAAGTCAAACGTTTTCAATAACATCCTGTTCGATTGCCGTTTTGGTTATGAATGCCTTGCCAAAGTTACGCTTACGACCATACCAAAAGTCCTGTAGGAACCTGTCAAATGACATGTCCTTGTTCTCACGGAAGTCAAAATTGACCAGCGTAGTGGATTCCAATGGAGTATCATTGACTATGTACCCAAAGAAGTCATGGTCAAATGTCTTGGCCAGTGGATATTGTTTGAGCTTGTCATAGTTCAGGACGTAGGTCCTATTGAAATCCAATAGCTCTGCCATTAATTTCTTATTAAGATCAAAGTTTTCTCTAACAAATCTCTCTATAAGATCAAACACGTGATCATGTTGATGCTCAGCATGCATGGTTATCGTAGATCTATGTATGAGATTCCAACCATGTATGGGCACGGTGCCACCTATTAGAGGGTGTTTAATTTTACCATGCTCCTTCCAATTATCATAATACTGCCTAATCAGAGACTCTTCCTGTTTAATCCACGAATCCTGCCTAAGGAACGCTATTAATTTCTCGTAGAACTCTGAATAATCTATATCCTGATACTTCTGTAGGAATCTTGAGATCCATGTCGTAAGTCCACTTATGTGGAATGTGTTTATGTACCAATTGAAGACCTGTGTGTCCACCATGATATCTCTAGGCATAGTTGATGTTGCCATCACAACATCTACGCTCTCGGCTAACTCGTCATAGTTGTAACTTCCGCTCATGTAATCATATATAGGAACAGCATCCATCTTGTTTAGTTTACGCTGTAGCAGATTCATTTCAGCATTCTCTAACAGTTGGCATTGGTGTATGGTGACTCCGGTATGATTGCCAAGGCGGAATAACTCCCAGATACTTTCCTTCCAGGTCTCCTGAGTTTCTCCAGGCAGTCCTAAGATGACCTCAGTGTCAACGGGTATACCATTCTTGTTACATAAATCAAATATCTCTGTAATGTTGTGCTGGTTCAAGTTCTTGCGTTTGATGTTTTCCAACACATCGAGACTCATTGACTGTACAGACACTGTTAGCCCTTGATTGAAAGAGCCAGCTTTGAACAGTTTCTGTACTATCTTATAAACATCAGCCTTTTGATTCTTTGCCCAAGTCATGCTAACGCCTTTGGGGAAGTCATACTTTTCTTGTACCTCAAGTATCTTATCAGCTATCTCATTGTCTCTATCTCGGAACATGCCAAAGTTAGCATCCGCTATGGTCACGTAACCACACTTATTCTTGCCTATCCATTCTATCTCGTCAAGCACTCGATTGTATTCAAACTTTTTGACCTTGCCATATGTGAGACTACCCCAATCACAGAAAGTACATTGATATGGGCATCCTCTGTTGGTCTCTATGGTTGCGTTCCACTCTACCTGGCCCTCTGTCTCTGCCATTAACTTGTCAAACACTCCGGTTAGGTATGGGCTGGGTACTTCCTCTAGATCTTGTATCCTTGGAGCATCTGGTGTTGCTATACGCACACCATTGTCATTCAACACTATGCCTGGTATGTCCTTAAGATCAGTACCATTGTGTAATGCTATCAATAGATTCTTAAATGTTATCTCACCTTCTCTGACAACTACTAGATCCATAAATGGATATGTCTTAAACACATCTTTCTTTTCGTGTGGTATTTCAGGTCCGCCAAAGAATAGGAATATGTCAGGATTAGCCTCTTTGAGTCTCTTGGCCAATGCGTAGGTGTAGTTGCGATTCCATACATAAGTTGAGAAACCAATGACTGAGTTGTCCTTCATAAGTTCTACGTATTCGTCAATGTCTCTTCGTTCCCAGATCAGTTGATCTAACTCATAGTTATCTTTGATCTCATCAAACTGCTGAGCGTAACTCCATAGTATACCCGCACTATATGGAAGATAGTGAGCATTAAGCTCTATGGGTCCTTGCTGGAAGTTAGGTTGGCAAAGGCTAATTTTTTTCAAAAAATATGTCCTGGTTATGTTTTGCTATTTTGGTGGCATCCATTATAACACTATGGAATTCATCAGTTGATAATGTATTTAAGTCATTAATTAGTTCTTTTATCCGTTGCCAACGATCCAATCCTTCGTAGTCATCATAACTTTGATCCCAACAGTCTTCCCATGTCATGTAGCCCAACTCTCTTAGGTGTTTTAACCAGTGTTGAGCACCATACATTATGAATGGTTTTCCGGCCAACAGTGGACGTATGGTCTTTTCTGTAGGGAAGAACGTGGTTCCACGTGTCCAGGTCTCTACCACTAGTTCTATGTCAAAGTTATGATAAAAATTTAGTAGGGCCATGTGTGTCTTGCCCCAATCTGGCTCACTTGGATCCTTAGCATTGTATTGATCACTAACTGTATATCTATCCAGAGGCGGTATCTCTATATTGTGGATCCATTGGCATAGGTCCTCATGATCGTCAGTCCAACCTTTGACATCATCCATTTCCATTAATTCAGGATGATAGTCATCGTCCCTCATTGAGCTTAATAGACAGTCCTTGGTCCTTAACCAATACAGCATGGCCAATCTCTCTGGATTCTTCCTTCCTATTAGGCAGGCAAATCTCCTGTGCCTCAGATCTATGGGAGTTATATTGGCTCTTTTGTAGGCCCGTAGGCTATTCTTCCACCAATGGTGTTGGTCCAGTAGTTTGGGGTATCTATATTCCTCTACGAAATTAGTGGTGTCAATTTGTATAGTCTTTGGATCTCTGCCAGTGCGTTCACAGTGTTCGTCCAGTATAGCCAGCACTCCGCAGTACTCGAGACTGGGTCCTTCCGCTCCGGCAGATACACACACCGTCTTTGGATTGTCGACGAGGAACTGTTTGAGCTCATCACCGTTATAAAGTTGAGTATCAAAGATATTAAGTCGAAACGTCTTCATAGATAAATACTTAGCATTTAAGAATACACACTATGAGATTTAGAGAATTTATAAGAGAAGATCAAGAAGAGAACTCACCTACGATAGAGAACCTTAAGGCACAACTCTCAGCTAAGATCAAAGAATTACCCACAGACCCTGCTACGATGAAACTGCTTGCGGAGATCGAAGACCTATTGGCATCAGTAGGGTCAGGCAGTAGGGCACAGATAATCAGTGGTGCTTTAGAAAAGATCCAGGATCCAGATGTCAACAAGGCGCAGAAATTATTGGCAAAATATGTTTTAAGTCTAGATGCCAGTCCAGAAGATAGAAGAGCTATGCTAGATGCGTGGAAGGCTGATCAATTGGTTAACGTTGCGGCTTTACTAAAACCGGGTGAGCGTACGGTAGCAGATATAATCAGAGGTTACGATTCAAACCCAGCAATCAAAGAATTAACCGATGACCTTAGCCAGATAGCGGCATTGGGTCAAGGCAAAGGCGAATTCTTGTTATCAGTATTTTCTAAAAAAATCACAAAAGCCGCGCCAAAAGGTGATTTATCTATCGAAGGTGTGGGAACACTAGAAGTCAAAACTAGAGAAGGCGGAGCAGGTAGGTTTTATGATCAACAGGTCAAACCAACTCAGAATTATCAAGGTGCCGCTAATAAGTTCAGAGAAGCGTTCCAAGATGAAATCAAACAAGAAAAATTAACGGCACCTACGGGCATAAACATATCCGGACTTGTAAAGTTATATGCCAGTGTACCTACAGAAAAGAGAGATACGTTCCGGAGAGGACTATTGAATGCCATGCTTCAACTATTTCCTGAAGCAAAGAATATAGCAGAGCTCTTTGTAAATTCCGTTATGACTGGTAATGAATCACAGGCAAAACAGAGATATGCCGTTGCCAACCTAAACAACTATATAGCACAGAAAGATGACGTTGGCATATTGATGATTGACCTTACTAAGAACCCCTACTCGTTCGTATTCTTTACTGATAACAAGTCACTGAACGCAGGCGGGTTGAGATTACACTCATCAACTGCTTACCCTATCTCCAACGATCCTAGATACATCTATCCACAGATTCACGTCCAGAGTACCAAACAGCAACAAGAAGAACTGTAACTGTCTATGAGTTTGATAACTTTCAAACTACACGAGGTCAAAATAGGTTATGTTCGCAATCAAAAATGTGCGTCAACAACTATACTAAATTACTTCAGCCAACTACTATTCAATGAAAGCCCAGAATTTGTTCCTTACATGCAGTATTTTGTTGATAGGAATGTGAGCTACCTTTGCCGTGACGAAGGTTACGATTGCTATTCTAAACAGTTAGCGGAGTGTGACATACGCATAGGGGCGTACAGAGATCCGGTGGAGAAATTTGTGTCTGGATACCAGCACGCCATGTGGTCTTTACCGAATAGCGATAACTTGTGGGGTGCCACACCAGAACGCACATTGGAATCCTTCATTGATGGATTCAGAGGATTTAAGCGACACCAACAGGTCAGTGATCACTGTCGCACAAACACATGGAAGTTGGGAGCGGATAGATCAGTGTATACACATGTGTTTGATTATAAGGATACCAATACGGTGATGATACCCTTACTGAAAGAGATAACCGGTAAGGACATCTTACCCACCCAACTGCGTGTCTATGGTAAGAAACACGAGTTCACATACAGCCAACTTAAAAAGATAAAAGAGTTCCTAGCAGAAGACTATGTCAACGGTTGGTTCTAGGTCTGTCTAATAACTATACCGCCGCCAGGACCATAATAAGCACTACCTATAGCAACACCCGCACTAGACGCGGCCGAATCATTTGCGTAAGGACCAGGAAAACTAAAGTTAGTTCCTGCTTTAAGAGCCTCAACATCTGCTGTTAAGTCTTGTGTTTCATCTATTATGTTTTTTCTGGTTCTAGACTTGCCGTCGGAACCCTTTACGAATCTTCCACTCATTATTTGTCTCCGTTTACTATATTTATCGGAGCCAAAAAGAAACCCACCGTAGTGGGTTCCTCCAACCAAGTCAGGTGCTTACTGGTTGTATGGATATATTTCAACAGCATTATCAACTATCACTCTCTCCTGAATAGCGTTGGGATCGTGTTGTGAATAGTTAGTTCCAACATCACCGTTAGTCTCACGATTGGCATTGATCTCGCTGTCTAACTCTTTAAATGCCTTATCCTTGTCACCTTTAAACTTGTTGATCAAACGTTCGGTTTGTGCTATAGCACGTAGTGTGTTTGCTTCAACTGGATAACGTGCTAATAGATAGACTCTGTAATACTGGCCCTCTCTATAGACTTCCATGTCATCGTTGATATACCCTGCCACATTGGCTTCTGTTACTAATTTTTTAGTAACAAATTCAGTGTCTTCGATAGTCAACGGAGTACCCGCCGCACCAACTTCTCTGATGTACTGCTTGGCCCTAGAGCTAACCTTAGCATGTACTTTGTTGGCTAATTGTTTTTCAACGTCTAATATAGCCTTGTCTTTGGCCAACATTAAGTCACCGCTGAGTCCAGTACCTGCGACAAATAATTCCTTGTCGTCCTCACTTTTTGGCAGTTCCACATACCAGCTCGGTAAGTCGTCGATAGTGTTCTGTACCTTTCGTTCTGCTTCGTTTTGCGGTGCGGAGGCACAACCAACTAATGCTGTGAGTGCCAAAGCACCTATAAGTTTCTTAAGTTCCATAATATACACCTTTTCCTTAGTTAAGTTAAAATTTGTCAACTACGACATATTGATCGCCGTTCAGTTGACAAGCCACACCGTGGAAGGGATTAAGCTCACCCTTCCATTCAACGTCCTGGAACCAAAAACATTGGGTTCCGTTCCATTTGAATTCTTTTGGTCTATCTAAATCTCGTTTGAAATCCTTCTTACTAGCAACTGCTCCTACTTTGGCAGACCATACCTTATTACTACGTTCATCACACTCCATCACGCTCAACGCAGTGACCTGTGTGTTATTAATCTGTTTTGCCAGGCTGGCATTTGCTTTTTGTTCTGCGATGCTACAGCTCTGTATCTCACCTAAATTACCTATCAACTCCTCACCTTGTGCGGAATATGAGCCCACGTCATATTGTACCACACAATATCTACCGCTGGGTCTTTCTTCAACATGTATGTCAAAGTTCTGTCTAGCAGGCAGTGTGCCATCTGTCTCACTCTGTATGGTCTGTTTAATATGACACTTTGGCTGTTCGGCATACACCGGCAATGCTAATAACACTGCGTAGCTAATGAGTGTAAATGTTGATTTATTAACCAATTATATTCTCCATTTCCTGTCTTGCGTACCCTAGCACTTCCCTCAGGGTCTGTAAATATAGTCCAGGGTGTTAACAACCTCTGTAACCTAAATTCTCTCATCTCAGACTCTGACAGACGCATGTTGTTTAAAAATTCTATCTGTTGTTGTTTAAGCGAACAATCGATCTGAAAATGATCTAAATCATACCAATCCATTGGAATACCCTCCGCCGCCCTAGATAACGTGGCAGTGGTAACGCAGATTCCAAAGATTATGCTTGTAATAGCTCTTGGCACGTTGATAATCTTCATCTCTCATAACTCCCTGTTTTTGCTCGCTACGCTCTTCTAACCATTTTGTTATAGCTCTTTCGTTAGCACAGTCATTGGGTATTATTGCCACTTCATCGGGCACCCTGTTCATCTGATAACTGCTACATCCAGATAAAAATAACATTAATATTAGAATTCTCATATTCATTATTATACGATATTTTGATTTATTGGTCAACCAACCCAAGGATTTCATCTTCTTTGATAATAATATAGTTCTCACCGTCAACTTTAATTGGTATTCCTGTGCCACGGGTAAAGATCACTGTTTCGTCTACTTTGATAGTAACAGGCACTATGTTACCTTTCTTACTCTTGCGTCCAGGTCCCACTGCTACAACATCACCTAGTTCCGGTTTTGGAGCATCTGGGTCAACAACAATAAGACCTGACGCTGTCTTGTTATCAAGTTCCCTTACTTTAACTACTAGTCTATCATCTATTGGATTAAAATTACTCATTTACTTTTTCCTCTCTTAAACTAGGCCATTGGTCCATCCACTCTTGTGGCATTTCAATTGGGCCGGTTCCTTTTGGTTCATA
>Ga0181607_10005186_pt1 | contig 11044 bp, 11 predicted proteins | sample 041ome_9_FD_132420 | JGI IMG/M metagenome (GOLD analysis project Ga0181607, IMG submission 132420) | Coastal salt marsh microbial communities from the Groves Creek Marsh, Skidaway Island, Georgia - 041413US metaG (megahit assembly) | ecosystem: Environmental > Aquatic > Marine > Intertidal zone...
CTCGTCGGCGGAGGGTTAATGCGTCGCTCAGGCGCCGCTATTGCGACGACCGAGTAAGCGCAAACGCAGTGCGTTTAGTTTGATGAACCCCTCCGCATCGCGTTGATCATAGACCTGGTCTTCCTCAAACGTCACATGATCCATCGAGTATAAAGACAGGGCTGATCGGCGCGAGACAACGGTCGCCTGACCTTTATATAATTTCACGGTCACGGTTCCGCTCACATGTTCTTGGCTTTTATCGATCAGGGCTTGCAACATTTCGCGTTCGGGGGAGAACCAAAATCCATTATAAATGAGCTCAGCGTAACGCGGCATCAGTTCATCTTTGAGGTGCGCCGCCCCCCGATCGAGCGTCAGGCTCTCCATGCCCCGATGGGCCGCGAGGAGAATTGTGCCGCCTGGTGTTTCATATACGCCACGCGACTTCATGCCCACAAAACGGTTTTCAACCAAGTCCAGACGACCAATCCCATTGGCCCCGCCCAACCGATTAAGTTCAGTTAACAGCGCCGCTGGCGAGAGTGTTTGACCATTAATGGCCACTGCATCACCAGCCTCGAACGTAATCTCGATTTCGGTTGGCGTGTCGGGAGCGTCTTCCGGCGAAACCGTGCGCTGGTAAACAAATTCAGGGCAGGGCGACGCTGGATCTTCGAGCGCCTTGCCCTCTGATGAGGTATGCAACAAATTGGCATCCACTGAAAAAGGGGCTTCGCCCCGCTTATCGCGCGGAATAGGGATTTGGTTTTTTTCGGCAAATTCGATCAGTTTTTGGCGTGACGTCAAATCCCATTCGCGCCACGGCGCGATCACTTTAATGTCTGGGTTTAGTGCGTAATATCCAAGTTCAAACCGAACCTGGTCATTTCCCTTGCCGGTGGCGCCGTGGCACACCGCATCGGCTCCGGTCTGCGCCGCTATTTCAATTTGCCTTTTGGCGATGAGCGGGCGGGCAATCGATGTGCCGAGAAGGTAAATCCCTTCATACAAGGCATTGGCGCGGAACATGGGAAACACATAGTCTTTCACAAAAGTCTCGCGCAAATCCTCAATATAGATTTCTTTAATCCCCAGCATTTCGGCTTTCGCCCGTGCTGGCTCCAGCTCCTCGCCCTGACCCAGGTCAGCCGTAAAGGTGACCACTTCGCAGTCATATTCGGTTTGGAGCCATTTCAAAATAATCGACGTATCTAAGCCACCGGAATAGGCCAGAACCACTTTTTTAACGTCACGCATGGGTTTCTCTCACTTGCTGCTCGAATTGCCGCGCATCATAGGCACGGTTGGAATTTATGCAATCGGTCGTTGGAGTTTTTTTGCCTGAAGCTCGGCAAATCGCTCCGACGCCTTTTGTTTAACGCTGGCACTTTTTAATTGCCCGCAGGCCGCCATAATGTCGCGTCCGCGCGGGGTGCGCACCGGGCTTGCATAGCCTGCACGGTTCACAATATCTGCAAAGGCCTCGATGCGATCCCATGAAGCACAGCGATAAGGCGCTTCTGGCCAAGGATTAAACGGAATTAAATTAATCTTTGCCGGGATACCCGCCAGCAAACGCACCAATGCGCGCGCATCGGCATCGCTATCATTGACACCATCGAGCATCACATATTCAAACGTAATACGCTTAGCGTTTGACAGTCCGGGATAAGCCCGACACGCCTCTAATAATTCATCAATGGGGTATTTGCGATTAAGCGGCACCAGTTCATTGCGAATATCATCGGTGACGGCGTGCAAGGAAATCGCCAGCATCACGCCGGTTTCATCGCCGCATCTCGGAATTTCAGGCACCACGCCAGATGTCGACAGCGTGATCCGTCGCCGCGATAGCGATAGGCCCGCGCCATCGCTCATAATGTTCAGCGCGGGAAACACATGATCCGTATTATAAAGGGGTTCCCCCATGCCCATCATCACAATATTGGTAATGCGCCGGGTTGGACGATTGCGCGGACTATCGGCCCAATCGTCAAGCGCGTCGCGGGCTGAAACCAATTGCGCCACAATTTCGTGATGCGTGAGATTGCGGACCAATCGCTGGGTTCCCGTGTGACAAAAACGACAGGTCAGAGTGCAGCCGACTTGGCTTGAAATGCACAATGTGCCGCGATCGACCTCAGGGATATAGACAGTCTCAATTTCATGCCCATCGCTGAGGCGAAACAACCATTTGCGGGTGCCATCTTCCGATTTCTGATCGAGCGAAACGTCTAGGCGATCGAGGGTACAGTGCTCCGCCAGCGCGCTTCGTAAGTCTTTATTAACGTTCAACATGGCGTCAAACGATCGCGCGCCATGGTGGTAGATCCAGGCCCAAATTTGTTGGCTGCGCATGTTCAGCTGATGTTCGGCCACGCCACATTTTTGCAAAATATCGCGTAGGCCGGCGCGGTCGATCCCGCAGAGGGAGGGTTTCATGGCGCGCAAGCCTCATCGAGCGCCTTTAACGCTCGGGTGAACCCCAGCAGCGAATAGCTGTCGCGGGTTTGAGTGCCACGCGCCGACATCGCTGTGAATTCTAATTGATTGCCCTTTTTCATTTCTGCAATCAGCGCCTCGGTTCGTGTTGGCTCTTCGAGCCAAGCCCATTCCGTCGCCTCTATTTTTGCTTGCGCACCTGAAAAGAAGCGAAAGGGCTGACCATCGATTTCAGCAAGTGGGTCGACACTGTCCGACATCGGATAGCCCACTCGGATACTGGCTTCATATCGAACATTTTGCGCGGGCCGATGTGTAATTGATAGGAAGATTTCTCCCCGTTTGGCGCCAGCGGGAAGTTTTTTTCGAGGCTCGGAAACGGCAAAACACTGCCGATCGGCACCGCTCCCATCGGTGAACACACGCCAATGCTGATAGGTCCCGATCCGTTTGGGTTTGGCGTCAGCTGCGCTGATCAGCGTGCCGCTTAATATTAAAAAAAGTGACACGAAAACAACAAGCTGGTTCAGAAACCGCCAATGATATTTGAGCAGAGTAAGCATAGGCGCACCTTACCCGTTTTATTTTAGAAATGCCAGAGCAGGCCGGCCGTGAGATCGGCGCGCACGGGCTCATTTGGCCTGGAGCACTCGGATCTTTATGGGGCGGACGGCATGATTTCCTTGCCACGACCCTTAATCTATCGTTTACTGAGGGGGCTGCGAGGGGTTGCAGCATGTGAGGGGTTTAAGTTTAAAATGTCCCATCTGGGTTCGGCAGGCACGCCTGCGCAAAATGTTGCGCCGGTTGTGCCGAACGCGCATTTCGCCGATTTAATTGAGCGCATTGCGACACACCAAAGCCGAGAGGCTTTTTCGGAGCTCTTTGCCTATTTCGCGCCGCGGGTGAAATCCTTTGTGATGCGGCTCGGGGCCAGCGAAGCCGAGGCTGAGGAAATCGCCCAAGACGCCTTAGTCAATGTCTGGCGCAAAGCCGATCAGTTCGATCGCTCTCGGGCGCGCCCGTCAACATGGATTTTTACCATTGCCCGTAATCGACGCATCGATATTTTGCGGCGGCATCAATTTACTGAATTTGATCTCACCGATCCGATCTTGCAGCAAGAGGAACCTGAACAACCGGACGACGCGCTGGGCGCCAATCAACAAGAGGAACATGTGCGTTATGCCATTGAGGCCCTTCCGCAAGAGCAACGCGAATTGGTTCACTTGGCCTTTTATTCTGATTGGTCGCATGCGGCGATTGCCGAGAAAACAGGGTTGCCTTTAGGGACCGTCAAGTCCCGCTTGCGCCTTGCCTTTGCCCGATTACGCGACGCGTTAAACAATCCCTTCTAACGGGGCTTGAAAAACGCCATCTACTTAAGCGGGCCACCCGGCATGACCGGTCGCTCGGCATATTGGCCGAGAGAGATCATGCGGTCATACATCACGATTGCCCCTGCAATTTGCACATTCACGCAAAAAGAGCTCGGAATTTGGATCACATGATTGCACTGGCTGAGCATCTCGTCGGAGAGGTTTCCCCGCTCCGGGCCCAAAACATAGGCGGCGCGGCGAGGGTGACGGAAGCTCGGAAGCGCGATGGCGCTGTCGATTAGTTCGATCCCCACCAGCTGGCATTGTTTGGGCAGAGCCATGGCGGGCACATCCTCCCAATCATACCACGGCACTGATTCATGGGTTTTTGATGTATCCGAACGGGCATCGCGCACTCGATAATGGGCATTGACCGTGAAAATGAAACTGGCGCCAAAGGCGTGCGCTGAGCGCACGAGATTACCCATATTCATGGGTTTGCTCACGCCTTCTATACCAATGCCGAAATAACCTTTCATGGCTCTTCCATAAACTGTGAAATTCGTTTTGACTAGCGCGAGTTTGGGCTAAAGTAGTGCCCAGTAAAGATCACAAGTAAAGGAGAGCATCATGCGTGCGGTTTTATGTAAAGAATTTGGCCCCCCTGAAACATTGGTTGTCGAGGATATTGCATCGCCCGAACCTGGCGAGGGACAAGTCTTAATCGATGTGCACGCTGCGGCTGTCAATTTTCCTGATGTTCTGATCATTCAAAATAAATATCAGTTCAAGCCACCTTTGCCGTTTTCGCCGGGGGGCGAGGTGTCCGGAATTGTTAAAGTCTTGGGCCCGGGGGTTGATCGCCTGAAAATTGGCGACCGTGTGATCGGCTCATGTGGTCATGGGGGGTTCGTTGAAGAATTGGTGCTTGCTCAAGAAAGCTGTATCCCCGTACCTGATGAGATGGATTTAGAAACCGCTTCGGCCACAGTCTTAACCTATGGCACCTCCCATTATGCGTTGAAAGATCGCGCCCAGTTAAAGCCCGGTGAAACATTACTGGTGATGGGGGCCGCGGGCGGTGTTGGTTTGGCGGCAGTTGAGCTTGGCAAAGCTATGGGCGCCCGTGTCATTGCGGCGGCCTCGACCGAGGAAAAACTCGAGATATGCCGGCAGCATGGCGCCGATGAAACCTTGCTCTATCCGTCGGATATGGCGGATAAAGCGCAGCAAAAAGCCTTCACCGACCAGATCAAGGCGCTGGCGGGTAAGGAAGGGGTTGATGTCATTTACGATCCGATCGGCGCCGATTACGCCGAGCCTGCTTTGCGCGCCATTGCCTGGGAAGGCCGTTATTTGGTGATCGGCTTTGCCGCAGGACATATTCCCGCCATCCCGCTTAACCTGACCTTGCTGAAAAGTTGTCAGATTGTTGGCGTGTTCTGGGGGGCGTTTACCGCGCGCGACCCGAAGCGTAACCAAGAAAATCTGGCTGAGATCATGTCGTTTTACAAAGCAGGAAAAATCAGCCCGCATATTTCCGGTCGTTATCCGCTTGAACAGGCCGCCGATGCGTTGAAGGCCATGGCCGAACGCAAGGTGACGGGAAAAGTTATTTTGACCACGGGCAAGTAAGTTTCCCAATAAATTGGGGTTGCGTCGGGAGGGGCGGGAAGTATGGAGGAGCAGGCGCCCCGTGAGACGCTGATCGCGGCGTTTTGGCTTTTGCTGTCGGGGGTTTTCTTCACCGGCACAGGCGTCGCCGTGAAAATGCTCGGGCAGTCTCTCCACGCGTTTGAGATATCGTTTTTCCGGGTCGTCGTCTCCATGTTGGTGATCACTCCTTTTCTCATTCGTGCTGGCCGCTCGGCGGGCGGCGTCCGCACTCAAGTGCCTTGGCTGCAATTATGCCGCGGCATTGCCGGCTCCACGGCGATGCTGGCGGGTTTTTATGCCATTGTTCATTTGCCGCTTGCCGACGCCCAAGCCCTCAGCTTCTCGCGCACATTATTCGTTGTGCCTCTGGCGGCGCTCATTTTGTCGGAGACTGTAGGGGTGCGGCGCTGGATGGCTGTGCTCATTGGGTTTATGGGCGTGATCATTATGCTGCGCCCGGGGCAGGGGATCGACTTATCGGTTGGAATGGCTGCCGCCTTGGCCCATGCTTTTCTAGTCGCTATTGCAACAATTTTAGTGAGCTTGGTGTCGCGCTATGACCGACCCGTCACCTTGATGTTTTACACAAATATTGTTGGCTTGGTGGTGACCGGCATACCAACGCTTTATGTTTGGCAGACGCCGACCGATATGCAGTGGGTTTGGCTTTTGGTGATGGGCATGTTTGCGACGGCGGCGCATAATTGTTTTATTCGCGCATATGCATTAGGGGAAGCGAGCGCGATTGCTCCGGTTGATTATATGCGCCTATTTTGGGCGGCGATTGCGGGCTATCTTGTTTTCGATACGCTGCCCGATCTATATGGCATTATGGGCGCGGCCGTGATTTCCTTGACCACGCTCTATATTGTGCGTCGTGAAGCCAGTTTGGGAAAGAAGCCGCAAGCCTGAGGCGTTGACCCTGTTGAGACCGGGCATGCGGCAAAGCGGCACAATTTTCTCGATAAATACGCTTTAGGTTTCACGCTAGAAAATGCTAACGTGCCGCCACACCAGCCAATTGTGTAGAAGGAGAATGTGATGAAGTTAGACTCAAATATTACCGCCATAATTACCGGCGGCGCATCGGGCCTTGGCGAAGCGACCGCCCGGATGATGGCCAGCAAAGGTGTTAAAGTTGGCATTTTTGATTTGAACGAAGAACGGGGTGAAGCCGTTGCCAAAGAACTCGGCGGCGCATTTGCGAAAGTGAATGTGACGTCCGATGAGGATGTCGATGCGGGCTTTGCAAAAATCCGAGGCGCCCTTGGACAAGAGCGCATTTTGATCAATTGTGCGGGCACGGGCAATGCCGTGAAAACCGCTTCTCGGGATAAGAAAACTGGCGAGATTAAGCATTTCCCAATCGATGCCTTTAATCTCATCATTCAAATCAATCTGGTTGGCACTTTCCGCTGTATCGCCAAATCGGCGGCGGGCATGATGTCTCTCGATCCATTGCCCTGCGGCGATCGTGGCGCCATTGTGAACACTGCTTCCGTTGCCGCTGAAGACGGGCAAATTGGTCAGGCTTCTTATTCGGCATCCAAAGCGGGTGTTGTGGGCATGACCTTGCCGATCGCCCGCGATTTGTCGCAAGAAGGCATTCGGGTCAATACAATTTTGCCAGGCATTTTTGACACACCTTTGCTTGCCGGTGCGCCTGAAAATGTTCGTCAGGCTCTGGGTGCAATGGTTCCCTATCCATCCCGTTTGGGCTTGCCGCAAGAATATGCAGCCTTGGCTTGCACCATGTGCGAAGTGAATTACTTCAATGGCGAAGATGTGCGCTTGGATGGGGCCATTCGGATGGCGCCGCGCTAAGCCAAGCGAGAAATTATCTCAATCGGAAAGGGCCCCGCTTGGGGCCCTTTTTTATTATCAGATTCTGGATGAGCGGGCACGGGCGGTCTCAAGGCCTGCGCCGGTTCGGCACCTATGACCGGTTCGGCACCTATGATGTGCGGCCTGGTTTTTGTCGGCCCGCAGCGCCCGCTGTTTTGTCCATGATTTTCGCGAGCGCAATATCCCGCTGCGTTAGTCCACCCGCGTCATGTGTGGTCAGGCGAACCTCAACTCGATTATAGACATTGAACCATTCTGGATGGTGGTCTGCTTTTTCGGCATGCAGGGCTATGCGCGTCATCCAGCCGAAAGCCGCCGTAAAATCGGCAAAAATAAATGTCTTGCAGATTGCTCTGTTTTTTTCAACGCGCCAGCCCGACAGACGGCTTAAAGCCTGTTTGCGTTCTGTGGGGGTGAGTGCCTGTATCATAAAATTCTCCCTAGGGTTTGGATGTCTTAATTTGCCGTGCGACCGACGCCACGAATTGCTGAATTGTGGGGTACATGGCAGCAATAATATGTGCGACCCCTTCTTTATTGGGGTGTATGCCATCACCTTGATTAAGCTGACGCACGGCGGCAACCCCATCGAGAAAAAATGGATAGAGCGGCACACCGAATTGCTCAGCGAGCTTTGGATACATGGCATCAAACTCTTGGCCATAACGTGCCCCCAAATTAAGGGGTGCGCGCATACCGATGATAAGAACCGGAAGATCTCGGCCCTGTAGAGCTGCGATGATGGCGTGCAAATTTTTATAACTCACATCAACCGGGATGGCGCGTAGGGCATCATTGGCGCCCAATGAGACAATCACCGCGTCAGCGGTTTCGGGCACCGACCAATCCAGCCGACTTAATCCACCCGCTGTGGTATCCCCCGAAACGCCGGCATTCACCAAATGAACGCGCGTCCCATTGGGTTGACCATCGAACGCCGATTGCATTTGAGCCACAAATCCGTCTTCCGCCGGCAGGCCGTAGCCGGCCACGAGACTGTCGCCCAAAATAACGATCTCCAGCGGGTCCTCGGCCTGGCTTGACAAGGGCAGCACCATGATCACAAGCATCAGCAGCCAAGCCCCGAGGGGCCTTATCGGCGACCATGCATATCGATCCGATTGCATCTTCATTTGAGATCGGCGATGAGCTTGTTTATGGCGCACACAACCCTCCACTTCGGTTACAAAACGCGTTCTTATTTTTACGCCGCAAAATTTAAAGCATTAATTTTAGACGGAAAAGATGACAAATCGCGATTAACACCTACATCTTGCATAGATATGCCTCATCGGCAAATTCTCGCAAGGGCATCCGCATCATCGGCGATGGCCGGGTTGATATAGATGATGCTGCGTTTTCGCGTAGGAATTTGGATCGCTGCGCAAAGGTATTGAGGTTTAAAAGTTTATTGAGGTTTACAAGGTCATTGAGGTTTAAATGTCTGCTGCTTCTGCCCCATCATCCGGCTCTTCGCCCCTGATTGTTGCCCATGATATTCACGTTTCGCGGATGACCGCTGCAGGAGCTGTTCATATTTTGCGCGGCATCTCGCTCGCGATAGAGGCTGGCGCGCGCGTCGGCCTTGTGGGCCCATCGGGATCGGGCAAAACGACATTGATGATGGCCATGGCGGGGCTCGAGCCCGTGACCTCAGGTACAATAGAAATTGCTGGGCAGGATATCACTGATCTCTCGGAAAATGCCCTTGCCGATTTCCGCCGCGATCATCTCGGAATTGTGTTCCAATCCTTTCATCTGATGCCCAGCATGACCGCCTTTGAAAACATTGCCTTGCCGCTTGAACTCGCGGGGCGGCAGGTTGCCGTGGACGAGGTAGAAGAGATGTTATCCCAGATCGGGCTCGCGGAACGCCGCAATCACTATCCCGCACAATTATCGGGTGGCGAGCAACAACGCGTGGCGGTGGCGCGCGCATTGATCGGCCGGCCCCCTTTGCTGCTAGCCGATGAGCCCACGGGCAATCTCGATCAGACCACTGGCAATCAAATCATCGATTTACTCTTCACTATGGCCGGCGCGCAAAATACTACTGTGGTTATGGTGACACATGATGTGGCCTTGGCCAAACGGTGCGACCGCATTATCCGTCTGCGTGATGGCGTCATCGAGGGCGCGTAATGGCCTTGCGCGACCTGACTTTCGCTCTTCCTTTGGCTTTTCGGCTTGCCTTGCGCGAGCTTCGCGGCGGGCTGCGGGGCTTTTACATTTTCCTCGCCTGTTTATTCTTAGGTGTCGCAACGATTGCAAGTGTCGGGGCCCTATCTGCTTCCTTAGTGGCCGGACTCACCCAACGTGGCCAAGAGATTTTAGGGGGCGATCTCGATCTTCGCCTCATGCATCGCGAAATATCCTCTGAGGAAGCGGCTGCCTTGCGACAGTGGGGTGAGCTGTCCCATATCGCAACATTGCGCGCGATGGTGAGCACGCCCGATCGCAGCCAGCAGCTATTGGTGGAAGCAAAGGCAATCGATGGACGTTATCCGTTGATCGGCACGGTCATGTTGCGGTCGGGCCGAGCTCTCGATCAGGCCCTTGCTTCTGAAATGCGATCACAAGACGGGACATCAGACCTCACGGTAAAATATAATGCCGTTGTTGAAGCGACACTGCTCACCCAATTAGGTCTTGCTGTGGGTGACGTCATGACGCTCGGTGACATTAATCTGTATATTGCAGATGTGATTGATCGTGAGCCCGACCGGCTCGCCGGAGGCTTTGCACTGGGGCCGCGTATCCTCATCCGAGAAGCGGCCTTGCGGGCATCTGGCCTTTGGCAAACGGGGAGCCTGATCAACCATCATTATCGTCTGCGCCTTGCACCAACGGCGCCGTCCATCGATGCGGTGCGTCAGGTGCTTGAGGCCGATTTTCCGCTCGCAGGCTGGCGTATTCGAGACCGCCGCGACGCGTCTCCCTCCGTGCGACGCTCGATTGAGCGGGTCGCCTTATTCCTCACGCTTGTTGGTCTCACTGCGCTCACGGTTGGCGGCGTTGGTGTTGGCAATGCCATCTCTGCGTTTTTGGACCAGCGTCGCGCGGCCATTGCAACGTTAAAGGCACTGGGCGCTTCGCGCGCCGTTATTACGTTGCTGTTCATATTTCACATTGGGGCGATTGCCTTACTTGCCGTGGGTGCGGCCCTCGCTTTTGGGATCATTGTCCCGATGGGGTTATCGGAGATAATCGCCGGGTTGATCGACCTGCCCATCGAAGCATCACCCTCCATATCCGCCCTAAGCATCGCCGCCCTTTTTGGATTGGTTACAGCATTTGGGTTTATGTTTGTGCCTTTAGGGCGCGCTCTGCAGACGCCAGTCTCGGTTCTCTTTCGCGGCGCGGTGGCCACCGACACGTCGCCAAAAGCGCCCTTAATGTTTCGGCTGGCCGCGATGCTGGGTCTCTGTTGTGTGGTGGCATTGAGTTTTTGGATCAGCGAGCGACGCGATATTGCGCTGTGGTTTGTTGTGAGTATGGCGCTCAGCTTTTTGATCTTGCGCTTGAGCGCGTGGCTGGTTCAAGCCCTCGCACGGCAATTGGCGCGACGCGGTGGTGTGCATCGCCGCCTCGCAATGCGCAACATTATCGCCCCCGCGGCCCCCGTGGCGTCGGTCACTTTGTCCGTCGGTTTGTCGGTGATCTTGGTCACCACCCTCGCCATGGTACAGGGCAATTTTGATCGTCAGCTGATGACGGATTTTCCGGAGCGGGCCCCTTCTTTTTTCGCGCTGGATATCCAGCCCAATCAGATCGATGACTTCCGTCAGGCAACCGAGGCC
>Ga0181607_10005188_pt1 | contig 11043 bp, 8 predicted proteins | sample 041ome_9_FD_132420 | JGI IMG/M metagenome (GOLD analysis project Ga0181607, IMG submission 132420) | Coastal salt marsh microbial communities from the Groves Creek Marsh, Skidaway Island, Georgia - 041413US metaG (megahit assembly) | ecosystem: Environmental > Aquatic > Marine > Intertidal zone...
AAACTTAGTGAAGATTTTATAAGAGAGTTTAAAGATAAAGTTAATTGGGTTCAAATTTCCAAGAAAGGAACTTTAAGTGAAAACTTCATAAGAGAGTTTAAAGATAAAGTTAATTGGGATTATGTTAGTATGTATCAAAAACTTAGTGAAGATTTTATAAGAGAGTTTAAAGATAAAGTTGATTGGATTCATATTTGTTATAAACAAACTTTAAGTGAAAACTTTATAAGAGAATTTAAAGATAAAGTGTGTTGGGTTCAAATTTCCAATAACGGAACTTTAAGTGAAAACTTCATAAGAGAGTTTAAAGATAAACTTTCTTGGTATAGTGGTGTTAGTACTTATCAAAAACTTAGTGAAGATTTTATAAGAGAGTTTAAATATAAGATTAATTGGTATAATATTTCACGGAACCAAACTTTAAGTGAAAACTTTATAAGAGAGTTTAAAGATAAAGTTGATTGGATTAATATTTGTTATAAACAAACTTTAAGTGAAAACTTTATAAGAGAGTTTAAAGATAAAGTTAATTGGGATAATGTTAGTACTTATCAAAAACTTAGTGAAGATTTTATAAGAGAGTTTAAAGATAAAGTTGATTGGAGGTATATTTCACGGAACCAAACTTTAAGTGAAAACTTTATAAGAGAGTTTAAAGATAAAGTTAATTGGGGTCAAATTTCATATCAACAAACTTTAAGTGAAAACTTCATAAGAGAATTTCAAGATAAAATTGATTGGGTTTTTATTTTAGTAAAACATGATTTAAGTGAAGATTTTCTAATAGAATTTCAAGATAAAGTTAATTGGAGTTATGCTTATGTATTTCAAAAGAAGAGTGAAGATTTTTTTAAAGATTTTATGAATAGAATTAATATGGATAAAGTTCCAATGATTAGAGAAATTCAGATTTTCTAAAATTTTATTTAAAAAAAAATATTAGATGATGGACTTATTTTAAATCATACTTAATTTATTTAAAGTATTAATTATATAACCTTTCCGACTACCTTTAAATGAAACAATTAACATAAAATTATTTTCATTTTTATAATTAATTTGTTGAATATATCCAATTAAACCAGTTTCAATATCTTTAACTTGTTGATTAACATACAAATAGTCATTGTGATAATTTGAATAAATTAATAACTTAATCATATTTATATATATTAATAATATTTATAAATATTTAATTTATTTATTTTCTTCAATTACTTGTTTTTTATAATCTTTATAAGAATTAAAAAAACTATCATTAAAAATAATTTTTCTTTCAATAATTTGATTATAATTTGTATCAAGAAAAGAACGAATAAATTCATATGATTTATATACAGTATCAATCGCAGAAGAACTTATATTAATTGAACCACTATTATGAATAAATAAAGAAGGGATTTTATTTTTTTGTTTATGTTCATCAAATTGACTATACAATTTCAATGAACATATTATAGGAGTTTTTTTATTATTTTTAGTAATAAAAACTTCTTCATGAGTATATTTTTCTTCAATTAATTTAACTAAATTAACTAAATCAATACGTCCATCAATACGAAATGTTCCATTTACCATTTCAATTCGTATTTTATTAAAATCATATGGATTCATATTAGAAACAGTATTAATTATAATTTGTTGATTATCAAGCATAAACTTATTATTAATACTTAAAAGTTTATTATATAATTTTTTATACATTTTTTCAATTTCAACTAAACTTTTAGCACCAGTAACATGTAATTTACCATTTTTAAAAATTTTAGCACATAATGAATTTAAACCAGGTTCATCTCGTAATAAACCAATACTCATTTGATTTGAGAAAGGACTATTTTTCCCATTTTTTCTTTTATCTTTGTTTGGTTTTTTCTCTTTCTTTTCTTTTTTAGTTGGTTTTTTCTTTTCTCTTTTCCCTTTAATTATTTTACCATATTCAATATATTCAATATCCTCATCATCTGCATTTAAATGACAAAATAATCTTCGCATACTTATTTCTTCGCATAATTGAGTATAAAATGTAATTGTTGATATTGTAAATTTTCCAAAATTTTTATTTGGTGATTCTTCTAAACTACAAGTATCTAAAAAATCATTAAATAATTTATTTGAAATTTTATATTTATTTTCATCATAATATTTATTCATTTTAAATAAAATTCTGTTTATATAATTAATAAAATCAATTTTATTAATTATTCTATTTAATGAACATATGAATAATAATCATCATCACTTTGTGGTTTGCCATCTGGCGATTCATAATATCTAACAAGTTCATCATAATTTCTATCAGCTTGATATTCTCTACCTCTTTTATTTCCAATAATATAACCAATTGTTGCACCAATAAAAAAAGATGCACTACTAATTATACTTGTTAAAATAATTACTGCCATTCTCTTTATAAAAATATATAATATTTTATTTTTATGTTAAAATTACCATTTTTGCTTAGTTCCTCCAAAATATGGTTTTGCATATCCTTCTGTAATCATTAAATTAGAAATAGATTGACCATTGTGTAAAAATATCTCTACAAGAGGTCTTCCATATTTATCATTTTTTAAAAATCGAACTTTTAAAACTTTTTCTAAAATTAAATTCTCTAAAAATTCTTTTGCTTTAAATCCCATTTCTCTTTCTTTTTTATTTGAAGTTTTAAGTTCAGGTGTATCAATACCAATAATACGACAAGAACATTTAATATTTTGTTTTTTCCATCTAAAAATCAAAGTACATGTATCTCCATCATATACTTTTATAATTCTTACATATTTTTCAACTCCATCAAAAGAAAAAGTTTTAACTTCTTTTTTATCTAATTTTTTAAGATATCTTTTTGTTTTATAATATTTAACTAAATCTTTTATATGTTTAAACATTATATCTTTATCTGTTATAAATAAAATATATTTTATAATATTTAAAAAAAAATAAGTTTAATTATCAAAAAATACTTTATAATCATTATTATAACAATCTGTCATTTTACCATCAGATGTTAAACATTTTCTATCAAACCCAGATATTTCCAAACCACCATATTTTCTTGGTTTTAATATATTACAATTTTGACCGAATTGATTATCTGGATTACAACTATTTTTTGAATCACATGGAACAAGAGACATATCGTTATCTTTATGATATGATATACAATTTCCACTATCTTTATATTCGATATTAAATGAATTATTGAATTTAAAATTAGATTTAACATTTTCACATTTATCAAAAACTATTTTATTATTATTTATGTTTAAACATTTATCTCCTATTTTTATTTTTGTATATCCACTTGGAGTATAATATTCTGGTGGTATTGTTTTAAATTCTTTTAATGGATAACCTCTTTCATAATGATAAGAAAGAATATAATCTTTATTACTTAAAATATCTTTTATAATTTCTTCATCCATTATTAATGAAACTGGTTTATCTCGTAATTCATCATAGAAATTGAATAATGATAAATTAACAGAATTACCAAATAAAACATCACTTGTTCCTAATTGACCAATTATTTTTGTATAAACGATTGATTCAGAAAAATTAAATGTGTTTGTTCCATATTTACTAAGTGAAAAAAACATTATATTTTGAGCTTTTGCAGTTCTATTAAAATCTTCAAACTCACAAAAAAATACAATAATATATAATATATCTGTTCCATTAATAAGATATTTAAGACTAAATGTATTTCTTAAATAATTCATTCTATTTTTATTTATTTCATTAAAATAATTTACAAAATTTTTAACTAAATATAAATACTCTTCTTTTGTCATTGGAATATTTTTTAAATTATTATTGATAACTTGAGGGATATTTTTTTCACCGACTAATTTTTGTAAATCTTTTTCTTTTTCATTAAAAAAATCAGTATCTAATTTATCAATAAATAATGCACCAAAATTTTTTGTATCGACAATATTTGATGGTTTAACTGTTTGTAATTGAGAACTAACTTGATTACCCATATTATATAATATATAATAATAAAATTCACCTTGTTATAAAATAATATAAAAAATATATTTTTATATAATATATAAATATTCTTCTATTTATTTTATGGCGGCACAACAACAGTTAGTACTTAAAAAGTTTAATCCAAAAAATATTCCAAATGGTGCTGTTTGTGTATTTATTGGAAAACGTAAGTCTGGTAAAAGTTATACAATTAAAGATATATTATATCATAAAAGAGATATTCCTATTGGACAAATTATTTCTGGTTCAGAAAAAGTAAATCCATTCTTTAGTGATTTTTTTCCAAGTTCATTTATTGCCGATGAATATACAGATGAACTTTTAAATAAAGTATTTAAAAGACAAGAACAAATCAAACAAAAATCACAAATAATAAAAAAACAAAATATAGAAAATAAAAAAAGAGGATTACAATTACATAGAGAAATTGATTCTCGATTTTTAATTGTATTTGATGATTGTCTTCATGATAGTTCATGGAAAAAATCAAAACCGGTTAAACATATTTTTATGAATGGAAGACATTTTGATATATTTTTTATACTTGCAATGCAATATGTTATTGGTATTCCACCAAACCTTCGAGGAAATGTTGATTATGTTTTTATCTTTCGTGATTCATCTATTCAAAATAGAAAAAAAATATTTGATAACTTTGGTGGAGTTGTTGGAGATTTTCAATTATTTTCAAAATTAATGGATAGTTTAGATAAATATGAATGTCTTGTATTATGTAATGATGCTGATAAAATTGGATTTCAAGAGCAAGTAATGTATTATAAAGCAGGACCACCAAAAGATTTTAGATTATGTAATAATATCGTATGGAAAAAACACGAAGAAATAATGAGAATTAAAGATAAATATATGAAACCAGATATGAGTAAAATCATTAAACCAAAAAATTCATTAAATGTAAATATTATCAAACAATAATTTAAAAATGTATTATTATACATTTTTAATTCTACAAATAAAATTATCTTTGTTGTCCGTGATATGTTAAATAATTTGCAAAATTATTAAATTGTCTCTCTGCCATTTTATCTTGTTGATATGCTCTATGTCTTCTTAATTCTTCTGCTGCAAATTCTTCTTTTTGTCTCATTTCTTGTCTCATTAATTCTTGTGGATTCATTTCTGGAATAACTGCTCTTTTTCTTATTAATTTATCAACACTTGTTCCTCCTGTTAAGAATGAATCTTCTCTTACATTTTTCATATTTCCTTCAATAATTTCTCTATTTTGATATGCAATACGAACATCTGTGCAATCAAAAGTTTGACAATTACGACTATCTCTTCTTTTACTTAAATTAAATGAAGAAAAATCTTTAACTGTTTCAACACCTAATTCTCTAACATTACCCATTGACATTGCAGTTGCAGAAAGAGGGTCTTCTACAACAGCGATTTGTAATTTTTCTTGATTAACATCTTTTTTCATAAAATCACCAGCACCATCATCATATGCATCTTTTATTCTTACATCTTGAAATATTTTATTGAACTTTGTCATATCAATTGCTTTTGGATTTAATCCAGTTGCTTTAAGATTTGAATCCATTCTTGTTTTAATAGAATTAATATCATTTATATGTTCTGTTTTAACTTCTTCTACTTTTCTAGTTTCATTTGATAATTGTTTTTCCATTTTCTTTTTATATTTATAAATATATGCATATGCATCTTTTACAAGTTGAAAATCTTTTTGATTTCCACCTCTATCTGGATGAACTTTTAAAACTAATTTTTTAAATTTATCACGAACTGTATCTAAATTATCTGAATAATCAACACCTAATACTTTATAAGGGTCAATAATTTTAGTTGTCATTATTATATTATAATTAATATAATAATATATTTCTTATAATAATTTATTTTGTTAATAATATTGTATTCATTTGTTTTTTACTAAATTTTGGTATTCTAATAGAACCATCTATATTATAATGTTTAAATCTAAATAATAAACAATGTTCTAATCCATTAAAATCATATAATTTTCCATTCTGTTTAACAAATTGAATTTTCATTTTATTTATTGAAGTTAAATTTTTTGTATAATGAATAAACTCATTATCAATATTATCAATCCAATCTTTATATGTATTTTTAATATATGTATCTTTTCCATGTTCACTTGTTAATGTTAAAGATACATATTTTTCAATTGATTTTTCATTTGTTGTTCTTAAATTATCAATACCACCAATACTTAAATATACATTTCTTTCTCTATCTAAAATAATTTCATAATTGCTTGTATAATTATTTGCACCACTATAATCAATTGGGTCAAATCCAATTATTTGAGCGATTGAATTTTCTCGATAAATATTTGTTAATGTATTATTTTGACCAGTAATTTTTTCTCCACCAAAAAATTTTAATGTAAATAATCCACCACCACCAGTTAAATCAGAAGTAATTATTAATTTATTAATAACAGTTGTAAAAAAATCAAATTCTGATAAATGAACATCTGTTGAGTTTGTACTATCTGTAATACTCATTCTAACATATCTACCAGAAATTTTATTTGATACTAAATCATATTGTGCATATACATTTTGTGTTGTAACTTGAGAAGCTTTTGTATCAATTGTAATCCATGACATTTTATCATTACTAATTTCAATTGTCCAATCACTAGGTCTTCCATTTGTTTCTGTACAAATAAAACGATAACGATTAATAAGAACATTCTCACCAAAATCATAAATAAAATATGAAGGAAGAGAAGATGCTAACCAAAATGTATTAATATCTTGGTCAAATATTCTATAAGAATTTGCAAAATCAGATTCGACAATAGTAGATGAAGAATTTTGATATTTATTTAATCTTTCATAACCACCATTTGTAACAGTATAAGAACTTGAACCACTTATATTAAGTTGTGTTTGTAGTGCAGATGCAAGTGTATCTAAATTATAATTACCATTTGGAATTATTGCTGTTATTAATGTATTATTTGTTTCTTCAAAATGAAATAGATTATTGTGATTATTAATGATATATTCACTATTTGGTATAATTGCAGATATTAATTCAATTGAAATAATATTATAAATTTCACGTTCTAAATCAAGAAGATATGAATTTGGGTTTGGATATTTTAAAATATTTCTATCACGACTATCAATTAATAAATCAGTATGAATAATTTGTTTTTGCATTGTTTTCATATATTCAGTTGGGTCAATAATCATATCTTTTTTATAATTTTCCATATTTCTTTCTAAATCAATTGGTTTAGGGTTGGATACACCTAATTTAAAAAAATCTTGTATATTTTTTTCATATTTTTTTTCCATTTTCAATTCAACTGTTTCATCTATCCTTTGTTCAAAATTTGTATTATTATCATGATATAATTTCATAGGATAATTAAAATTATCTTCAAATGTATTTACAATATCTCTATTATAATTAATATCATTTGGTTTATTTGTTAATGGTGCTTTTGTGATTGGAAAAACTTGATTTTTAATAACTGGAATTGGTTCATGATGTAGTTTTAAAGTAAATCTATCTTCTTGTTGATATTTTTCTTCTTCTAATTCAAAAAATTGTTTTTCGTGTTCTTTATCAATAATATTTTTAACGATTCTTAATGTTTTTGCATTTGCATCACTTTTATCAACATTATCATTATCTTCAAATCTTTCTGAAATTTTCATCATAATTTGACAAACTAATTGTTTATGTTTTTTCATATCAATTTGTTCATCATATTTTTCATTAAGATATTTATTTACAACAACTAATAAATAAACGAGATTATTTTTTGATAAAAATCCTATCATAAGTAACTATATAAATAGAATATATCTTTATATTTAAAATAAATTAATAAAAAGTTTATAATTTTATTTGAAAATGAATTATATTAAAAAATAATTTAGTTTAATATAATATAGTTATATATTTTAAAATGCCTAGATATGCAACAAAAGATGCAGAAATTTATAATCGTATGTCAAAATTAGATGTTGTTGGACAATTCGAAACAATAAATGATAATCCAACAACTGGTACTTTATATGTTGATGGAGATACAAATCTCATTGGTGTTGTTAGTATTACAGGTGATTTATTTGTAAATGGTGTATTATTATCAACTGTTGGTACAACCAGTTTAAATCTTCCATTTGGAGGAAGAGACGGTTATGTTCTTACAAGTGATATTGGTGGTAATGGTTCATGGAAATCACCACATTGGTTTACAAATGATTTACCAACAGAAATAACAAATCCAACAGATAATGTTATTTGGACAGAACAAGATATTGGTATTGGTATAACAACTCCAACAGAACGTCTTGTTATTGGTGCCACAACAACTGGTCAAGGTTTATTATCTGGTTCTGCATTTTTAGGAACTGGTGCAGATAGTGTAACTGATTTAATGTTAGCACAAATAGATAATAAAAATTCAACTGATTATGCATTACTTCAAGAAAGTGCAGGTGATACAATTTTAAATTCTTCAACAAATGTATTATTTAATATTTCAGATACAGAAGCTGCAAGATTTGATGGTTCAGGTAATTTAGGAATTGGTATAACAAATCCGTCTTCTTTATTACATGTTAATGGTGATGCTACTATTGAAGGTAATTTAACAGTAAATGGAACTTTAACAACAATTGATAGTAATACAGTTGAAATTGAAGATGCAGCATTATTATTAGGTCGTAATAACCCAGCTGATTTGATTGATGGTGGTATTATTGTTGAATATACTGAATCAGCAACATCTAAATATGCTGGTATTTTTCGTGATGCAAGTGCAACAAATAAATCATTTGAATTATTTCAAAGCTTAGAAGAAAAACCAACAACTACAGTCAATACAATCGGAACTGGATATGAAAGAGCAAGTTTAAATCTTGATGGAGTAGATATTCAAAGTGGAATTACATTTTCACAAGCAAATGCAGAAATTAATCATAGTGGATTTTCAATTACAGGAACAGACCAACACATTTTTGTGAATGCAAATGGCAATATTGGAGTCGGTGTAACTACTCCTTCATATGATATTGATGTAGTAGGTGATATAAATGTAGATGGTGTTTATAGAGTAAATGATACAGAAGTATTAAGTGAAACAACTCTTGGTTCTGGTGTAGTAAATTCATCATTAACAAATGTTGGAACATTATCTTCCTTAACAGTAAGTGGAGATTTAACAGTAGATACCGAAACTTTATATGTTGATAGTTCAAATAATCTTGTTGGTATTGGAACAACTAATCCAACAGAAAAATTAACAGTATTAAATAATGATGATACAAATCCAATTGGCGTTGAAATTATATCAGATTTATCTGTTCTTGGTAATTCAGATATAACACAATTTATAAATTTAATAAAACAAACTGGACCATTAGTTACAGATAGGTTTGGTTGGAAAATAATATCAGCTGGTGAATTTAATTCGAATTCATTCTTTAAAATTATATCAACACAGGGGAATGTTGATAAAACATTCTTTCAAATTTTTCGTAATAAAGGACAAGTTGCCATAGGTGATGGAATTGATAATATTAAACATGATGCATTATTAACTATAAATCAAGCTTCGGGAACACCTGATATACCGGTTCTTGCATTAAGAGGAGGTAATAATTATATAGGTTATACAAATTATGGACAAATTGCATTTAGTGATGCGGCTTCAGATGATTATCGTCATTTTATACATACACGTCATAGTTCTTTATCAAATGGTATTGATTTTTATGTTGCAGATGGAACAACAACTGCGAATACAATTGAAAATGCAACAACACATGTAATGTCTTTATATAATGGAAATGTTGGTATTGGTACTATTGAACCAACCAGTAAATTACATGTAGTGGGAAATGCTAATATAAGTGGTTCTGGAACAATGGGTTCTGCTACTATAACAGGTGATTTAACAGTAGATACAAATACATTATACGTTGATAGTACAAATAATGAAGTTGGTATTGGTACTCTTACTCCAAATTATCAATTAGATGTTGTTGGGGCAGGAAGTATTGGTGCTTTATCATTAAATGCAAATGCTGATAGTAATTTAATACTTAAACAATCTGGAACAAATAGTATTATTTTTAATGATTCAACCGATTCAACATTAATGACTTTAACAAATGCCGGAAATCTTGGAATTGGTGTAACAAATCCAACATCACAAATACATACAAGTGGTAATGCAGAAATTGGTGGTAATATGGTAATACAAGGTGATTTAACAGTAAATGGAACAACAACAACAATTGACACTGAAACAGTTGTAATTGAAGATGGTATGATTAAATTAGCAAATAATAACTCTGCCGATACAATTGATACTGGTGTATATTCTCAATATAATGATGGAACAACAAAATTTTCTGGATATTTTAGAGATGCATCTGATGGTGTTATTAAGTTTTTCAGTGAATTAGAAGTAGAACCAACAACAACAGTTGATTTAGGTGCAACTGGATTTAATTATTCTTCATTACAAGCAAAAGATATTACATTAAATGAAATTAAATATACAACAGATTCAACTGACTTAACATTTACAAATGGTGGTTCAACACGAGCAGTTCTTACACCAGCTGGTTTTTATGGTGTTGGTACAACCGCTGCATATCCTTTACATGTTAATAAAGTAAATACATCTAATTGGTCTGGTAGATTTACAAACTCTTTAACAGATGTATTTATTGCAAACTCAGATGGTAATGGTATGTCTATTAATTCAGGTGTAGATAATACAAATACAAATCTAAATCTTAATGTAAGAAATACAACAACAAATAATGTGTTTGTAGTAAGAAATGATGATAAAGTTGGTGTATTAACATCCGCCCCAGATAGAACATTTCACGTAAATGTTGGAACAACTGGTGATGGTGCTAAATTAGGAGATGCTTTTGTTGGTAATTGGGCTGGTAATGCAACAACAGCAGTATTTACACACGATGATTTATCACAAGCTTCTGGAAGTTATGCAATTAGACAATCTGCATCTGGTCAAACAGATAT
>Ga0181607_10005192_pt1 | contig 11039 bp, 8 predicted proteins | sample 041ome_9_FD_132420 | JGI IMG/M metagenome (GOLD analysis project Ga0181607, IMG submission 132420) | Coastal salt marsh microbial communities from the Groves Creek Marsh, Skidaway Island, Georgia - 041413US metaG (megahit assembly) | ecosystem: Environmental > Aquatic > Marine > Intertidal zone...
AGTTGTTGTTGTTGAGTAACTTAATAATACCTTTATTCGATTTTATACGCGCTCGTTGTTAGTACAGAGAGTAAATCACGATGATGAAAGAAGCGAACCATTCAGAAGAAGAGCGGCAAAGTTTACTTTCAAACGAAGACGATGATGATCCCGCGAACACGACTTTGACGTTTACGACGAGATCTACACTGATGATCAAAATTGCCACGATCACCGCGTTGGCGACGACGTTTGCCACGTTTGGGTACGTTTCCGAGAGCAAGAAGTTGTCTTCTTTGTTGTCTTCTTCTTCGTCCGCCGAGTTAGGGCGTAAACCGTCGTCCTCGTCGTATTCCTCGTCCGCGCGTTTAGGTCGATGGAGTTCGAGAGATGACGACGAAGACGATCGATACGCCTCGAGACGATCGTCGTCGAGACACCCAGACGATTTTGACGACGACGACGACAGAAGAGGAGGAAGAGGAAACTACGCAAAGTACAGAGACGAGGACGACGATGCGTACGAGAAAAGAGGCCGCGGACAACGAAGAGATTTGGGCAAAGACGAAGACGAGGACGAATATTCGAAGAATAAACATTCCTCCTCTAAATACGACGACGACGATGAAGACGATCATCGCAAATCACCTGCGGATGATGAAGAGGAAGATCAAGAAGAAGAAGAAGACCCGGCGATGAAAGAAAACTGCGTCGGCGAAGCCGCCGACGAAGAAAAAGGCATCTACCAGTACCCGGACAAAATTTGCTTGACGAACCCGTCGTTGACGCCGGCGTGTCTCGGGAACGGAGGCGCGGTTACGGCGTGCAGATTTTGCCAAACCGAAGAAGCGGTGAGAAAAGTTGCCGGCTGGCCGCAGTGCCCACACTCGGTGTGCGAGAAGAGCTCCGGGATTGGATGCATCGGGGATTCGTTTTCCAAGAATGAAATCTCGTGGAGGATGCACGTGAAGGACATCGCGAAACACAACGCGCGCGTGAAACAAATTGGGATTTCTGGAACGTGCGATTCCACGGTTTCGGATCAAGCCGTGGGGAGACACATGTTTCGCGACAAGAAGTGCTCGGAACGATTATTACCCGGGTGCCAAGACGCGCAAGGGTGTCGATTTTGCGTCACAAAATCGGGAGCAAAGTTGGACACGGAAAAAGTCACCGCGCAGTGGCCGACGTGCCCAGCCGCGGTGTGCGCGAGATTTTCCTTGGAGAAGACCGATTGCGAAGCGACTTTAGGATTATATACCGTGCCGACGTTTGAGGTTCCCGAAGGGTTTGATGGTTCGAACTTGCCGAAGCCGAAGTTGGACTTGGAGGCGACACAAAAGATGCAAGAGCGTTTGAAGCTCCAAATCAAAGCGGCGATGACGGGGCAAGACGACCCAGTGTTTGAAGACGAGGACGAAAACGAAATGCCGGAAGAAGCTCCGTTAAAATTGGAGTCTCCCTTGGAAGAGACGAAGAACAACAAGGATGAAGACGAAGAAGAAGACTCCGATCGTAAATCTTCCTCCTCCTCCAAAGGTCGCTACGACGACGACGACGACGACGATCGAAGACACTCGTCGTCAAAGTACGACGACGATGAAGAAGACGATCGACGCTCTGCCTCTAAAAAGCACTACGAGGATGACGACGACGACGAGAAAGACGACCGCCCCCGAAGAAGCCGGGATGACGACGATCGACGCGACGATGACGATCGACGAGAGGACAAAAAATCTTCCTCCAAGAGTCGATACGACGATGAAGACGACAGACGAGATTCTCCCAAGAAGCGTTACGATGATGAAGACGACAGACGAGATTCTCCCAAGAAGCGTTACGATGATGAAGACGATGACGACAGAAGAGACAGTCACCGATCTTCTCGTTACGACAAAGACGACGAAAGAGATCGATACGATGACAGAGATGACGATCGCAGATCTTCGCCCAAGAGCCGATACGACGACGACGACGACGAGGAAGACAACAGACGTTCCTCCTCCAAGATGGGTCGCCACGAAGACGAGGACGACCGCGAAGGCGACCGACGCTCCAAGAAGCGATCCGACGACGAAGTAGAAGAAGAAGGCGACCGCAGACGATCCACAAAGTATGACGACGAGGAGAAAGACGATCGATCGAGGCGCCCATCGTCGAAGTACGACGACGACGACGAGGATGAAGACGACAACCGCAAATCCTCCTCCTCATCGAAGAAACGTAACGAAGACGATCGAGAAGAAGAGGAAAGATACGACGACAGAAAAGAAAGCAAGAAATCTTCCTCCTCGTCCAACGAGAGAGATGAAGCCGACCACGATAAAGAGTACGACAAGGAAGATGTCGAGAAGTTTGAAAACGATAGCAGATTAAAAGATGTGGACGATTGGGGAGACGACGACGATAACTCTTCGTCCGGTAAGAAGTCATCCGCCGGAAAAGGGTCGAGTAGAAGCAAATCCTCCTCCAAAGAAGATTGGTGGGCGTCCTCTGCGAAGTAAATACCATCATCTTTTAGCTACCAATACAAAAAACTTCTAATAAACGCAAAGCAATAATACCCAACATCATATAACAATATCACTACTCTTCTACTAATACTAAAATACAACTAATGCTACGACACACTATAACAAACGAAACTCTAGTTTGCAGCGTCTGCAACCATCCAATTCGGACGCCAATCTACTTTTTCCATTTTTGCATTGGGATCTTGTAACAACGTCACCGCCGCGAAGGTAAGAAACACCGAACCGCCCAGGATGGTCATTTTCTTCTCTGAAAACTTATTCGCGATGTATTTCCCCCCTATGCAGGCCGTCCCCGTGGCAATGGTGTGACCTAAGAAACAACCAAACACTATGCCGTACGCTTCGTAATCGCCAGCTAACGCTACCGTGGCTATTTGACTTCGGTCGCCCCACTCGGCGATGAACGTCAGCGTGAAAGCTTGCATCCACACGCCGTTACACAAGCACTCGTAAAAATTACCACCTTTCTTCTTTTTGTTCTCGTTTTCGTTGCCGCTCTCTACGTCCTTTTCTAATATCGGTGCTCTTGAGTTCAAATCTTCTTCGATCTCTTTCAGCTCCTCGTTCTCCTCCCCCTCTTCGGTATCCTTCATCCGACTCGCGCTATACAGCATGTAAAGGCCGTAAAACACGAACAAACACACCGAACCGTAGTGCATGACTTTTCTCGGAATCATCGACGCCGCTTCGATCCCGATCACGACCGAAACGAACGTCATCAGCCAAAGCGCCATAATTGCGCCAAAAAAGACTTCCTTTGAATCGTATTTCCCGGACATTAAACACGCGATGAAAAACGTCCTGTCTCCGAACTCAAGCGAAAGCATCACCAGTAAAGACTGCACGAATCCAGAGAAGTTATCGCCTCGGTTGTTTTCGGTCGCGAACGCGCGCTCTTGGTGCTCGAGTATTCTTTTAGAAATACTGTCCTTCGCTTCATCTCCTCGTTCTAAAATTTCCTCTTCGGCTGCTAAAACTGACGAAAAGAAGATGAAGACAAAGACGAAGAGAAATAGTTTTCCATGAAGATGCGAAGGGGCGCGTAGCATCATCATCTCCAATCGCTTTCAAGTGTTTATTCTCCGAGATGATGTGCACTTCTTTAACGACGTCTTCGATGAAAACACCAAAAAACACGACAACAACAACGACAACACTCCAACGGCTTTAAACGTTTTGGTAAACTTTTCCTTTGTCCTCTCTCTCTTTCTTTTTCGCGCGGTCGATGGAGAGTTTAAAGTGAAGTCATTACTCTCGAGTTATATAAAACAATGTATATGAGTAAATATATATTATAAGTGTGCGATGATATGATGTCCTTATTTTTTTAAGCCGAAGGGAGAGCACCACTTCCAGAAGAAGAAGTCTTCATCCACTTCGGCAACGCTTTGGCGTAATCCGCGCTCGGGTCGTCGAAGACGGCCAAGATGCCGAAAATCAAAAAGATGCCGCCGCCGACCATGGCGATTTTCTTCTCGGATATTTTCTGAGCTAAGATGCGACCTCCAATGCACGCCGTGGAAGTGGCTAAACCGTGGCCTAAGGAACCGCCGATGATGATACCGTACGGGTCGTAATCGGCAGCCATGGCGATGGTGGCGATTTGGGATCGGTCGCCCCATTCCGCTAAGAAGGTGAGCGTAAACGCTTGGACGAAAATCGCAGAGACGAAGAATTCCCACCATTGCTTTTCGTTTTTCGAAGTCCCTTTTTTCTTTCCAGGCGACAATTTGCCGCCTTTTTCCGCCACGTCGTCGTCGTCTTTGCTCGCGTTGTTGTCGTCGGATTTCTTCCCAGATCGTCGGTTGGCGATTTCGTCCAACTCGTGTTCGACTTCCTCGAACTCCTCGGAAACGTCGTCGGACATGAATTGGGAGTTGTACAACATGGTGACGCCGTAGCCGAGAAACAAGATCACCGCGGCCCAATGGACAAACCATCGCGGTAAGAACATAGGCGCGGCGACGCCTAATAAGGTGGACACGATGGTCATCACCGCCAACGCGCTGAAAGCGCCCAAAAATACAATTCGTCGGGAATGTTTCACCGACATCAACGCCGCGATGAAATACGTTCTGTCGCCAACCTCGATGAACAAAATAACCAAAAACGAGGTGACTAATCCACTAATGAAAGAGGTTTGGTCCGCGTATTGCGCTTTAAACCACGCGCCTAAACCAGCACCAGATCCTGGTCCACCTCTTCTACCTCCGCCTTCGTAATTCTCCAATCTCGTGACCACGGCTTCCAAGCGGTTGATCTCCTTCGCCATCGTCAATAACTCCGTCGCCACCGCGCCTTGCTCTTGCTCGACTTTATCCATCACCAACGAATTCACCGCTTTTGAGCCTTCTAAGTTCGAGAGAACTTCCTGCGCGGTATCCGTAATATCCGCTAAACTATCCGCGGCGTCTTCCACCGCCTCGGTGGCTTCGTCCACCGCCGCCGTCGCGTCTTCCACGTCCGCGGCGACCTCCTCCACCGTCTCCGCGGTATCTTGTATTTGCTCCGCCGCATCTTCCACCGCTTCCGTCGCATCATCCACCGCATCTGCGGCATCTTCGATTGCTTCGGTACTTTCCGCCACCGCTTCGCTCGCCTCTTCCACCGCTTCCACCGCCTCTTCCGTTTGCTCCGCCACTTCCGCTATCGCTTCGTTCGCTTCTTCGATGGAATCTGCGGCATCCGCGACGGTTTCCGTCGCCTCGTCCACGGCATCCGCCGCGTCTTGCACGTCCTCTGAAATCGCTTCCGCCGTAGATTCCGTTATTGGTTGTTCTTCATCCGCGAGCAAGCTTCGTCTTCTTTTTTCTGACGATACAAAGCTTTCTCCTTCGTTCGAAAACCTTTGCGACGATCGCGCTTTAGAAATTGAAGATGTTACGAAATAATCGGCATCATCTTTCGCCGAAACAAAACCCAGAGAGAGAAAAGAGACCACGAACAACAACAGCAACACAAACGAGGAATAAAAGAACGTCTCATTCTTCTTCTTCGCGCGTGTGTTCTTCGCAGATCTCGCAAAACTCAAAGTCATCATCCTTTTGTGTCTTATTTATATATAGATATAATTCTAGTCCTTCTGTGTAAAGCTTTTATTATGGTGTAAATACGAAAGAAGAAAAAAATTGTAAAGAGATAAGTGCAATGTGCATGTAAAAGGCACAACAGAAAGAAAATTTTCTCTCTTTTCTCTCTCTCTCTCTCTCTCTTTTGTTGTGTTGCTTTTTCTCTCGTTTTGGCTGAAACATACGTAACTTTTTTTTAAACCAAAAGGAGTAGTGCATCATAAAAAAATCAGAGAGAGAAAGTTTTAAGAAGAGAGATGTTTTCCTCCTCCTCCTCCTCCGCCTTCGGTGGTGGTACGAACAACGAGGAGAAGAACAAAGTGCACTCGAAACCGGTCACTTTTAAAACGCAACAACGCAGACGACGAAAAAAACGAACTCTCGTTTTTGTGTTCTCGTTTACGTTTCTGATAGTCGTGATGTACATCTCGTACAATTTCCTTCGCAAGCAAACGCTGAGCGAAGCTCGACGAATCATCGGCACGGGACGGAAAGCGAGAACGGATTTAGAAGGCCAAGTTTTAGTGGAAGAAGCGATTAAAACGGGGAAGATAGGACGAGAAGTGATCAACTTCGACGATGGGAGTTTAGACAGAATGATCGAGGAAAATATACGGAAGAAGAAACAGAAACAGATGGAGGAAGAGGAGAGGAAGATGATGTTTCACGAGGAAAGTCATCAACATCGCGAGGACGAGAAGAACGATATATATAACGACGAAACAAAAGAAGAAGATCTAGAAAACGAGGGCGTTGATAATAATAGCGACGATAATAATAACAATAACGATAGCAGTGGGGAGGAGGAAGAGGAAAATGCGGTTCATAGTAGTACGTCTAGCGATGTCGATGTCGAGAACATCATAAACGAAGATGAAGATATCGCGAACGAGAATGAGAAAGATAACGCAGAGGAGGAACAAGAAGAAGCGCGCGACGAGGACGACGACAATAATAACAATAACAACGAACAAGAACAAGAAGATACAATAAACGATGAGCCGTTAGAGGAAGTCAAACCAGGCGCGGGCGATGCGGATGATTTAGACCCCAAGCTCCCTCGATCGGAGTCGCTCCCGGAAGATCCTTCGCGCACGTGCTCGGTGGATCGTTTGAGAGCGTTGTTTAAACCGTGTTTACTCGGCGGCGACGTGCAGAAATGTTGTCAAACGCTCGATTTTGCGTTTGCTCCGGATGCCACGCATCGTTTTGAAGATCAAGATGAAAGCGAAAGCGGTGAAGACACGACGGCGAATTGTTTGTGCGTGTTTACGGCGATATCCGATTTGAACGAAACGTTTTCGAAAGTTGGTTTGAACGTCTACGAGGACGTCTTGGGTAAGTGCGAACCGGATTCGAGAAAGTTTGGATGGTTTGGCGACGGCACGGACGCGTGTCCGGAGGATAACCTGGAGGAGTTGCGAAGACGCAAAGATGAGGAAATTCGAGAGCACGAAGAGGCGAGGAAAGAACGCGAACGTAAAAAGAAGGAAGTTTATAAACGTAACGTAGAAAGAGCAAAGAAACAAGAAGCTATTCGAGTCGAAAACGCGTTGAAAAAGTCGGACACGGAACGACAAGCTCGTGAATTGCGCAGGAGAGAACGCGAAGAAAATCTTAGAAAAGAGGCGCGACTGGTCACGTGGCGCTTGAAAGAGGCGAAAGCAGCGGAGAAGGCGCTGAGGGAAGCCGAGGCGAAACAGGCAAAGTTTTTCGGTACCGGCGGCGGTATTCAAGACGTCGGATGTTACGAAGAAGGCGAGAAACCGATGAAAGGTCAGAAACCGTGTTAGGTATATTTAATATAATGCGCTATTAATCGTACACACCTATGTAAAATTACAAATCTTCGACCGCTTCTTGCGAGAGCAAGTGGACGCTCGCTTCTCTTTCCAGCCAATCGTTTTCTATCAAACTACTCGTGCGATCAACGGGAGCAGTTGTTGCCGACGCGTCCGTGCCTAACGCGCGATAATATCTGCTTTGCTTTAAAATGTACAAATCCAAAACGCACGTGCCTAAACTACCGAGCAAGAAGCTCAGCGAATCGACGATTTCAACCCATCTAAAATTCTTCATGAAGATGATCGACATTCCATAAGTCACGTTCGCGCTAATGGCAAAGAAAAACATCAACGCCGACACGCCTTCGCACGATTTGCGTTTCCTATTTTTCATGATCTGAAACACTCTCCCTCCTAAATAACTCGTCGCGGAAGCGTAACCGATGAACCGACCGGACGTTACTCTCGCTTCCGACGCCGTACTTACGGCTTGATTCAAACACCCGGTCGCGCTTTGCAACGAACGCGTAGCACCGCTCAACGATCTCATTGCATCAGAACCAGAAAGCGATCGTATTGAATACACGGAAACGCCTGCGCCTAAGAAACCCGTCACGTATGTCGACGGTGACACCGGCTTCTTCTTCTTTTTGTGTTTCTTAGTAGTGCGCTTCGGCGTCGTTGGATCGTTCCTCGATTCCTCTTCGTAACTACGCGCGGTGCTGATGTTCTCATCAATCCTCGCCATCGTGGCCGATATCACCGCATTCTCGTTCGCGTCCTCAGGAGATTCTTCCTCCTCCCGTATTATCGATTCATTGAAACTCAGTCGTCGTCGTCTTCTCGTTTGCCTTTCTTCTCGTTGAATTTGTCTTTTCCTATACAAAACGAATTGCGAAATCAGCACCGAATCGCTCATCAAAAAGTACACCGCGGTGTACATCTGCACCGGCGTTTGGTCTCCCGTGAGGACACACGCGACCAGGTTGCAACTGTCCCCGAACGCCCACAGGAGTAAGAAGTAACCGCTCAATCCTTCGCTCGTTTTCAGCTGATAGTTTTGCAACATTTGTGGAAATTGGCAGACGATCCAAAACGCGATCGAACACAAACCGCTCAAGAAACCAACATATTCGATCGGAGAGTACGCGCACACGCGAAAGATATCGCGCACGAGACCAGTGTACGCGTTTGAATCGCACTCGCACGAATTTGAACGCGTAGTCTGTCCGCTCATCATTCTTTCTGCTGCTGCTGTAGAAGCAGTGGACTCATTTTTATCTCATTTTTTCACCTTCTTTCGTTCGCGTGTGCTTTGACTGACGATGTCTTTGAGAGTGCAACGCTTATTATATTTTCTCTTCTTCTTCTATTACAACAACAACAACAACAAATAAAATGTTTGATGATTATGTGCACGTATAATTTAAAGCGATTGTATGTGTAACTAATTGTACAGTCTCCTCTTTGTTCGTTCGTTTTAGTCTCTCGTGTTATTTTTGTTCTCGTCGGAATCTTTGTCTTCCTTGTTCTTCGTGTTGGTATCGTTTGTGGTATCGCCGGAGGACGACGAACCCGTGTTGCCGTCGAGCATGGCGCGCAAGGACTTTTCCAACGCTAACTTGGCGCGTAAGCCTCCGAGTTGCTCTTCCAATCCGAACTTAGCGAGACGCAAACGGTCGACTAATCCTCTAGAAGTTGACATAGCAGCAGCTCTCCGAGCGATCAATTTTTCGTTCTCAGCCTCGGAGGAGAAAGGGACCTCTTGGAACGCAGCGAAAGAGAGACGCTCGGCGCGAACCATAGCGGAGGCTCGAGATTTCGTTTTCAAGTCTGTGGCGGTGGTTTTCTTTTCATCTTCGTCTTCGTCTTCGTTCTGGGTCATCGTGAGAGCAGCTGAACGACGCAGGCGAGATAAGATGGCATCGTCCAAGGATAAGCCAGCCTTATCTTGGTCGCGTTTCATTCGCGCGACGTTTTCCAATTCGATTTTAGCGTCGAAGAAGACGCCGTCTTCTTCCACCCATTTCATGCTTTCGTGTAACGAATCAACTTTGCCAACTGCTTTTGCCCACCGAACCATTTTCGCTTCTTCAATGGCAAACTTGCGATGAATTTCGGTCGGATAATCTCTGGCATTTTCCGCTTTACGAACGATGTCATCAAAGAGCGTTTCTTTCGTCACGTTCGAAACTTCCAACAGCTTATCGCTGAACTCGATGACGTAATTCATGAGAAGTTCGACGTCGTCAGCCAGTTGCTCGATTTCTTTGCGCTCATCTTGCGTCGGTTGAGCAGCAAATTTTGAGTCTGGCGAGTTGACCAGGGAGTACGTACCGGCAACGTAGCCCGCGGGTGTTTCGTTCACGTCCTCAACCATCATTCGCGTTTCGCCGACGACTAAAACTCGGTAGGTTTCACCGAACGTACTCGAAGATTCGCCGCGTTCGTCGACGATGTCGAAAGAAACGCCGTCATCAAAATCATCACTGGATAAAACTTTAATCGGCTCGTAGTGAATGACTCTACCTAGCGTACACGATGCGTTCAATTGCACCGCTTGCGTCTCTTCCTCATCGTCGTCATCGTCGTCGTCGTAGTAATAATCTTCTTCGTCGTCTTCTTCGTCGTCATCGGCGGACCCAAACCCGGCTTCGTCGCCGTACCGACTGTTGACTTTTCTCGCAAACTCGCTGAACCTTTCAAACTCTTCCTCGTAGTCGGAATCATCCGAATCCGAGTCGCCGGAAACTTCTCCAAACACCTCCAATTTCTCCGCTCGCTCGTTCGGCAACGGCCTTTGATTCAATTTATCTTCTTCTCGTTCCGTTTTTCCTGCCATCGCGCCGTCGATGCTGCTACTATTACTACTACTCGTTACCTTTTCCTCCTCTTCGTCGTCTTCGTTTTCATCCTCTAAAACTCTCCTCCCTCTCGTCTTTGCGCTTTTTCCTCTGCTCGGCGGTATTTGCGAGTAGTGCACGAACGCCAACAATCCTCCGTGCGTTTCCACGCTATCGTTCAACAGACTCACAAACCTCGGCTCGTACAGGTGTAATACTTTTCTTTGTCCAGGAATGAGCGGTTCGGCGACTGGAAACAATAAAGACGGTAAAACGTGCGTCGATTCTCCGTTCTCTTCCTCGTATTGTATCGTTTTCTCTCGCTACGATTCGCTCGCTCGTAAATATTGCTCGCCTTCAAACGTATCGCCTTCGTCTAGACTGCCCGTGTTTTCTTCTTCATCAGCTCCTCCTGTTCCGTAAAACTCGTGGTCGTCGTTATTCCACGCGTTGCATGTTGTGATCGTATTCTCATTCCTTCCTCGTCTCGTGAGAAGAATACTACTCCTCTTTTTCGAACATCGCGCGAGGACAACAAAACGTCGTCTCATCATCGTCGTCCTCATCATCGTCTTCTGTGTTATCTTGTTCTCGTTTTTCGATTTTGTCCTCGTCGTTCCGTTGTGGGACGACGACGAACTCGCGACGCACAAAGACGTCGCTCGTTCCAAAGAACTACAACGCGTCGTGGACCATATCATCTTGTGAGTATCAATCACGGGCAATCAATACCGTGTGTGTGTGTGTGATGATAAAAGAGAAAGAGAAAGAGAAAGAGAGCGCGCGCGAAACGACGATTCCTCTTATGAAGGAATAAACAGACAAATACAG
>Ga0181607_10005201_pt1 | contig 11029 bp, 11 predicted proteins | sample 041ome_9_FD_132420 | JGI IMG/M metagenome (GOLD analysis project Ga0181607, IMG submission 132420) | Coastal salt marsh microbial communities from the Groves Creek Marsh, Skidaway Island, Georgia - 041413US metaG (megahit assembly) | ecosystem: Environmental > Aquatic > Marine > Intertidal zone...
AGCAAGTGCTCGACTCCATGGATCTCGAGCGAGAGCGCGGCATTACGATCAAAGCGCAGAGCGTGACCCTCAATTATCAAGCTCGCGACGGCGTGACGTATCACCTCAACTTCATTGATACGCCCGGCCACGTCGATTTTTCTTATGAGGTGTCCCGCTCGCTGGCTGCTTGCGAAGGTGCCTTGCTGGTTGTCGACGCGGGTCAGGGTGTTGAGGCCCAGTCGGTTGCGAATTGCTATACCGCTATCGAGCAGGGTTTGGACGTCTTACCGGTCCTGAACAAGATGGATTTACCGCAGGCAGACCCTGAGAGGGTGCAGCAGGAAATCGAGGAGATCATTGGTATCGACGCCTCCGGCGCGGTTCCAACTAGCGCTAAAACCGGTTTGGGTATCGAGGATGTGCTCGAATATTTAGTGGCTGGGATACCGGCGCCTGAAGGTGATCGCGATGCGCCGTTACAGGCGCTGATTATCGATTCCTGGTTTGATAATTATCTTGGTGTTGTGAGCCTGGTGCGTGTGAAGCAGGGCCAGCTGAGCAAGCGAGATAAATTTTTGGTCAGGTCGACTGGAAAGCAACACCAAGCTGACATGATCGGTGTGTTCACGCCAAGGCGCACTGAAACTGGGTGTTTGATGGCCGGCGAGGTCGGTTTTGTAGTGGCCGGCATAAAAGATATTAAAGGCGCACCAGTGGGTGATACCTTGATCTCGGCGTCTCAACAGGACACCCCTGCCTTGCCGGGCTTTCAAAGCGTGAAGCCTCAGGTCTATGCAGGCATCTTTACCGTCAACGCGGACGACTATGAAGACTTTCGCGATGCGTTGGGTAAGCTCACGCTCAATGACGCTTCACTCTTTTATGAACCCGAGACCTCGGACGCGCTAGGATTTGGCTTCCGCTGTGGCTTTCTGGGGATGCTCCACATGGAGATTATTCAGGAGCGGTTGGAGCGTGAGTACAATCTGGACCTGATCACGACGGCACCCACAGTGATTTATGAGATCGTCAAGAAAAATCAGGAAACGGTCTACGTGGACAATCCCTCCAAGCTGCCTGAGGTCGGTGATATCGAAATCATGCGCGAACCCATCGCGCGCTGCACGATCTTGACACCACAGGAATATCTGGGCGCTGCCATTACGCTATGCGTTGAGAAAAGAGGTGCGCAGGTTGATTTGCAGTTCCTCGGTCAGCAGGTGCAGGTGATTTACGATATTCCGATGGCCGAAGTGGTGCTGGACTTTTTTGATCGACTTAAATCTGTCAGTCGTGGATATGCTTCTCTGGATTACGGGTTTGAGCGCTTTGAGGCCGCTTCTTTGTCTCGACTGGATGTGCTGATCAATGGCGATCGAGTCGATGCACTAGCGATTATCGTTCATCGAGACCACGTTCAGTCGCGCGGCCGAGTCCTTACGGAAAAGATGAAGGAGCTCATACCGCGGCAAATGTTCGACGTGGCGATTCAGGCCGCCGTAGGCGGCAAGATCGTTGCGCGCCAAACCGTGAAAGCACTTCGAAAAAATGTCACCGCAAAGTGCTACGGCGGAGACGTCACGCGTAAAAAGAAGCTACTCGAAAAACAGAAAGCGGGCAAAAAGCGTATGAAGCAAGTCGGAAATGTAGAGATTCCGCAGTCAGCATTTTTGGCGGTGTTGCAAGTCGATGGTTAGCGGCCGCAGGTTGTTGGGCTGGTATCATGGCCGGGCGCGCGCTTGCCGCGATATCGGGTGCCCCATCTTCATCGGTGCGGCCCTGCCGGGTTTGCAGTCGTTAAGTCTCTGAACGGTACGTCATGAACATCGATTTCCCCCTGATTATGGTTATCGTCGTATTGGGTAGCGGCATGATCTGGTTGCTCGACCGAATGCTGTTAGCCGGTGGCCGTGCCACCCGTCGCCGTGAACTGGCAGCTCAATTTCCGGGTCATGAGGAGTCGGGGTCAGACGCTGCGTTGGCTTTCGCCGAGGCCTGTCATCGCGAGGCCTCCGAGCCTGCAGTGGTGGAATACGCGCGATCTTTTTTTCCCGTGCTGGCCATTGTGCTGGTGCTTCGCTCATTTTTGTATGAGCCCTTTCAAATCCCGTCTTCATCCATGGTGCCGACGCTGGAGGTCGGTGACTACATTCTGGTGGACAAGTTTTCTTATGGTTTGCGTCTGCCGGTAACGCGGACAAAAGTCTTAAATGTGGGGTCGCCAGAGCGCGGGGACGTGATGGTGTTCTTTCCGCCCCACCAAAATGACACGTACTACATTAAGCGGGTCATCGGTGTGCCCGGAGATCAGATCGAATATAGAGATAAACAGCTAACCGTAAACGGGGAGGCGGTGCCGCAGGAATGGCTGGCGGAATTGCCGACCGGGCGGTATACGGTAAAGATGGGTCGCGAGGTTTTGCCCGAATCCGATGGTCACCTGATGCAGACAGACAACCGCAGAGGGCCACGTAACTTTTCCGTCGTTGTGAAACCGGGCCATTATTTTATGATGGGTGATAATCGCGACAACAGTAGCGACAGCCGCGTGTGGGGACAGGTGCCCGAGCGTGACATTGTCGGCAAGGCGGTTGCGATTTGGATGCATTGGGAGGCGTTCCTTAGCGCGCCCTCTTTTGGACGCGCAGGCGCTCTTGATTGACCAGCCAGGAGGGTAGGTCGTGAAGCCGAAACACTCTGTCAGTAACCCATTCCATCCCACCAAACGGGCCATGGGATTTAATATTTGGGCGATGTCGATCAACCTGCTCCTGTTGGGGGCATTGCTGGTGATGGGGCTCAGAATCGTGCCCACTTACCTGGAATACCTGACGGTGAGAGACCTGATCACTCGCGCCGCCCAAGAATACGACCCCCGCGACGAAACCGTTACCGACCTGAAGGCTCGGCTGGCCAAGCTCCTGAATACCAATCAAGTCTACGACACCAGCATCGATCAGATCGAAGTCTACCGTGAACGCGGTGTGGTGGTGATTGATGCGAACTATGAGAAGCGGTTTCCTCTTTTTTGGATCCTCGACGGCGTCATGTGGTTTGATGACTTGGTTGTCGAGACCCGGCCCACGGGTCAGACTTGAGTCTCCCCAGTGCTGTGCAGCTAGCTGCTCTGGAGCAGCGGCTGGGACATCAGTTCTCTGATCCTGACCTGCTGCACAGGGCGCTCACTCACCGCAGCGCACAAAAAGACCATAACGAGCGGCTCGAATTTTTGGGCGACTCACTGATTGGGATGATTGCAGCCGCTGTGTTTTACGAGCATTACCCCCATGCCAGTGAGGGCGTGCTGAGCCGACTCCGCGCTTCGGTGGTGAGCGGCAAATCTTTGGCGGCCGTGGCGCGCCGTCTAGAGCTGTCTGAGTGTCTGATCTTGGGTGAAAGTGAGCGCAAGAGTGGCGGGCGGCACCGGGATTCCATTCTGGCTAACGCATTGGAAGCGTTGGCGGGTGCCATCATGCTGGATGCTTCACTGGATGTCGCGCAGCGGGTTGTATCTAGCTGGCTGGAAGAGGCGATGCGCAGTGTGTCTCCCGATGACATAGTCGATGCCAAGACACGGCTACAGGAGTGGTTGCAGGCTCGAGGAGAAAAACTACCCCAATACACCGTCGAGGAGATCATGGGCGGTGATCATCAGCAGTCATTTCGTGTGAGTTGTTTTGTACCGGGGCGCACTGAGCGAACAGAGGCCACCGGATCGACGCGCAAAGGCGCTGAAAAGCGCGCTGCCGGTGTGATGCTTGAGACACTTCTGGACCCCGCTAATGATCGATAAACGCTGCGGCTATGTAGCCATTGTGGGGCGACCCAACGTCGGTAAGTCGACCTTGTTGAACCATTTGCTTGGGCAAAAGCTGAGTATCACCTCACGCAAGCCTCAAACCACCCGCCATCAGGTTCTAGGGGTCAGAACAGAGGGCGACACTCAGCTGATTTTTGTCGACACGCCGGGCTTACACCTGGGGCAATCCAAGGCGATCAATAAGGTGATGAACAAGGCCGCCGCTTCCGCGCTGGCTGATGTCGATTTTATCTTGTTCGTGTGTGATCGAGGTAAATGGACGGAAGAAGACGATTTCGTGTTGGATCTGGTTTCTCGCGAGTCAGCGCCCGCAGCTCTGGTGATCAACAAAGTGGATTTGGTGGACAAGCTGGACTCGCTGATCCCTTTTACCGATGAAATAGCGCAACGGGGCCGGTTCGAGGCCGTGTTTCCTGTTTCTGCTCTGCGCGACCGAGGATTGGATGAATTGGCGCGATTTATCGAGGCCCGCGCTCCGGCGGGCCCCCATTTGTTTCCTGATGATCAGGTGACGGATCGCAGTCAGCGGTTTCTCGCTGCCGAATTGGTCAGGGAGAAAATTATTAGGCAGTTGGGAGATGAGCTACCTTACGCCACTGCGGTTGAAATAGAGGATTTTGCTCAGGACCAACGGGGGGTCCTGCATATCCACGCGTTGATTCTCGTTGAGCGAGCCGGCCAAAAGAAAATACTGGTAGGTGAGTCCGGCGAGCGACTTAAATCGATTGGCACGGCAGCCCGAAAAGACATGGAGCGCGCCTTTGACAATAAAGTCATGCTCAAGCTGTGGGTCAAGGTGAAATCTGGTTGGTCTGACGATGCGCGCGCTCTCAAGACGCTGGGTATCGACCCGTTAGGTGACCCGTGAATAACGAGCAGCCGGCCTGGGTGCTGTCGCGAAAGAGTTATGGGGACAACGGCTTGCTGGTCGAGATCTTCGGTGCAGTGTCGGGTCGTTGCAGCGGTGTAGTCCGTGGTGCTCATCGTAAGAGACGGGGTGGCAGTATGGCGTCGTTATTGCAACCGTTTCAGCCGTTATTGATCTCCTTGGTGGGCAGGAGTGAGCTGAAAGCGGTGCGTCAGGTTGAATCCGCCTCCGTGGGCTATCGGTTGCGTGGCGATGCATTGATGAGCGGCCTTTACCTTAACGAACTGCTCACGCGGGTGTTGCCGCGATTCGATGTCATGCCTGAACTGTTTGCAGCGTATGGCCGCGCCATCGATAGCTTGAATGAGACTGCACCTGATCAGACGCTGAGGCGATTCGAGCTGTCGCTACTGACCTCGCTCGGTTACCAGATCAACTGGGTAACAGACGATTGCGGAGAGCCAATCCAGCTTGCATCTCGCTATCGCTATGAATCGGAGCGAGGTTTCTGTGGCGTACCAGTAGGTTCGGATCGCCCAGGCGAGGTGCTGTTGTATACAGGCGAGCAAATCGCCTCTTTTGCTCGATGGTCTGAGGCGGATGCGCCACTCTCTCGGGAAGCCTTGCAAAGGCTTAAAGGCATCACCCGTATGGCACTGTCACAGCTGATGGCAGGAAGAGCATTGCATACCCGCTCACTGTTTCGCGGTCTCAAGCAGCGTCAGGGAGTGCCTGAGCTGGATGCGACCGCGGAAGAAAGAAAGCAGGTTGCCGATAGCAACGAGCTGCTGGGAAGTAGTGAAGCAGAGGGTGTCTCAGAAAGCGCGACGAAAGAGGATCTCCGGTGACCGGCACGCCGAATTATCCCTCCATTGAGGATTTAGTGGGCGAGACGCCATTGGTGCGTTTAAAACGCGTTGTCGGCAAGACGACCAACATCATCCTTGGCAAGCTTGAGGGCAATAACCCGGCTGGCTCGGTTAAGGATCGGCCTGCTATGAGTATGATTCGTGAGGCCGAGTCCCGTGGTGCCATCGTTCCGGGGGATACCTTGATAGAGGCCACCAGCGGCAATACAGGCATTGCACTAGCGATGGCTGCCGCCGCAAAAGGCTATCGTCTGAAACTCATCATGCCGGTAAATCAGAGTGAGGAGCGCAAGGGTGCCATGCGAGCGTATGGCGCGGAGTTGATTGACGTATCCGTTGAACAGGGCATGGAAGGTGCGCGAGATCTTGCCTTAGCGTTGGAGGCGAGAGGTGAGGGCCTAGTATTGAATCAGTTTGCCAACCCGGATAATCCGGCCGGCCATTTTGCGTCGACTGGCCCCGAGATTTGGAGACAAACCGAGGGGCAGGTCACACATTTTGTATCGTCGATGGGCACCACCGGCACGATCATGGGTGTGTCACGCTACCTGAAATCGCGCAACCCTGATGTCCAGATTATTGGCTTGCAGCCCACCGACGGGTCGCAGATTCCGGGTATTCGTCGTTGGCCGGCCGCGTATCTGCCCGATATCTACCAGTCGGAGCGGGTAGACCGAGTGATGGATATCAGTCAGATGGAATCAGAGAGCATGATGAGGCGGCTCGCGAAAGAGGAAGGGTTGTTTGCCGGTGTTTCATCGGGCGGAGCCGTTGCGGCAGCTTTGCGGCTGAGTGAGGAGATTGAAAACGCCACCATCGTTGCCATCATCTGCGATCGCGGTGACCGGTACCTCTCCACTGGTGTCTTTGCGGAGTCCGGCCTCGAGTAAGTGCTCTGCGGCATCGGCCACGGACGTCGCCGTCTTGTCGGCAGTGATTCGCTGCGATGTAAAATTTCAAGGAGTCAGTATGTCGGAAATATCACCGGTTAACGATCAGGCGCTTGGAGAGTTGCTGGACATTATGAGGCGGCTCCGCGACCCGGAGACAGGTTGCCCCTGGGACCTTCGACAGGATTTCGACAGCGTCGTGCCCTATACGATTGAAGAAGCTTATGAGCTCGCCGACGCCATCGCTTCCGGGGACTTTAATCAGGTGCGCGACGAGCTCGGGGACGTGCTGTTTCAGGTGGTGTTTTATTCGCAGATGGCAGCAGAGCAACAGCTTTTCCAGTTTGCGGATGTGGTGCAGGGTATCTCCGACAAGCTATTGAGGCGCCACCCACATGTGTTTACAGACAACGAAACCTCACAAATTACGGAGGAGCAAGTCAAAGACCGGTGGGAGCAAATCAAGTCAGAGGAGCGCCATGGAAAAAACCAGGTCAGTCTGCTCGACGATATTCCCTCGGCCCTGCCCGCGCTGAGCCGGGCGCAAAAGTTACAGAAGCGGGCGGCGGGGGTTGGGTTTGACTGGCATCATCGAGAAGATGTGGTGGCGAAGTTGGACGAGGAGGTCGGCGAGCTGAAGGAGGCTTTGGTTCATGCCGATCAGGCTGAGATAGAAGCTGAATTCGGAGATATTTTGCTCGCGATGGTAAACCTAGGGCGGCACCTGCGCGTAGATGCTGAGTCAGCGTTGCGGCAGGCCAACCGGCGTTTCGAATCGCGCTTCAAATTAATGGAGCAGTCAGCAGAGGCTGACGGGAGCAGTCTCGAACAAGAATCTCTGCAGAAGTTAGAGATTCGGTGGCAAGAAGCTAAGCAAACGTTGTCGTCTTCGTGACTTGCGGGTTGGACTGTGCGTGTGTAGCGTACCAACTCTGCGCTTCACATCGACACACCCAATAAGAGAAGCCCTCACGATGCGAATTATCCTTCTTGGCCCTCCCGGAGCGGGTAAGGGCACACAAGCTCAATTCATCTGTCAGCAGTTTGAGATTCCTCAGATTTCCACCGGTGACATGTTGCGCGCCGCCGTGGCGGCAGGCTCTACTTTGGGGCAGCAGGCCAAGGCCATTATGGATGCGGGTGGTCTGGTATCTGACGACATCATCGTCGGGCTGGTGAAGGAGCGCCTGCAAGATGCCGATTGTGCTTCTGGATGTTTGTTTGATGGCTTCCCAAGAACTATTCCTCAGGCCCAGGCGATGGTCGATGAGGGCATTGCCGTTGATCACGTGTTGGAGATTGCGGTCTCTGATGAGGAAATTATTAAGCGACTGAGTGGCCGCAGGGTCCACCCGGGTTCCGGCCGCGTCTACCACATTGAATTTAACCCGCCATCGGTTCCGGACGTCGATAACGAGACGGGTGAGCCATTGGTGCAGAGAGACGATGATCGTGAGGAGACGATTCGCAACCGGCTCGGTGTTTACCATGAGCAAACTCGGCCGCTTGTCGATTTTTATCAGGCGCTTGAGGGTGTCAAGTACCATCAACTCAATGGCGTGGGCGCGGTAGACGACATCACTCGTGACGTTTTGGCGGTACTCGGCTAGTTGGTAATTCTTACGACTTAGCTTGTCATCAAATATAAAGCTTGATAGCGTCTCACTTGAGGCTGGGCACATTAGGAGGGACTTATGGCCGCTGCGAAGAAAGCTACAAAAAAGAAACCCGCTGCTAAGAAAAAGGTAGCAGCAAAGAAGAAGGCACCTGCCAAGAAAAAGGCGGCTGCTAAAAAGAAAGCACCTGCCAAGAAAAAGGTAGCTGCCAAGAAGAAGGCGCCTGCCAAGAAGAAGGCGCCTGCCAAGAAAAAGGCAGCTGCTAAGAAGAAAGCGCCTGCCAAGAAAAAGGCAGCTGCCAAGAAAAAGGCACCTGCTAAGAAAAAGGCAGCTGCTAAGAAGAAAGCACCTGCTAAGAAAAAGGCAGCTGCCAAGAAGAAAGCACCTGCTAAGAAAAAGGCTCCCGCTAAGAAGAAGGCAGCCAAGAAGAAGTAATCTCAATTGCCGCCATGTTTGGGAATGGCGAGTGATGATAAAGCCGGCGATTAGCCGGCTTTTTTATGTGCGACTTTACTCGCGACTAAGCGAATCGACGCGGTGAGACGGTGGATGGACCGAGAGAGGGCTGAGGTATGAGTGTGCCGATTCTTTATCACTACCCCATGTCTCCCTATTCGGAAAAATTACGTCTGGCGATGGGTCTATCAGACAGACGATGGCTGTCCGTGTCTGTGGCAGCGTACCCCCCGAGACCCGAGCTGGCAGAATTGGTGGGTGGCTACCGGCGTATACCGGTCTTACAGATTGGTGCGCATTTTTATTGCGATACCCGCCTCGCCTTTGCTGCGTTGATGGGGCATGAATCGAGTTGCTGGCGTTTAAGTGAGACGGATGAGGCACTGCGCCTCTGGGCTGAGAGGGAGGTTTTCTTTGCGGTTGTGGCGGGCGCAACACCTTTCCGTGCAGTGCGGTTTTTAACCGGCGAGCTTGGTGTGCCTGGGTTAATTCGCTTCGCCCGCGATCGTATTGCAATGACGAGAGGTGCCACGATTGTTCAGCCGGACGCTAAAACGGCGCGGAGTACCGTATTGTCCTTCATCAACCAGCTGGCGGAGAGGCTCGCAGAGGGGGCTTTTCTGTCGGGTCCCGAGCTGGGGTATCTCGATCTCTGTTGTTTTCATCCGCTCTGGATGGCTGCTCAGATTGATTCCAGCAAGAGGGCAGGGTGGCCCTCTACGGTGCAGTCATGGTTTGCCAAAGTTGAGCAGGCGGGACATGGTACGTCGACTGCGGCGAGCACCGAGCTCATCAATAATGCGATCGCGGACGATCAGGCTGCCTTTTCGGTCGGCCTCGTTGAGGTTCCATTTGTTGTGTCTGAACCTGTCAGCATGAGGCCCGCTGACTATGCTCGCGATGAGACGGTGGGACGATTGACTCACCTTGACGATCGCAGTGTTGTGCTAGAGCGCCAGCTTGTGGATGGCACACGCGTTTATTGTCATTTCCCCAGGCAGGGCTTTGTGCTTAGCCGGCTGTCGGCAGGGTAGTCTTGGGCAGGCTTTCCGCGCGGTAATGTGTACGCCACTGAGTGGGTGATTGGCCGCACCATTGGATGAAAGCACGCCTGAAATTTGACACATCGTTGAATCCCAAGGCCGCCGCCGTTTGAGCGACACTGCTATTGGGCTTACGAAGATGTGCCAGGGCATGTTGCAATCTGACACGATCCAGAAGTCCCTGAAAGGTAGCGCCCTCGATCTCCAACCTTCGGCGGTAGGTCCGGGTGCTGAGATTGAGCATAGCAGCCATCTGTTCCAGTTGGGGGTAGTGCCCCTCTAGTTTCTCAAGGGCCATGAGTGTTTTGTCCGTGCAACTGGAGGAGTCGGCTAGATGGGACAATAATCTCGCACATTCCGCCTCATACAGTCCCCTTAGGGTAGGGTTCGATGTGGGGAGCGGACGTTGCATGACAGTATTCGGTAAGGTCATGACTGCTCGAGGTTTGCCAAAAGAGACGGTTGGCCCGAACACAACACCGAAAGGAGTGATGTCCGCCGGCCGGTCGTAGGGGAATGAAACTTCGAGTTGATCTGTCGGTGTTTGCAGCAGATCTGAAAAGGTTTTTTGCGCCGCAGAAAAGATCACTTCGTGCGTGAAACGCATCGCCAGTGACGGCGCGTGGAGTTCAATCTCAAAACCAGAACGGTCTCGCGCATCGTCTTGAAAGAGGTGTAGTTGGGTTTGGCTGCCGGTGAGCAGTGGCCCATATTTCACGAGCGTTTCAAGTGCCTCGCTGAGATCGGTGCAAGCCATAAAGGTTTGGCCAACTACGGCGTGAGCGGCAAGATTGATTTGCTGACCTACCTCGAGCCCCAAAGCCGCATCGCCAGTCGCCTCTAATGCGTTTGCGATGATTCTGTCAGTGTGGGTTTCACTGACTCGCGTCCCGGTTTGACCCAGTTCCTCTATTGACAGGTTGGTTCCGTCACAAATCGCCTCTAACGCGCAGCCACGCTGCACCACGATCCCGATCAGAATCAGCAGGTATTGCGCGGGTATTGACGTTTCCATGCGGCCATTTGGCCATAAATGACCTTTATTTGGCAAGGTATCACCTTGAGTTGGTGAGCCTTCGGGTCGGATGATGACGGAATACCAAGTGGAGCCATCATGATGAAAATTTCGTGGAACGAGCAAACCCCTCGCAAGATTCAACACTTTCCCAACGCGGACTATCCCAGTGACAACCCTGACCTCGAAGACGTATTGACCAGTGCCGACGTAGACCATGTGGCGCAGATCTTTCAGACGCCACTGACCGGCTCATACAACTGGGACTATTCCGTACAAGACGATCGAATTAGGAAGCTCTATGAATTAGGCAAGCAGCTTAACTGGGATCCGCAGATGGACATCGACTGGGATCGGCCCTGGCCTGAGGAGGAGCGGCAGGCTGAGCTGATGAACCTGCATGATTATCCACCGTATCTTGCGCTCTCAGATAAAGAGAAGGATGAGTTCTGGTTGCATATGAATGCTTG
>Ga0181607_10005203_pt1 | contig 11028 bp, 9 predicted proteins | sample 041ome_9_FD_132420 | JGI IMG/M metagenome (GOLD analysis project Ga0181607, IMG submission 132420) | Coastal salt marsh microbial communities from the Groves Creek Marsh, Skidaway Island, Georgia - 041413US metaG (megahit assembly) | ecosystem: Environmental > Aquatic > Marine > Intertidal zone...
CCCGCTGTGTAATAGATCGGCACATTGCGACGGTAGTCGCCTCTGTCCAGCCAGAATGAGAACCATCCCAGTACCGAGCCAATCAGGGCACCAGCAACACCACCGCCAAGGCTTGCGCTAGCGAGCCAGCCGATCACGAAGAACAGGGCAATAAGACCCCAACGTGCCAAAGTTCGGGATACTGGAAGATTGTGCAGCACAATTGAAAGCAGTGCCCCCAATACGAAACCAGCTATGGCTCCCATCAAAGGATTGCCAGAGGCATTGCCGACTACAAATCCGATCATTCCGGCAAACACGCCTGTTAATGGAGCTGTGAAAGACATTAGGCTCGGGCGTTGAACTTCTACGGTCAGAGACATGGATCAGCCCCCCAATTTTACATTGTCGATGCCTACGATACGATCGTAGAGCCAGTACAGGATTAGAACCACAGCCAACAGGATTGTGCCCAAGGCGGCCGCGAGGCCCCAGTTGAGCGAGCTGGAAATGTGATAGGCAATCCGGTTCGAAATAAAGACACCGTCGGTACCGCCCACGATTTCAGGCGTGATGTAATAACCGATTGCAAGAATGAATACGAGGATCGAACCCGCGCCAATTCCAGGAACTGATTGCGGGAAATACACTCTCCAAAAGGCTGTCCAGTTGGTAGCACCTAAGCTACGCGCCGCGCGCAAGTAGCTGGGTGGCACCGTTTTCATGACCGAATATAGCGGCAGGATCATGAATGGCAGAAGGATATGAGTCATTGCAATGATCGTACCCGTCGAGTTGTTCATTAGTATCAAACGGTTCGCATCATCAACGAAGCCAAGCCACACTAGGATTTCGTTGATCACCCCCTGCTGCTGCAGAAGCACCTTCCAAGCACTGGTCCGCACAAGCAATGAAGTCCAGAATGGAAGTAGAACGAGGATCATCAGGACGTTGGCGCTTCTCATTGGAAGATTCGCCAATATCCATGCCACCGGGTAACCCAGCAAAATGCAGCTAAATGTGATCAGCAAAGACATCCAAATCGTACGCTTGAAAAGTTTGATGTATATCTGCTGGTTATCGGGCCGTGCTTCAGCTCCTTCGACACCTTTTTTCATGTCGATTGCGTTCAAAAAGTAACCCGACGTATACTCCGAACTGTAGATCTTGATTGTCTGCCAGATTTCAATATCGACCCAATCTTCATCCAATGCGGCGAATTCGGCTTTGAACGTTGTACTGGGCATTTGACTTAAGTTCGACGTCAAATCCTGAAGCTCTTCGGCCCCTACTCCGGTGTAGGCATTTATCGCAGCGACTGTACCCGCGTTACGAAGATCCAGCCCAAGTGCCGCATAGACCGCTTCCCACGGGTCGCGCTTGGAAATATCTTTGCCGTCTTCGATGGCCTCGAAAATAGCCCAATCCGCATAGGCAATTGTCGTCAAGGGCAGCATCTCGGCCATCTTAGATGACAGGGCTATGCCGACCTCTCCCTCGAAAGGGTCGCCTGTGAGTTCTTGCCAATAAACACGGCGCTCTTCCAGTAGGTCGTTGGCACCGCCTCCGGACATCATCTCATACCAGAACTCACCCTTTTTGAAGGCTTTATTGATATCTTCGATCTCGTCTTGCCAAAGCTCTCCAATGTCTCCCAATTTCCGACCCGAGGTACGGAACAAAGATGCGGAGCCCGTGCTTTCATAATTTAGACGGCTACCAAGCTTTGTATGCTCTTTGGCTTCAGCCGCTTTAAACAGGTCGAAGAAGAGGTTCATAAATACGTCTTCGTCAGGCAATTCACCGTTGGAACTGTCCCAGTCTTCCAGAGCGACAACAACACCAGGCATTGTGTTCGATACGATCTGGTTTTCCACAGATCGGAACAACATAGAGGCAATCGGAATGATAAAAGTCACCATTACGAAAATAAGCAATGGTGCGATCAGCAACAACGCTCTGATTTTTTGTCGCCGTAGTGCCCGTGCCAGACTTATTTTTAACGGTGTACCGTCAGCCGCCAGCATTGGCCCGTTTTGTGTTGCGTCACTCATAGTGTCCCCGTTGCCGCCGTTTTTGGTCTTTTCGGATTTATAAAGGTCCAAACAAATTTGGATTGAAGGGGGCCGGATGGCCCCCTTCAAAAGCGTTAGGCGCTATTAGTTAGCAAGCCATGCCTGGAATTTCGCGTCGATGTCGTCGCGATAGTCAGCCCAGAACTCGTAGTTGTAAAGGAACGTGTTCTTGGCGTTTTCAGGATCGGTTGGCATATGTGGTGCCATTTCGATACCAAGCGATTCGTGCTTTCCAACCAGCGGAGCCGAAGACAAACGCGCCGGACCGTACGAGATGTACTTGGCCTGATCTGCCAGACGCTGGGTGTCCGTTGCAAAGTAGACGAAGTCAAGCGCACGTGCCAGACGTTCTTCCGACAGACCTTCCGGAATGATCCAGCCGTCAAGGTCAAATACCTGTGCGTCCCACATCATGCCGATTGGCTGACCTTGTTCTTCGATCGCTGCGAACAGACGACCGTTGTAGGTCGAACCGATGAAGACCTCGCCATCAGCTAGAAGCTGAGGTGTGTCAGCACCTGCCGACCACCAGATCACGCTGTCGCGGATGGTGTCGAGCTTGGCAAGAGCCTGCTCTTGACCTTCTTCGGTTGCCAAAACGTCATAAACGTCTTCTTTTGCTACGCCGTCACAAAGCAGTGCCCATTCAACGTTGTTGATCGGACGCTTTTCAAGCGAGCGCATACCTGGATACGTTTCCAAATCAAAGACATCGCAGATGTCGTTGGGGGCTTCGGCACCTTCTGGAACCATATCGGTGCGGTAACCAAAGGTGGTAGAGTAAACGATCTGCGGAATAAAGCAGTCTCCAACCAGAAGGTCGCCAAAGTCATCTTCTGCCGATGTGCCATCCGGCGCAGGAGCCAGATGCTCTTCCGGATCGATTTCCATCGCCAGACCTTCGTCACACAGACGCAGCGCGTCTGCTGCAACCACGTCTACAACGTCCCAGGTGATGTTGCCTGCTTCATTCATCGCTCGCAGTTTAGCAACGGCTTCAGCCGAGCTTTCGTCCCAGGTGATGGTGACGCCTTCGTTCATCGCAGCATACGGATCCGCATATGCGTTGATTTGGCTTTTCTGATACGCACCACCCCAGCTGACCAGTGTCATGTCGTCAGCAGTTGCAGCGGTACCTGCAGCTAGCGACAGAGCCGAAACAGCCATGAGAAATTTGGTCGATTTCATTTGAGTCTCCCTATAGAACTCCGTGATTTCCATTTTGAATGTCGGGTCACGGGTTTACCCGAAAACTTGGGGGCGAAATTGCGCATTGCAGCCGCCCGCAAGATATCCTGATCAGGCGTCAAGCGCCCGACAATCGCTTGGCAACCAACCGATTTCAACTTGTGCACCCGGTTCAAGTCGCGCCTGATCAGGCGCGTTACGGGTTTTAACGACAAAGTCTTCATTTCCTGCGACCCGAAGGCGAGTACGAAAGATGTCGCCCATATAGATGAACTCAAGCACTTCGGCTTTAAGCGTATGCGCGCCTTCTTGTAGGCGATCTTTGTTCATTTCAACGCGTTCTGGGCGGATCGAAACACGTGTGCGGTCTCCGACCTTGGAAACATTTACCGGTTTGGCATCGATGATTTCACCATCGTCCAGCTTTACCTCACACAGCTCATCGCTTTTGATTTCGGTAACGACGCCTTCCAACGTATTGTTTTCGCCAATAAACTGGGCAACGAAACTATTCTCTGGCTCTTCATAGAGCTTGTCTGGCGGAGCGAGTTGCTGAATTCGGCCGTCGTCAAATACCGCAACTCGGTCTGACATGGTCAGAGCTTCGGTTTGATCGTGGGTCACGTAGACTGTGGTAATACCCAGATTATGCGCTAGGCGTGTAATCTCAAACTGCATGTGCTCACGCAACTGTTTGTCGAGCGCGCCGAGTGGTTCGTCCATTAAGACCAGCTCGGGCTCGAAAACAAGCGCACGTGCCAAAGCTATTCGCTGCTGCTGTCCACCGGAAAGTTGAGCCGGACGACGACCTCCGAATGCACCCATTTGGACCATATCCAAGGCCCGCTTAACCTTTTCTTCACGCACACTCTTGCCCATTTTTCGGACTTCAAGTGGGAAAGCTAGGTTCTCTGCAACAGTCATGTGAGGGAACAGTGCGTAGTTCTGAAACACCATCCCGATACCGCGTTTGTGCGGCGGAATATTGTTGATCGAAACACCATCCAACAAGATCTCGCCGTGTGTGGCAGTTTCGAAGCCAGCCAGCATCATCAAACACGTTGTTTTACCGGACCCAGATGGCCCAAGCATTGTCAGAAACTCGCCTTTTGGCATGGAAAGGTTCAAGTCCTTCACCACAAGAGTTTCGCCATCATACGATTTTTGCACCCGTTCGAATGATACGAACGAAGAGTCGTTTGCCAAGTCGGCCACGCTTTCCCCCGGTTGGTCTTTGTCCATTTGTTTGTTTATTTCAGGGTGAGTACAACACCCTCACAACTGAGATTCAACCATTTTCCCAAGTTTATGTAGCTATAAACGACATAAAACATCAGGAATCCGTCGCCAAATGCTTTATATGCCAAGCTAATGATCGGTTACTGGACAGTACAGGTTTCCCCAATCGTCTCTCGATTTCCGGAATTGCGTCTATCGTACGCAGGTTCGTACAGCTCAGAAACACTCCCTCAACACTCAAATCATCTCCCAATTGGGTGGCGGCCTCGATTATGGAGTTTTGAGCAATTCTGACGACCTTGGATTCCTCACCTTCCGCGAAAGTCCCAAATACATCCGTTGATAGTCCGTTTTCGGCAAAAGCTCTGCGCAATGGGATATTCACGTCCTCTATATAAGGGGACAGCAAGGCTAGTTTTGATATTCCAATGTGAGCAGCATGGGCGACGGCAGCTCGGAGAGGATTGGTGACAGTCTGAGCATCACACTTTGTCTGGACAAGTCTCTCCACCTCTTCTGAGCCAATTATAGAACTGGCTGAAGTGCATCCGTAGCCGACAACCGAGTACGGGCGCGCTTTGGGAAGCAAATCGGCGGCAGCAGGTAAATATTTTTGCATTTCCGACAAACTGTCCGGAGTGACCGCCAGCCCGCTTGGTATCCGAGTTACATACATCGGGGTTGGATCATCTGCAAAGTAGCGTTTGAATTCTGGCTCGACTGTTTCGTCGGTCTGCAGAACGATCATCCCGATGGGCAAAGGTTGATTGTCGTCCGAAACAAAGTTGTATGGAATTTTCGTCATAGCTCGGGCAACTCCGCTGTCTTGCGGGGGCTCAGAAAATATGGTGCGCTATCCGTGATCACGATATTTTCTTCATGCACCAAGATCTTGTTCCCAACCGAGATCCCCGGCTCAAGGGTCAGAACCATTCCCGGCTCCAATACAGAATTATCAGAAGGTATCAACGACGGCCACTCAGTCAATGACATGCCCAACCCATGGCCCAATCGACCGGCATCCGTGCCTTCAGCATCGCGGGTCAAAACATCGTTCATCGCATGAAACAAATCTGCGGCCGTTGCCCCTGCCCGTGCGACTTCGAATGCTGCATCAGATGCCTCTATCAATCGCGCATGGGCATCCTTAACCGCTTGGCTGGCCGGACCGATAGACCAATTTCTGTCGAAGTCCGAGAAATACCCATCCCAAACCAACCCCGTGTCCAACATAAGAACATCGCCTGCTGACAAAGGCATTTCGCTGGCGGGCGAGATGACATCTGCATAACCTCCCTGATCTGCGCCCCCGGCAACATAAGGCACCCAGTCAGCACCTTCTTCGAGGCACAGCATCTGGAACTTCCTGAATACTGTCTCAAGTGGAACACCTTCGGTGGCTATCTCGGATACACGCGCAAAGGCACTACCCGCTATTTCACAGGCGCGCGCGATTTTAGCGATCTCGGCATCTGACTTGACCATCCGAAGGCTGCGAATGATTCCAAAATCAGATGCGAGCTTTACCTTGCGAGACAGTCGGCGCATGTCCTTGAGCGGCATCCGCAAATGGGTTTCATGCATATCCGGAGTGCCGATATGACAATCCGGCACAATTTCATTCAGCGTGTCAGCCAAGAGTGTCACGCCATCGTCCTTCAAGTCAGGCGAGCTCCAAGTTCGAATATCATCAATCCACGTCTGCCTCATCAACGCCGCCCCGATGGAAGGGATGACGGCAACCGGCTTTCCCGACGCTGGAACGATCAGAAACCACGGACGCGTCGGGCTTTCCCAAAAGCGTGTTAGGTAACCCGTGAAATAGCGTACTTCCTGTTCGGTCGTTAAAAGCAGTGCCGCAAGATCATGCTGCGCCATTAGCGCCTGAGCACGCTTGGTTCTGGCTTCGAATTCGGATTGTTCAAATCCTCTCATTCTGGCACCTCAGATAGGAAACACAGGACCCGGGATTGAGGTGAGATGTGAAGACGGTCACGCACCTCCGGCGTCATTGCTGCAGCAATACCTGCCCCGCCCGAAGCCGTGGTTGCAAGCTCTGCCGCCGCCAAAGCGGGCAAATGCATTTCAACCTCATCATCACTAAGCGTTAGAAAATAATCTGCGTCGCGGGCTAACCCATTCAAGGCAATTAGCGATGGTTCTTTACAATCCAAACGCCCCATGATGCTGTCGGGACCATCGGCGAATACGCACTTTCCGGCCTGAATGCTGGCTTGCAATGCCGGGGCTGCGTCCGGCTCCACCACGACAATTACAGCTGCGTCCCCCCAAGCCTTGCGCGCATAAGCCGCCACCGCCCCAGCCAAGCCACCCACGCCAGCTTGTAGGAAAATATGCGTTGGAACCTCGGGACATTGTCGCACAGCTTCTGCTGCCATCTGAAGATATCCCTCCATCAAAGTATGGGGTAAGTCTGTATATCCATCCCACGAGCTGTCAGACAAAAGCGTCCAACCATTATCCCTGGCTGCTTGGGCTGCTGACTGCATAGATGCCGCATAGTTGTGCCCCGCACGCACGGGAGTTGCGCCTTGTGCGCGCAAGCGGTCCGCGAAGCTTTCCGGAACTGTCTCGGCGATGTAGACGTGAGCCTCAGCTCCAAAAATGCGCGCTCCGGCGGCGACACTCATCCCATGATTCCCAGCGCTCGCTGTTACATAAGTGCGTCCCTTCAAGGTGTTCTCATCTGGGGCATCGCTAACTTCGACGGCTTGACGCGCAATCACATACGCCGCCCCCAGCGCCTTAAACGAGCCTAACCCCATCCGAGTGCGTTCGTCTTTAACCCACAGCGCACTGACTGGGGCAAGCGCCGATGCGTCGGCCAAAGGCGTTTCGTCTGCGGCAGGGCATTTTCCTAACAACTCCGCAAGGCGCTCGGCCGCAGTCGAGGGATACGGAGCATTTGGCGCGAGTTTGCCCCCACCACGATGCGGATTGTCGATTATCAGCATAATATCTTCCTTAGCTTTAGTCTGCAGTCAGTTGACCCAGATTTCCTGAAAGCATTCGATGTACATCACCACTAGTCAATGACAGGCACGACACCTGGCGCTTTGTTTCAGACGCCATGAGTACCCGAATACGCATTCTTCGGCGGCTCTTGGTGATTTGCACGCGCCGCAGCGCCGGGATCCCACACCTCAATCAACAAGGGATGGCATTTGGACTGATCCGAGGAGTGCTCAGAAGAACAATCTCCGCCTGGGCACGCAGACAGGCCGACCAATAGGTCGATTTCCGCGAAGAACTCCAGATAGTCCCCCGGCCTGACTGGGCTGGCTTTCATGAAATACTGCCCCGTGTCCCGTGTGAACCCTGTGCACATAAAAACGTTTAAAACATCGTGCACATGTATCTCGGCCTCGGACATTGGCAGGCCACTATGAGCGGACAAGGCACGTGTCAGATTAGAATGACAGCAGTAGTGATAATCCGATCCCGATAGCAGACGCCCCGTGTAGGGATCACAGCGTGTTCCGATCACATCATGTACCGATCCACCGAAGTCATCAAAGCCATACCAGTCCAGCGTGTCGTCTGTAATGGTCGCCATCGGTCGCATGCTCGGAAAGCTTGACCACATCCTGTCTCCGGTTGACAGATGCGTGCCGTGCAATGCCCGTGTCTTGCCCGAATAAAACCGCTCGGTCAGGTCATGCAGGTTCCACAAATTCAAGTCACCGACCTGAGACCCTTCTACCGAAACAATCCGAAAAAACGCCCCTTTAGGGACAGCGATGCATCCTGCATCGCGCGGATCGACTAACAACTGCCCCGCTTTCTCTGCACCAGCACGAAGTGCCCTGTAGGCATCTAAATCCGGCTTTGGCAATGTTTCTGGCGGATAGCAGATGACGGGCTTGATCGCCTTTCGAATATCCGCGTCGGTTGGAAGTGAATGTTGCGGCTGATCAAGTTTCATGCGGCCCCCTCTGCATTCGGTGATGCAATTAGAAGCGGCTTCCGTAACCCACTGTCAAGCCGTGAACCGAATTGCAGAAAATAGCAATCCAACCTAGACTAAAGACGATAGATCGGAGCCCCCATGAGCGACACCCCGTCCATATTATTTATCTGCCTTGGCAATATTTGCCGGTCACCAATGGCTGAGGGGGCAATGCGTGCACTAATTGAAGCTTCTGGCCGCAAAATACTGGTGGACTCGGCTGGAACAGGCAGCTGGCATACAGGTGAACCACCGGACCGACGTGCACAGGTCACAGCGCGAAACCACGGTATAGACATCTCAGACCAGAGAGCCCGGCAGGTTACTCCAGAGGATTTCCGAAGTTTCACCCATATCGTCGCCATGGACAGAAACAACTTGTCGGAGCTTCGACGGATCCGGCCGACGAATGCCACAGCCGGCCTATCGCTGATGCTCGATCATACAACCGCGCAAGCGGGGCGCGATGTGGCCGACCCTTATTATGGCGGAGCCGAGGGATTTGAGGCGACTTGGGGAGACGTGGCGGAAGGTTCCGCTGGACTACTTGCCAAGCTCTAAACTGAGCTTTTCGCCAAATCCTCAAGTATCGGACAATCGGGTCGGTTGTCGCCCGCACAGCAATGAACCAAATGGGCAAGTGTCGATCGCATAGATTGCAGCTGGGTTATTTTTTCATCAATCGCGTTCAAGTGTTCCTCGGCAACCGCCTTAACCTGCGCGCTTTCACGCCCCTCATCTTCGTACAAAGCCATCAGCGTCCGACAGTCTTCGATAGAAAAACCCAAAGCCCTTGCCCGTCCCAGAAACGAAAGTTTGTGCAGATCGCTTGGACGAAAACTACGATATCCGTTGTCTGCCCTTTGGGGTTTGATCAACCCGATATCTTCGTAATAGCGGATGGTTTTGGCGGGCATGCCGGAACGCTCTGAAACCTCACCGATATTCATGTCGTATCCCTCATCGCTGGCGCGACATATCGCAATCGTAGCGCATTAGTGAGAACAAAGACCGAGCTAAGCGCCATGGCGCCTGCTGCCAACATTGGTGACATCAAAACTCCCAGCGCCGGATAAAGCACACCCGCAGCTACGGGTATCAGAGCAATGTTATATCCGAATGCCCAGCCAAGATTTTGCCGGATATTGGCCATTGTGCGACTTGAAACCTCAAAAGCGTTTACAACCCCACGCAAATCACCAGACATCAGCACCACATCTGCACTTTCAATCGCCACGTCGGTTCCCGTTCCAATCGCAATTCCCACGTCGGCGCGCGCCAAAGCCGGTGCGTCATTGATACCATCTCCGACGAATGCGATTTTCCCTTGTACTGTTAGCTCTTCTAAAGCAGCCACTTTGCCCTCGGGCAACACTCCGGCTATGACCTGATCAATACCGGTTTCGCGCGCAATGGCTTCTGCAGTTTGCTGCTTGTCGCCGGTAATCATTACTACGTGCAGACCCCGCTGTCGCAAAGCTGAGATCGCCGCTTTGCTTGAGGGCTTTACCGGATCGGCGACTCCCACAACAGCGGCGACACAGCCGTCAACGGCAACAAACAATGCGGTTCGCCCCTTCTGTGCCAGCTCGGTTTCGGCTTTCCCGAACTTCGAATAATCCACGCCTTCGCGGGTCATCATCCGGTCTGCGCCGACAGCAATAGTCTGCCCACCTATTACGGCACGCACACCGTAACCTGAAATCGACGAAAACTCAGAAGTCTCTGAGATCCTTGCACCTTCATGCTTTGCAGCGCGAACAATGGCCTGGGCGATCGGATGCTCTGATCGGGATTCGATCGAAGCAACCATTCCGAGAATTATGTCCCGCTCGAATCCCTCGGCTAGGATCAAATCCGTCAGTTCCGGATGCCCTTCCGTCAATGTTCCCGTTTTATCAAGCGCCACAATAGAAACTCCGCTTAGCGCTTGTAACGCATCCCCTTTTCGAAACAGCACACCAAGGTCGGCCGCACGTCCCGTCCCCACCATGATCGATGTAGGTGTTGCCAAACCCATGGCGCAGGGGCACGCGATGATTAATACAGACACCGCCGCCACCAAGGCAAATGTGACCGCAGGGTCAGGCCCAAAAATGAGCCATACGAGCAGGGTTAAAGCGGACAATGCCATTACAGCGGGGACAAACCATAACGTTATCCGATTCACCAAGCCCTGTATGGGCAATTTCGCCCCCTGCGCTTCTTCGACCATTCGGATAATGTGCGACAGCGTTGTATCAGCACCAACGCGGGTCGCTTTGAATGTCAGACTGCCCGCCCCGTTAACAGTGCCACCCGTAACCCTATCGCCAGAAGACTTAAGAACCGGCACTGGTTCCCCTGTAATCATACTTTCATCGACATGGCTTTCGCCTTCGGTGACCTCGCCATCGACCGCGATACGCTCTCCCGGGCGCACTAAGAGGGTGTCGCCTAGTGTAATATTTTCAATGGATATCTCAACCTGCTGCCCATCGCGTAGTACCATCGCGGTTCTGGGCTGCAAGCCGATCAGCATTTGAATCGCTGCCCCAGTGCGTCCCTTTGCGCGGGCTTCCAGCCAACGTCCGATCA
>Ga0181607_10005207_pt1 | contig 11023 bp, 11 predicted proteins | sample 041ome_9_FD_132420 | JGI IMG/M metagenome (GOLD analysis project Ga0181607, IMG submission 132420) | Coastal salt marsh microbial communities from the Groves Creek Marsh, Skidaway Island, Georgia - 041413US metaG (megahit assembly) | ecosystem: Environmental > Aquatic > Marine > Intertidal zone...
ACTTGAAGGGTTAACACAATTAATGAAAACAATAGATAGGATAAAAGTTAACTTAAATCCTGATTTAAAAATCAGAGGAATACTCTTAACGATGTATGACAAAAGAAATAAGTTGTCTTCACAAGTCGAAAAAGAAGCTCGAGATTATTTTAATGAAAAAGTCTATTCAACAGTTATACCAAGGAACGTTAGATTGTCAGAAGCCCCCTCACATGGTATGCCAGTTTTAATTTACGATAAATCCTGTCCTGGTAGTAAATCATATTTTTGTTTTACTGATGAATTTATTAAACAAGAATTAACTATAGGGAGTGCTGCTTAATGGATAAAATAAAAAAAGGTTTGGGTAGGGGATTGTCCTCATTAATAGGCGAAACAAAAGTTGAGTCACAAAAAAATCAGCTACCGATTAGTGATTTAATACCAAATAAATATCAACCTAGAAAAATATTTGATGAAAGTAACTTGGAAGATTTAACTAATTCTATTAAGGAAAGAGGAATAATACAGCCAATCATTGTTAGAAAATCAAATGATAGCAGGTCAAAATTTGAAATTATTGCTGGTGAAAGAAGATGGTTAGCAGCCCAAAAAGCTGGTCTTCACAATGTGCCTGTTGTTATTACAGAAGCTGATGATTTGAAATCTCTAGAATTTGCCATTGTAGAAAATGTTCAAAGAAATGACCTAAATGCATTTGAAGAGGCGCAAGGTTATAAAAGACTAATAGATGAATTTTCTTATGATCAAGACAAAGTATCAAAATTTATTGGAAAAAGCAGAAGCCATGTTGCAAATACTTTGAGACTTTTAACTTTACCAAACGACGTAATAAGATTGATTGAAACAAAAAAATTAACCGCTGGTCATGCTAAGGTTTTAGTAGGACTTGAAAATGCTAGCTTTATAGCCTCAAAAATTTTAGAAAAAAAATTTTCAGTTAGACAAGCTGAGAATTTTGCAAAGATTTTTAAAAATAAAAAAAATAAAAAAAGAAATTTTAAAGACGCAAATATTGCAGATTTAGAAAATTCAGTTTCTGAGAAAATTGGACTTTCTGTTTCTATCAAGAATTATAAAAAAAACAAAGGTTCAATAACTTTTTTATACAAAGACGCCGATCAACTAAATAAAATTATAAATATAATTAAATCTTATTATTAATTGTTTCTAGTTTTTCTAAAATAAAATTATTTATAACATGAATTGTTATTTGAGGATTCTTCTTTATCATAAGTTCTAACTTATTTACTTCTTTTAATAATAATTGAATTTCTTTTGAGCCCCAGACGTTTAATTGTTTTTTGATAGCATCTTTGTCTTTCCAAAAAATTGGTGGTCGGTGTGTCAATAAAACTCTTTCTATGTTTTTTTCTTTTTCTAGGCTAATTTTAAGACTTTTAAGTTTTTTTAATTTTAAAAGAAATGTTCTAAGAAAGACAATACTTTTTTCATTATTTAAACTAATTTCGTTTAACATATTAATTAAAATTTTTTTATTTTTCAATAGGCATTGATTGACTATCTCAGAGACATCATAATCTTCAGATAGATTTACTATTTTTTTTACATTATCATAGTTGATAATTTGGTTGGTTATTCCATAGCTACTTATTTTTTCTAATTCAGTATTCAACGCCATTCTATTAAAATTTGCTTTTTGGACAATTAAATTAATAATCTGATTAGAAATTTTAAAATTCCTTTTTTTAAAATATTCAAAAGCAATTAGTGAAAGTGTTTTTTCAGTATCATTATAAAAAGGAACTATTATTGTTTTATCTGATTTTTCAAAAAATTTTCTTAATTTTGATTTATTGTCTAACATATTTGATTTTAGTATTATTTTGATAGAGTTTGTTTTTTTCTCAACTAAACTTTCTATCAAACTAAGAATCTTGTCAGTTGCTTGACTTATTAAAATTAATTTATCGTTTTCAAATAAAGAGTTATTAAATATGGTTTCTTTAAACTGTTCATTATTAGTAATTATTTGCTGCTCATCATATTGATAGATATTTTTTGAAAAAATTGGTTTTAAGTCTTTTTCTATTACCTCATTAATTAGCCCTGTATTTTGCCCATAAAGAAGAAAGTAATTAATGTTGCGATCTATTTTTTTTTTAAATTCAAAATTTTTAATAATCATCTTAAATTCAAAAACAAATTAATATTTTTTATAATTTCTTTTAAGAGATTATTCTCAATTTGTTTTTGATATTGAACCAATTCAAATTTATTTTTTTTATTGTTATAAGTAAATTGCTCATAAAATTTTTTGCTTGCAATAATTTTATTACTATTTGAAATTACCAGCTCTACAAAAATTTCCATCCTGAAAGAGGATGCTCTTCCTTGAGTATTTTTGGAAGTTTCAACTATATTTATTGAACTTAAAAAAACAATTTCATCTAAAGATTTATTCGAACTATCTTCTATGATTGACAATTCTTTGATAATTATTTTATTAATTTTTTCATTACCTTTTTGGTATATTTTGTTAAACTTAGCATTTTCAGGATTTTTGATAACAAATATTGGTTGATAGCCACAGCTTTGGATGAAAATTAATAAAATTATGAAAATTTTCTTCATTTTATAATAAAATTTATCAGTCTATCCTTGATATATATAGTTTTAATTAGATGATTATTTTTTAAATACTTAGATATCAGATTTTGGTTTTTAATTATTTCTACCAAAGTTTCTTTTTCTAAGTTTGTTTCTACTGTTAAACTATTTCTTTTTTTCCCATTCACTTGAATTACTATTTCTGATGTTTTTTTTTCAAGATACTTTTGATTTATTGTAGGCCACTTAATTGATTTGTTATAATTAGCTTTTTCTAAGCATTCATTTGATAAATGAGGCGTTACCGGCATTAATACAATCAATATATCTATAAAATTTTTTTTTAAATTATTAAAATTAACTTTCTTGTCTGCAATTTTTTTATAGAAAGAGTAAATTTCATGAAAAGATGCAATTATTATGTTATACCTGAATTTTTCTAGTGATGAATTAATTTTATTAATGATTTGATTTGTAAAAAATTCTAATTCCTGATTAAAATCTTCTAATTTGTTTTCAGTAAGATTTAAAATTTCTTCACTCAGTATCCAAAATTTCTGAATAAATTTATAAGAAGAATTCATCCCTTCATCTGTCCACTGTACATCTTTTTCAGGTGGGCTATCTGCAAGTATAAAAAATCTTACTGCATCTGCACCATATTTTTCAATCATAATCTGGGGGTCTATCGTATTTTTTTTTGATTTTGACATTGACTCTGAAGGACCAACCTTTACTTTAATATCAGGATTTTTTTTTTCATAAAAATCTATTCCATTTTCAGAAAAAACTTCTTGAGGACTCAACCACTCACCATTTTGATCTTTGTAAGTCTCATGGCAAACCATTCCTTGGGTAAATAAACCATTAAAAGGTTCCTTGATATTAAACTTGGGATTATCTAGGCTTAAAGCCTTAACAAGAAATCTAGAGTATAGTAAATGTAAAATAGCATGTTCAATTCCACCAATGTATTGATCAACAGGCATCCAGTAATTAATATCCTCAATGTTAAACGGGTTTTTTTTCTCAATGTGAGAACAAAACCTTAGATAATACCAAGAAGAGTCAACAAAAGTATCTAGTGTATCCGTTTCTCTTATGCAATCCTTACCGTTTATTATTATTTTTTTCCATTCATTTTGAAAATCTAATGGATTTCCTGTTGTGTTTAAGTTGATATTTTCTGGAAGTTTAACTGGAAGCTGTTCCTCAGGAACTGGAATTATATTGTTATCTTTGTCATATGCTATAGGTATTGGACAACCCCAATATCTCTGTCTTGATATTCCCCAATCTTTAAGTCTGTAGTTAATTTTTTTTTTACCTAAATTTTTTTTCTCTAAATACATAATAGTTTGGTCAATTGATTCACTGGGAACTTTTAAATTATTAAGAAATTTAGAATTAATTAATCTACCAGGACCTGTATAAGCCTCATTTTTTACTTTAAAAGTTTCTTTTTCGTTTTCTGGTCTGACTACAGTTTTAATTTTAATATTATATTTTTTTGCAAAATCAAAATCTCTTTGATCATGAGCCGGACAGCCAAAAATCGCTCCAAATCCATAATCTATTAGGACAAAATTAGCAAAATATATTGGAACAGTTTCGCTAGGATCTAAAGGGTTAATCGCAATCAAGTCTGTTTTAAAACCAATTTTTGACGCATTGGCTATGGACTCCTCAGTTATTCCTGTTTTGGCGCACTCATTTTTAAACTTTTGAAAATTAACATTTTGTTCGTAGTATTTTGATATAGGGTGATCTACAGACAATGCTAAAAAAGAAAAACCAAATAGAGTATCAGGTCTTGTTGTATAACACTTGATAGACTCTATTTTTTTATTTCCCTCAACTTTAAAATTAATTTCACAACCAGAAGATTTACCAATCCAATTTTTTTGCATGATTTTAACTTTTTCTGGCCAATTATTTAGATATGATAAATCATTTAGTAAGTCTTCAGAGAAATAAGAAATTTTAAAAAACCATTGATTTAGTTTTTTTCTTTCCACTATAGCTCCAGATCTCCAACCTTTTCCTTCGATTACTTGTTCGTTAGCAAGCACAGTCTTATCAATCGGATCCCAATTAACATAGCTCTCCTTTCTATAAATCAATCCTTTTTTATATAAATCTAAAAAAATTTTTTGCTGGTGTTTATAATAATCTTCAGTGCAGGTTGAAATTTCTCTATCCCAATCAATTGATAAACCAAGAAGATTTAATTGGTCTTTCATTGTTTTAATATTATTTTCTGTCCAATTCTTAGGATCAAGATTATTTTTTTTTGCAGCATTTTCAGCCGGCAAACCAAAAGAATCCCAACCCATGGGATGCATAACATTAAAACCTTTCAAGGTTTTGAATCTGGAAAGCACATCCCCTATCGTATAATTCCTTACGTGACCCATATGTATTTTACCTGATGGGTAGGGAAACATTTCTAAGCAGTAGAATTTTTTTTTATTTTTATCTATTGTTGATGTGAATATTTTATTCTCTTTCCATTTTTTTTGCCATTTTTCCTCAATAGATTTAAAATTGTATCTAGATTGTAACATTTATGTGATTATATAATATTTATGCTTTATTAATTTGAAACATAAAAACTTTTTATTTATTTTTTTTTCTTTTGCTCATTTTCTTTGTCTATCTGAGCTGCCCTTTTTAAAATTGATATTTTAATTTCGTCGTTAATGTTATTTTGGATAACAGTTGTTTTGCAATTACTTAGTTGGATACAATTTTTTTTATATAATGTTATATCTAATGCATCAGATCTGATCTCACTAGTTAAAAACTTAACTGCAATTTTTATTTCCTCTGAGGTATTGTTTGAGTCATTATACCAGTCAGTGATTATTACTCCTCCCGCATAATCTACATTGCTAAGAGGTATAAAGTCTAATTTTTCAAGAGTAGCTCGCCAAAGAGGATTAGAAGAGGCAAATTGAAAATTTCCACTTCCACTAGTAAGAGACGATCCGAGCTTTAAACCTTTTCCTTCTTTAAGATTTTGTTTTATTCTTTCATCTGCATTAACAGAAACCTTTCTTGCATCTGGGGCATTGCCACAAGAAGATAAAATTAATAAAATTATAAGAAATTTTGCAATATTGTAGATTGAGTTCATTATTAATAACGATATATTATATTTAGTTGAAGATAGGTAATGAATAACATATTAAACAATAATAAGATAAATTCTAGTTTTTTATGTGACATAAATATCACAAGTATGAACAAAAATATTGATATTCAATGTTTTTATAATCTAATTAAAAAATATATTGTACATAAGGTCATTCATATATGAAAAAAACTAAAGGAGAAATTATGAATATTAAAAAAGTAATTGGTTATTCGGCTCTTGCAGGATCACTTGTGGCTACTTCTGCTTATGCAGTAGACATGACTGTTTCAGGATCAGCTAAAGTAACTTACATGAATGGGAATACAGATGAAGTAACTGGAAACCCATATGGTATGAACACGTCTCTAGCGTTTACTGGATCAGGAGATGTAAACGGATATGAAACTACATTAACTATTGTAAACAACGATGCTAATTCTGGTTTATCATCAGCAGTATTGTCAGTTGATTTAGGTGATATGGGTAAATTATCTTTTGACCAAGGAACAGGTATTGGTGGTATTTCAACTATTGATGACAAAACTCCATCAGCTTACGAAGAAGTGTGGGATAGATTAGACGCTGTTACAGGAACTTCTAATGGTCTAGTTGGTGGCGGAAACAGTGGTGCATTTGTTTATTCAAATTCATTCATGGACATGAACTTAACAGCTCAATACACTAAAGGTGCAGTAGCAAATAATTCTGATGATGCAGTTGGAAGTGGTGGAACTGGTGGATCTTCATGGGACTTTGCATTAACTAACCAATCATTAGTTGATGGTTTAGATGTTGGTGCTGGTTATGGTAAAATCGCTAATGGAACTGGCGCAAACCAAGACAGCGATACAGATGAGCATATGGTTGGCTATGTTAACTACTCAATGGGTATGGTAACAGTTGGTTATACTGAGGCAGTTATCAGCAGAGGAGATGCTGGTGGTACTTCTGAAGAGGCAAAAGGTTGGGCTATTGCAGCAAACTTAATGGATGGCCTATCAGTATCTTACGGAGAGAGAGAAGTTGAATATCAAAAAGCTTCTGCTGCTCATGTAACTGAAGATATGGACGGTTTTGCTATTGCATATACTATGGGAGCAGCAAAAATTGCCTTACAGCAAAATGAAACTGCAAACAATGGTGGAACATCCGGTGTTTCAGATGAAAATACAGAAATCGCTCTGTCATTATCATTCTAGTACTATATAAAATTAAATTTTTAAAAAAGCCCCAGTTTTTAAAACTGGGGCTTTTTTTATTGAACTAAATCAAAAAGCTTTTTTAAATAAGGTTTAAATTTTTTATAACTTTGAATCGAAGTCTTATAAATAGGGCTTCTTGCTTGACTAACACTTACTGTTTTAATTGGAGTTTTATTTTTTGAAAAATTCAAGCAATTTTCGTGCCAATTTAATCCACAAAATGATATTAATCTTTTTATTTCATCTTTTTGATTATCTATAATGTTTTCGTAGTTAATATTTAAAAATGATCCTGGAAAATTTTCATTCCAGAAATTCATAAGATCATTATACAAATTATAAAAGGTTCCTAAATTTTCTTCCGAATAACTAAAATTTAATTCACCCTCAAAATAATTTTTATAAAGAGATAAGCAGTTATCTTGAGGATTTCTTTTACAGTGTACTATTTTTGAATTAGGAAAAAAAATTTTAATAAATCCTATCCAGTAAAAATTTAAAGGTGCTTTGTCAGTAATATATTCTTCATTTATTTTGAATTCATCTAAGTATGAAAAATATAATTTAGAAATTTTTTTTATTAGATCTTCATCATACACAGTAGATTCAAGATTGTCTTTTAAGATGATTCTTGTATCAGAATCAAAAAAGTTTTCCCTCATTATTTTTGATAGAAAGGGTAACTCACCACTTCCATAAACTTCTGGATGAGAGCTAATTATTTGTTCAATTAAAGTCGTTCCCGATCTAGGCATTCCTAAAATAAAAATATTAGTTTTAGAATTTACTTTAAAATTCTTAAGAATTTTATTTTGATTTAGATTTAGGAAACTTTTTTTTATGCTTTTAAAAGTATTTTGAATAGCGACATTATCATGCTTTACTAGACTGTTTTTGATTATATTTCCAACTTTTATATATTTAATAGATTTTTCAATATCATCTAAATCTTCATAAGCTTTACCAATTGCAAAATTTAGATGAATTTTTTGAATATTATTTAATTTTATATTTTTAATTTTATTTAGCATTTCAGTCAAATGTGGTTCATTATCTTTATATTTTTTAGATCTGCTTATTAACAAGTCAGCTTTTGTAAAATTCCAATCTAACTTTAAAGCTTCTTTTCCATAAAATTCTGCTTTATCAAAATTACCTAGCGACTGATAATTCATTGCAAGTGAAAAATGTATTTCTGGATTACTCTTATTAAGTTTTAGTGCTTCATAATAAAGGTCGTTAGCTTCTTTAAAAAAATTAAGTTCTCTTTTAAGATTTCCATAATTTATATAGACGTTAAAGTAATTACGATCTAAATTAAGAATTTGCCTATATATATTATCAGCTTTTGCATATTCATAATTAGATTTGTAGGCATTTGCTAAGTTATTTAAAAGTGCTATATCTTTATTGCCAATCTTGCATCCTTGTGAAAATATAATAATTGCTTTTGAAAACTCACCCAAGTTATGCAGTGCAAGACCTAACAAATTGTAAAATATTGGTATGTTTGGATATTTTTTTATAGCCTGTTTTGAGGCTTTTATAATCAATTTATAGTTTTTACCTAAAAATAAATTTTGAATATTTTTTACTTCATTTTTTATTTGCTCAATATTCATTTTTAAAAAAGTTAATTGCAGCTAAACCAATACAATTTGTCATTATCAATTTTTTCATATTATCATTATTTATACCACCTAATGCTATTATCCTAGATTTAGTATTAAGGCTCAATAAATTAAATTTTATTATATCAAGATATTTTTTACTCTTTTGATTTTTAAAAATTGGACTCAAAAAGATATAATTTACACCTTGTTTTTGTTTTGTTACTATTTCGTTAGTAGAGTGTGCAGCTCCCAAAACCTCAAAATTTTTTTTTTGGCCTTGATTGTATTTATAGAGAATTTTATTATGGGCAGAAATATAGATACCATCACATTTAATCTTTTTAGCCAATTTTATATTATTAGAAATATAGAGCTTTCTACTTTTCATTTTGCAAAAATGTTCTAATTTGGTAAGGGTTTTTAAATTATAGTTATTATTTTTAATTCTATATATTAAAAATATATTTTTTGGTAATCTATCTAAAAAAAGTTTGTCAAATTTATCAATAAATACGAAATATTTTTGAAAATTACTATGCATACTTCAGTTTATAATCTAGAAAAAATAAAAAAAGAAATAAACAATCCAAAAATATCCATAATAGCTGTTAGCAAAACCTTTGGAGTCGATAAAATTTTACCTCTTTTGCATTACGGGCATTTAAATTTTGGAGAAAACAAAATCCAAGAAGCTGAAAAGAAATGGAGTAAAATTAAAAGTCAATTTCCACTTGTAAAACTTCATATGATAGGAAAATTGCAAACAAATAAAGTAAAACATGCTGTAAAGCTATTTGATTTTATTCATTCAGTTGACAACCTAAAATTAGCTAACAAAATTAAATCTGAGCAAGAAAAAATAGATCGTAAAATCAAAATATTTATACAAGTCAATATTGGTAATGAAAATCAAAAAAATGGAATTTTAGAAACTGAATTAAATGATTTTTATAATCATATATCAAGAGATTTAAATTTAGATGTTGTTGGTCTGATGTGTATTCCACCTTTGAATAATCAGCCTGAAAAATATTTTAGAATAATTAAACAATTAAATAAAAAATTTAATTTTCACAATTTAAGTATGGGAATGTCTTCAGATTATTTAACAGCAATCAAATTTGGTGCTACCCATATTCGAGTAGGAACTAAAATATTTGGTATTAGAGACAAGACTAGCTAATTTTAATTTTAGTGTTTTTATTTATAAGTTTTAATAATATTAAAAAATCTTTTTCTTTTAAAGCAACGCATCCAGCGGTCGGCTGATAATCTCTGGTTAGATGGATAAAGATACAACTACCCAAACCGGCAGTAGGTTTTTTAAAGTTATATTTTATTGGAATTATAAAATCATACTTATAATCTTTTTTTATTAATTTTTCATGTTTAATTTTTTTTTCAATTTTAATAAGTTTGTTATATTTTTTTGCAAAACGGACATCATTGCACCAACCCATATTGTTTTTAATTTCGATACATTTAAGCAAAGTTGAAGGTTTATCCTTGCGATCTTTTCTAAAATATAAATTTTCTATACCAAATGTTCCTTTAGGTGTTTTTTTATCCCCCTCTCTTTTATATTTTGTAGAGCCCTTTTTTCCAATACAGCATCTAAATTTAAAATCATCTACCTGCAGAGTATATTTGTTTTTTATCAAAATTGTCATATTCTATATTTATAATATGCAGAATTTAATAATATATAATTGTAGATCATTATACGATATTCTTGAAGAAATTAGTTCTGATTTAAATTTTAAGATTGATTTTGTAAACGAAGAGAAAAGTTTAAATAAGAAAATAAAAGAGCTTAAAAATTGTTTAATTATTTCGTATAAAAAATATCTTGATGTCGATAATATTTTTGTTTTGTATGATTTACCAATCAAAGTTTCTAGACTTATTGAAAAAATAAATAGTGAATTTTTAAAACTACAATATAGCAATCAATCTGAGATAAAACTGAACAGTTACATTATAAATTTAAATTCAAGAGAAATAATTGCAAAAGATGCAAAAATTAAACTAACTGAAAAAGAAATTCGTACAATTATTTATTTATCAAAAGCACAAAAACCAGTTGATATTAGTGAATTGCAAAAAAAAGTTTGGAGCTATCAAAATGAAATCGAAACTCATACGGTAGAAACCCATATTTATCGATTAAGAAAAAAAATTTTAGATACCTTCAATGATAACAAATTCATTGTTAGCGAAAAAAACGGTTATCAAATCAAATAAAAGAATTTATAAAATTAATTTGATTTAAATACATTAAAGAATTTTTAATAAAAACCTTTTTCAAAGTCTTGCCCCAATTTGTTGTATTATTCTCGATGACATTTCAGTACCTTTTTCAAGACAATCTTTTAATGATAATTTGATAATGTGGCCGTGTAAAAATCCTGCAGCAAAAAGATCACCAGCGCCTGTAAGATCAACAATTTTTAGATTTTTTTTTATGCCTGTTTCTATAATTTTTTGATCCTCGATTG
>Ga0181607_10005210_pt1 | contig 11020 bp, 8 predicted proteins | sample 041ome_9_FD_132420 | JGI IMG/M metagenome (GOLD analysis project Ga0181607, IMG submission 132420) | Coastal salt marsh microbial communities from the Groves Creek Marsh, Skidaway Island, Georgia - 041413US metaG (megahit assembly) | ecosystem: Environmental > Aquatic > Marine > Intertidal zone...
CATCGGCTCGGGATTCGAATCCGACGAGAAGAGACGCCGTCCTGCTCGTTTCTTCGTCCATTTTGTACGCGCTTCCAGCGTTAGCGTTTGGTGGAAGCAAAGAGGCGAAACCAGACCTGACCACGTCGAGAGACGCGAAGAAAGCGGCCATTTTAGCCGCCGCGAGAGCGAAAGCGGAAGGGCAAGCGGCTAAAATTACCGAGGAAGAGCCGAGGAAAGAGCTTCAAAGCGCCGAGTTTTTCGACGCGAGCAATTCCGGCGCCGGGGTGAGAGGCGGCGGCCCCAACGCGGGCAACACGTACGAGGTCGCGAAAGAAGAAGAAGTGCCGGCGGCTCCCGAACCGGCGGCTCCCGAACCGGCGGCTCCGGCTCCCGAACCGGCGGCTCCGGCTCCCGAACCCGCCGCCCCGGCGGACGAAGGCGGCTTCAGCTTGCCGTCCGTCAGCTTGCCGTCCGTCAGCTTGCCGAGTTTGCCAAAATTGCCCTTTTAATACGCATGTTTCAATACCGTACACTATGTACTATCACCACGTTTTGCCGTAAAAACGAACGTTCCATTTTCCTCTCCGTTTTTTGCGAGCGACCGCGTCCGCGCGCTTCGTGCGTGTAACTAACTGTCTTCGAAGAAAAATATCTCACGTGCCACACAATAATGGCCTCGCTAAACAAGCGCCATCATCATCATCATCAAAGACGACGACGACGATTTTTACCCCTCGCGTTGCTTTTACTCGTCATACTCTACGGGAACTATCGCGTGTTTGACGTTCTGACGAAGTTTGAATCGCCCACAGATGTCGCCGCCGCCGTCGTCGAGAACAACGACGACGCGAAACGCAACGAAGTGGAAAATTCAAAAATCGAGAGAAGAAGAAGAAGAACATTTCAGGAGGGAATGGAGATGCCTTTCATTGGATTCGGCACGGCTGCGTTAGGAATCGAGACGAAAGAGTGCGTCAAGAAAGCCTTGGAGGTTGGGTACAGGATGATAGATACGGCGCAAGCTCCGGAATGGTACCGCGAAGATTTAGTTGGCGAAGCGCTCGCAGAGAGCGAGATTGAAAGAAAAGAGTTGTTCGTGACGACGAAAATCCATCCGAGACATTTAGGTCGAAAAGGGATGGACATGATCGCGAGTTCGTTGAAAAACTTACGCACTGAGTATATAGATTTAGTTTTATTGCATTACAGCGAGTGCTGGGGGAATTTGTGTTCACAAGGGGAGGTCGTCCCGGGAACGTGGAAAGAGGCGTACGGCGAACTCGAAAGGTTAGTGGAGGAGTTCAAAGTCGTTCGGTTTATTGGCGTTTCAAATTTCAACACGAACAATTTGGAAGAATTGCACGCGTTTGCAAAGGTGCAACCGTTGGTCGTGCAAGCGCGTTCTGATTTGTTCGCGCAAGACCGGAGGACGATGGACGTGTGCGCTAAATACGGCTGGCGGTTCGAGGCGTATTCCTCTTTAGGCGGCCAGTGGTGGCATTACAAAACAAATCCGGTGTTGAGTAACGACGTCGTCAAATCAATCGCCGCGAGATATAACGTCTCACCCGCCATGGTCGTTCTCAATTACGCCAAGAATGTGTTGCATCAAACAGTCATCCCGCGAAGTCGAGATCGAAAGCACATGGAAGATAGTTTGCTGAGGTTAGACTCGTTCGCGTTAGATAACGAAGAGATTGAGAGTTTGCAAGCTTTGGATGGGAAAATACCTCCGCGAGATTAAGGATAAGCACTAGCTAGTAATTTAGAATATACAGAATAGTTTCACATTGTTTTAGTTGGAGATTTTTGATTAGAGGTGCTCGAGTATACGAACATATTTCTACGCGTCGCGGCAACGTTTTGTTTTACAAATTCTCGTGGAATGAATTTAATCTATCTCTACGCTGTCAAACTATTTACTACAATTTAAGCTTCTTCTTCGCCGGTTCGTCGCCTTCGTCCTTCTTTCCCTCTTCCTCGTCCGTCGTGGTGACCGCATCGATTTTAACACGACTCAATTTCTCCGCGCTTTGCTTCGCAACCGCCTTGGCGAACATACTCTTTATATCCTGCGTGTTCTTCTTCGCCACTGCGACGACTTCTTTCACGCACGCCTCGCCTTGAAACTCCACTTTACCCATCTCCGGCGTTACCGGATGCCACTGTAAATCTTCCCCTTTCTCGAGGATAAAATCCGGATACTCTTCGTTCAGCATTCCGCTCACTTTTCGGCTCTGCGTCGTCAACCATAAATCCACCGCCTCTCTCCGCTTCAACATAACCGGCATCCGATCGTGCAACCAACTCAACTTTGTCCCTTTACTCGCTCTCGTCAACAAACTCGTCGATCGCATCGTCCCGGTCTCGTCGTCTTTTCGCGTGTCCACGACCGCCGCCACGCACATCAGCTTCCCGTCTTTCCGCGACACGTAATACGGTTGCTTCTGCCCATTTTTTATCCCTTCCTTTTTCCATTCGTAAAAGCCGCGAATCAAAACAACCGCTCTCCCTCGATCCTGCCCTCCGCTTTGCGATCCAAAACAACCCAAGCACCGATTAAACGTCGGTTTCTCTTCGATAGTTTCCGAGCGACAGTTAAACGCCGCGTAATGATCCTTCGAGCCATCGTACGCGGTTTTATACGAAGGCACGAGTCCAAATTGGGTGGTTACGAGCTTCCGAGGCGCGACCAGAGTCGCCAGCGTGTCGGAAGGCCCGCAGTTGAAAGCGTTCGCGTGATACCCGGCGTCCGTCCATTCCATCGCTCCTCGCGCGCCGTCGAAGAACGCGTTTTCCACGTCCTCTCTCGTCACGCGCGCGTTGACTCGCCCGCACATTCTTCTGCGTGTGCTTATTTATGCGCGCGTGTTTGTGGGTGTTATATCTCACTTTTGTTTTCTCTCTTGGGGAAAACAGAGAGAGAGAAGAGAGAGTGAAGAGAGAGTGACTTCCGGGCGCGCTTCTTCCGCGATGTGAGTTGACTATCATCACCAAAATTTTATTTTCGGTCTTTCGCAGCCGTCCTATGTGTGAACTTTGATGATTTCCAGAGACCGAAACCGCTGACATTCGATTTTTCGCCCCGGTTTTCCCCAGAAGAAAGAGAGGACTTAAAACTTTAATTGTCTCTCTCTCTCTTTTCCCCAAGCAACTACCCCGCTTTGCGCGTTGGTTTTGGGAGAAACAGCGCAGAGGAGAGCGACGGACTCGCGCGCAAGAAATAAAGATATGTACTCCGAACCGTCCTCCCCGGATCCTCTCAACACGTGCACCTTTTGCGGCCGCCAACAGCTCCCCGAAGACGAGTTCAATCACATCAAAAACACGCTCCATCACCTCACGCTTCCCGAGTTGGAAAACAGAGGTTTTTGCTGCGTCTGTCTCAACGAACAAAACATCCTCTGGCAACTGATCACCGATCACGACGACATATTTCAGACGCACATCGTCGGGAAATTAGCCGGCGCAGATTTGAAGTTTTTGAACCAGGCGAATTCGGAGAGCAGAGAGGCGCTGAAAAGGAGCAAGCGCGTCGCGACCGTTCCGGAGAAGTTTAATGGTGCGTGGCGGTGTGTGAATATATCTTCACGGAGGCCGTATTTTTTCTCTCCGAGAGTCTCTCTCTTGACTTTCTCTCTCTCTCGCTTAAGTTTCAAAGCCGCTCGAAAATTTTAAAAGCGCATCTCGTGTGCGTGCACCGCTCGCGCGACGCGCTGCCGTTCGGGTTTTTCACGTTCGCGAGAGATTAAATACTGACCCCGCGGGTTTCGTCCTCTTCTCTCCCTTTCTTTTTCTCCTTCTTCGCGGCGAAAAAAATATAACAGTGGGCGAGTTCTCGTCGAAAGAAACGCTCGAGTGGGCGTGGCAGCGATGGACGCGGGAAGAGGAAGAGTTTTGCTCTTTGGTGTGCGAGATTAACGATTTGGAGCTGTTGAAATGGGCGAGAGAAGAGAAGCAGTGTCGATGGGACGCGACGACGTCGTGGGAAGCCGCGAGTAAAGGGAACATGAAGACGTTGCAGTACTTGTTCGAGGAGGAGTGTCCGACGGACGAGCAGACGTGCGCGGAGGCGGCGGAGAATGGACACTGGGAAGTGTTGAAGTTTTTGAAAGTAAAGAACGTGCCGTGGGATCACAACACGACGACCGCGGCGGCCAGAGAAGGGAACTTTGAGATGTTGAAATGGTGCAGACAAAGAGGGTGCCCGTGGAACATCGGAACTTCGAGAGGCGCGTGCGAAAGCGGACACTTGGAAATGTTAAAGTGGGCGATGGCGAACGGGTGCCAGGCGAACGAGTCGACCATGAGCGAAGCGGCTGAGTTCGGTCAGTTGCAATGCCTCATTTTCCTACGATCTCAAGGTGTCGACTGGGATTATCGCACGTGCAAGATGGCCAGAGAGAACGGCCATCGCGACGTGTACGAGTACGCCGTAGAAAACGGATGCCCGACGCAAGCACCGGAACCGGCGGTAACGCAACATCATCACCCACATCACCATCATCTTTTACACACACACATTTTAGGTGGCGGTCCAGGTGGCGGTGGTCCAGGCGGTGGTGCGCCGGGCGGAGGCGGTCACACGGCGGCTCCGGTAGGACACATGCAAATGTTGCAACAAACCCAAGCAGCGGCGGCTGCGGCCGCTGCTGCCGCGCAACAGCAACAGCAAATGGAAATGGAACTCGAAGGTTGGGAAGATGAAATTCAGATGCAACTTTAGCGAAGAAAACAGAGCGATCGAAGTCTCTCTTTTTTCTTCGCGTCTTCGAAAAGGTTTGGTAATATATAACCCGAGTTACTAATTTCCGCTCGCGTCGAGGAGAGAGCGCGCGTGTCATACACATTTAGAGAGACAAAGAGAGAGAGTGAGAGAGACAGAACACAGGTGAAAAACTTGATTCTAGATACGCGATAAACACTCTATAAAACGAGAGGAGGAAAAACTTATTTAATATATTTGTACACAGCATGTAATACTTTGAACCTTTGAGGACCACACAAATTCTTTGAACGCGCGCGCGCGCTTTAAACGCAAAGAATGGCATCAAAAATGTATCGCTGAGTGCGCATTGAAGATACAAACAAAAAATAGAACGCCACATGGCATTCACGTCCGCCACGCTTCGCTTCGCTCCTCCTCTTCCTCGTCGTCGTCGTTCATCTTTTTCGCGGCGACATTGTTTATCCATTTCCAACTCTGGTGTCGCGCAACACGACCACGCGTACCTTCGGCACCGATCGACCCCGGGCGAATACGCACCGACGAATTTGACGCTGAAGCACGCGTGTTCGGATCATTACCCGCTGGATTTGTTTCAGGCTGTGCTTTCGTTTGGTCGCGACGGAAAGGAGTTGAGAAGGAGAGAACAAAATACAGTTGCAGGAGAAAAAGACGACGAAGAAGAAGATGGCGTCGAAATGTCCGTGATCCTCCCAGAGTCGGAAGAGACTGTTGCGAACATATTCTCCGCGCTTGGAAAACCGGACGATGATCCGCACTGGGCGGATGTTTGGCACGGCGGTATCGCCTTGAATGAATACTTGGTTCTTGCGGATGTGGCGCACGGTGGCGGCGGCGGTTCGTTAGTGCGAGGAAAGCGCGTGTTGGAACTGGGTTGCGGCGTCGGATTAACGGGGGTCTTGTGTGCGATGGAAGGGGCGAAAAAAGTAACCATGACGGACAGAGAACCGTTCGCGTGTTATTGTGCGGTGGCGAGTGCGATTGCGAATGGGTTTGGTACGGTGACGAAAGCGCTGGATGAAGACGCGAGCGTCGTAGACGGATTGGCGCAGATGGACGTTGGTTTGTTAGAGAATGTAGTCGATAGAAGCAGTAGAAGTAGACAAAAGTGCGAATGTGTCGAGGCAAAGATTATGGATTGGTTCAAGTTGGACGAGTATCTAAAAAAGGAGGATGATTTTGCGTACGACGTCGTCATCGCGTGCGATTGTTTGTATTGCGAGGAAGCGGTAGAAGCTGTGGCATCGATCGTATTCGAAGCCTTTTCGAGAGGACGACGACGACAACAAGAACAGGATGTCTCGTCGCCGTTTACGTTCCTCCTCGCCGATCCACCGTCTCGATTCCCGCAAAATCACGCGAAATTTCTTGAAATTATGCAAGAGAAGAGCGGCGTGAACGACGTAAAGAGAAAAGATACGCTCTTGGCGGTTCGGAATCCGTGTCAAGAGGACGAGGGCGAAATAGTCGTCAAGATTTGCGAATATACGTTTCGTTAGGAAGTGTTTCTTACATGATCTTCTTCTTCTTGTAATTGTCTATGTACTATTATGCGCGCGAGGTTAAACAAAATGCTCGAAGCGCTACTTGCGTTACTATTTCAATTTCGTACTCTTCCCTTCCGAGTCAATCATGTTCACGTCGTGTGCTTTGGCAATCTCCATGAACACTTCCATGGACAAATCGAATGAGTGCACAGCCGTTGTTCCTTTAACTTTGTCAAAGTAGTGATATGGGATTTTACTTCGACTCGGACGCCAATTTGAGAACCCATACATGTCGACAGAGTCACAAAGATTGAGCATAAACAACATGGCGAAGAAACCAGACATTGGTTTGCGCTTGTACGCGCCTGGATGCTTCAGCTGCTCGACGGCTTTACCTTCCTTGATCAATTTTTCGTTCTTCTGGCGGCGTTCTGCCGCGCGTCGTTGTTCGAGAACGTCTTTCAGTTGCAACCAAATACCATAGCCTTTGACGGTGAAATCTGGCGAAGTCAACACCGGGACAACCGGAAGCTGTCCTTGCGCTTGCATCCGAAGAAGTTTCGGGTACAGTTGATTTCTCAGCGTGTGCAACACAGATTCGTACATGACTAAAAACGCGTCGGTTTCTACGACCGGCGTTCTTTGCGTGATTTCTCGCGCCCAGTGAAAATTGATCATGTTAAATGTCGTCTTCGAGCCGACGTAATCGGTAAATCGACCGCCAACTGGAGCATTGTTCATTCGTAAAACCGCATCGTGCGCATCGATGTCTTTTCCATGTCTTGTGGTGAGTAACGATCCACCGTTACCAACAACCGCGCACGTTTTGTAACGCCAGGACGGATCGCGGGGAGGTAACGCATCGTAGAGATGTTTCGTAATGCGAAAGGTTAACCCCCGCGTTCCTGGAGGTTTTGACCGCAACGCTTCCTCTACACCAGCGCCCGCAACTTCAATTTTTACATGTTGTTGCTGTTGCTGTTGCCCAACGTCGTTACCATCGCCTCCATCGCCACTATCACCACCGGAACCTAAACCAACGTCGTCGCCTTCGTCGATTACCGTCTCTGCTTCAGCCGCTAAGGCTTCCCCGTCCGCATCCGCGGCACCTTCGCTCCCCCCGCTATTTCTATGTCTCAACAAACTCCTCCGTCGTCTTATGCTATTTGCCGTCGCCTCCATCTCCGCCTCTCCAACGCTCTTCCAGTTCGGCAAATCTTCCGCCATCCCGACTTGCGTCACGGCGTACACTCTTCTATAGTAATTCATCCCGTCCACTCGCGGCGTCGGATCGTACTTAAATAACCCTCTGTGCGTCAATAAAGGAACCGACCCGTTAAAATTCGCCTCCAAAGCGCTCCTCTCGCTCCCCGGTTGGTCCACATCGAACGGAAGTTTCGAAACGAGCCATCCTCGGGCGAGATGCGGCTTATTCCCCGCCGTCGTCGTCGTCGCTGTTGTCGCCGCCGCGACCGCATCCGAAGACGACTGTTCCGACGAGCTCGTCGTCGTCTTGCTACTCCCGCTACCGCTATCGCTACTCCCGCCGCTGCTATCACCGCTCCTCTTCTTCTCCTCTTCTTCCGTCACCTCTACTAAGTGCGCGTCCACCGTCGACTGCGGCAAATCATGCGCGACCACGCGTTCGCGCTCACCGCCATCGTCGTCATCGTCGTCGTCGTCGTCGTCGTCTCCAAACGTCGTGTGGAATACGTGGTCGAACGAGTGCTTCATCTCGTCCAAAACTTCGTGCGCTTTTTCCTTCAGCATCGCGGAACCGCTCTCCGTCTTCGCGTTCCCATCTCCTCCTCCTCCTCCTTTGCCGAGTCGTATCCTCACCCGAAACGTCCTCGCATTACCACCCGTCGCCCTGAGCGCGAACAACGCGAAAAAGGACGTCGCAAGGACGAGCACCGCGACGAGCAGCGATGAAGGCGTCGAGAAGAACGCGCTGCGTCGATGGTGATGATGATTAGGAAATCTGCCCCCTCCGCCCCGGGAAAAAAACAGAGAAGAACCGCCGTTGAGATTCGCTTTCGGCGTGACCGCCATGACGTCTCTCTTCTTCACCACCTCGACTTCCTGCTCTCCTTCTCGCAACCGGTTACGGGACGTTACGTTTTTTTGGTGGTGCGGAGTCTCTTTCCCCGTCGGGTGCGAAACAAAAAGCAGAACTGTTTAAGGTTTTGGCTCCTCTCTTCGCGAGCACTTTTTTGGAAACCTCTCTGCACCATATACAGATATACATATGTGAGTCAGCGCGTATTGAGTTGTGCCGTTGTAAATTTCTTGCTGTATTGTACGGTATTTTGCTACTATACGAGTGTACCAAGTCGGGTCGTAAACGTTACAACGCGAGTGTGAATACGTGTATGATAAGGTGCTAAGCTAAAAAAAAGGTAAATCCACAAGTCTCTCTATCTCTACGATGATCACGCGCTCTCTTCTTATTCAGTGATCACTTTCGTCCCCAACCCTTTGAAATCCCCTTTTTGCACTTCGTCGACCACCGTCACGTACGAGTACATCTCCTCGTCGGCGTCTTCGTTGTCGTTTCTTCGTCGGGAGATTTGGACGCGGATGCGCCTCGGGACGTTGCGAATGCCTTTGGACCAGACGGCTTTGTTCAATTTCACGTCCACGCGGACGTCGGACGTTTTCATCATCTTTTGCGCGAAGGTTTTGATCTGGTTTTTATCATCGCGGAAGAAGAGACGAGAGAGAGTCAGTACTCGTTTTCGAGAGAGAGACGCAGAAGTGAACGAAAAAAAAAGTGAAAAAAAGCAGCCTCGTCTCTCCCTTTTTGGGGTCATCGGAAATTTTTGCCTCTCGCGCGGTCCTACATACGAACTAAAAAAAACGAACGCAAAACGCGACGAGGAACAGCGACGAGGGAGAAACCAGCACACGCGAGAACATAAATACACGCCGCGCGCATTTCCACCGCCCATACCGCGTCGCGTATTTCGCGAGACACATCCCGCGTCGCGATTTCGAGACCCCATTTTTCGTCTTTCCCTCCTAAAAAACTGGGCAACAAAAGCGCTTTGGGACCAAAAACAGAGGCGCATTTTGGTGCAAAAAAAACGTCGGAAATCACGTCCGAACGATACGTACCGCCTTCACCGCGCGCGGAGCTCTCTTCTTAAAAGTAACTCCGTGAGTCGCTTTGCCCAAGTTGATGGTATATTCTCTCGTTACGACGTCGTCGGCACCCATTTTTGTATGTGTTATGTCAGATAGATTTTTAACGCGTAAAATTTATGAAGGGCTTGCGCTTCTCCGTGTGTGGGGGCTTCTTTTTTTCGTTTTTTTCTTCTTGTGTTTTGACGGAAATTCACGAAAACTCATTATTGACACTCCCTTCTAAACGCTCTACTCTTCTTCGCCGCTGACTTCGCCGTAGTCGTCGTCTTCTTCGCTGCCGCTGCTAAAAGCTAAATCCTTCGTCGCGCCGCCTCCTACGTTATTTTTCCTACCGCCCCTCCCGATACCGTCTTCTTGGTCGTCGTTATCGCCGAAGAAGACGTCCCCGTCTTCGTCTCCGTCGTTTCGGTCGTCTTCGTCTTTGCGAACGAGCTCGTCGGGCTCGACGAAGTCGCGAGAGACGCGCATGGCGGTGGTCGTGCCGTCCGAGTCGATGGTGACGACGATGATGGATTCGTGCTCGTCTTTTTTATCGTTCGTTTCTTCTTTTTGTTCTTTTTGTTCTTCTTCTTTGTGTTCGGTTCGTTCGTTTTCCTCCTCGCGCGTGGTCGTCGTCGTCGTCGAAGCTTTCTTCTCTCCTCCTCCTCCTCCTCCCTCCATCTTCTCCACCGCCGCCGCCGACGACGACGCCGCCAACCGATCCAACCCGTCCCTATTTGCAACAATCTCTAAGAACTCCTCGTCGATGACCCCTCGGTTCAGCGCGAACGCGTACGCTTTCGTCTTTTGCCTCGCCGTCCGCGGAATGGTGCCGTTCCTCTTCGCCGCCGGTCGCGGGTTCGGCGTGCACTTCAAGCACGACAACGGTTTCTGATGGTGCGCGTTTAACTCGATTCGAGGAAGACACTCGAGCCATAAACCGGAACGCATCAAACCGAGATACGCGCCGTATAAGTCAGAGGGCGTCGCCACGGCGGAGGAGAAATCGACGTCTTCGAGAGAGAGTTTTGATGACGATGATACGGACGAGGACGACGAGGACGACGACGCGTTGTCGACGATTTCACATTTCGACGCGAATTCGGTGAATGAAAGTAAACGCGCGACTCCTCCCGCGGTGTTCTCGTCGTTGTGGTCGTCTCCGTCGCGACGCGGGCGTCGTTTGAGGAGGGAGGAGGGAGAGGCGCGTTTCTTGGTCGTCGTCGTCGTCGTTTTTTCGTTCGGTCCGGAGGAGGTCATGATACTCTGGGGAAAAATTCGAATTTCGTCAGAAGAAATAAAAGGCATAAAAGCATAAAAGCGGCGAGAGAGAGAGAGAGAGAGAGATGGCAGCACCGACGAAACTACCGACATCGATGGAGCGCGTCAAACGAGCGATACGCGAGAAAATCGAATTCATCCAATCGAAGAAAGATGAGCTCGGAGAGAAGGGTTTTCGGAGAGTTTTAGAGCGCGATTTGAATCTTCCCAAGAGAGCTTTGGACGAAGAGCCGATGAAAGGAGCGATTGGAAAGCTGTTGATGCGGGTGATTGAAACCGGAACGGTCGAGGACGACGATGAAGAGGAAGACGAAGATGACGATGACGATGATGATGAAACGGACGAGGAAGAGGAGGAGGATTTTTCGGACTCGGAAGAGGCAAAGCCGAAGACGAA
>Ga0181607_10005211_pt1 | contig 11020 bp, 11 predicted proteins | sample 041ome_9_FD_132420 | JGI IMG/M metagenome (GOLD analysis project Ga0181607, IMG submission 132420) | Coastal salt marsh microbial communities from the Groves Creek Marsh, Skidaway Island, Georgia - 041413US metaG (megahit assembly) | ecosystem: Environmental > Aquatic > Marine > Intertidal zone...
CATGGAATTGACAGGCGCCCGAACACAACATTTTAGGCTCCGTACCGTGTGCTTCAAACATGCCAGAGCCGGACACAACGCAATAAATTTCCTCTGCCTCGTGATGGTGCCATGGATAATATAGGCCCCGTCCCCAATAGGCGATATAGCCGCGCATTTCAGTGGTATAGAAATGCCCATCTGGCCCGAATAATTCGATATATCCATAATCTTGTAGAAACCCAAAGCCGACCTCTTCTTCAGTGTAGGTCTGTTTCCAGTTCGCAATCGCTGCGGCCTCTTGGGTGGCGATGTGCAATGGATGTGGATCATGCCATGCTTTGATTTGCCGCACGGCCGGTACCGGTGTCGCCGGTTTTGATTGAAACGTCATGTTCTGTGGCCACATTCCAAAAGATTGCAGCAACGGCGTATGATCATAGACAGCTTTTGACGCCGCCAACACATTTTCAAAAATTGCCTGAGACATCCACTATCCCCGTTTCACTGAACGACACCAACAAGGGTGTTTTCTGACTTCGAGGTACTAAGAATTCTGTGCGGATGATCGTCAAAACGCGACACGTCTGGACGCGAAACGTAGATAGGGCGCAATCAATGATCGCGCCCTGAAATCCGAATTAGCGTTTTCTGGTCGGTGTCGCATTGCCACCTGGGGCAGCAGAGCGACGCGCTTTGTTCTTTTTACTGGTAAATTTACCAACTGATGGCGCACGCATAGACTTGCTAGGATCACTTGCTCCTTTACGCGCCGTGGATTTGGGTTTGGATGGTGCGTCAGATGCGTCCGATTTCGAAAATGGTTTTGACGCTTTTTTCTTGAAGGGTGCGACAACACCTTCCGGCAGCTCTTTTGCGCGCTTTGGCTTGTATGGCGTGTCACGTTTGTCTTTGTAATCAGAACGCGGCTTTGATCCTTTTGCAAAATCACCCTTGCCAAAATCTTTTTTTGGCTTCGGTCGATCTTTGTTTGGGGCGTTTTCTAATGGATGAAAATTCGAACGCGCGGGTTCACGGCGTTCGCGTTTTGGTGCACTTGGACGATCGCTCGGTTTGTCACGTCGTGGGGCATTGAAATCGCGGCTTTTGACCACCGGCGGTAAATCGGGCGCTGCATCAAGCTTTTCAACCAACGCTTCCTCTATCTTGGCAGCTGGACCAACAGATTTGAAAAATGCATCAACCGACTCTTGTTTCAATTCGATAAACGCATGATCATCTTGGATCCGAATAGCGCCAATGTCAGATTTCGTTATGTCACCCGCTTTGCACAACATCGGAACGATTTGACCCGGAGATACACCGTCGTTGCGTCCCTTTGCCATCCGCAGCCAAACGCTTGGTCCAAAATCCTCAAAGCTCTTCTTGGGCTGACGCGCCGGCATATCTTCAACATCTGAGATATCCTCAGGTGCTGAAAGTTTTTGGGTATAGGTTTCCAAAAAAGCCGCTGCGACACGTTCGGCGCCAAACCGTTCTAGCAACTCTGAAATCATGTCTTGATGCGCTGATTTCGGTTCGGTTGTCCAAACCTCGTCCAACAAAATACGTTCGTGATCTTTTGCAATGACTTCGTCCGCTGTCGGTGCGCCACCCCATTGTGCCGTCACTTTGGCGCCTTGTAATAGCCGATCAGCCTTGCGCATCGCACTTGACGGTACGATCAACACCGAGGTCCCTTTACGCCCCGCCCGACCGGTACGGCCAGAGCGATGCAACAAAGTTTCGTGGTTGGACGGCAATTCTGCATGAACAACCAAATCAAGCTTTGGCAAATCGATCCCACGCGCCGCCACATCGGTTGCAACACAGATACGCGCCCGACCATCGCGCATTGCCTGCAAGGCATGCGTGCGTTCGGACTGGGACAGTTCACCAGACAAACACACGACTGAAAACCCTCGGTTTGACAAACGTGTTGTCAATCGTCCTACGGTCGCGCGCGTGTTTGCAAACACAATCGCGCTGGGTGCTTCGTGATAGCGCAATACGTTGATGATCGCATTTTCGCCGTCATGTTTGCTGACTTTGATGGCCTGATACTGAATATCGGTATGTTGCGATTTTTCAGCTAAGGTGGTGATACGAATAGCGTCGCGTTGATATTGCTTTGCAAGATTGGCGATGCCTTTTGGCACTGTTGCGGAAAACAACAACGTGCGCCGTGTCTCGGGCGTCGCATTCAAAATCATTTCCAAATCTTCGGCAAATCCCAGATCGAGCATTTCATCTGCTTCGTCCAAGACAACGGCACGGATTGCCGACAAATCAATCGAACTGCGCATGATATGGTCGCGCAAACGGCCTGGTGTTGCCACCACGATATGTGCGCCACGTTCCAACGCACGCCGTTCGTCGCGCATGTCCATGCCACCGACACAAGACGCCATAACAACGCCCGCCTCGGCATAGAGCCACTGTAATTCACGTTTTACCTGCAATGCCAGTTCGCGCGTTGGCGCGATGACCAAGCCCAGCGGCGCATCTGCACGATCAAATTCGTCGGCACCGCCTAAAAGGTTTTCCGCGATGGCAATGCCAAATCCGACGGTTTTTCCCGACCCCGTTTGGGCCGATACCAACAAATCAGCATTTTCTAATTCTGGATTTGACACTTCGCGTTGGACAGGTGTCAATGTTTCATAACCGCGCTTTTCAAGAGCGACTTTAAGGGCGTTCTTCACTATGTTCTCACTGTTTGTACGGGGGTTTGCGCTCCCCCATGGAACATAACCCTGTGATTGGCATTCCCTGCCAAGGCAAATTGCCGTGCTGCGCCCGATAGAGCAGTCCAAGCACAATGTATAGGGTTCATTTGGAAAACGGCCGATTTATTACAAAAAATGCGGCAATAAGGACCCAAATTGACCTATTTGCCGCACCTTTATCTAAGTTTGCGATGCGCCTTAGACTTTTGCTTGCGCTTTGTGATGGAAAATAAAGCCAAGCGTATTTAGCAGCAGCTGCGCAGCAAGAATGGATGTTGACCCCGTTGGATCATAATCTGGCGCAACTTCGACCAGATCCAATCCAATAACTTCGTGGTTTTGTGTGAGAGTTTGCAGCAACTCAAGCACTTCGTAGTACAAAAAGCCGCCGTGGCTAGGCGTGCCGGTGCCCGGCGCAATGGACGGACAAAACGCGTCAATATCAATCGTGACATAGACCCGCGCACCTGTGGGGATGCGCGCCACGAGATTGCGCATGCCAATCGCGCGTGCTTGACGGACAGACAAAATATCCGATCCCATTTCGCGCGCGTCGTCATACCCCTCTTTCGCCGTTGAACTGACATTGCGGATACCGATCTGTGTTAAGCCCGTGACATAGGGCTTTTCGGCGGCGCGACGCATCGGGTTACCATGCCCATAGCGCACACCATGGCGTTCGTCGACAAAGTCTAGATGCGCGTCGATTTGCACGATGTGAAAAGGACCTTGGTCATCAAATGCATTAATACACGGGATATTAATTGAATGATCACCCCCAATCACCACTGGCAATGCGCCCGCCGCCAGGATGGCCCGAACCCCGGTTTCAATGTTGGCGTGACTTTTCATCGTGTCAGTATGGACAATATCGGCATCCCCGATATCAACAATCCGAATATCCCCTGGCAGGTATGTTGCATCATCTTCGTGGTCATAGGCCCCCGCATGGCCAAAGGAAAACAAGGTCGATGCCTCGCGAACACCGCGCGGACCAAAACGTGCGCCCGAGCGCCATTGTGTGCCTGCATCAAATGGCGCACCTAAGATCGCAACGTCGGCATCAATCGACTCCCAATTGTCGACATAAGGTCGCTTGCCAAAAGTCGAAATTCCAACGAATGGCAGGTTAAGGCGGCCACTTTGATACCCATGTTCAGACATTTTATTCCCCTGTTTTTGCATAACTGTTAACTGGCGACTTGGGTTCCGTCCAGAGATCTTTTCAATCAATTCACCGCGATTGCCGCAAAGCGATTAAGTACTTGACTACACATTCAAAAAATTATATGTGATTTTTGAAATCTAAGGAGACCACCATGTCACATGACACCGCCGCCGTTAAGAAAATGAGTGATAAGCAAAGCTTTGCTTTGGTGCTGTTTTTGGCAACAACAATTATCACCATGTTGCTGACTGCAATCAACGTTCGCGCCGTCGTCGAAGGCGGCTGGCAAATTGTTATATTGGCGCAATCACCAATGGCCCTGACCGGGTTTTATCTGGGATACACATTGATGACAGCAGGCCGAAAAGAAGGCCTTAACACAGATTGATTTTGCCATAGGCGCGCAACAACTTAGTGCCTGCACCTGTTGCCGCCAAATTTATGCGTTACCGATCATCATCGCAACATAATCTTGTGCAGACATGCGGTGATATTCGACATGCTCAAGCCCAAGATCAATAGGATTGGGGTCGACTACGTCAATTTCAGCTTCGTTTGTTAGGGCAAATCGTAATGCTATATTCGTAATATTTGCACTGAACGACGTGCCCATAAAAACAAAACGCTGTGCACGCGCCATCCAGCGCTCGGCCTCGGTCATTCGATATAAATCAGTGTAATATTCATCAAAAAGCAATACAAAAGGCTTTAGAGACTGCCCCAATTGAGGTCGCAGCGTCGTTTTCGAAATTTTAAAGGCATCCAGCAAAGCCGATTTGATCAAGCTGTCGTCATCTAAATCACGACAGGCGTCCTGCACATCATCCCAAGGAGCATCGATCAGATCAACAGTGTCACCTTGGGTGTGAAAAAGCGTGACCTTATCCAACCGCCCGTGAATTGGGATATATCCGTTATTACCAGCCTTACCATCCAAGCCATCGATGTTTTGCGTGATTAAGGTTTTATCAGCCAGCCACCGATGAACTACATTTGGTTGAACATGGCGATAAGATGCAAACCGTCGATAATACCACAATAAAAATTCATCCGGATGGTTCATATACATTGCCCGAGTGGCCATGTCCTGAGGCGTGTAATTCACGCTGCCGACTGTCCAGAATCCGTCATTACCGCGAAAGGTTGGAATGCCGCTTTCGGCGCTAACCCCTGCACCTGTGATAAACAATGTTTGCATATCTCTTCTCCGCCCAATTCAGGCCAACATTTTGGTATCACCATCAACCGCAATCGCCTGACCTGAGATACGTCGCCCCGCAGGAGATGCAAGGTACATAATCTGATCGGCAATGTCTTGCGGGGACACATAATCCTTGATCGAAGTATATGAAAATGCCTCGGCCTCAATCTCTTGATAAGACCGCCCCAAACGCTGTGCTTTGGCTGTTAAAACATTTCTTTGCCGTTCGCCTGAAACCAAACCAGGTAAAATTGCGTTAACCCTGATTTTGTCATCACCCAATTCAATTGCCAAAGATTTTGTTAATCCAATGACACCCCATTTGGCCGCGGCATAGGGTGTACGATAGGCAAACCCATGTTTGCCGGCCGCTGATGATAAATTAGCAATACTTGCATCGCCACTCGCCCGCAACGCGGCGATGCAAGACTGTATAAAATAATACTGCGCATTCAGGCAAACATCCAAACAGGCCTGCCAGCTGTCTTGTGGAATATCCTCAATCGGTAACGTTGGTCCCGCGATGCCGGCATTATTTACCAAACAATCCAAACCACCCAAAGCGCGAATAGCGTCATCACAAAATTCAGAAACAGCCGACTTGTTTGCAACATCCACTTGCCAAACGAACAGTTTGGGAAAAGACGCCTTTAGATCACTGACGAAATCGGGGTTAATATCGCATGTGGCGACCTGCGCACCTTGCGCAAGAAAACCTTCGACAATGGCACGCCCGATACCCGACCCGCCAGCGGAAACAACTACACGCTTGTTTTTAATGTCAAAATCCATCTGTGCCTCATGTTAATATTTAACAACCTTTTCCGATTGGATGAACGTTAAATCAAATGTCTTCACGCGTCCATCACAAGGCCGGGCTAAGCGCCTGCACAAGTCATAGCCGGACATTGATGGTCTTTGTCCTGAACAAAGATTGAGAAACATGGCAATGTTGCTTGCCTTTTAACCTCAGACAGACTATGTGGCGCGTGCTAACGTTTTTTCTCTTCGACATTCTGCCTCCGCTAATCCGGTTTCGGTTGATCGACTTGGATCGACTATGCTGGGCTGCATCAATCCAGACTGCAGTATTTTTACTATAAGGAGACACGGAATGGCTACTGGCACCGTGAAATGGTTTAACACCACTAAAGGCTTCGGCTTCATTCAACCTGATCAAGGCAGCAAGGACATCTTCCTTCATATTTCTGCTGTTGAACGCGCAGGCATTACTCGTCTTGACGAAGGCACAAAAGTGACCTTCGACATCGAGCCAGGCCGCGACGGTCGTGAAGCGGCTGCAAACCTAGCGCTTGCATAATTGAGCGCTTCGGAGTGACGTCAAAGACCACACCGACGCAAAAAAAATCTGATCTGGCGCAAACTGCGCCAGACCTTTCCTTGGCAAGTTTTAGCCATAAAAAAACAACAACCCAGCTTGAAAAAACGTCAATCAACGCAAAGCGTTTATTAGATGCTGACGAGCAAGAGCGGATTGACAAAACGGCCCAATTGCGGGCTGCCCGCGCAGAACGCGATGCAAATGATCAGGATAAAAGCTAAAATCAGATCGTTTTGACACAGAACCGATTAGTCTTAGTCCCCCAAACACCTTACCGGATTGACTGATTTTCCGCGTTGGTTCACACCATGTACCCCAGATTAGAGTAATCCGACCCGCAGCAGGCGCAGATTTATTTCCTTAATACGTGGCTAAGGTCGTCCATAGTATAGATCGCAACTGATTGGCAGCGCTTGACTGAACCGGTCCTAGATATGAGGCTATAGCCTTGTTTACCTCTTGCATTTTGGCCTAATTTCAAGGTATGGCCCAGCCCATGTTTACAGTTGCTGCATTATACCACTTCACGCGTTTCGACGACCCCGCCGCTCTTAAGGGGCCGCTTCAAAACAAATGCGAAGAGCTTGGAATCTATGGCTCTCTTTTGCTTGCGAAAGAGGGGATTAACGGCACCATTTCGGGATCAAAGCACGGAATAGACGCGATATTAGCCTATTTGCGCAGCTTACCAGGATGCAGCGATTTGGAGCATAAAGAAAGCACTGCAAGCTTGCCGCCATTCCCGCGCATGAAAGTCAAGCTCAAAAAAGAAATCGTAACAATGGGGCAACCCGACGTAGACCCCAAAGCACGCGTTGGTCATTACGTCGAAGCCCATGAATGGAACGAATTGATTTCTGCACCCGATGTCGTCGTGATCGACACGCGCAATGATTATGAAGTGGGCATCGGAACGTTCGAAGGTGCAATCAATCCAAACACTAAAACGTTTCGCGATTTCCCAAAATGGTGGGAAGATAACAAAACACGTTTCCACAACAAACGTGTCGCCATGTTTTGCACAGGCGGTATTCGGTGTGAAAAATCAACGAATTATCTATTGGGCCAAGGTGTTGAGGATGTATATCACCTCAAAGGCGGCATCCTGAAATACCTAGAAGAGGTCCCACAGGAACAAAGCAAATGGGATGGTGACTGTTTTGTTTTTGATGCGCGCGTGTCTGTTGGCCACGGCTTGAAAGAAGGCCCTCATCAACTGTGTTATGCATGTCGCCGCCCAATCCTACCAGAGGATAAAGAGCGTCCAGAATACGAACACGGCGTTGCCTGCCATCAGTGTTCGGGTGAAACGACCGATGACGATAAAAATCGTTTCCGTGAACGCCAAAAACAAATTCATCTGGCACGGGAACGGGGCGAACAGCATATGGTTGGCTACGACGGCAACTAAAGCTTGCCCACAGTTTAAGCCGGGCTAAACGGCTGGTTAACGATGGGCGCTAGGTGTTCAACGCGGGTGCAAACACGTAATGCACATCAGAAAACTTATCTTTCGCAAACACATATAAAAATCGCAGGCCAGATGCGCCAGCAACGGTTGCGTGCTCGGCGTTTTCTGGCACGAACAGGGCAGTTCCAGGTGCCATTCGATGTTGTTTTCCTGAGATTGTGACAATCCCCTCGCCCTCAAGCCCCAAATAAACTTCGGCCGCTGAGTGCGAATGCGGAAGTAAATAGTCGTTTGGCCCGAACTCTGCGACGCCGACCACCATAGAAGTGGTTTGTGGCGTTTGATCCGCATCAAAAATTGTGCGCCACCGAACAGTGCCATAGGCAGGGTCAGTCCCCCCCTCCAGCGGGCGTGAATCCCAATCGACCGAAAGGCCCTGCAATGCCAAGAGCCCAGAGGCAATCGAAAGATGTGTTGTGTTATCGCTGATTTCTGTGCTCATAGGATCCTCGCGGCTGTCCCACAGAAATACGTCCATTTGTTGTTTTCATTCGACACTATTCGCGACACGTGTTTGTTTGCATGCGACCCTAAAACAGCAATTAAACACACATTAAAGCGTTTGATCCTGCACATGCGTTAAAATGCGACGCGCAGCATCTTCGACGGGCTTATCAACCATCTTACCGTCAACCGCGACCGCTGCCCCATTTGATGCAGCCAAAGCTGCAAGGACTTTGTGCGCCCATGTCACTTCTTGATCAGATGGGGCAAACGCACGCAGGGTTGGTGCGATCTGTTTGGGATGTATCAAAAGCTTTGCCCCAAATCCAAACTTTTTGGCCAATAGCGTATCGGCAAACACTTGTTCGTCGTCGATGTGAGGCGTCACCCCCTCGATCGGCGCAGCTTTGCCATGTCGCCGTGATCTCAAAACCAAGGTTTGACGCGCGATAACCAAGCTGTCCCAATCCGTGGAACACCCCAAATCAACGGCCATGTCTAAATGTCCAAACGCAACGCGCGATACGCCAGCGGCGCATAACATTTCGTCCACAGAATCTAGGCCTGCGGCTGTTTCAACCAAGGGCGTGATGTCAATTGGACGACCAATCGCCTGAGCAACTATGTTTATGTCAGCAGCAGTTTCTGCCTTGGCGATCATCACGCCTGCAGCCTGCGTCGCGGCCGGCAATGCAGATGATGTCAGCATTGCGGCCCAAGCTGCGCAAGCTGCTGCTGATGCGTGGCGCCATTTTAACGCGGCCGAACGCGGCAGATTGATGCTTGCCCTGGCCAACAAAATGCTTGAGCGCAAGCAAGAGCTGGCTGAAATGGAACGCGCCGACACCGGCAAACCCATGGCGGGCGCTTTGGCCGAAATAGAAAGCAGCGCACAATATTTTGAATTCTACGGCAGCTTGGTCTATTTGCCGACGGGCGATATTTTGGACGTCGCCCCTGATCAACATGTTTATACCAAACGCGAACCATATGGTGTCATTGGGGTCATTACGCCTTGGAACCTGCCATTAAACCAAGCGGCGCGTGCGATTGCACCAGCCTTGACTGCAGGCAACGTTGTGGTGGCAAAACCCTCTGAAATAACGTCGCGCACAACAATAGAAATGGCGCGTATGGCGACCGAAGTTGGGTTTCCGGATGGGGTGATCAACATCGTTTTAGGAACGGGGCAAGCCGTTGGCGAATCTATTGTACGCAGCCCCGCAGTCCGCAAAGTTGCCTTTACAGGGTCGGTTGGCGTCGGCCGTGCCATCGGACATATCGCAGCAGATCGGATCATTCCACTGACTCTGGAATTGGGCGGAAAATCCGCAAACATTGTCTTTGATGACGCAGATTTGGATTTTGCTGCCAGTGAAACGGTAAAAGGCTTCACGTTAAACGCCGGCCAAGTATGTTCTGCAGGAACCCGTGTTTTGGTGCAGCGATCAGTTTACGAAGCGTTTACCGCGAAACTGGCCGATGCGATCAAATCGGTTGTCCCGGGCGAAACCTTGGGCCCCATCATAACACAGGCCCAGTTTCAAAGGGTTCAAAGCTATTTCAAAGTGGCCCAAGACGACGGTGCGCGTATTTTGGCCGGGGGCGATGTCGCAACCGTCATGGGGCAAGAGAATGGTTTCTATATCCAACCGACAATTTATTGTGACGTGTCCAACGACATGCGTATCGCGCAAGAGGAAATCTTTGGCCCCGTTGGCGTTGTGATCCCGTTTGACACCGAAGATGATGCAATTCGCATTGCCAATGACAGTGATTATGGTTTGATTGGCACAGTCTGGAGCCAAAACATCGGTCGCGCCCTACGCGTGGCAGACAGAATTGAGGCAGGCCAGATTTTTATCAACATCTGGAACACAATGTCTGTGCAAACACCCTTTGGCGGGCACAAAAACTCTGGCTATGGGCGTGAAAAAGGTATCGAGGCAATTCACCATTATTCACACATCAAAACGGTCACCGTAAAATATTGACCGCACCACAAACCACATCAATGGACATTAAGCTTGTCAATTTGCGATTCATTTGCACCACTTAGCAACCAAAACAAGGGGACATTAAGATGACCGTAATTCGCGAAGATGACCTTTTGGTGTCCATTGCGGACGCCTTGCAATATGTTTCATATTATCATCCGCCTGATTTTATTTCGGCTATGACCTCAGCATGGGAGCGTGAAGAGAGCCAAGGCGCAAAAGATGCGATGGCGCAAATTCTTGTGAATTCACGAATGGCTGCAATTGGGCGCCGTCCGATTTGTCAAGATACGGGCACCGCCAATATCTTTATCGAAATTGGCCACCTTGCCCGGCTTGATTTATCACGCCCGCTCCAACAGGTCGTTGATGATGCAGTGCGCCGCGCCTATGCGCTGGACAGCAACCCGTTGCGGGCTTCGGTCGTCGTCGATCCATTTGGCAGCCGCAAAAATTCAGGTGATAACACACCCGGCATGGTGCATGTCGAAATGGTCAAAGGAGATAAGGTTTCTGTCCATGTCTCGGCCAAAGGCGGCGGATCCGAGAATAAGGCAAAATTCACTGTCCTAAATCCCTCTGGATCAGTCTCTGATTGGGTCGTGCAGACCATTGAAACGCTTGGTGCCGGTTGGTGCCCACCCGGTATTTTGGGAATTGGGATCGGCGGGTCATCAGATCGCGCCATG
>Ga0181607_10005216_pt1 | contig 11016 bp, 11 predicted proteins | sample 041ome_9_FD_132420 | JGI IMG/M metagenome (GOLD analysis project Ga0181607, IMG submission 132420) | Coastal salt marsh microbial communities from the Groves Creek Marsh, Skidaway Island, Georgia - 041413US metaG (megahit assembly) | ecosystem: Environmental > Aquatic > Marine > Intertidal zone...
AATCATTGATAAACAACAAGATCCAAATATTAATCTCGCTAAAAAAACTTCATCTAGATAAAGTGCAAATACAGTAAGCATATTAAATAAAAAACCAAATGAGGCAAAAAGAATTGTCCATCTTAAAAGAGTAATTCTACCACTCAAATTAATAAACTGTTTTTTCCACTCTGGTGGAATATGTTTTTCATAAACATGTTCATCATGAAGCTGTCTAATAAGGATACTAAGTGAATGGAATCTGTTGCTGTAGACGCTCATTAACAATGGTATTGCAGGAAACATTAGCGCAGTCACTGTGTAATCTATATTCATACGAATCAATTTGATTATGAAACTAGCCTTTGTTATTTACAAGTAAAATATTATGAAACAGCTTAGTCTTTTTATTGAATTAATTAGAATAAAAAAACCAATCGGCTTTATGCTTTTGTTTTGGCCTTGTGCATGGGGTTTGACTATTGCGTATGATTTTAAAAATAATTTAAATTTATATTTTTTTTATCTTACACTTTTTTTTCTTGGAGCAGTGCTAATGAGATCAGCGGGATGTATTGTAAATGATATTCTTGATAAAGAATTTGATAAAAGGGTTTCAAGAACTAAAGATCGTCCTATAGCCTCTGAAAAAATTTCAATTACTTTAGGAATTTTATATTCTGTATTAATATGCCTGTTAGCACTCTTGGTATTAATTAACTTTAACAATCTCACAATAGCTCTTGCAATTAGCTCAATGCCTCTAGCTTTTACTTATCCACTTATGAAAAGGTTTACTTATTGGCCCCAATTATTTTTAGGGATAACTTTTAATTTTGGAATTATTCTAGGATGGACATCAACTTTTAATGAAATAAACATAATCCCAATTATTCTTTATATTGGAGCCATATTTTGGACATTAGGTTATGACACTATTTATGGCTATCAGGATATAAAAGATGACGAAATAATAGGAGTAAAATCAACTTCAATAAGATTTAAGAATAATCCAAAGAAAATAATTTTTTTATTATATTTGTTTTTTATTTTATCTATTTTGATAGTTGGAAAAATCATGGAATTTAAAATATTTTTTTATTTATTTATAATATTTACAATTTATCATCTTTTATATTATCAGATAAAAAATCTTGATATCACCAAACCAAAATTGTGTCTCAAAATTTTTAAAAGTAATAATTTTTTTGGCTTAATTGTCCTGTTAAATATTGTGATTGGAAAATTGAATATTTAGATGAATAATATAGAAACCCTAAAACGTCTTTACAAAGATTACACTAAAAAATTTTTACCTGAAATATTTCTTGCAGCTTTTTTTTCAATTTTAGTGGCAATAAGCACATCTGCAACTGCATGGTTATTAGATCCAGCAATTGAAAAAATTTTTTTAAATAAAGATCAAACTCTCATATATCTAATTCCACTTGCGATTATTATTGCATTCTCTGTAAAAGGTATTGCTCTTTATAAAGCTAAAATTTTAATGATAAAAGTATCTGAGGAAGTAAAAAAAATGATTCAAATGAATATGCTTAAATCATTTATTAATGCAGACACTGAGATTATTGAAAATAGACACACCGGTAAATACATCTCAAATTTAAATTTTGACGTATCTCAAATTACAAGAATGTTAGCTGAGGGATTTTTAAGCATTTTTAAAGATGGATTAACATTAATAGGACTTCTATCAGTTATGTTTTTTCAAAATTGGAAATTATCTTTGATTGCAATAATAATGATTCCACTTGCAACTTTAACTGCGAAAGTTTTAGGAAAAAGAATGAGTAAAGTGGTTACAGAAGCTCAAGAAAAATCAGGTGATCTCAATAGATACCTGATTGATTTATTTAAAAATCACAAAATTATTAAAATATTTCAAAGAGAAGTTTTTGAAAATAAAAGATCTGAAAGTTTTGTTAATAATTTAAAAGAAAAATCAATTAAAATTGCATCAATATATTTAAGATCAGCCCCAGTAATGGAGGTTTTAACTGGACTTATGATTGCTCTATTAATTTTTTATTCAGGGAAATTAATTATGAATGGTGAGATTAATATAAATAATTTCTTCTCTTTTTTAGCAGCTATGATGTTAGCTTATCAACCAGTTAAATCATTAACAAAAGTAAATATCTCAATTAGTCAGGGTTTATCAGCTGCAAAGAGAATTATTCCAATTATAGATATAGAAAACTCAATTGACACAAATAAAGATAAGCAAGAACTTAAAATTATCGATGCTAATATAATTTTTCAAGACGTAAATTTTTATTACAAAAGTAATACTGAAAGTTTAGTTTTAAAAAACATATCCTTGGAATTTAAAGGCGGTAAAATGACAGCACTAGTTGGGCATAGTGGTTCCGGAAAATCAACACTTCTTAATATGATACCAAGGATCTATGATCCTATAGATGGGAAAATTATGATTGATAACCAGGATTTAAAAGATATTGAATTAAACTCTCTAAGAACACATATTTCAATAGTTGATCAAAATACGACGTTATTTGATGATACAGTTTATAACAATATTAGATACGCGGAACCAAACTCAACCAAAGAAGAAATTTTCTTAGCTGCAGAAGCTGCTATGTGCATGGACTTCATCAATAATTTGGAAAATGGTTTTGAGACTATAATTGGTGAAAATGGAGTAAAATTATCTGGTGGAGAAAAACAAAGACTATCAATTGCAAGAGCATTTTTAAAAAAAAGTAAAATAATATTACTTGATGAGGCTACAGCTTCTCTCGATACTGATACTGAAGAAAAAATTCAGAATGCATTAAATAAATTAATTAAAAATAAAACTACAATTGTAATTGCACATAGATTATCAACAATATTAAATTCTGATAATATTTATGTAATTGAGAAAGGTAACATCATTGCAAATGGAACGCACAATGACCTTATACAAAAATCAGAGCAATATAAAAATTATTATGAAAAACAAATAAAAAAATAATAAATGTTTTTTATTTACCAATTACTTATTTTAATAGGATTAATTTTTTTACCTTTAATTTACTTTATTAGACTCATAAAAAAAAAAGAAAATTTTATAAGTTTTTCCCAAAAATTAGCTATACCCTCAAAAAAAAGGATTCCTGGTAAATTGATATGGTTCCATGGTGCAAGCGTTGGTGAGCTTATGAGTATTATACCTCTCGTTAAGCAATTAGAAAAAAATGATAAAATAAAAAATATTTTAGTAACAACTTCAACTTTAAGCTCATATAAGATTTTTAAAAAATTAAAATTTAGGAAAACTTTTCATCAATTTTTTCCTGTAGATTTTTATTTTTTAGTTAAAAGATTTCTTAGTTTTTGGAAGCCTAATATTGCAATTTTCATAGATTCAGAAATATGGCCATCCATGTTTAAAGAATTAAATAATAGATCTATTAAATTATTATTGATGAATGCAAGAATAACTGAAAATTCTTTCAATAATTGGAAAAAATTTGATAAATTTGGAAAAAAAATATTCTCATATATAACAAAAGCTTATCCTCAAAATAATGAAACAATTTTTTTTTTAAAAAAGTTAGGAGTTAAAAATTTAAAAATTTTAGGAAATTTAAAATATTCAAACTTAGAAAATGTTACTAATTTATTTTTAAAACAAAAGGAACAAAAAAAATTTAGAGATAGACTGATATTTTGTGCTGCCAGTACTCATTATGGTGAAGAAGAAATAATTGCTAAATCACATATTGAATTAAAAAAAAAATATAATAATTTATTAACAGTTATAATCCCAAGACATATAATAAGAACAAATCAGATAAAAAAACAATTAGATAGTCTAAAATTAAATTCAATTATCCGAACTAGTAATAAAGAAATAAAAAAAGATACGGATATCTATATTGTAGATACATTTGGTGAGACAAAAAAATTTTTTAAGTTATCAAATATTGTGTTCATGGGGGGGTCTTTAATTAAACATGGAGGACAGAATCCTATTGAAGCAGCAAGATTCGGCATGAAAATTATGCACGGACCAAACATTAAAAACTTTACTGATATATACAAATTATTTAAAAAAAAGAGAATTACTTACGAAGTAAATACCATTAAAGACATTGTTGAAGTAGCTAATAAATTTATAAAAAATAAAAAAAAAAATGATCAAATAATAAATAAATTGGGAGAAAAAATATTAAAGAACACCACTAATGAAATAAATAATGAAATTAAAAAAACCTAAGTTCTGGGACCTGAAAAAACCAAATCTATTAGCAGTTTGTCTTCTACCTCTATCAATTTTATTCGAATTATTTTCTGCACTCAGAATAAAATCTTATCAAGAGTTTCCAAATATAAAAAAAATATGTATTGGTAACATTTATCTGGGTGGAACTGGAAAAACATCATTAGCATTAAAAGTTCACAAATTATTAAAACAAAGAAAAATTAAAAGTTGTTTTATTAAAAAATTTTATACTAACCAAGAAGATGAACAAAAAATATTGAGTAAACATGGTGAATTATTTTCTGCAGAGAATAGATTGAATGCTTTACAAAAAGCAATTACAAAAAAATACAAATTTGCTATTTTTGATGACGGCCTTCAAGACAAAAATATAAAATATGATGTAAATTTTGTATGTTTTAATAACATTAATTGGATAGGTAATGGCCTAATGATTCCTGCAGGCCCACTAAGAGAAAATATCAAAGAATTAAAGAAATATAAGAATGTCGTAATTAATGGAAATCTTGAAAATATTAGTAATTTAAAAAAAAAATTAAAAAAAATTAATAAAAATATAATAATCCATGTAGGAAAATATATGCCAATCGGTATAGATAAATTTGATCTTAATGAAAAATATTTAGCTTTTTCAGGTATAGGAAATCACAAAACATTTATATCCATGCTTAAAGAAAATAATTTTAAAGTTATAAAAGATTTAGAATTTCCTGATCATTATCATTATCATGAGTCAGATATAGAAAAAATTTTAAAAATGTCAAATGAACTAAATTGTAAATTAATTACTACAGAAAAGGATATTCAAAGAATTAAAAATAAAAATAAGATTAATTATATTAGAACAGAATTAAATATACTAAATGAAAAAAAATTACTTAATGCTATATTTGAAATAAATGAATAGATTAAGATATTTTTTTCAATTTTTAGTAATTGTTTTTTTATTTTTAATTTTCAAATTCTTGGGTTTAAAAAATGCTTCTTATATTGGTGGAAAATTATTTGAAATTTTTGGTCCTTTCTTTAGATCAAGAAAAATAATTTATTCAAATATTCAAAGAGCTTTCCCTAATATTACTGAAAAAGAGATTTTAAATATTAGTAAAAATATGTGGAATAATTATGGGCGAGTATTCGCAGAGTACATGTTTATAAAGAAATACAGAAATGAATTTTTTAAATTTGGTATTCGATTATATGGCTCAGAGATACTTAAAAAAATAAAGCATGAAAATAGACCTGTAATATTTATTTCGGGTCACTTTGCTAATTTTGAATTAATGGCAATGACTTTAGAGAAAATGGGAATTAAACTCTCAGCTATTTATCGTCCGTTAAACAATAAATTTTTAAATGTAATTATGGAACAAATTAGAAAAAAATATATTTGTAAATTTCAAATAAAAAAAGGTGTTAGCGGGTTAAGAGAAATAATTAAATTAAATAAGAAGGGCTTTTCTACGGCATTAATGATTGATCAAAGAGTTTCTGAGGGTATTTTGTCTAATTTTTTTAATAAGAAAGCTCATACGACAACTATTCCAGCACAACTTGTGAAAAAATACGGATACGATGTAGTGCCAATATCTATTGAAAGATTTGACCATATTAAATTTAATATCAGAATTCATAAACCATTAAAATACTCAAAAAATACTACCACTGAAGAAATTACTCAAAATTTAAATAATTTTATTGAGAAAATGCTGATTAAAAATCCTAACCAATGGATATGGTCACATAATAGATGGAAATAATTTTTAATTATTTTCTAACTGCTCTTTTTTTTGATGAGCTTCTACATAAGAATAATAAGGTTCTTGTAAATCAACGCTCCAATAATTTAAATTTTCTAAGACTATTTCTTTGCCAGAGACTGCACACCTTACATAATCACCACTTTCAATAATTTGGTAATTATTTGGTAAATATTTTATTTTTGCTAATTTTTTAGGCATTTATAGTTTATATATCATTATATGAAAATTGGAATAGTAGGAAGTGGTGGTAGAGAACATGCAATATGCTTCTTTTTAAAAAAATCAAAAAAAATAAAAAAAATTTATTGCTTCCCAGGAAATGCTGGTACAAAAAAAATTGCAGAAAACATAAATATTAATACAGAAAATTTTGATAAATTTCTTTTTTTTATTAAAAAAAATAAAATTGATTTAATTATAATTGGCCCAGAAAAACCTTTAGTAGATGGGCTTGTTGATTTTCTAGAAAAAAATAACATAAAAGTTTTTGGACCTAATGGAATAGGATCAAAACTTGAAGGTTCAAAAATTTTTACAAAAAATTTATGTAAAAAATATAAAATTCCAACAGCAAAATTTGGTGTATTTTCAAAATTAAATGAAGCTAAAAAATTTTCGATAAATGCAAAATACCCTCTAGTAGTAAAAGCTGATAATATTGCATCAGGAAAAGGTGTTTATATTTGCAATAATAAATATGAGTCAACTTTAGCAATAGAAGAAATTTTTAAAGGTAAATTTGGTACTGCAAAAAATGTTCTTATAGAAGAATATTTAAAAGGTGAAGAAATGAGTTTTTTTATTGTAACAGATGGTAAAAATATAAAGACTTTTGGTACAGCTCAAGATCATAAGAGAGTTTTCGAAGGTGACACAGGTAAAAACACAGGGGGTATGGGTGCCTATTCACCTTCGCGTTTGATAAATGATGAATTAGAGAAAAAAATAATTAATAAAATAATAAAACCAACATTAAAAGGAATGCAAACTTTTAAAGTAAAATATAAAGGGTTTCTATATGCTGGCCTAATGATATACCGCAATGAACCCTACCTGATTGAATATAATGTTAGAATGGGTGACCCAGAATGCCAAACTATACTTCCAAAATTAAAAACTGATTTACTGGATATAATATTAGCCTGCTGTGAAGAAAGACTGAATAATCTTAAAATTGAATGGAATAATAAAAAGAGTCTGTGTGTAGTCTTGTGCTCAAAAGGGTATCCTGAAACTTACAATAAGAATGTTAGAATTAAGGGATTTAAAAAAATTAAAATTGATAACAAAAAAGATTACTTATTTCATGCAGGAACCAGAGAAATAAATAAAAAAATATACGCCACTGGTGGTAGAGTTTTAAATTTTGTATCAGTTTCAAAAAATTTTTCTACAGCGAGAAATAAAATTCATAAAAATTTAAATAAATTAAATTGGGAAGGTGGATTTTATAGGAAAGACATTGGATTTAAAGTAATCAATTGATGAGGATAATTTCTGGAATTTTTAAAGGAAAAAAAATAATCTTACCTCAAGACAAAAATACAAGACCTTTAAAAGATCTTACAAAAGAGTCTATATTTAATATAATTAAACATTCAAACAAATTTGTTATTCAACTTGATAATTCTTACATTTTAGACTTATTTTCAGGAGTAGGATCATTTGGTATTGAATGTCTATCGCGCGAAGCAAAATTTGTAACTTTTGTTGAAAATTATAGTAATGCACTAAGTATCTTGGAGCGAAATCTGAATAATTTAAAAATAAAAAATTATGAAATTTTAAACTTTGATATAATTAGTTCTTTTAATAAAGTAAAATTTGATAAGCAATATAATATAATTTTTTTAGACCCACCCTATAAAGAAAAAAATATTACCAAAATAATTAATGAAATACTAAATAGTAAAATTTTATTAGATGATGGCATAGTAATTATTCACAGACACAAAAAAGAAAGTGACAAATATCCTGAAGAATTTAAAATTCTTGATATTAAAGAATATGGTGTTTCTAAAATAATTTTTGGTACTTTTTAAATCAATATTCTTTTAGTTTCAGTTTTAATAAGCTCAACAGATGGTTGATCATAGGGATTAATGTTTAAGGCTTTACCCAATAGGATAGTTTCCAAAATAAAAAAAATAAACAATTCACCCATAATTTTTTCACTTCTTTTGTAAACTTCAAAACTTCTAAAAGGTATTTTTTTTTTTTCAAAAATATTTTCAGTAGCTTTTTTTTGTGAGTATAAAATTTCATTAAAATTTTTATTTTTTAAGTATCCAAATTCTGAGTTAATTTTATTTCCAAAAACTTTTGTTGAAGGTTTTTCATTAACAAAAAAAAATGAAAAAAAATTATTTTTAGGTCCATCCAAATAAAGTTGCATAACACTATGATTATCTTTGGGCATGCTGGATATTATAGGGAGTAATCCCTTGCTTTTTTTTCCTAAACTTTCAGCAATAAGTTGTTGATACCATTTAAATAAACTTTCAGAATTTTTATCATAATTTATTATGACTGAATTTAATTTTTTATTTTTAATATAATGTAATGTTGAGGCAACATTTGAAATTAATGATTTTAAAAATATTTTATTTTTAATCAGATTATTTAACTGCTTAAATTTTTTTGAATTAAGACCCATTAACTCAGCTGGTAACATTCCTACTTCAGATAAGACAGAATATCTTCCACCAATATAATTGTTGTGATGTATAATTTCTGCTTTTAATTGATTTGCTAAATTAAAAAGATAGTTATTTTTTTTTTCAGTTATAAAAATATTTTTATCATCTTTATTTATATAAAAATTTGAATTTAAAATAGTTTCAATATTGTTCCCAGATTTTGATACGATAAGATTCAAAAACTTAGTTTTTTTATAACTTTTATTTATAGGTTTCAAATTATCTATAAAAAAAAAATTTTTTTTAATCTTATGTTTTAAAAAGTTATAAATTGCCTGAGTACCCAATAAAGAGCCACCCATTCCGATGACTCTATGGTTTATAAAATTTTTATACTTTAAATAAATTTTTTTTTGATCAAAAGAATATTTATAACTTTTATCTAAAGAATTTATTACATCGTTAGGTAGTTTTAATAATAAATCTAAATTTTTTTTAATTTGAGACTCTTGAGGTTTTTTAGAGGTTATAAAATTTTTAAATTTAATACCAGTTGAGAACATTTAATTAATTGCTCTTTATTTTTTCTAAAATTGATTTTTCTAGTTTTATATTTTGTTCTTTTGAAACCTCAACGTTTTCAGATAAATTTGAGTTTGATTTTATAATACTTTCTAATTTGTTTTCATCTTTTTGACTTTGTGTTGTTGTTGTTGGTGGTGGTAGTTTTTCAAAATCAGGAGGTATTACTAAAGGAGATTTCTTTTCAACTAAAAATTCCTCAGTCTTATTTTTATTATCTAGTGAAAAGCCTTTTTTTACTGTTTGACAATTTGTTAATAAAAAACTTAAAACAAATGTTAATAAAATAATATAAATTTTATTCATAAGTTTTTTTATTATCAAAAATTTCAAATAAAATCATAAAAATTACCCCTAATGTTATGAATATATCGGCAATATTAAATATAAACCAATGAAATTCACCAATGTGAAAATCTAAAAAATCTGGAACACCTTTAAAAAAAACTCGATCGTATAAATTTCCAATACCTCCACTAAAAATCAATATCAATGAAAACTTTTTAAATCCATTACTTTTTAATAACATTATAAATATTACAAAAATAACAATACAAATGAAAAAAGTAAAAATATTGTAAGTAAATATATTGTCTAAAGAAAAAAGCCCGAAGGCAACTCCTTGGTTCCATATTAAACTTATATTAAGATATTCAGATAAAAAAATTGATTGTCCAAAATTTTCTTGATCAAGACTAATTACTATCTTTTTTGTTATTCTATCAAAAAAAAAAATACTCAATATCGATAATAAATTTAAATAAAATTTTTTATTAAGATATTTTTTAAAAATCATTAAGAATGTCTAACGCAAGCTTTTTCACTTAATTTCCAACACACAGGGCATTTTTCACCTGATGCTTTAACCGTTTCTACTGTAGTTTCGGAATCTATACCAAAGGCAACTGAAGCCTTTGATGTTATACATATTTCTGCAAAATCTATATTACTTACAATATCTTTAAGCTTTAAATCTAAATTAATTTTTAAATCAGCCTCAAGACTTGAACCAATATCCTTTGTTGCTCTTTTTTCCTCAATACTAATATTGCAAATATTTCTGATCTTTATAAGATCAATCCATTTTTTATTTAATTCATCATTTTGAAAGGTCTCTGGTATTTTTAAGAATTTTTGTAAATGAATACTATTATTATCTTTAGATATTAATCTATATATTTCCTCAGTGGTAAATGAAAGAATGGGAGCAAACCATTTCAATAAACTTTCTAAAATTATATTTAATAAAATTATTGCTGATTGTCTTTTATTTGAATTGATAGGATCACAATACAAAGTATCCTTTCTAATATCAAAATAAAATGCTGATAAATCTACAGTACAAAAGTTTAAAAGTTCCTTATACAAATTGTGAAAATCATAATTTACAAAATATCTATTAAAATTTTGATTTAATATAAAAATTTTATGTAACATGAATTGTTCTAATTCAGGCAACTCATTTATTTTTAATTGATTAAGATCTATTTTATTAAATTTATCATTTAAATTTCCAAGTAAATACCTAAAAGTATTTCTAATTTTTCTATAAGAGTCTGCATGTTGATCTAAAATTCCATAATCAATTCTTAAATCCTCTGCATAGTTTGAGGAAGCTACCCAAATCCTTAAAATATCTGCGCCATATTTCTTTAAAATCTCCTCTGGTGCTATGACGTTACCTAAAGATTTTGACATCTTTAACCCTTTTCCATCTACTACAAATCCATGGGACAAAATTGACTCAAATGGTGCTCGTCCTCTAGTTCCGCATGACTCTAATAATGATGAATGAAACCAA
>Ga0181607_10005233_pt1 | contig 11001 bp, 15 predicted proteins | sample 041ome_9_FD_132420 | JGI IMG/M metagenome (GOLD analysis project Ga0181607, IMG submission 132420) | Coastal salt marsh microbial communities from the Groves Creek Marsh, Skidaway Island, Georgia - 041413US metaG (megahit assembly) | ecosystem: Environmental > Aquatic > Marine > Intertidal zone...
GACAGGCAAATACGGGAAAAACAACCCGATCTGCAAGCCTATAGTGCTGTATCGTGGCAGATCCGTCGTAAGGTCTAAGGTCGTAAGGTCTAAGGCATGACACAGCACCCACTCCCTTCTGAACCCAAAACAGTGACGCTCATCTCACCGCGCGGCTTTTGTGCGGGGGTTGATCGGGCCATTAAAATCGTAGAGCAAGCGCTTATTCGCTATGGCAAGCCCGTCTATGTGCGTCACGAGATTGTTCATAATCGTCGGGTAGTTGAAACCTTGGAAGCGCAAGGGGCCATTTTTGTCGACGAACTAGACGTGGTTCCCGCCGACCGCCCTGTGGTTTTTTCGGCGCATGGGGTCGCAAAGACAGTGTATGCGGAAGCCGAAGAACGGGCCCTCACCTATCTGGACGCCACCTGCCCCCTGGTTTCAAAGGTCCATATTGAGGCCCAACGTCATGCGGCGGAGGGGCGCCATATTTTTCTCATCGGGCATGCAGGCCACCCTGAAGTGATCGGCACGCTAGGGCAAATTGAGAGGGCTCAAATCACGCTTGTTGAAGATGAGGAGGATGCACGAACGGTGATGCCGCCTGCCAAGCAAAAACTTGCTTATGTCACTCAAACCACTCTCTCCGTGGACGATACGGCGGCGATTATTGATATTCTTAAAACGCGCTTCCCCGATATTGCGGCGCCCCACAAAGAAGATATTTGCTACGCCACGACCAACCGCCAGCAAGCGGTGAAAGCCGTTGCCAACACGGTCGATGTCATGCTCGTCATCGGCGCTGAAAACTCGTCCAATTCTCAACGTCTCGTCGAGGTGGCGCAACGAGCAGGCTGCCCAGAAGCGCAATTGATCGCGGACGCACATGAGCTGCATTGGGAGATGCTCGATGGCGCGCGCCATATTGGAATTACCGCCGGCGCCTCGGCGCCCGAGAGCGTGACCCAAGAGATTGTTGCCGCCTTACAGCAGCGCTACAGCTTGCACCTCGTGAACTATGAGGATGCTGTCGAGAACGTCACCTTCAACTTGCCGCGGGAATTGAGAGACTAGTTATGGCCGTCTTTACCCATATTGACGCGGAAGATGTGGCGGCGCTTCTCGTAGAATATGATATTGGCACTATTGTTTCCTTAAAAGGAATTGCAGAGGGCGTTCAAAACTCAAACTTCCTGCTTGAAACCGAAACCAATGCGAGCACGCATCGCTTTATCGTGACCATTTATGAGAGCCCAGCCTTGCAAAATGACCTTCCGTTTTTTCTGGGTCTCATGCAACATCTGGCGCAAAAAGGAATTAACTGTCCGTTGCCCGTTCAACGGCGCGACGGGACGCTAATGTCGCAATTAGGGGGGAAGCCCGCGGCTATTGTGACCTTTCTCAAAGGCATGGGATTACGCAACCCCACACCCCGCCACTGCGCTGAACTTGGCAAAGGCCTCGCCTCATTGCATTTGGCCGGGGCTGATTTTCAAGGGCAGCGCGAGAATGATCTTGGACATCGGCACTGGGCCGCTTTGTTTGCGCCAAACGCCGCTCTCGCCGATCGTATCGTGCCCGGAATGAAAACGGAGATTGCGCAAGAGCTAGACCGCATTCACACAGACTGGCCAAGCGACTTGCCGAGCGGCCTCATCCATGCAGATTTATTTCCAGATAATGCATTCTTTCTCGATCATGCATTATCCGGCATCATTGATTTCTATTTTGCCTGCACAGATCTGTGGGCCTATGACTTGGCGATCTGTTTAAATGCTTGGTGCTTTGAGGCTGATGGCGCCTTTAATCTGACGAAGGCCCAAGGGCTACTGCGCGCCTATCACGCGCATCGGCCGCTTCTACCGGACGAAGTTTCGGCTTTACCTATTTTATGCGCCGGGGCGGCCATGCGGTTTTTACTAACGCGTTTGCATGATTGGGGACATCGGGTCGATGGGGCCTTGGTGACACCGAAAGATCCCGTGCCCTATTTGCGTCGATTACGGTTTCATAAAGCTGCGCAAGGCGCCAGCGATTACGGAGTAGATTTATGATCACAGCCTACACAGATGGTGCCTGTTCCGGAAACCCAGGCCCCGGTGGCTGGGGCGCTGTCATTGATTATGGCGATGGCCGATCCGAGGAATTATCGGGGGGAGAGGCGGCGACGACCAATAATCGGATGGAGCTTCAAGCCGCTATTGCAGCGCTTGAGCATGTTCCCCCGCAACCCCAGCTGACCATTGTCACAGATAGCGTCTATGTCAAAGATGGCATTACCCAATGGATCGCCAACTGGAAGAAACGGGGCTGGCGCACAGCCGCCAATAAGCCCGTCAAAAATATCGACTTATGGCAAGCGCTCGACAGCGCCACGTCCCGCCATCAGAAGATTAATTGGCAGTGGGTGAAGGGACATGCCGGGCACGCTGGGAATGAGCAGGCCGACGCGCTGGCACGCGCCGGCATGACTCCCTATTTACGATAAGCTAAGCTTAAAGTTGGGCGAGGACAGCTTCGGCGCCAGACTCGACAGCCGCGCCTGGATTGCTCTCAATGTTTAGGCTTTCCACAACCCCATCACGGACAATCATCGCATAGCGCAATGACCGCTTGCCCATACCAAAGGCTGAGCCATCCATAACCAAACCGAGCTTTTCGGTGAGCTCACAATTCCCGTCAGCCAACATGAGAACTTTGCCATCAGCATTTTGAGCTTTGCCCCAGGCTCCCATGACGAAGGCATCATTGACCGACAAGCACGCAATGGTATCCACGCCCTTATCCGACAAGGCTTCAAAATGCTGAATATATCCAGGAAGGTGATTGTTCGAACATGTGGGGGTAAAGGCGCCGGGAAGGGCAAATAAAACGACTGTTTTCCCAGCAAATAACTCATCGGTCGAAATCGGGGCCGGACCTTTATCGGTTAAATGCATGAGTTGAACACTTGGAATTTTTTCACCAACTTGAATAGCCATGGAGCTTCTCCTGAAAAAAATAGAACGGTAGGGCAAGACATTAAAACGGTCGCCTTAAGTCTGATCTAGTGTAACAAGGATTGAGGTCAAAGCCAGCATGGAAATTTCTTATTTCTTCTTCCAAGGCCAATTAGAATTCAAAAAAATCAGTGGTATCGAAAGTCTGAACAGCCTAACTTGGAATAATGATGATTACCCATCAAACGAGCTTGGCGGGGCAATTTTTGCTCGCAATGCCCAGCATTGATGACGACAGATTTGCGCGCGCCGTTATTCTCATCCTTTCCCACGATGCCGAAGGCGCGATGGGGTTTATCGTCAATCGCCGCGCCGATGATCTGACATTGGGCACAATCATTGAAAATTTACCCGGAGAAATTGCGTCAACAGGGCTCGTCAACATGCCGATTTATATTGGCGGGCCGGTTGAAACGAACCAAGGCTTTGTCTTGCACAGCTCAGCGCAGTCGGGCACGGATGCGCACCCCCTACACCATTTAGTCGTGAGCCAAACGCTCGATATTTTACTGGAGTCAGCACAAGGGAAAGGGCCCGATTTTCTGCGTCTTTTTTTGGGCTATGCGGGATGGTCGGCCGGCCAATTGGAAGATGAGCTGCAGGAGAATGTGTGGCTGGTCGCGCCCGCCGATCCTGGATTAATTTTTGCCGCCAATCCCGACGAATTATATGAGCGCGTAGCACATCGCATCGGCATTGACCTCACCCAATTAGCAAGCTCAGGCGGGCAGGCGTGACTCGTCCATCGTCGTCGGCGATAAAATAACCGTTACTGCAAAAATAAAACTTCCCATGAGCCACAATAAAGCCAGAAGATCCGCCGTGATGAACCCAAAAACCGGCCCACGCAATAAGGCAACTGCCCAGACCGCTAGCCCCGCCGCAACCACGAGGCTGGCGAGCGCGATCCCCGTTCGCCAAAAAACACGCCATGGCGAGAGATGAATATAAGGTGCCCTATAGACCGCGAGAAAAAGCACCGCATTCGTCACGAACAAAGTCAGAATAATATCATCACTGCGCAAACCCGTTCCAAGGCTCGCCCCACCAGGCCACAGAATATCTATTTTCAAGGCCATCGCCGTTAGGCATAGGCTGGTCGCAAGGGCGAACAGCCGTCCACCCCGTCCACCGCGGCGGATCATCCGGCGTCCCAGGGCAAGCGCACAGAGGGAGAGGCCGGCGACGAGCAAAACAATCCACAGCGTTCGCGCATTGCGCATATAAGCTGCGCGTTGACCATCTCCCCACATCCACAAGTGCCATACCGGGCCAGTACCGCCAATAAACGCATAGGTCTGAACAGTTTGCGGGGGCTGGTGAATGGTTAAAAAATGCGGGCTGTGCCAAGCCGCTGCGATTTCCCGTCCATCGGTCGCAAACAAGCGTAACGGCCCGATGGGCGACTTCGTTATATTTACGAATGTTTCAAGCGGCCAGTGGGTGGGGTAGCGTTCAATATCAATGCTTAAGGTTTCATCTCTCGGATTTTGGATTGAAAAAACCGCATCTCCATCCACGTATCGAATATAGGCGCCTAAATTGATCAGCGATATATCGCGATCAATGCGCAAAGGATCAAGCGCGAGGGTCGGCGACAGGGCGCAGAGGTAGAAGAGGCCCAAAAGGAACAGCCGATTTAAGCCCTTACACGTCATGGTTTTCCTTTTGTGTTAATCCAAACAAAACATGATCTTCCCATCGACCATTAATCTGCAAATAGTGACGCGCATATCCTTCTTCGACAAAGCCATTTTTGATCAGCAACTGTTGTGAGGCAATATTATCGGGCATACAGGCCGCTTCAATGCGATGCAATCCAATGGTGTGAAATGCATAATGGCACACAAGACGCACAGCCTGCCGCATATAGCCATGCCCATGAAATGGTGTGCCCAACCAATAGCCCAGGCTCGCCATCTGAGCCGCTCCGCGCCGTATATTGGTCAAGTGACACGCCCCCAGAAAATGGCGTTCGGTTGTATGCCAAATGAAGAATGCGTGCGCCCGCCCCGATTTTGCTCCGCGCTGATAGGTCTGAACATACTGCCGGAAGTCGTCGATCGAAAGGGCCGACGGAACCCAGGCAGGTTCGCGCTTTTGCAAAAGCGCCCTGCTTTTCTCACGCAAATCGCGCCACATAGGATAGTCTCGCACATGCGGGTGCTTCAGGATGACACAATCTCCTTGGGCCAACACAGAGCCGGCGTCATGCCTATTCCAAAAAGCCATCTCACTGCCTTTTCCTGCGTTTTTATGTTCCGCCTGTCACGCACTCACGCGGCTATGCGCTGCGATAAACTCCTCAAGCTGGGTTAGATCATTGGCGACAGCAATCTCACGCTCGGGACGCTTCAACGCCTCCGCCACCAGTGCGGGCGGCTCTGGATATATGCCCGTTGCTTTGACGACAGCATCTGGAAACTTTGCCGGATGGGCTGTTGCTAATGTGACCACCGGCGTGTCGCCATTGAGCGCTTGGGCGGCGCCATATCCAACAGCCGTATGCGGATCCAGCAGATAAGCATAGCGTGCAAACACCTGTTGCATCAGGTCAGATGTGTGCGCTTGGTCAACACGGTGCGCATCAAAGAGAGCCCGAATTTTATGCAACTGATCGGGCGCAATGATAAAGCTGTGATCAGATTTCAAAGCCGCCATATAGGTGCTCACCACCGCAGGGTCGCGATCTGCGGCATCAAAGAGCAGGCGCTCGAAATTACTCGAAATTTGAATATCCATGCTGGGGGATGATGTCGCCACAACGTCCCCCATCGTATAGGCGCCGGTCGCCAATGTACGGGCGAGAATGTCGTTGACGTTGGTTGCGATCATCAATCGATCAATGGGGAGGCCCATTTGTTTTGCCACATAGCCCGCGAAAATATCGCCGAAATTTCCGGTCGGGACCGAAAAAGAGATTTTGGTTTCTGGCCCACCAAGCGCAACGGCTGAGGTGAAATAATAGACGGTCTGCGCCATGACCCGAACCCAATTGATCGAATTGACGCCCGCCAGATTCACCCGATCGCGAAATGCAGCATGATTAAACATATCCTTCACCAGCGCCTGGCAATCGTCAAAGGTGCCGTCAATCGCAATGGCGTGAACATTCGGCTCATCCGGTGTGGTCATTTGTTTGCGCTGGACATCCGACACACGCCCTTTGGGATAAAGAATAAAAATGTCGGCTGCATCAGCGCCCCGAAAGGCCTCGATGGCTGCACCACCAGTATCACCCGATGTTGCGCCCACAATTGTGGCGCGCTGGTTGCGACGCGCAAGGGCGCGGTCCATCAGCACAGCAAGCAACTGCATGGCAATATCTTTGAACGCTAAGGTCGGTCCGTGAAACAGCTCCAGCAAATAATGCTGATCGTGCAAATGGTGAAGCGGCGCAATTTGCGGATGATTGAAGCCCCCATAAGCCCGATGAGTGATCTCACTCAGCTCAGCTTCGCTGACGCAATCGCCGGTGAAGGGTTTGATCACCTGTGTCGCAATATCGGCATAAGACTGGCCCGCAAACGCTTTAATTTGCTCCGTCGGCAAGCTCGGCCAGTTTTGCGGCACATATAAGCCGCCATCACGCGCCAAGCCGGCCAGTAATGTATCTTCAAAATCTAAGACCGGCGCGGCGCCGCGAGTGCTGATATACTCCACCCTACTCACCCTTTAGCTTGATGATTAGCCGAAAAAGCTCTGCGTTGTCGGATGTGCCACAGTATCAAGATAATCACAAGTGTCAGCGCCAGACTAAACCAGGTGACCGCATATTCAAGATGGCGATTAGAAAAGGCGCGACGGGTTTGATCGGCAATGGGCCAATCGCCATTCGATGTCGTTTGCTCAATTAAAAAGGGAACTGTTTCCAGTCCAACCGCGGTGGCCATCGCCTCGGGGTCGCGCACATACCAAATCCCCCGATCGGGCTGATCCGCATTATCGAAAACACTGCGCGGCGACGGCCAACGCGCCACACCATCGATTTCCGATGGCGACGTGTTAAAGCGCTCTGGGGTGTTTTTCAAAGCCGTTGGAATATATCCGCGATCGACCAGTACAACCGCCCCATCAGACAATTCGAGGGGCGTGATGACATGAAATCCGATATGATCGCCATGGCGCATGCCTGCTGGAGGCGTGGCGATTTGTGCGAACCAATATTGTTGCTGAGCATAGAGCCAACGCCCCGATAGACGCACCGGCGTAAAGTCGTGCTGGCTGGCGCGCAGGGACAGAAGATCAGCCCGATCTTTGAGTACAATCGGCGACGCGCCCGCACGTGCCTCAATTTGCGCGATCAGATTTTCTTTCCATGCCAAGCGTTGAAGCTGCCAAAATCCAAGGGATAAGAGGCCGGCCAGCATGACCACGGACATGCTAAAGGCAATGACGATCGGACGATTAATCATCACAATCGAGCTGCCCCAGCGCCGCATTTTTTTGAAACTGTTTGGCGGCCAGCCAGGCTTTCATTGGCCGCAACAGCGCCAGCGGGAGAAGAATACCGCTGGGCAACCATAGAACCGCATGCACCCAATAGGCAGGCTTAAACTGGACCTCAACATAGAGCGCAGCGGCAACCAAACAAAAACCGGCGAGCAATATCACAAAAACGGCGGGACCATCTCCCGCATCAATTTGGGAAAAATCTTGATCACACGCTGAACAGCGATCGCGAAAGGTTAAAAAGCCCTCGAATAATGCGCCCGATCCACACCGAGGGCAACAAAAACGCACCGCCACGGCTAAGGGTGACGGTGCGTTAAAAAAGGAAGACCGCTCGATCATTTAAGACGCTGCGGGCGCTCCGGCTCCGATGACGTAAATCACGACGAACAGGAACAGCCAGACGACATCGACAAAGTGCCAATACCATGCAGCCGCTTCAAACCCAAAATGCGCCTCGGAGCTAAAATGCCCGTTCATGGCCCGCAAGAGGCAGACCAAAAGGAAGACGGTTCCAACAATCACATGGAACCCATGAAATCCGGTCGCCATGTAGAACGTTGCCCCGTAAATATGGCCTGCAAATCCAAAGGCGGCATGCGAATACTCATAGGCTTGGAAAACGGTGAACAAGGCACCAAGCGCCACGGTTAAGACGAGGCCCCAAATGAGGCCAGAGCGATCATTGTGCTGCAGAGCATGATGCGCCCAAGTGACGGTCGTGCCTGAGGTCAATAAAATCAGGGTGTTGATCAAAGGCAAATGCCACGGATCGAAAGTTTCAATCCCCTCGGGTGGCCATGTTCCCCCGGTGAGATCAGCCCGCATCGCTTGGATAGCTTCTCCAGGATACAAGCTGGCATCAAAATAGGCCCAGAACCAAGCGACGAAAAACATGACTTCGGACGCGATAAATAAGATCATGCCGTAGCGCAAATGCAACTGAACGACAGGCGTGTGATCGCCTTTTTGACCTTCTTTGATGACATCGCGCCACCAGCCCAACATCGAGTACAGAACAGCAACCAGGCCAATCAACATCACCCAAGGGGCGCCGTCATGAAACACTTGGACGGCACCGATGGCCAAAATCAACGTACTGATGGACGAAATGACCGGCCAAGGGCTGGGGTCGACAAGATGATAATCGTGATGTTTTGCGTGGCTATCGGCCATGGTTATCCCCTCGGTTCTGCTACAATAGTTTGCGCCGATTTCGGCGATTGGAAAAAGGTATAGGATAAAGTGATGGTTTTGACACCCTTGAGTTCGGGGTCATTCACAATTTCAGGATCGACAAAAAAGGTCACCGGCAAATCGGCTTGTTGGCCCGGATCCAACCGCTGCTCGGTAAAGCAAAAACAGGCGATTTTATTAAAATAATAGCCCGCTTGCGGCGGTGACACATTAAAGGTGGCGGTTCCGATGATCGGATGATCGCTGGTATTCTCGACGTGATAAAAGGCCAATCCGGACTCACCGATCGGCAAGGTCACGGGCTCGGACGGGGCCGAAAACTTCCACGGTAAGCTGCGATTCACCGATGCATCAAAACGAATGGTCATGGTATCCGACAATATACGGTCGGGCGCCATTTCGGCGCGCTGGGTTGTTCCGCCAAAGCCGGTCACGCGGCAAAATAGATTATAGAGGGGCACAGACGCGTAAGCCAAACCACCCATCACCAATACAACCGCGATTGACGATAAGACCGTCCGTTTGTGGGAAACAGGTTTCGAGGGAAGCGGCGCCATTTTATTGCGCTCCTTGAGTGATATTTTCCGCCAAACGGACAACTGTCACCATGAAGAACAAGCCCACCAAGGCGGCGATCGCAACTGCCATCACAGCGGCACGCCGGCGCCGCTGGCGCAGCAATTCAGGCGTCCACGCCTGCTCGTCAGGAAGCTCTGATTTTGTCATGATACAGCCACCATCCAACGATCCAGGGGTAACAGAGCGAAGAGCGCAAACAGGTAGAAAATCGAATAGGCAAAAAGCCAGCCTGCGGCGCGGGTCTGCCGGGAGCCCACGACCCAAAGGCTCAGGCCCCAAAACACGGCCCCTAAGGCGCTCGCTCCCCAAAGATAGAGCGGGCCGCTATAGCCCAAAAGAGCCGGCAAAACAGAACACGCAACGAGAACAGTGCTGTAAGCGATAATATGCCAGCACGTCGACCGCACCCCATGGGTCACGGGGAGCATCGGCACACCTACGGCCGCATATTCATCTTTTTTAATCAGGGCCAGCGCCCAAAAATGCGGCGGTGTCCACATAAAGATAATCAGAAAATAAAGCAGAGGCTCGAGGCTCACCGCATTTGCAACAGCGGCCCAGCCAATTACCGGGGGTAAGGCCCCCGCTGCACCCCCAATGACGATATTTTGCGGCGTGCGGCGTTTCAGCCACATGGTGTAGAACACCGCATAAAAAAGAACTGTAAAGGCAAGTAATGCGGCACTCAGGTAATTCACCATCACCGCCAAACACAGAACCGATAGACCCGACATCCACAATCCGAAGGCCAAAGCACCCTGGCGAGAAATCACACCTGACGGAATGGGACGCAGCGCCGTACGGCTCATCTTGCTGTCAATATCGGCGTCATACCACATATTCAAAGCGGCCGAAGCGCCCGCCCCCAATGCAATCATCAACAAAGCCGCGAAAGCCGTGACCGGATGAATGGAGGACGGGGCCATCATCATGCCAATGCCTGCCGTAAAGATGACAAGGGACATGACGCGAGGCTTCATCAAAGCAATATAGTCTCGGGCTGACCCGGCATCCGTATGCACAGGCAGAACCGTCACATCATCGCTAGAAAAGGCTCGCGCCATAATGACCCCTATTTAATCCGTGGCAAGTCACTGAACTGGTGGAACGGTGGCGGTGAGCTGAGCGACCACTCAAGCGTGGTTGCACCCTCGCCCCAAGGATTGTTACCCGCTGGCTGACGACGCAAGAACGCGTGTAAGACACCCACCAAGAACACCAGGACGCCAAACGCCGCGATATAACTACCAACAGATGACCAATAGTTAAAACCTGCAAAGGCATCTGGATAATCAACATAACGACGTGGCATGCCCGCAAGACCCAAGAAGTGCTGTGGGAAGAAGATGAGGTTCACGCCGATAAAGGTGATCCAGAAGTGCAATTTACCGATAAACTCGGAATAGGCATATCCAAACATTTTGCCGAACCAGTAGTACCAGGCGGCGAAAATGGCAAAAACAGCACCTAGGGACAGCACGTAATGGAAGTGAGCGACCACGAAATATGTGTCGTGATAGGCCCGATCGACGCCCGCATTGGCCAGCATCACACCGGTTACACCCCCCAACGTAAACAGGAAGATAAAGCCCAAAGCCCATAGCATTGGCGTTTTGAACTCGATGGATCCACCCCACATTGTGGCAATCCATGAGAAGATTTTGATCCCTGTGGGAACCGCAATCACCATGGTCGCAGCAACGAAATAGGCCTGCGTGTCGACCGACAAACCTACCGTGTACATGTGGTGCGCCCACACGACAAAGCCAACGCCGCCAATGGCCACCATGGC
>Ga0181607_10005234_pt1 | contig 11001 bp, 7 predicted proteins | sample 041ome_9_FD_132420 | JGI IMG/M metagenome (GOLD analysis project Ga0181607, IMG submission 132420) | Coastal salt marsh microbial communities from the Groves Creek Marsh, Skidaway Island, Georgia - 041413US metaG (megahit assembly) | ecosystem: Environmental > Aquatic > Marine > Intertidal zone...
AAGTCGCCCCAGGCACCGTCCGGACAGCCACCGCCGACGCAGAAGAGCCAGCCATGACGCACGATGCCACGACACCAGCGGAGACGAGTGATGCCGAGACGGGGGCGGTGCGGCGTTCTGGCTGGATGCAGAGTGACGACATCTGGGCGATGCTGATCGCGGCGGTGCTGCTGGTGGCTGCCTGGTGGGCCAATGTGGCAGTCACACCGAGTGAGCCCTCGGCTGATGGAGCCGAGGCGGCGGTCACCGAGTATGAGAATCTGCTCGGGCCCTGGATCACCAAGCCGGGAAGCTGGGAAACCAATCCGCTCGATGCTTTTGCCGGTGTGAGTGGCGACGGCGGGCCTTCGAAGGCGGCTGCTGTGGTCGCGACCTCGATCGGCTGCGTGGTGGTGTTTGCCTTGGCACTCGCTGGCGTGGGCGTGCCCGTGTCGCGGAGTGTGCCAGCCCTGTGCGGCGTGACCATGCTCGCGGTGGTGGCGTGGATGGCAAGCACACAGGTGGGGGTCAAAAAACTGCAGCTGGAATATGTCCTCTGGGCCTTTGCTGGAGGACTCTTCGTCAGCAATGTGATCGGCGTGCCTCGCTGGCTCAAGCCGGCCCTGAAGGGTGAGCTCTACATCAAGACGGGGCTGATCTTCATGGGGTCTGGCCTGCTCTTTGGCACGCTGATGAAACTCGGTCCGCCGGGCATTCTGATCAGCTGGATCACGACGCCGATCGTGCTGATTACGACCTATCAGTTCGGCCAGCGGGTGCTCAAGATCAAGTCGAAGTCGCTCAACCTTGTGCTCTCCGCCGACATGAGTGTGTGTGGTGTGTCGGCGGCCGTAGCCACCGCTGCCGCCTGCCGAGCGAAGAAAGAAGAACTGTCGATTGCGGTCGGCATTTCACTGGCATTTACCGTCGTGATGATGTTTGCGATGCCTGCGGTGATCAATGCAGTTGGCCTCGATGAGGTGCTTGGCGGCGCCTGGATTGGAGGCACGGTCGACTCGACCGGAGCGGTCGTGGCGGCTGGCGAGCTGGTTGGTCCTGTGGCCCGTGATGTGGCGGCGAGTGTGAAGCTGATACAGAACGTGCTGATCGGTGTGATCTCGCTGGTCGTGGCGGCAGTCTGGGCACGCATGGGAGAGGATGGGCAGGCCGCTCCTGCGATGGGCGTTGCTGGCGGAGTGGCAGAAATCTGGAAGCGACTGCCGAAGTTTGTGATCGGGTTTCTTGCGGCTTCAGCGATTTTCACCACCCTCGCCTCGACAGGCCCGGAAGGACGAGAAGCGATGGTGCAGTCGACGCTCAAGGGGCCGATCAAGATGATGCAGTCGTGGTGCTTCTGTCTCGGGTTTGTGAGCATCGGCCTGGAGACCGAGATTCGACGTCTGGCGTCGGCTATGGGCTCGGTCAAGCCGATCATTCTTTATATCTGTGGACAGACGCTAAACATCACGCTGACCTTTGTAATGGCCTACCTGGCCTTCCGCGTGGTCTTTCCCGATGTGGCAGCGAAGCTGATGAGTGGCGGACTGTAGCCGAGCGAGCCGTCGGGCGGCGTGCGAATCGAATGAGGCAGCGTGAGCGGGTGTCCGTGTGACAGGGTGTCGGTGACGCTGTGTGAGAGCGGCGATGAGACTGGTAAGCGAATCGAGGAGCGACCAATGCGTTGGAGCACAGGGGTGATCAGTGGGCGAGTCTGGGCCGTGTGTGTCGGTGTTGCGGTAATGACCGTCAGCCCGTGCTCCACAGACGTGACACTGGCTGAAGAGGCGTTTGCACCCAATCAAGAAACACTGCCCGTCGCGGCCCCGGAGGATGCGATCGTGCTCTTCGGGCCCGAGAGTGAAGGCACGGGCCGCTTTATCGCCATGGATGGTGGGCCATCGAACTGGAAGGCAGACAATGGCGTGCTGGAGGTGACTCGCAGCCCCGGTCATGCCAACCATGCGGTCTCGAGCGTCCACTTTCGCGATGCCGATATCCATGCCGAGTTTGCTACTGTCGAACAGGCGAAGGGCAACAGCGGGCTCTATATCCATGGCCACTTCGAAATGCAGGTGTTGAACTCGTTTGGCGTGGAGGACTTCACCATTGAAGATGAGGGCAGCCTCTACCGCTTCGCACCGCCGCTGGTGAACGCCTCGCGGCCGGTGGGAGAATGGCAGGTGTATGACATCCGCTTCCGGGCGCCCCGCCATGATGCCGAGGGCAATGTGACCGAGCCAGGCAGCATCACCGCATGGCTCAATGGCCAGCTGGTGCAGGATGGTGTCACCTTCGAGAAGCCTCGCTCGCCCTACATCCCCTACCGGCATGGCGTCACCGACTACCTCCGGGGTGTGGAGAAGAGCCTCAAGGCGACCGGCGCAGGTCCACTGTTTCTCCAGGACCACGGCTCTCCGGTGCAGTTCCGCAACCTCTGGATCCGTCCGCTCGACGACAAAGCGACTGACTACACGCCGGGCTCTTAGGACTTTGCCGATGCCTCCTGTCACGCTCGTCTGGTTTCGTCGCGATCTGCGGCTCGATGACAATCCCGCGCTGGCTGCCGCGGCAGCTCGCGGGCCGGTGGTGCCACTGTTTATCTGGGCTCCAGAGGAAGAGCATCCGTGGGAGCCGGGCGCGGCGTCACGGTGGTGGCTGCATGCGTCGCTGGGTCGGCTCTCTGAGTCGCTCGCAGCCAAGGGAACGCCTCTGGTCATTCGACGCGGTCCCTCGCTTGACACACTGCGGAGCGTGGCAGAGGAGTATGGGGTCACGCACATCAGCTGGAATCGCTGCTATGAGCCCGCGATCGTGGCTCGTGACACGAAGATCAAGCAGGCACTTCAGGCGGACGGGCTTGAGCCAGAGAGCTTCAACGGCGGCCTGCTCTTTGAGCCGCTGCATGTGAAGACCAAGCAGGGAAGCCCCTACCAGGTCTTCACCCCATTCTGGAAAGCCCTGCTGCAGCGTGATGAGCCAGACACGCCGCGGGCAGCCCCGAAGAAGCTCACGCCTGCCGTGGCGGTGGGAAGACGAAAGCCCACAAGCCTCGCCATCGACACACTCGGCCTGCTGCCCACGATCGACTGGGATGCCCAGATGCGAGCGACCTGGACGCCAGGTGAAGCGGCTGGCAGCACGGTGCTCAAGGGGTTTCTCAAGGCTGGTCTGCATGACTACGGGGACGAACGTGATCGGCCAGACCATCTGGGCACGAGCCGTCTCTCCCCATACCTGCACTTCGGTGAGATCTCGCCACGACGAGTGTGGCATGCCGCCCGCGAGGCGGCTGGGGGGCGGCCGGTAGCCCAGCTCACCGGATCGGCCGAGGTGTTCTTGCGGGAGATCGGCTGGAGAGAGTTTGCCAGTCACCTGCTGTTTCACTTTCCGCACACCACCGACGCACCTCTGCGAGAAAACTACGCACGCTTTCCCTGGGTGCGTGACCCGGTAGGCCTGCGAGACTGGCAACGTGGACAGACGGGCTTTCCCGTGGTGGATGCGGGTATGCGGCAGCTGTGGCAGACCGGCTGGATGCACAACCGGGTGCGGATGATCGTGGCGAGTTTTCTCGTCAAAGACCTGCGGGTGAGCTGGCATGCGGGGGCGAAGTGGTTCTGGGACACCCTCGTCGATGCCGACCTCGCGGCCAACACCCTCGGCTGGCAGTGGGCCGCAGGCTGTGGGGCTGATGCGGCTCCCTACTTCCGCATCTTCAATCCGACGTCGCAAGGCAAAAAGTTTGACCCCGACGGCAGCTATGTGCGGCAGTACGTGCCGGAACTGGCGAAGCTGCCCGCCTCGGTGATTCATCAGCCAGAGGTGGTGGCCGGCAGCCAGCTGGCGACCGCAGGCATCACCATTGGCACCACGTATCCAGAGCCCATCGTCGACCACTCCGAGGCTCGGAAGGCGGCGCTCGCGGCCTTGGCAACGCTCAAGCAGTCGTAGGCGGCTGCGGTCAAAGGTGCCTACTTGAGTCCGTCAATCGCTCGCGAGACCTTGGCGAGGACCAGCTTTCGCTGCTCTGGGTCGCCAACTTTGTCCGCGGCTGCGTAGGCTTCCTCCAGCACGGCCTGAGCGGTGGCAGTGTCGCCACTTTCGGCTGTGGCTTCACCGACCGCCAGGAGGGCGTACGCACGGCTTTCGGTCCGCTCGATCTCTCGAGCGACGCCGGCGGCCTCTTCAAGTAAGGCCTTCGCTTCCTCCCCTTCACCCACCCGCGACTTCACGTTGGCGGCAGCAGCAAGGCCCTCTGCCTTGGCTCGAGGGTTCTCATTGCCACGGGCAGTCTCCAGGAGCTGCTCGACCATGGAGGCTGCCTCAGCAGCGACGTTGCCCTTCGTGTAGCCGAGGGCAACAGCAGCCAACGCTTCAGCTCGATACCGCTCTTCAACTTCAAGGGCTGCATCGCGAGCACGGGTCAGCGTGGCGGTGGCGGCAGAGGAGTCGGCCAGACCAGTCTCGCGATTGCCGTAGATGCCACCAGCCTCGGCCAGCACGCTCACCTGACGGACGGCATCACCAATCGAGCCGGCTCGTTCAGTGGCGACACCAAGCGCCCTGCGTGCGGTCGCCTTGTCGCCAATGGCAGCAAGGAAGCCTGCCGCACTGACGAGCCTGGGGGCGGTGGCATTCGCGTCGTCCATGCTGATCAGCAGCTCAACCGCCTCCTTGCCCGTCTTGATTGCTCCGCCACTGTCGTTGTCTGCATTCTGCTTGCTGGCCACACGAAGCAGCGCCAGTGCCTGCCGGTCGGGGGACGACTGCTTGCGGGCCTGCTGCAGCTGGTCGTTGATCGACTGCGGGCCCTTTGCCGATCCTCCACAGCCGGTCAGCAAACTTGCCAGGCAGAGCATGGCAGCCAGCATGAGTGCGGTGTGGCCCAGCCACGCTCCTGTCAGCGGAGGTGCTGTCAGCCGAAGAACTGCTCGGCTCGTGAGTCCAGCAAGCTGATGATCCGAGGTGGCTTTCGGTGTGTGTGGCAGGCGGGGCATGAAGGTCACCGTATCGTGAGAGCCAAGACTGTCAGAAACAGAAGGTGAAGAAACGTGATGGTGTGGAGCCAGCGGAAGCATTGAACAATGAGGAGCACCCTTAGAAGCGGAGTGCCACCTGCTCGAGGCGGCCCTTGAGGTCTGCCATCAGGCGATCTTCGGCAGCCTCGTCTTCGGCGACATAGGTCACCGAGAAACGCAGGTGCGGCCCAGCCTCATCCCATGGCACTGTCGAGATCGACTGTTCACGGATGAGGAACTGACTGGCATCTTCTGCGGTCGCAAAGTCTTCGCTGCCGGCACCGACGGGGCTCTTCGTGTAGAGGAAGTAGGTGCCACCAGGCACGGTGCAGTCGAAGCCAACGCTCTTGAGGACGGCCACGAGTTTCTCCAGGCGACGTCGATACTTGGCTCGCACGAGGTTTGGAATCTCAGCGTCGTCGAGCGCCGCCGCTCCAGCCTTCTGAATGGCAATGAACTGGCCGGAGTCGCAGTTGTCTTTGACGTCGGCAAAAGCCTGCACCAGCTTCTCATGGCCACAGACCCAGCCGAGTCGCCAGCCAATCATGTGGAAGCCCTTCGAGAGCGAATGCACCTCCACGCCGACATCCTTGGCGCCGGGTGTCTCCAAGAAGGAGAGCGGCTTCTCGTCGTAGCTGAGCATGATGTGGGCGGCGTCCTGCACAACGATGATGCTGTGCTGCTTCGCAAACGCCACCACCTTCTCGTAGAACTCCCGCGTTGCCGCCTTGCCGGTTGGGCTGTTGGGGTAGCAGAGCACCAGCAGTTTGGTCTTCGCCAGCACGTCGGCTGGAATGCCATCGAGGTCGGGGAAATAGTTGTTCTCGGGCAGGAGTGGCAGCGGGTGGACGGTGCCCCCAAACCACTTGGTGGCGGTGCCGGCGACGGGATAGCCGGGCACGGTCATCAGCGTGACATCACCGGGGTTGATGAAGGCCGCCGGAAGCATGGCGTAGGCGGTCTTGGAGCCGATGCAGTGGTTGATCTCCTTCTCGGGATTGAGGCTGACGCCAAACTCCCGCTGCATGAACCGGGCAACAGCTTCCTTGAAAGCCGCAATCCCGTTGTCGGCGTAGCCGCGGTTTTCCGGCTGGTCGATCTCGTGATGCATCACCGCCCGCACGCTCTCGGGAGCCATCTCATCGTTCTCACCGATACCGAAATCAAGAATCACCCGGTCTGGGTAGTCCGCCATCGCCTTCCGCTTGGCACGCTTGATCTTCTCAAACTTGTAGATCTGGGTGCCCTTGCCGTAGCCCGCTCCGCCAATACGGTCAGCGAAGTGGCCCTGGAACCAGGGGTCGTCGGAAGCGGAAGTCGAAGCAGTGGTGTCAGTGGCCATGGCATCAAAACAGGGGGACGTGAAGAGAGTTCCAGCGGAAAGAGAGGGGTCACGAGACCCACACAAAGTTGCTGAGTATACGCTCTCAGGGTTGCTCGTCATGCTCGCGCTGACGTGCTTTCGCGATCAGCGGTTGGCAGCCGCTGGATGCTGAAGCATTCGACCGTATCGTTGAAGTGCGGCTGGAAATCGTGAAGACTGCCCCAAAGCGTTTCATGGAAAGCCTTTACGAGGAAATAGACTTCAACACCGCGAGCAGAGTATTTGGCTGCTAGGCGTCTTAAGGGTGAGAAGTGGGCAATCAGGAGCGTTCCGCCGCGACACCTAGCCGTGCCGATGCGGATCGCGTGTTTCTGCTCTCCCAAGGCCTTGTGCGGACGATTGCCTGGAGAATCCATTGTCGAGTGCCGTACTCGGTGGAACTCGATGACCTTGTCGCCTACGGCCAGATCGGTCTGCTTGAGGCGTTGCAGCGGTTTGACAAAGACCGTGGCATGAAGTTCGCCACGTTTGCCTGGCACCGGATTCGTGGGGCGATTCTCGACGGCCTGACCAAAATGAACTGGTTCTACCGCGTTTCTTTTGAGAAGGGCCTCTACGAGCAGCCATCGGATGCGATGCCCGCGGGCGATTCGCTCGACAGATGCGTGAAGCGGCGGCCACAACGCTGTTCGTTTACCGAAGAGCTTCATGCAGCGTTTGAGGATCCACCGTCAGTAGCGATCGAGAAACGTGAGGCGATTGCGGTCTTGATGGCGGCGGTAGCAGACCTGCCTGAACGCGAGGCCAATCTTTTACGGGGAGTATTTTTCGAGGGTCGCACGCTTTCTGAATCAGCGAAGCGAGTAGGTGTGAGCACAGCCTGGGCGAGCCGGTTGCAGAACCGCACGCTCGCCGACCTCAGAGCAGCGCTTGAGCGGTATGGCTTTGGAGAGGAGCCGGGGCGTCTCAAGCCGTCCTAAAGACTTCGATCGACACAGTCGTCAAGGGCAGCCCACTCCGGCGGCTCTATTTTCGGGGCTTTGTGGCGAATGGCGTTTGTCACGGGCTAGAGTTGTCCGATTGGGTGGCGGCGGTCGTCATGCGAAACGCCTCAGCCAACTCACGTGCCCCGCCGCTTCGGGCGGAATCAGTTCGAGGCAGGGAAACGCGTGTGTTGAGCGTGGGGAATCACTTGGCTGTGGGAACTGGGGAATCGCAATGCCTCTGAGTTTTGACATCGAAGGTTTTGATCCGAGTGCTGACTTTGAGGGCGACAGTCCAGCTGGTGAGAACATGCGGCTCACCGATGAGGGCCGAGCTCTGAGGTCTTCGCTGCGGGACCTGCGGGAGGAGGCCCGTCGGATCGAGCGGAAAGCAGACGAAGGCGATCTTTCGGACGGTGGCTGGCCAGCAGCTCGAAGCATTTGGAAAGAGGTGCGGGATCAGGCGATCGACGTGCTCAAAACACGTTCCCACGACCTTGAGTTCGCCGCCCTGTGCATTGAAGCTCTGGCCCGCACCGATGGCTTTATCGGGCTTGCGTGCGGGTTTGCCATGGTCGAGGCAATGGCCAGTAGCCAGTGGGACTCGCTCTATCCCGTTCCCGATCCTGAGGATGGCCCAGCCGACGAAACCATGATCGCCGAAGAGCGGATTCTGCCGCTTCAGCGGCTGGTGGGCCTCGACTCCGAAGGTCTGCTCGTCCCCGCCTTCTTGCGGATCCCGCTGACCAGCAACCGGGATGGTGAGGAGTATGGCCTCTGCCATTGGCGGAGCAGTCGAGAGCTCGTCGATGAGTCGAATGAAGAAAAGCTGCAACTTGCCATTGAGCGGGGCGGAGTGTCGCCAAAACAGTTTGAAGAAGCGGTTCAAGACACGTCCGTCTCGCTCCTCAAGCAAGGGTTTGCAGAGCTCAAGGATGCCGCCGAAGCCTGGGAGAGCTTGTCGGACGTGATCGCCTCAGCCTCCAACGGGCTCGCGGTCTTGCCAGCAGGGCAGATGCGAGACCTTTTTGAGGAATGCGAGGCGGCGTATCAGGTTTTCTGCCCAGAGGTCGCGGCGGTGGAGACCGAGGCTGCGGAGGGTGATGCCGATGCTGAAGACGAGGCCGCCGTCGACGGTGATGCGGACGGCTCGGCGGCTAAGGGCCGGATTCGAACGCGGTCGGACGCATTTGATCAACTCGACAAAATCGCTGGGTTTTTCGAAAAAAACGACCCGCACAGCCTCATTGCGGCCCATATTCGAACGATCGTCCGGCTCGGCAGGCTCCCCAGGGATGAGTATTACCGTGCCCTTATGAAGGATGAGGGAGCCCTGTCTATTCTGTTCAATGCAGTTGGCATTGAGCCTCCCCCAGACGAAAACGGGTACTGACCAAAAGGATCAGTGGAGCGACGGAGGCTAATCCAGAAGCCCGCCCCTTGCTCTTTCGCGCAAAATACGTTTCCCTTTTGATAACAGCGGAAAAATTGCCTTTCTGAATTCAGCCGCGGCTCAATCGAGTATTCTTCTCGGATCGAGCAGGTTCTTCACAACGTGGCCGGTGAGTCAAGGAGACATCAATGCCAGAGTCCGTTCATGGAAAGCTCTCGCGGGTTCGCAAGCCCAGGGTCCACATCACCTATGAGGTGGAGACGGAGGGCGCCACAGTCGTCAAAGACTTGCCATTCGTTGTCGGCGTGATGGGCGACTTTTCAGGGCATCCGACAGAGCCGATGAAGCCCCTGAAAGACCGTAAGTTCGTTTCGATTGACCGTGATTCCTTCGACGATGTCATGAAGCGGATGACTCCCGGTGTTGAGATGCGGGTGGCGAACACGCTCGCGGATGACGGAACCGAGATGGCAGTGAAGCTGAAGTTTTCGTCGATGGAAGACTTTGAGCCTGCGAAGATCGTCGAGCAGGTCGAGCCGCTGCGGAAGCTGCTCGACACGCGGAACCGCTTGCGTGAACTGTTGTCAGCGGTGGATCGTGCGGATGGCCTGGAAGGTGAGCTTGAGAAACTTCTCCAAGACAGCGAGCAGTTGCAGAAGCTTGCCGGTGAAATGGGAGTGGGAGACGACGCTGGTGGCGATGCCTCAGGCAGTGAGGATGACGCCGATGAGGGCAACGATTCGTGACTCCCTTCCGGTTCGCCAACTGCTCTGCTGAGAGGCGGGGGGCGTGTTGGTGGCATGGAGAGTAATCGAGCAACGTCCCCATGTGATCATTGCGGACGACTGAGATACACGCGGGCCACAACCATGCAGACCACAAGCAGTGGCTGCCTTGACATTGAGAGGAAATAAAGATGAGCACGGCCGGAGAAGCTGAAAATCAGGGTGCAGGCGCCGCGGCAGAAGCCTCCGTGAGTCTTCTCGACCAAATCACTTCTGTGATGCCACGGGCCGTCGAAAAGCCGCGGCGAGATGAGCTTGTTCGCTCGCTCGTTGAAGAGTCGTTGAAGGAGACGGTTCAGTTCGACAAGAACATCTGCGTCACGATCACCAGGGCGATCGCCGCGATTGATGCTGCTATGTCGACGCAGCTCTCGGAAATCCTCCACCATCCCGATTACCAGAAGCTGGAGGGATCGTGGCGGGGGCTCCATCATCTCGTGATGAACTCCGAGACCGGTGCGGACCTCAAAATTCGCGTGATGAACATCGGCAAGCGGGAGCTCTTTAAAGATCTTGATAAGGCGGTGGAGTTTGATCAGAGCCAGATCTTCAAGAAGATCTACGAGGCAGAGTTCGGTTCTCCCGGTGGTGAGCCGTATGGGGCTCTGATCGGCGACTACGAGTTCACGAATCATCCCGAAGACATCGACCTGCTCTCGAAGATGTCGCAGGTTGGGGCAGCTGGCTTCTGTCCTTTTGTCACCGCTTCAGCGCCGCAGTTGATTGGCATGGACAGCTACACGGAGTTGTCGAAGCCCCGCGATCTCGAGAAGATTTTTCTCGACAGCTCGTACGCGAAATGGCGTTCCTTCCGTGATTCCGACGACTCTCGGTTTGTGGTGCTGACCATGCCGAGATCACTCTCGCGATTGCCATATGGCAAGAACACGAAAGTGGTCGAGGAGTTTGACTTCGAGGAAGTGGAACTTGACGAGAAGGGCAACGCCAAGCCCGTTCCGCATGACAATTATGCTTGGATGAACACCTCGTATGTGCTCGGTGCACGGCTCACTGATGCTTATGCAAAGTTTGGCTGGTGCACAGCGATCCGCGGAGCGGAGAACGGCGGCAAGGTTGAGGGTCTGCCGGCGCATGTGTTTACGGCGGATGACGGTGACCAGGATCTGATGTGTCCCACAGAGATTGCAATCACCGATCGCCGCGAAGCGGAGCTTTCAAAGCTGGGCTTCCTGCCGCTGTGTCACTACAAGAACACCGACTACGCGGTGTTCTTCGGGGCGCAAACCGCGCAGAAATCCAAGAAGTATGACCGGCCTGAGGCAACGGCGAATGCAGCGGTGTCTGCCCGGCTGCCTTACATCATGGCGACGTCGCGGATCGCTCACTTCTTGAAGGTGATCGCTCGTGACAAGATCGGGTCGTTTATGGAACGTCAGGATTGCGAAGACTGGTTGAAGCGTTGGATTGCCAACTACGTCTCGACTGATCCACACCCCTCGAACGAGGTCAAGGCTCGATATCCTTTGGCGGAAGCCGAGATCAAGGTCGAAGAGATTCC
>Ga0181607_10005240_pt1 | contig 10995 bp, 12 predicted proteins | sample 041ome_9_FD_132420 | JGI IMG/M metagenome (GOLD analysis project Ga0181607, IMG submission 132420) | Coastal salt marsh microbial communities from the Groves Creek Marsh, Skidaway Island, Georgia - 041413US metaG (megahit assembly) | ecosystem: Environmental > Aquatic > Marine > Intertidal zone...
GTGGTGCCATCGACCACCGCCGGAACGGTGGTATCGAACTCGCCCTGGTTGCGCGAATTTTCGGGAAGCACGAGCCCCCCGCTGACACCGACATAGGCTTCACCCGCGATTGCACTCGCAGGAATCATCAGCGCAATCGCCGATGCGCCGAACAACAAACTTCTCATAATGAGGGACCCTCATTTGCTTTGGTTGCCTCACACAACCATAAGCTCAGGAGGGTGCTTGGTTCCCGGCATGGCCGAAAGACCGTAGGATTTCCTCCGAAAATGCGGCTTGTCGCATCAGCGCCACGGACGGACGAGGGCGGAGATGTTCGCCGCCAGCGGATCCACGAACCCGCTGGCGGCAGCGCCAGAAAGGCTCAATAGGCGATGGTGAAGCGACCCCGGCTGTGGTTGTGCTGCTCCAGCTCGTCGACCATGGCGATGGCATAGTCGGCATAGCTGATCTTGCTCTCGCTGTTCGAGTCCACCACCAGCTCGTCGGTGCCGAGGCGATAGCTGCCCGGCCCCATGCGCTCACCCACGAAAATCAGCATAGCAGGCGAGAAGAAGGTCCAGTCCACGTCCTTTTCCTCGCGAATAGCGTCGAGGAAGTGGATGCCGCCGATCACATAGGGTTTGATCTCTTCCGGAAAGCTGGGCGAATCGTACAGGCGCACGCCGTCAGCACCCTTCAGGCTGGCTGCGCCGCCCATCACCAGCAGGCGATTGACGCCGGCCTTCTTCACCGCGCTGAGCAGCATGTCAGCCGTCACATCGAAGTGCAGCGCGCTGATCACCGCATCGACGCCCTTGATGGCCTCTGCCATAGCGTCCACGTCATGCGCGTCGCAAGCCTTGGGGGTGATCGCAGCGTCCACAGGAATCTCTTCGGGCTTGCGGGCGATGCCCAGCACCGTGTGGCCACGGGCGGCCAGTTCCTTGGAAATTTCCGAGCCGCCCTTGCCGCTCGCGCCCAGTACCGCAACATGCATCAGTCTCTCTCCCTTGAAGGTCAGTTCAGGGGCGAAACCTAGGCATTCGGCGGAGTCCATGCAAAAGAAAACCCCGCCGAAGCGGGGTCTTCATGAAGGCAGCAATGCTGGTCCGATCAGATTTCGGCGATAACCTTGTCAGCCAGCGCGGCATCGGCTGCGGCATCATGCTTGTCAGCGATCAGTGCGGCAGCAGCAGCGGTCGATGCCTCGGCAGCCTTGGCGCGCAGATCATCAACAGCCTTGCGCTCGGCAGCGGCGATCTTGTCCGCAGCCATCTTTTCGCGGCGGGCGATCATGGCAGCCGTGTCCGTCTCGGCCTTGGCGACGATCGCTTCCGCTTCGGAACGGGCGTTCTCGAGCATCGCTTCAGCGTCCTTTTCGGCATTGGCGATCTTGCTCGCATATTCCGCGCGCAGGGCCTCTGCCTCCTCGCGAAGCGCCTTGGCTTCATCGAGGTTGGCGCGGATCGCGGCGATCTTGGTGTCGAGCCCGCCGACGATGATCTTGTGAACGCCCTTCCACACCAGGATCAGCAGGAAGACGAGCATGGCGAGGCCAACCCAACCACCCGGGTTGAGGCCGAGCGCGGAAGGTCCGGCATGGGCATCGTGCGACGCATCTTCAGTGTGCGCACCAGTATCCATGGCGTGTTCCATTGCCGGATCTTCAGTGGTGAAGACTTCCGGGATTTCCTGCGCATTAGCCATTGGCCAGGGCCTTCTTCACTGCAGCCGTAGCAGCCGCACGGTCAACTTCGATGCCGGCGATGCGGGCCACGATGTCTTGCGCAGCTTCGCTGGCCACGCTCTGGATTTCGCTTGCCGCTTCAGCGGATGCCGCCGCGATACGCGCTTCGGCTTCCGCCGCTTGCGCATCGATACCGGCCTGCACGCTTGCCAGCTTCTTTTCGGTAGAGGCAGCGGCCTTGGCCTTTGCCTCGCTCACCAGCGCCTGTGCGGCGGCACGGTTTTCATTTTCCTGCTTGCGCCAGGCTTCTTCCCGCTCGTCTGCAGCATCGCGTGCGGCCTGGGCAGCTGCCAGGTCGTCAGCGATCTGCTTGTCGCGCAGGCCGACCGTATCCATCACCTTGGGGACCATGCCCTTGCCGATGACGAAAAATACGAAACCGAAGATAACCAGCAACCAGAAGATCTGGCTGGAATAGGTTTCGGCCAATTGGGCTATCTGGGGCATGGACGGATTCCGGCTGTCTTCAGGAAATAATCAGGCAATCGGCTGGCCGGGCACATCTGCACCCGGCCTGCCAATCAGGTTTCGTCAGGCGACGAAGATCAGGATCATCGCCACGACGAAGGCCAGCAGGCCGAGAAGTTCGGCTGCGGCGAAACCGATGAACAGGCGGCCCTGCTGGCCGTCTGCAGCGCCCGGGTTGCGCAGGGCGGATTCGAGGAACGAACCGAACACGTTACCCACACCGATGGCGGCCATGCCGGCACCGATAGCAGCGAGACCCGCACCAACGAGCTTTGCAGCTTCTGCTTCCATTGTACTTTCCTTTCGTGAAACTCTTATCGAGATTTGAGACGGTGATTAGTGAAGGTTCTCGGCGTCGTTGATGTAGAGCGACGCGAGAAGCGCGAAGACATAGGCCTGGATACCTGCAACGAGGATTTCCAGAGCGCAGATGGCCAGCATCAGGATGAAGCTGGGGCCACCGATCGCCAGGCCCCAGCCGATACCGGCGGAAGAACTGTCGATCACGAAGCTGGCCAGCACTTCCAGCAGCACGTGCCCGGCCATCATGGCCACGAACAGTCGCAGGCCGAGGCTGAAGGGACGGAAGAGGAAGGAAATCAGCTCGATCACGAAGATCAGCGGGATCATCACAACCGGGGTGCCGTGCGGCACGAACAGGCTGAAGAAGTGGAAGCCGTGCTTCCAGAAACCCACGATCAGCACGATGGCGAAGGTCATGATCGCCAGAGCGCCGGTGATGGTGAAGTGGCTGGTGAAGGTGAAAGCGTGCAGGCCAACCATCGCCAGCGGCAGCGGGATCAGGCCCAGCAGGTTGGCGAAGAGGATGAACATGAACAGGCTGAAGATGTAAGGCACATACTTCTTGCCCGCCTTGCCGATGTTCGCTTCCAGCATGTCATCGATGAAGCCGGTGAAGGTTTCCACCATCATCTGCCAGCGGCCGGGAACGAGCTCACGCCTCATCCCGCCGATCATGAATACCCACAGCGCAAGCGCTGCAATCAGCATCCACATCGCCGAATTGGTGAAGGCAATGTTGAAACCGCTATTGCCCAGTTCCCAACCGCCCGTTCCGAAGAGCGGTTCGATGGTGAACTGGTGCATCGGATCGACCTTGGCCGGTTCTGGGGCCATTTCGCCTGCCACTGTGTCTGTCGTCCCTAAACCTTGTCGCCGTCGCCACCGTCAGGGCGGCTCGGGCTGGAAATCCGGATAATGTTCCTGAAGCCGACGACTATTCCGAGGAACAGCATCACCAACAGGCCCCAGGGCGATGTGCCGGCGAACTGGTCTATGACCCAGCCGACAACCGCGCCGCCAAGAATCCCGCCAAGGAGATAGCTGAGAACACGGTTGCCGAGCTTTTCGCTCTCGCTGGCACCCTGTATTTTCGGCCGGTTGCGTTCATCTTCGCGGCTCCGGGCGGCTTTCAGCCGCGCCTCGAGCGCGTCGATTCGCGCATCCTCCTCAATGGGTTCCCGTGCGGGTTTCTCGTCACTCATGCCTGCTCCTTTTAAGCAAGGTTGCAGCACGGGCAACAAAGGTGCCCGCCAAGGGCACCGGCCCCTTAGGCGGGGGCTATTTGCGAGTCAACCGGTGGGGCTGTGATTCTGCTCGGTTTACGCCGCTTTTAGGGGCAGCGGGAATCGCGCATGGGCGCCGCAGCCGTGCGGATATTCAGGTTACGCACCGCATCACCGAGGCTGGCCGCCTGCTGGGCATTACCGTGCATGACCACGTGATCGTGGGCAAGGAAGGGCAAGTCTCGCTGCGGGCGAAGGGGCTAATTTAGATCCCCGACCTTTAGCTTGCAGGTGGCACGATACCGTGGCGGGCGTAGAAATCCTCCAGCTGCGGGGCCATGCGCAGCGCGGTGGCGATATCGTCCGTGCCGTGTTCGTCACCGGTGGACAGGCGGATCACACCGCGCAGGTACATCGACGGGGCAAGATGCGGCGCCACTTCCAGCGCGGCATCGATATCCTCCAGCGCCTCATCCATCATGCCCAGACGGTACCGCACCAGCGCCCGGCTATCGAGCGGAGCAGCAGCGAAGGTGGCGCGTTCCACCGCGCGGGTGCACAGCGCCACCGCATCATCCAGCGCCACGTTGAACAGGCCGCGATACCAGCAGTCCGAATTGAGGGCATTGGCATCTGCCGGATTGCTGCCGAGGTGATCGGCCAGCATCGTCAGCCCTTCGTCCACCTGACCGTCCAGCCCGGTCACCGTGGCCATAAGGTCTGCCAACGTCAGTTCCTCCTCGTCGCTCACGGCGAGATAGGCGAGGACTTCCTCGGCTTTCTTGATCTGCCCGTCATAGGCGAGCAGCCGCGCCAGCGCGAAAGCCGTGCCGTTTTCGGGGTTGAGATCATAGGCGGCCTGCATGTCGGCAATCGCCTCGCCCCGGCGGCCCAGCGCTTCGAGCACCGCGCTGCGGCGATGGAAAACCCAGGGTGACGGGGTTTCATCGGCCAGCACGGTGTAGTCTGCCAGCGCTGCTTCATACTGATAGATATTTTCGAGGAACATCGCGCGTGATTGCAGCGCGCTGTAATCGTCCTCGTCCGCAAACTCGATGGCGTCCGTGAAGGCGGCGACGATGGGCTCGGCCCGCGCAGCGCGTTCCTCTGCATCGAGCTCCCAGCGCCACGTCACGTCGACCGGCGAGGCCAGTTCGACCTTGCTGTTCTGCATCCGCCGGGCTGCACGGCGCGCATCTGCAAGGTCTTCAGGCGCAATCTCGCCCAGCGCTTCGAAGGTTTCGGCGCGAGCGACCAGCAGGTCATCCTCGATATGCGCCTCGCGCTCGACCCGCAGATTGCCGAAACCGCCACTCGCCGAAGTGTCGCCATCGAGCACGAAGCTCTCGCCGCCATCGGGTAGCTTCATGCGGATCTCGAACACCGAGCGATCCGGGCCTTGCGTTGCCACCGGAAGATCGCGCCAGGCTGGGCGCGCGCGGTCGGGATTGAAGGACGAGGCATCGATGCCTTGTTCCACGTCCAGCTCCATCCGGCCGTCGCGCCATTCGAACATTGAATTGGCAACGCCCTTCACCACCAGCGTGGCAACGGCTTCCTCGGCATCATAGTCCACTGTGACATCGGACACGCGCGTGCCTTCCACCCCGCCATAGCCCACCAGAGCGCGTGACATCTGCCGCAGGGCATCCTCGTCCTGCGCGTCTGCCATGGCGCGGAAGGGCGCACCTGCGGGGCCGCTCAGCTGCATTTCCATGGTGAACAGCGCGGGGAAATCGGTGCCCGCCGAATGGTCAAGGTCCACGGTGATGACGGTGCGCGGCACGGCAAGGTCGCGCTGCGCCATTTCCATCAGCCCGGTGCCACCTTCGCGCAGCGGCAAGGCCCAGAAGAAGGGCGGCACATCGCCGACATTGGCCACGCGCGTGGCGCTGCTGGTGCCATCGAGCCAGTAATCCTGCCCGTCGACCACGGCATGAACGATCATGTGGTTGAAGGAGAGCGGCAGCGGCAGCAGTTCAGGGATGGCATCTCCACCCTGCGTGGTGACCAGCACCACTTCGCTTTCAATGCCCATTTCGCGAAGCAGGGACAGCAGCAAGACGGACTTCGCCTTGCAATCGCCGTAGCGCATTTCCCACGTATCTTCAGCAGCTTGCGGCAGGTAGTTGCCACCATCAAGGCCATCGAGAAGGTAGCTAACCTCGTCCTGCACAAGCTGGGTGGCAAGCGCCATGCGCTCGACCGGATCATCGGTCCGGGCCATGATTGCGTCCGCCTGCCAGGCCACGTCCGAACCGGCTGAAAGCTGCGCCGCCTGCTCGAAATGCGGGGTCATCACGTCCGACAGCTCTTCCCAGCTGGCAAAGCTGCCAACGCGGAGCACTTCGGGCCGGCGATAGCGAGAAGGCGTGTCGCGGGGGAGCGGCGGACGCTCGGCCAGCGGCAGGTCCACTTCCAGCCACTTGTAGCCATCGCGCTCGACCGGCTCTTCCACCCCGGCGCGTTCCTCTGCCGCCCAGTATATCTCCTCATCGACAGGCCAGCTGACGATGGCCCGTGCCTGCCCCACCTGGAAACCGTCTGACGGCAGAAACTGTGCTGCCTGCACCTCGTCACCCAGCGCCTGGTCATCCAGCGTGGTGGAATAGGACAGGTGCATCACGTCGCCCTCGCGAAGACCGGGTATGGCGAGCGTCGCGGTCAGCTGGCCATCGAGCAGGCGCTGCTCCAGCCCCTGTTCACGGCGGATCACGTCGAATGTCTCGCCCTGTGCAATCAGGTCAATCACCTCGCTATCGCGATGGATCTCGAGGCGGTGGATGCGCAGATCGCCCTTGTCGGGCAACCAGTCGAGCGTGAGCGTGCCCAATTGCATGAGCGTTTGCGGGTTATCCATCCGCGCCGCGCCATCGGAATAGGAGGTGACCACGCCATCTTCCAGCCGATACTGCCAGTCCCGCAGGATGGTGACAGGGCTGCCCTCCTTGTCCAAAGCTGCCTGGAAATCCACGTCCTCCACCCATTGCGGGGCCGGCTCGTAGAGCACCTCCTCGCCGGCATTGGCTGAAATGGCGAAGCTGGCGGCCGAGCAGATCAGGGCGGCACGCAGTGTTTTCATGGAGAAGTCCTTGTAATCCAGCGGGTCATTCGCGGGTTTGGCGCGTCGGTCCAAGGTATACTTTCGATGCGAATATGCAATTGCAGCGCAACATGTGCGGGAAATAGGGATCAGGCCACTTGCCAAGCGTGGACCATGGTCCTAGCCGCAGCCGCATATTCCTGATCCAAGCAGAAAGAAGTGACTATGGTCCCCCGTTATGCCCGCCCCGCGATGACCGCGATCTGGGAACCGGAAACGAAGTACGAAATCTGGTTCCTGATCGAAGCGCATGCCACGCAGAAGCTGGCAGACCTGGGCGTGGTGCCGGAAAGCGGCGCAAAGGCACTGTGGGACTGGTGGAAGACCAATCCGGGCATCGACGTGGCGGCGATCGACGCCAAGGAAGCCGTCCTTAAGCATGACGTGATCGCCTTCCTTGACTGGGTGGCAGAACAGGTCGGCCCGGAAGCGCGCTTCATGCATCAGGGCATGACCAGCTCCGACGTGCTCGACACCACGCTCGCCGTGCAGCTCGCCCGCGCCACCGATATCCTGCTGGAAGACATGGACGGCCTGCTTGAAGCCATCAAGCGCCGTGCGCAGGAACACAAATACACCGCCACCATCGGCCGCAGCCACGGCATCCATGCCGAACCGACGACCTTCGGCCTCAAGCTGGCGCAAGCCTATGCCGAGTTCGACCGTTGTCGGGACCGTCTGAAGGCTGCCCGCGCGGAAATCGCCACCTGCGCCATTTCCGGCGCTGTCGGCACTTTCGCCAATATCGATCCGCAGGTTGAGGAATATGTGGCCGAGCAGCTTGGCCTCGCGGTTGAGCCGGTATCCACGCAGGTCATTCCGCGTGATCGCCACGCTGCCTATTTCGCCACGCTGGGTGTGATTGCCTCGTCGATGGAGCGGCTCGCGGTGGAAATCCGTCATTTGCAGCGCACCGAAGTGCTGGAAGCGGAAGAATATTTCTCGCCCGGCCAGAAGGGTTCGTCGGCCATGCCGCACAAGCGCAACCCGATCCTGACCGAGAACCTGACCGGCCAGGCGCGCATGATCCGCTCCTACGCCATGCCCGCGATGGAAAATGTGGCGCTGTGGCACGAGCGCGATATCTCGCACTCCTCGGTCGAACGCTTCATCGGCCCCGATGCCACCATCACGCTCGACTTTGCCCTCGCTCGCCTCACCGGCGTGGTCGACAAATTGCTGGTTTACCCCGAGCGGATGCAGAAGAATCTCGACCGCATGGGCGGCCTCGTCCACTCGCAGCGCGTGCTGCTGGCGCTGACGCAGGCGGGCATCACCCGCGACAACGCCTATCGCCTTGTCCAGCGCAACGCGATGAAGGTGTGGGAATCGGACGGCCAGCTGTCGCTGCTCGAACTGCTTAAGGCGGATGACGAGGTAAAGGCTGCCATGTCGGAAGCGGAACTGGCCGAGAAGTTCAACCTCGATTACCACTTCAAGCACGTCGACACGATTTTCGCCCGCGTTTTCGGCGAATAGCCTTCCGGCTTCACAGGCAAGGACTTAGCGCCTAGCCTAGCGTCAGAAGGAAACCGAGGTTTGGAGGAGAGCCCATGCAAATTGTCCGCACGGTAATCTGGGTGCTGCTGTTGGTGGCGCTCGCGATCTTCTCCTACGCGAACTGGCTCCCCGTCTCGGTGCGTATCTGGGACAACCTGCTGGTGGATACCATGCTGCCCGCCATTGTGGTGGTCAGCTTCCTGATCGGTTTCCTGCCGATGTATCTCTATCACCGGGGCAGCAAGTGGCAGGCCAACCGCCGGATTGCCGCGCTGGAAAATGCTGCGCGCACGGCTGCGGCAACGCCGGTGCAGCAAGCACCGGCCACGCCTGAAACGCCTGCCGAAAGTTCCCTCTCGTCAGATCCTGAGGCCGACAAGGCCGAACGCCATCCCAGTGCCCCACTGCCATGAGCAATCCCATCTATCTGGCGCTTGATGTGCCGCAGCTCGATGCCGCAGTGGCGCTAGCCCAGAAGGTGAAAGGCCATGTCGGCGGGCTGAAGCTGGGCCTGGAATTCTTCTGCGCCCACGGTGCGCATGGCGTGCACGAAGTGGTCCATGCCGCGCAGCTGCCGATCTTCCTGGACCTGAAGTTCCACGACATTCCCAACACCGTGGCGGGCGCAATGCAGTCCATCCACGTGCTGGAACCTGCCATCGTCACCGTGCACGCCAGCGGCGGGCGGGCGATGATGGAGGATGCCAAGGCGGCTGCAGGCGAGAACACCAAGGTCGTCGCTGTCACCATGCTCACCAGCATGGACGAGCGCGACCTTGAGCGCACCGGCGTATCCGGCACCCCGCATGACCATGTGATGCGGCTTGCCGAACTGGCCGAATCCGCTGGCCTGGACGGGATCGTGTGCTCCGGACAGGAAGTGGGCGCGGTGCACAAGCAGTGGAAGAAAGGCTTCTTCGTCGTCCCCGGCCTGCGCCCCGCAGGCTCCGCCGTGGGTGACCAGAAGCGCGTCGTCACCCCGCGCAAGGCGCGCGACGATGGCGCATCCGTTCTGGTGATCGGTCGCCCGATCAGCAAGGCGGCAGACCCGGCAATGGCCGCGCGCGAAATCGAGGCGACGCTTTGAGTCGCAAGGTCATGGACCACGCCACTCCCAACCTGCCTTCGCGAAATTTCCTCAAGACCGAACGCTTCTACAGCAAGCTCAGCTTTTCTGCGTCTTATCGCTCTGGCCATTGGCTGATCCTGCAACGCGGCGCGGTGCATCTGGAATTCTTCCCCTGGCCCGATCTCGACCCGGCACAGAACAACCATTCCTGCTGCATCCGGCTGAATGATCTCGGTGCACTGGTAAGCCAATGCGCCGAAGCCGGTGTGCCCGAAGCACGCGAAGGTATCCCGCGCATCGTTCCCCCGCAGCGGGATATCAGCGGGCTAACGATTGCCTATCTGATCGATCCGGACGGCTCGCTGCTGCGGCTGGTTCAGAACCCGCCCGCTTAGCGGTTCCTCGCTTTGCGCAAGGCTTCCTGTACTTCAGGCGGCAACTGGCGGATCTCGTCTTCGGTCAATGCCCGCCCTGTTCGCCCCGGCTGCGGCGCCGGTTGCGTCCCGATGCGCTCGATCTGCTCGCGCACGCTTTCCATGCGTTCCTCGATCCGCTTGTCGATATCGTGCACGGTGATCTGATAGCTATAGGAAACGAGCTTCACCTGCTGACCCAGCGAGAAGACGAAGTTCTCCTCCGCCGTGCCATATGCAAAAGCGGTTTCCATCAGCACGATCGCCTTGTCGGGCCCGTTCGGGGTCTTCTGGAAGTCGATCTGCTTGCGTTCGGTTGAAAGGACCTCTCCCATCATCTGGTGGAGGTTCTGCATGGTCTCGTTGAAATCGCGATATTCGACATTTCGCCGCAGGGCATAGTCGCTGTCGGTATAAAGCTCGGAAAACATGCGGTTGTTGTAGCGGCTGTGGAAGGCGGCCACCGCGTCTTCAGTGACATTTGCCGCCTCGAACGGGTTGCATGCGGCAAGCAACAGTGCCGCAACCACGCATGCCAATCCTGATTTGCGCAAATTGTCCTCCCCCAAAGGCGCGTGCGATTCACGCCTGCGCCAATCTCTAACCCCTTGATCGCGCTTGCCAAGTATTTCGCCCCTTCACTGCGCGGCATTTGCCCCCTAGTGCGTCGGCCATGAGCATTGGCATCAAGATTTGCGGATTGCGCACGGCAGAGGAGATTGCAGGCGCCGTGGCGGCGGGGGCGACGCATATCGGCCTCAACCTCTACCGGCCCAGCCCGCGCAGCGTGACGGTGGAACAGGCAGCGGCACTGCGCCAGTGCGTGCCGCCGTCGGTCAAGGTGGTGTTGCTGACGGTGAGCATGGAAGCGCAGGACGTGGCCCAGGCCATCGCGCAGGTGCAACCCGCTATCGTACAGTTTCACGGCGCGGAAACGGCGGAAGGCTGCGCCGCCTTCCGCCAGCATGCCCCGTGCGAGATATGGAAGGCGGTCGGCGTGAAGGATGCCGCCAGCCTCGAAAAGTCGCAGCGCTTCGTGGGCGCGGTGGACATGATCCTGTATGACGCGCCTGCAGGCAAGCTGCCCGGCGGCAACGGGCTGGCAATGGACTGGTCGCTGCTCGCCAATTTTCAGCACAGGGCGCCCTGGGGCCTTGCAGGCGGGCTCAACGCTGCCAATATCGGGA
>Ga0181607_10005251_pt1 | contig 10981 bp, 10 predicted proteins | sample 041ome_9_FD_132420 | JGI IMG/M metagenome (GOLD analysis project Ga0181607, IMG submission 132420) | Coastal salt marsh microbial communities from the Groves Creek Marsh, Skidaway Island, Georgia - 041413US metaG (megahit assembly) | ecosystem: Environmental > Aquatic > Marine > Intertidal zone...
CTGCATCTTCCAAGCCTTGGCGACCCAAGAAGGTCCGATCGCCAACTGGACTGCGCACACCGCCGACCCGGTTCACGCCAACGTCTTGACCAACGCGGCCAAGGGCTTCGGCTTCTACTAAATACTACGCGCGCGCGTAGTATAGTGTAGTTCACTATACGGAGATTTTTTTGAACAATAAAAAAATGGGGAGAGAGAAGCAGCTATTCATAAGAGGAGCAGTTTTTTTTTCGCTTGATGACAGATGTGTGATAGAATTTAGAATTTGAATTTAGCGTTGCGCTTTGTAATGATGATACAGATTTTACTCTTGGCATTGTCGTCGAATCTATCGTTTGTTTCGCACGTGCTTACATATATATTGCGATCTACTTTGTTCTCTATTTGTGTACTAGTTTATATGCATTATGTTTTGTCTTTTTTCCCACCCATCTCTTCACGCAACTTCTTCCTTCCAGAACGCCCTGTCTTCCCAAACCGCCCAGCCTTCTCCAGATGCCACGCATTTCCATTCTTTACCACCAACCTTCGTTTGATTCGGTGACCATTCGTCGTATCCAATCTTCATACAGATGGATGGTTCGTCAGGATCGAGATCCGAAGATGCGCCTTCCGTGACTTTGTTCGTCGAGTTCACGTTTCTGCGCGCTCCGATTCGTGCGGCGTAACCTCTGGCCGCATTGATAGAATCCATGATCTGTATCGCGCTTCGAGAAGAGATACCAACCCGCTTTCTTATTTTAATCAGTGTCTCGATGCACTCTCGTAACCGACCATCCGCTGCTTGCGTACCGCCAACCATGACGGTTTCTTTAGCAGTCCAGTGGTCGTAAAAAATAGTCGGCGTTCCGGGATGCGTCAATATATACGCGTACCCTTCTTCCAGTTTGTGCGTCGGAAACGGCCAATGCTGCAAAGTTGATCCGGTATCGTGATTTTCGAGAAAAAGCACCGCTCGAGATGGCCATATGCCGCACAATCCAGGCGGTCTTCCATCTGGATCCATCAATCTCCAATATTCTCCCTTTGCGCATGCTTCTTGCAAGACACCCTTCGTGGTGAAATCGAAAGCGGCCGTGTTACCACCGGAAGCATCTACCCAGTTGCACGTTCGCTGTCTGTGACTTCTTTGATCGTACTCTAAAATACCATCCGTATACGAGCACGTGTCCCAGAATTCACCAAAAGCCAAAAACGGTCTCGTCGCTTCGACGTACTCTCCAGAATATACCCCGTTATATCCTTTCACGAAATCAAATCTCCAGCCGCGGAAACCAATCTCATCTCTCAACCAGTTCAACCATTCTTTGATATCGTTTCGGATGGACTCGTTTCTGTGGTCGATGTTTGGCGCTGGACCGTAATCTTCACCCGTCTTGGGATTTCCGGTGCCGCCAAACGCAGGATTGCCGGAGCAAATTGCTGACTGATCCCACGCCAATTTTCCTTCGTAAACGTTCCATCGTCCTTGTTCATCTTGCTTCGTCGCACATCGATGATTGATCACGATATCCGCGACCGCAGTTATGTTTTTTTCGTTCAGTGTTTTCACGCACTCCTTCAACTCTTCTTCGGAACCGTAAAACGTGTTCAAGTTGTAAAAATCAGTCGGCATGTATCCTTCTTTAGAAACGGATGTCGTCGGCGGTGGCATCCAAACCGCTGTAAAACCAGCTCTGGCTATATCCGAAGATTCTTCTATGATACGGTCGTACCAAGTTTGAGAGAATTTCTCGCCCGAGCGACACGATTCCCAATTGAATCCCTGCAAAATAATTTCCTTTCCGTTTCCGCACGGCGTGGAGGGCAAAGGCCTCGCGAGCGGCGAGAAAAGTGGCGGCTGCGTCACCGTAAGTTCCTCCTCTTTTGTTGCGGCCTTTCTTACGTCGGTCGAAGCTGTTTTCGGCTCCATCGCGGGAGAGATCTTTTGTGCTCTGGTTCGTCGTAAATCCAAATTCTCCAAGTACGGTACCACCGTGTCCGTTTCCTCGGCGAACTGTAGAAGCGCTTCGGAGGCTAAAAAGTCCGCATCTATAGTTATCGATGGGGAATCCGGCGGTAACAAAGCGGCAGCCGCGGCAGCATCACCGTACGCGTTTTTCGACTTTTCGCCGTTCGCACCGGACGGTTTTCTCATGCTATCTCTGACCCGATCTCTCGTCGCGAGCGCGGCTTCCATGGCAGCCATTCTTCTTTCAAAGAGCGCGCGCAAATCGCTTCTTCCTTCGTCTACTTTCATGCATTCTTCTTCAACCTCTTTCGATGCGATTCTACCTTCTTCATCAAACATATCGCACTCTAATTGCGCGGATTTACGTTCGATTGAAACGAGTGCTGCGGCGGAGGCGGCAAGTTCCGCGGCGGCCAACTCCAACTGTTGCGCGCTTCGCACCACCGCTTCGGATTCTTTTCTCGCCTCTGACGACAACAACTGACGCGCGTTTGGCTTTTTACGGAGCAACTTTAACTCGCTCATAGCCGCTTGGCCGTAAATATTCGGCATAGTCGATAATTGCTCTTTATTCTTCGCGAGAACTTTCTCCGTCGTCCCGACGTACGTTCCCGAAAGCTTTTCCGGCGTCAACTCCGGCGTGTACTTTTTGAACAAGTCTTCGGTCGTTTGCGTCGTGCTCGTCTCGCCGTCGATAACGGGATTGTTTTCCGGCAGCAACGAGTCTTGCAAGAACGCGCGTAAATCCTCCTGTTGCGTCTCGTCCAGCATCTTGTCGTTCAGTTGTACCCAAAAAGTATTCTTCGCGCACGAAATCTCTTCTTCTCCTCCCTCGTCTGTTGCACCACCACCACCACCACCACCGGGGGAAGGGCTTGTCGCCGCCTGCGCTTTTGACCCGTTCTTCTTCAATTTCTCCTTTGAGGCGGCGGATAACGAAGAAGCGTCGTAATAGTAATCTACCACGCATCCAATCGATTCGGCCTCGGCGAAGATGATGTCCACCCCGTACGAGGTCAACGAAGACGCGATGGAGGCCAACTCGCCTCGTCGGTTCGGTCCTTCGACGAACACTTTCGTGCACTGATTCTTTCTCGCGTTACCACTAAAACCACTCGCCCCCGACGACGACGCGGGCGATGGATTTTCCACCGTCACGGAGAGAGAATTCTTACTCGAAGAAGGCTTCGTGACTTCCTCTTTTTCGGGAGGCGCGGAGGAGGAGGAGGAGGAGAAGAACGCGCTCGGGGTAACGCGGCGCCGCCGAGTGTGCTCCCTTTGCCTCCCACCCCTCGTCGCGAAAGGGTGGTGGATTTTATCTCCTTTTTTCAAACCATCGTTACTCGTCGTCGTCGTCGTCAGCCTCCTCGCTCCTCCTCCTTCTCGTCTCGTCGAGGCGACGAACGAAGGAGTCGTAGTAATCTTCCCCGTCGACATCTTGTTCTTCCACGCGATCGATGATGGCTCGATATTAATAAAACAAACAAACGCGACTTGGTGATTGATATAAATAAAAGTGAGATGGATTATTTTTTATGATGCGTCACACCGCGTCGAGTTGGGGGGGGCGCTTTTTTTTTTCTAAAAAAAAAACAAGCCCCCACCCATGCCACCCAAAAACAGGGTTTAATGAGAGAGAGAGAGAGAATGAAGAGGGTCTCTCCTCTCTCCTGTCTTCGCTGCACAAAAAAAATGAACGCAGTCGCGCGACGAGGCCAGTCGTTTTTGTTGCGCTCAGCGACGACGGCATCCTCCTCTTCCGCCGCATCATCGACGACATCCTCCGCGTCGTCGAGAGTGCTGTCCTCTCTCTATTCCTCCTCTTCTTCTGCCTCTTCTTCTTCTTCTCGTCGTCGTCGTCTTTACGACGAGTGCGAACAACGAGAACAAAAATTCAGCGGCAGCAGCAGTCGATCGTCGTGCACCACCACCACCGACGATCTCGCTTCTTTCAAATTTGGGTTATCGAGACGAGGCAGTAGCATTAACAGCAACAGAAGAAAATGGATTTCTACCGCGCCGTCTGCGGTGAGACTTTTCTCCTCGGAAGAAGGCAGCGAGGCGGTAAAAGAAGAGAAACCAGCAGCAGTCGACGACGATACCGTCGTCGTCGATTTATCGACGGGCGAAAACGTAACGCCGCCTTCGAGCAAAATACTAAAACTCGCCGACGAGATTGTAAAATTAAACATGTTAGAAATTAACGATTTGGGGAAAATTTTACAAGAGAAAATGGGCATTAGCGACCAACAGTTGTATGGTATGGGCAGTGGTAGTATGGTTATGGGTGGCGGTGGCGGAGGCGGCGGAAACGTAGCCGCCGCGGCTGGCGACGCCGGTGGCGGAGATGCCCCAGCCGCGGAGGCTGCCGCGCAAACGGAGTTTTCTCTCAAGCTCGACGCCTTTGACGCGAGTTCGAAGATTAAAGTCATCAAAGAAGTTCGCGCAGCCACTGAACTTGGATTGAAAGAGGCGAAAGAATTAGTCGAAGGCGCACCGTGTGTCTTAAAGAAGGGTCTTTCCAAAGCGGACGCGGAAGCTATGATGGCAAAGATTGTCGCAGCCGGAGCGACCTGCTCGCTAGAGTGAATAATCAACTTCTGAATCGAACTTAATAACAACAATAGATGTGGTGGTGATTTACGCGAGAGATTGTTTTTGAATATCGACACAACAACACAGTATACTTTATCATTATTATATTTTATATTCATCAGCTGCGCTGTTACATTTTATTCGTACGTAGTGCCCCAAAACCACCACAACCCTCCTGCCTCTTTTTTTTTTCGGGCAAAAAGCCCAGGCAAGTGGCAAGTGGCAAGGGCCCAGGACCTGATGCTTGATTTATGCTGATTTCTGATTTCTGACGTGTTTTTCTCCAAACCAGTCCCCACCCCGTTTAAAAAAAAAAAGATAAAACGCAAACAGCTGTGTTTTGATAATCCAACTCTTCCGCACGTCAAAAGAGCGCGCGCACGAGTACCTACCGCGTGTTTATATATACAACATACACAACACGCCTTTAATCCATCCATTGTTCTTATAAAAATGAGTTTTACCATCACCCAAACGTCCTTGACCGCGCGATCCTCCTCCGCGTTCACCTCCTCCATTCGCACGAACAAGACCAGAATGGCATCACGTCACTCTTCCGTCTCTGTGGTGACGAAATGCGAAGGTCCGTCGGCGAAGAACCTGGAAATCATGAGAAAGTTTTCGGAACAGTACGCGCGATCGAGTGGAACGAAGTTTTGCATGGATAAATCCGTCACCGCGGTTGTCATTCAGGGTACGTTTTTTTATATATCATAAACAACCTCCTCTTTGTTATCTTTCCTCCGATTACTTTTTTCTTCTGTGTTTGTGGGCGTATTTGCAAGAGAGAAACGAGCCCGAGTATGTTCAAGAAGAGGAAAAATCCTTCCCTCGCGCGGGAACAGTATTTGATCCCCCTGGCGAAAACGAGCGAGACATAGTTTCGCGAAAATCATCATCATCCAACTGATTTCTTGTTCTCTTCTTCATCTCTTTTACACCACTTCTAATAATGAAACAGGTTTAGCCGAGCATAAAGATACTCTCGGCTCGCCGCTTTGCCCGTGCCGACACTACGACGATAAAGAAGCTGAAGTGAAGGCTGGTTTCTGGAACTGCCCGTGCATCCCGATGCGCGAGCGAAAGGAGTGCCATTGCATGCTCTTTCTCACCGAGGATAACGATTTTGCAGGGGATGACAACACGATTACGATAGAGGAGATCAACGAAGCGCTCGAAGACATGTAAGTAGAGAAGTACCCAGGGTGTCCGAGAGAGGGAGAGAGAGAGAGAGAGAGATAAAAGAGTAAGAGTAGAAGAACGAGAGGGTCTCATTAATAAGCTGTTGCTGTGTAATACTAAAATCCAAAACAAAAGAATACATAGAGAAAGAATGAACGAGAACACACGCGCCTATCGGGACACGTAGAAAATCGTGCGCGTTTTCTTCGTCGTACATATATTTTAAAAAGCGTATGTGTAAGTAATAGTAGTTTCTTGGTTTCATTAAAAGCATTTTCTGTGCACAATAGAAGGTCCGGCCTCGTCGTATTCAGACTTCGCGATCCACATTTGTTGGAACGTGGACAAGGACGCCAAAATAGAACCACCAATCCACACGGAATACTTTCTCTCCGGCGGAGCGACAACCTTAATCTTCATGGAGGACGGCGCTAAAGCGGTCAACTCCTTCGAGACTCTATCGGCGATGCCCGGGAACATGGTTGTCCCGCCGGACAAAACAATGTTCGCGTACAAGTCCTTACGAATATCAACGTCACACTTCATGATAGAGTTGTACGTCGTTTCGTGAATCCCCGCCGCTTCCATACCTAACATGGACGGTTGGAACAACACCTCCGGGCAACGGAATCTTTCCGAACCAATCGTGATGACTTGACCATCCGGTAACTCGTACGATTTCTCCAAAGAGGAAGAACCTTCCGCCGTGGCCATTTCTTCCTCAAAATCCTTGGCGACGTACGCCAACTTCTCCTTAATATCGCGAACGATTTCCTTCTCCGCGGTCGTCGTGAACGAATAGCCTCTTTCAGTTAAAATTTTCACCATGTAGTCAGTCAAATCTCTACCGGCGAGATCGATTCTAGAGATGGCGTGCGGCAAAGCGTAACCCTCGTAGATTGGCACGGTGTGCGACACACCATCACCGCAATCCAAAACGATACCAGTCGTACGACCAGAGGCGTACAAAGACAACACCGCTTGGATAGAAACGTACATCGCCGGGACGTTGAACGTTTCAAACATGATTTGACACATCTTTTCGCGGTTCGCTTTCGGGTTCATCGGCGCTTCAGTCAAAAGAACCGGGTGTTCTTCCGGAGCGACGCGCAATTCGTTGTAGAAGGTGTGATGCCAGATCTTCTCCATATCGTCCCAGTTCGTGACGATACCGTGTTCGATCGGGTACTTCAACGTCAAAATACCTCTCTTACTTTGCGCCTCGTCGCCGACGTACGAGTCCTTTTGGCCCATACCGACCATCACGCCTTGGTGTCTCGGTCGACCAACGATAGACGGAAAGACAGCTCTCGGCGCATCGTCACCGGCGAAGCCAGCTTTGACCATACCGGAACCGTTATCGCACACGAGCGCAGAAACTTCAGCATCTTCAGCCATGTTTAAATGTGTTTTGTTCTTTTTTTAAACTTTTTTTATTCAAAAACTCTCTTTGGAATAAAAACTCGCTCTTGGTTTAATGAGGGCGTGTGATCGAACGCTCAAAAGGTGCCTGTTTTTCAAAGTTGTTGTTGATATGAAGAGAGTTTGTGAGCGAAAAAGAAAAACGCGCGAAGCAAACGATCGATCGATCGATCGATCGCACTTCTTCTACGACGAAAGATGAAGATAATCTCTCTCTCTCTCTCTCTCTCTTTCTGTCATACTCCCAAAGAGGGACACCCGGACTTTTGGAATCTCTAGTAGTTATAAAAAAAGAAGGATCACGACTCGCAGACGAGAGTTTTGGTGGACTTTTTTTTTGGGCGCGCGCAAAACGCGCGCACATAAAACGAGAGTAAATATAATAATCTTTCCAACTCTTTCCGAGCGATGAAAACGGAGAGAACGCGCGCGCGCCGATCGAGCGAGAGACGAGAGGATGAACGCGATCGCCCTTTCGTTGATATCGAAAAGAGAGACAAAGACTCGCGCGCGCGTGTGTATCACTTAATAATAGAAACGTACCGAACGACAACAAAAAAATGACGATCGCGGTTAGTCTCTTTTTCTTTGCCTGTGTCGTGTGTGAAGTGTGTCTTTTTTCGAAATTTTCCGGGTCAAAGCTTTCGTGAAAAGACAACGATGAGGGGAAGACGAGCCTCACTCAAAGAAAACGCGCGAAGCGTATACATAAACGGGACTATGAAAAACGATACATGTATGCGTAAATAAGAGGGGAAATATATAACGACGCTCGCGCATTCTGCCGTGTTCTCATCTTCTCCTTCTTCTACTACGTACGACTAATTATACAACCAGGAGGGCTAAAAAAAGTTCTCTCCCGTTCTCTCTCTCTCTCTCTAAAATATTCGTCTCGCTCTCTCGCGCGGCTGGAGGACAAAAAACACCGCGTATTCCTCACTTGGCGAGGGAAATGTACAAAACGTTGTTTCCTCTGATGAACGCGTCCCCGTATTTGTTCTTAAGTTGACCGTTGACGTATTCCTGTTATTTTTCATCGAACGTGTTAAGAAAGAAGAAGAAGAAGGTCAGAAGAGTGTATTTTTTTTAGAAGAGAGGAAAAAAAGTGCGACCCCTGGTTGTCGCGTTGGGACGATTCTCTCCTTCCCGCGCACTCACCTCTGTGTGTTCCATTGCAATGTTCATGTATCCATCTAAGCACGCTAAAATCCCTGTTTGTAAAAGAAAAGAAAGCCGAGGTGCGCGTGGTTGTCAGCGTTGAGTCGGAAAGTAGTAGCACTAGCAGTAACAATAACAAACACGATCTCGCGTTTCTGCGTAGTTGTCCCGAGAGAGAGAGAGAAAGAGAAAATTCTCCCGAAGAAGAAGAAGAACAACAACTCGATAACAATAAGAGCGCGGCGGCTGCGCACCTCGATAATCCACTCCGGAGTTTAACTTAACGACGACGCGTTTCCCTCGGATAGATTTCAAGAAATCTGCGGGCGTTTTTGCACTCGTCGATTCCATTCTTATTATTTACGTTTCAAAAGCGATTTTCGCGTGTGTGTATTCTGTTGTTTTTTGTGTCAAAAGAGCTCTTCTTTTTGCACAAAAAGAGAAGATGAAAACGTTGCAAATAACGCAAACAACGAAGACGATGTCGTCGTCGTCGTCGTCGTCGTTATCATCTTTGACGCGTCGTCTTTCTCCTCGACGAGGAAGGCAAAGCGTCGTCGTCGTCGACACGTTCAACGACACTAAAAACAAGAACACTAAAAATCGATTGTTACGTTCGAGGCAAAGCAGTAACGAACTTCGTCTTCGCGCGAACGCGGACGGCGCCTCCTCCTCCTCCTCCTCTGAAGGCAGCGGAGTCGCTTTCGAACGGTTAGTCGAACCGCTGATTAAAACAAAGAAAGATGACGATACGTTGAACGAAGGCATCGCGGCTTTCTACGATCAGAGCACGCCGTTATGGGAAGAAATTTGGGGTGACCATTTGCACCACGGGTATTACCCGAACGGTTCCGCGGAAGGCGTCGATCACCAAGCGGCGCAAGTGGACATGATCGATCGAGCGTTGGATTGGGCATCGATTTCGAATAAGAAGAACATCTTAGACGTCGGGTGTGGACTTGGCGGCAGCTCGAGATATTTCGCCCGAAAGTGGGGGAAGGACGTGAAGGCCACCGGCGTAACGTTGTCGCCGGTGCAAGTCGCTCGAGGTAATCGGCTCGGAGAAGAGCAAGGCTTGGATGAACAGGTCAATTTACAAGTCGCCGATGCGTTGAATATGCCGTTCGAGGATGGAAAATTTGATTTCGTGTATTCTATGGAATCAGGAGAACACATGCCGGATAAGAAAAAGTTTGTTGGAGAGTTGGCGCGCGTGTGCGCCCCGAACGGACGGATTTTAATCGTCACCTGGTGCCATCGAAACTTAAAAGAAAACGAAACTGAATTAAACGAAGACGAACAAAAGCTTTTGAAACGAATTTGCGACGCGTATTATTTACCCGCGTGGTGTTCGAGCGACGATTACGTAAAGCTCATGAAAGCGGAAGGATTGAAAGATATCAGAACTGAAGATTGGAGTTTGGAGGTGCGACCGTTTTGGCGCGCCGTGATTAAAACGGCGTTGACGTGGAGAGGGATATTAGGTTTGTTTAAATCTGGGCCGGAAACGTTGCGAGGCGCTCTCGTCATGCCGCTCATGACGAAAGGATTGAAAGATGGTACCATCGCGTTCAACTTGTTGACGTGCGTGAAAGAATAATCAAATCGAACACGGCGGGTTTAGGCTCCAACTCGCGCAAATGGTGTATGTAAAATGACGTGAAGAAGAAGCCATGCTTAGTAGGAGCAAAATAAAGCAGATTATAATTACAACGCGCTGTTGTTTTTACTGCAGTAAATGCATTTGTGAAACTAAAATCGAGTACAGAGTACCACGACGACTAATTTTAAATCTCTCTTCTCTAAATTTATACATCAACTAAATAACTACAAAACTCTCGTCGGCTCTGGCCCTCTCGTTGCTACAATAAATACCGTCGCAGCTAAAAGCATCAATACATACCAGAAGACGATCAAATAATCGACCGTTGCATCCGTCACCGCGGGGTGGTGGAACGCAAGGGTTATCGTCGTAAACGATAACAACACGACCGCGGCGCCGCTGTTGCGATGATATTTCTTCGTTTGCGCTACGGCGTGTTCGCTCATTTTCGCAACTCGAGCGACCCCGGTCTTCTTAAACCCAACAACCCCCAAAGCAATCCCACCGAACAAAGAAACAATCAACGTAAATAAACCAAATCTAGAGTGTAATGTCGTGAAATGGTCGCTTCCTTTTCTCACTTTGTTTTCGTAAATCGCGCAAAAACCAGTGGAAAAACTAAACACGCCCACGGTTTGCACGAAAGCGTGTAAAATCAAAGCTCTCGTTCGTCTCAAGTCCTCGAACCGTCTCAGCTTGAGAGCGATCAGCGCCCCGAGCGGTAAACACGCGCCAAACGCTCCAGTCATGCCGAAAATGTGCGTCTTCAACAGCTCGTTCGGATGCGGAGAGAAGGTGTGATAGACGGTGAATGAAAACAACGCCAACGCGACAACGAGAGCTGATTCGACGCCGTCTTGCGGCAAGACGAGGAAACTGACGTCTTGCGAAAATCGCGGTAACATCATCTCCGTGCCACCGCTTCCAGAAGATGCGTTGGAGGAGGCGCCGTTATTGTTGTTGTTGTTGATCTCTGCTAACATGGACTCGTCCATGTGTTCTTCTTTTTTCTTTGTGTTGATATGTTTTGTGTTGTGAGTAAATGTCAATGTGGCGGTTACACCAAAAAC
>Ga0181607_10005256_pt1 | contig 10974 bp, 12 predicted proteins | sample 041ome_9_FD_132420 | JGI IMG/M metagenome (GOLD analysis project Ga0181607, IMG submission 132420) | Coastal salt marsh microbial communities from the Groves Creek Marsh, Skidaway Island, Georgia - 041413US metaG (megahit assembly) | ecosystem: Environmental > Aquatic > Marine > Intertidal zone...
AAACAGGAACGATCATGTCTCGAGCATTTAAACCAATGCCAGTTGTTTTAGATTTAGTATACGAAAATTTTTCTAAATTTAAAAATTTAATTTTTTTTATGGGGAAGAGTGGAAAAAAAATTTTTGAAAATTCAAAAAAAAAATGGGCATTAGAATACTCAGAAAAAAAAAGTTTAACAAATAATGATTCTTTTTTAGTAAATATTAAAAAAATAAAAAAAAAAAATTAAAACAATTATAATAAAATTAAATGGAAATTATTTCTGTCATAAACCAAAAGGGTGGAGTAGGAAAAACTACAACAGCAATCAACCTTGCGGCCGGACTCACGCAAGTAAAAAAAAAAATTTTGGTAATTGATTTAGATCCACAAGGAAATGCAACCACAGGTCTAGGACTATCTAATACTGACAACACAAGTGATAGTATCTATGGAGTATTAAATGGATCTGAGGAAATTGCTAAGGCAATTAAAAAAACCAAATTTGATAATTTAGATATCATTACTTCAAATGTAGACTTATCAGGATTAGAAGTAGAAACAGCTGACGATAGCAATAGGGCCTTTATTTTAAAGGCTAAATTAGGCACGTATTTAAACACTTTTAAAGGATCTTACGACTATGTCCTTATTGACTGCCCTCCGTCACTGAGCTTATTAACAGTGATGGCTTTAGTTAGCTCTAACTCTCTATTGGTTCCTCTTCAGACAGAGTTTTTTGCTCTTGAAGGATTAACTCAACTCATGAAAACAATTGAGAGAATAAAAATTAAATTAAATCCTGATTTAAAAATCAGAGGTATACTTTTAACCATGTATGACAAAAGAAATAAACTCTCCTCACAAGTTGAAAAAGAAGCTAGAGATTATTTTAGTGAAAAAGTTTATACAACTGTAATACCTAGAAATGTGAGATTGTCTGAAGCACCTTCACATGGCATGCCAGTTTTAATTTATGATAAATCTTGTCCTGGTAGTAAATCTTATTTTAGTTTTACTGATGAATTTATCAATCAAGAATTAAAAAAAGAAAGTGCTGCTTAATGGATAAAATTAAAAAAGGATTAGGAAGAGGCTTGTCTTCTTTGATAGGTGAAACAAAAATTGCATTTCAAAAAAATCAAATACCCATAAATGATTTAGTACCCAACAAATATCAGCCAAGAAAAATATTCGATAAAAATAGTTTAGAAGATTTAACAAATTCTATTAAAGAAAGGGGAGTAATACAGCCAATAATAGCAAGAACATCACAAGGGAATAAACAGAAATTTGAAATAATTGCAGGAGAAAGAAGATGGCTCGCTGCTCAAAAAGCAGGACTTAATGAAGTTCCGGTTGTAATTACAGAAGTCGACGATCTAAAATCACTCGAATTTGCAATTGTTGAGAATGTTCAAAGACATGATTTAAATCCTCTAGAGGAGGCACAAGGTTATAAAAGATTAATTGATGAATTTGATTATGATCATGAAAAAGTTTCAAAATTTATTGGTAAGAGCAGAAGCTATATAACAAATTCTTTAAGACTTTTATCTTTACCCAAAAAAATAATAGAAATGATTGAAAATAGATTAATAACTTCTGGTCATGCAAAAATATTAGTAGGCTTAGATAATGCAGAATTTATTGCAAATAAAATAATAGAAAAAAAACTTTCTGTAAGACAGGTCGAAAGTTTTGTTAAAATTTTTAAAAAAAATAAAAATAAAAATACTAAATTTAAGGATGCAAATATTGCCGATTTAGAAAAAAATATATCTGAAAAAATCGGAATAAATGTTCAAATAAAAAATGATAGAAGAAACAAAGGATCAATAACTTTTTTTCATAAAGAAATTGATCAACTAAATAAAATAATTGAAATTATTAAATTGCATTATTAGTCGATATTAAATTTTCTAGAATAAAATTATTTAAAATTTGATCAGATATTTGATTATTTTTTTTAATTATTAACTCTAAATTATTTACTTTGTTAATTAAAAGCTTAATATCAGAAAGAGAACACTTATTCAGTTGTTGTTTTATAATATCTTTATCTTTCCAAAATATTAGTGGTCTTGATGAAGAAAGGACTTGGTCAATATTTTTATTTTTATTTAAATCAATTTTTATTTTTTTTAATCTTTTTAGTTTGTTCAAAAAAGTTCTTATAATTAAAATATTTTCATCTGAATTTAGATTATTTTCATTTAATATGTTAATTGTTCTCTTTTTATTTTTTACAAGATTTTGGTCTACAAGCTCAGAAATACTATAGTTTTCAACAAGATTTGTAAGTTTTAGCACATCCTCCAAGTTAATTTTATTGTTACTTTTAGTGTAAGATAAAATTTTTTGTATTTCGTTTGTAATATTTATTCTATTTCCTTTTGACCTTTCAATAATTAAATTAATAATCTCGTTGGAAATATTAATTTTTTTTTCTTTAAAAATTTTCTGAACCATTGATTGTAATGATCTATAGTTATCCTCATAAAATGCGGTAATTACTGTAGATTTATGTTTTTCAAAATAATCTCTAAGTTTAGATTTTTTTTCAAGTGTGCCAGCTTTGATAATTATTTTTAAGTCTGTTATTTTAGAATCTACTAACTCTTGAATAATATTTAAAATTTTATTTGAGGCTCTATTAATAATAATAAATTTTTTATCATCAAAAAAAGATTTATTAAAAATCATTTCTTTAAAAGAATGGATATTATCTAGCAGCTCTCCTTCATCGTAGTTTATTATATTTTTAGTAAAGATAGGTTTAAAAACTTTATTGATTATTTCTTCAATTAAACCTGTATTTGGGCCGTAAAATAAGAAATAGTCTATATTTTGTATTTTAAAAGTTTCTAATTCGTAAGACTTAATTATCATTTCTTGATAAGAATATTAATAATTGAGAAGTGATTGAAAAAGCCATATTTCTTTTAACATTTTCCTCATATCTTCTTTCTTCAAGTTCATCACCAAGGTTATCCATTATAAAGTTTTCTTGAAAATCTAATTTTTTGTCTAAGGTTTTTGATTTAATTTCAAATGATACGTTTAGAGATAGATCGTATTTTTCTATTTCACCAGCTATATTTTTACTTAAAGCTCTTTTATTGTATTGAATATTTGTGTTAATTATATATTTATTTCCATCTTTTTTATTTATGTAATTGTTTAAGTTAGATTTTATATAACCTGCAATATTATTGCTTGGATCGCTAAAATTAATACTTTCAATATAGAAATTTACTTTTTGATTTTTTGAGTATATTGGTTTGAAACTGCAATTTTGTATTAAAAGCAATATCAAACAGAGTATCCAAATTTTTTTCATTAATGACATATATTATACAATGATATTGATTAGTTTATTAGGTATAAATATTATTTTAATAATTTTGCTGTTTTCATTAACGTATCTGGATAATTTTGAATCTTTTTTAATTAAATTAACCAAATCATTTTTAGACAAATCGTTACTATCCTCAATTACTTTTCTAGTTTTACCATTGATCTGGATTACGTACTTAGTGCTGTTTTTAACTAAACTTTTATTATCAATCCTAGGCCATTGAATATCTGAATTTACATTTAAAGATTTAATACCTTCATTTGCAAAGTGAGGAATTACTGGCATCATTACCGTCAAAATTTTTGAATAATTGTTTTTTAAATTTGAGGCAGAATAATTTTTTAAATTTAATTTAGTATATTGACCATACATTTCATGCATATTAGCAACAATTTTGTTGTAACGAAAATTTTCTAAATTTTTCTCTACTTCATTAATGAATTCATTAGTAATTTTTTCTAAATGATTATCTAGATCATCATGTCTATTGACAAGAATTTCACTTACAATCTTATTATGTAAGTTCCATAGTTTCTGAATAAATTTATATGAAGCCTCAATTCCCTCATCAGACCATTGTACATCTTTTTCTGGAGGACTATCAGAAATAATAAACAATCTAACGGCATCTGCACCAAAATTTTCAATAATTTTTTCAGGATCAATTGTATTTTTTTTTGATTTTGACATTGACTCTGAAGGTCCAACAGTAATTTTTTGTTTTTTATTCTTAGCTAAAAATTTTTCCCCATTAATTGTTGTTATTTCATCAGGGCTAACCCAGTTATTATCTTCATCTTTGTAAGTTTCATGACATACCATTCCTTGAGTGAATAATCCCTCAAATGGTTCGGTTATATTAAAATCTGTATTTTTATAAGTTAAAGCATTCATGAAAAATCTAGAATATAGCAAGTGCAATATAGCATGCTCAACCCCACCAATATATTGATCTACTGGCATCCAATATTTTATGCTATCTGTATCGTAACCATAATCTGATATTTTTGGAGAACAAAAACGTAGAAAATACCAGGAGGAGTCAACAAATGTATCAAGAGTGTCAGTTTCTCTTTTTAATTTCTTCCCATTTATAGTTATATTTTTCCAATCCTCATTTTCATCCAAAGGATTACCTGAAGTCTTAAATTTATCAATTTTAGGTAATTCAACAGGCAACATATCTTGTGGAATTTTTATTGGAGTATTATTTTCATCATAAGCAATTGGAATGGGACAGCCCCAATATCTTTGTCTAGATATACCCCAATCTTTTAATCTATAATTAGTTTTTCTCTCTCCTAAATTATTTTCTTCTAAATAATTTATTGTTTTAGAAATTGACTCTTCTGGACATTTTAGACCATCTAAAAATGAAGAATTTATTATAAATCCACTGTCAGTGTAAGCTTTGTCACTAACCTCAAAATTTTGATTTTCTATTTTAGGGGTTATCACTGTTTTAATTTGCAATTGATATTTTTTTGCAAAATCAAAATCTCTTTGATCGTGGGCTGGGCAGCCAAAAATAGCTCCTAAACCATATTCCATTAAAACAAAATTCGCAAAATATACCGGAACTTTTTTGGAGGGATCTAAAGGATTTATTGCTATAAGATTTGTTCTAAATCCGATTTTTTCAGCATTAGCCAAAGACTCTTCTGTTGTTCCAGTTTTTGAACATTCTTTTTTAAATTTTATAAAATCTTCATTATTTTCATAAAATTTTGAAACAGAGTGGTCTGCAGATAGTGCAATAAAGGACATTCCAAACAATGTATCTGGACGGGTGGTATAACATTTAATTTCATTTACATTTTTTGAACCTTCTATTTTAAATTTAACTTCACAACCAAATGATTTTCCAATCCAATTTTTTTGCATTATTTTTACTTTGTTTGGCCATTTTTCAAGATGATCTAATTTATCTAGCAATTCATTTGAAAATTTTGTGATTTTAAAAAACCATTGGTTAAGTTTTTTTCTTTCTACTACTGCACCTGACCTCCATCCCTTGCCATCAACAACTTGCTCATTAGCAAGAACTGTTTGATCAACTGGATCCCAATTGACAAAACTCTCCTTCCTATAAACTAGTCCTTTGTCATATAATTCAAGAAAAAATTCTTGTTGATGTTTATAATAATCGGGTGAACAAGTAGAAATCTCTCTATCCCAATCTATTGACAGCCCCAATTTCTTTAGCTGATTTTTCATAGTTTCTATATTTTTTTCAGTCCATGTTTTTGGGTCTAAATTATTTTGTCTTGCAGCATTTTCAGCCGGCATACCAAAAGAATCCCAGCCCATTGGATGTAAAACATTAAAGCCTTTTAAACCTTTGTATCTTGCTAATATATCCCCAATTGTATAATTTCGAACATGACCCATATGAATTTTTCCAGATGGATATGGAAACATCTCAAGACAGTAAAATTTTTTTTTATTATGATCTACTTCAACTTTGAAAGATTTATTTTTCTCCCAATAACCTTGCCAAAATTTTTCTACAGATTTGAAATTGTATCTTTCCACAATTTTAAAAAATGATTAATTTATTTAGTTATCTTTTTTATCTTTAATTTCTTGTTTGTAGAGAGTCGCTTTTTTAAGTATTTCTTTTTTTAATTCGTCAACCAATACTCCTTTTCTTTCATCAACAGTACAACGATTTGAGGAGTCACAATTTTTATAAAAAATTTTTAAATCTAAAGCATCTGACCTTATTTCATTTGTTAAAAATCTTACTGTAATTTTTAAATTTTCATTTGGGTTTTGATTGCCCGAATACCAGTCAGTTACAATTATGCCACCACTGTAATTTGCGGTTGTCAATGGCATAAAATCTATTGTATCTAAAGTTGCTCTCCAAAGCTCATTTGAACTAGCAAATTCATAATTCGTGCCACCACTATTTTCACCGCCAAAAAGTCTAAATCCTCTTCCATCTTCCAAATTTTTTTTTATTCTTTCTTCTGGATTAGAAGAAATTTTTCTAGCATCAGTTTTTTTATATTTTAAAGGTCCACATGAAATTAGTGAAACGATGAGTGGTAATATTAATAATGTTTTTATTAATCGCATAAAAATTTAATATGATTTATAAGAGGTTTACTAGATTTTTTTTGAATTACATAATTGATATTATTTCAATACAATATATGTGATATTTATGCAACACTTGAGATTAAATCAGACTTTAAATCGATAATTAGTACTGAAAAAAAATTAATTTGATAAAAAAGTCCTGTTTGTAATTACAACAATAACAATAGGAGTAAATATGACAAACTTAAGAAAAATCGGTTTGACTGCTCTAGCGGGAACATTAGCTGCAACAGTTAATGCGCAAGCAGGTGAACTTACAGTAGGTGGTACGGCTAGAATAGAAATCCAGTCAAACCAAGTAACATCAGCATCAAATGTTGAAACAGAAACAGATTCATTTTTAAATAATGGAACTCTAACTTTTTCTGGTTCAGGTGAATTAGATAATGGTTTTAACGTAAGTTATTACCAAGCTCTAGCTGATGGATCATTAACTTCAAGTAACGTAATTGTTGATATGGGTGATATGGGTCAATTATCAATCGCAGATCACGGTGGCGTAGCTGGTATTGACAGCGTTCAAGATATCGTACCAAATGGTGGTGAACAACCATGGGATGATATTGGAACACACGGTGGACACGAAGATGGTGTTGCAAACCCTCATACTGGTGACAGAATAGGTTACGCAATTGATGCGGGAGGTTTCACTGTTAGTGCTGCTGTTGACGTGGCTGCTGATGGAAGTACAACTTCTGCAGCAATCAAATCAACTAGCTTAGTTGAAGGTTTAACAATCGTAGCAGGTATTGCTGATGTTCAATCAACTGCAACTGTGCAAGATGACGTAGAAACTTATGGTTTAAGTTACACTATGGGTGCAATATCAGTTGGTGCTCAACAAACAAAAGTTGATGGTCAAACTGCTAATACTGATATCGAAAGAGATGCTTATGGTATATCTTTCATGGTAAACGAAAACCTAAGTATTGGTTATGGTGTTTCAGACGTTGAATATGATGCGAAATCATTTGACGAAGAAAGTACTGAAATTGGAGCTGTCTACACTTCAGGTGGAATGACAATTGGTCTTCAAAACATCTCTAAAGACAACAAAAATGGTGCAGCTGCTGACGAAGAAATGACAGAGCTACAGTTAACTTTCGCATTCTAATTAAAAGTTAATTTTAAATTTAAAACGGCCTAAGTTTTTCTTAGGCCGTTTTTTTTTGCCCAACCAATAGTGGCAAAACCATTTGAATTTAAAAGATTTATCATCTTGTAATTTTTTTCATTAATACCTCCAAGAGCAATAAAGTTAACTTTATGATTTAATGTCATAAAATTAAACTTTGTTATACCTAAAAAATTTTTGGATTTTTTTACTTTAAAAGCTGGTGATAGAAAAATTTTATTACATCTTTGTCTAATTTTTAAGTGTATTTCAGCTCTATTGTGTGCTGAACCAATAATATTATAATTTTTAGGTAAACTGAAATTTTGAACAAAATTAATTTTTTTATTGAATGAGGGAATATAAACACCGTTTAAATTAAATTTAATTGAAAGTTTAAAATTGTTAGAAATATATAGTTTATGCCCATTTTTTTTACAATATTCTTTAAGCTTTGAAATAGTTTTAAAATTAGAGGGATCTTTATAATTTCTGTAAATTATATTTATATTTTTACTTAATTGAGATAATTCTGTTAAATTAAATTCATTAACAAAACAATAAACTTTAAAATTAATTAATTGCATAAAAGTATTAACAATTTAGCTTTAGTAAAAGAACAGATAAAGATAAATTTTAGTGGTTTAAACAACCTCAAGATTATTGCAGTTAGCAAAACATTTCCCATTTCAGAAGTTGAACCATTAATTAAAAGTGGACATATTCATTTTGGAGAAAATAAGGTGCAAGAGGCTATAGATAAATGGACAAATATAAAAAAAACACATGAAAATTTAAAACTTCATATGATCGGTAAGTTACAAACAAATAAAGTCAAATATGCAGTTCCTTTGTTTGATTACATACATTCTTTAGATAATATTAAGTTAGCTAAAAAAATTTCACAAGAGCAAGAAAAGGTAAAAAGAAATCTAAAAATTTTTATACAGGTTAATATAGGGAATGAGCCCCAAAAAAGTGGGATTTTAGTAAATGATTTGGAAATTTTTTTAAGAAGTTGTGTAGAAGAGTTAAAACTAAACATAATAGGACTGATGTGTATCCCTCCCCAAAATAAATTAGCTATAGAATATTTTAAAAAAATGAATGAATTGAATAAATTTTTCAATTTTAAAGAATTAAGTATGGGCATGTCTCAAGATTATCTAGATGCAATCAATTATGGAGCCACATATGTTAGAATTGGTTCCAATATTTTTGGTCAAAGAAGTTAATAAATTTTGATTTTAGTTTTTTTGTTAATAACTTTAAGTAGCACTAGCATATCGTTTTTTTTTATTGCTATACAACCTTCAGTTTTTTTATAATTTTTTGTGAGATGTAGAAAAATTGCACTGCCTTTATTTTTAATAATTTTTTTTGTATTATAGTTTATAACAATAACTAAATCATATTTATTATCTTGCCTAAACATTTTTTCATGTGAACCAATTTTTGTTGATGTGACCAGTTTATTATAAAATTTGCTTTTTAAATCATTACACCAATACATATTTTTTTTTATGGGAATTTTTTTTAATTGAGTTTCAATTTTAGGGTTTTTATCTTTTCTATAAAAAAGAGGGCCAATAGAGTAAGTTCCTTTTGGAGTTTTTAAATCACCTTCTTTTTTTTTTAATGTAACCCCATTTTTGCCCAAGACACATTTAAATTTAAATTTATCTAAAAAAATAGTATCTTTATTTTTAATAATAATTTGCATTACTTGATGACTTTAAAAACAATATTAATTTATGACTCCCCTATCTTATTTGAAATTTTGGAAGAACTTAAGGATAAAATCAATTTAAATGTTCTAACTTATAAAAAAGATACTCTTTTTAGACTAGGAGGTTATGGTAATAATGATTATATAATAGTTTCAAGTTCGCCAAATAAAATAAAAAATTGTCACATTTTACAAGCACCTTGTAAAATTAATGATATTATCGAGAAAGTTAATATTTGGTTTCTTGCAAAAAACTTTTTAAAACAATCTAATATTAAAATTGGTAAATATTATCTCGATTTAAATTCTAGAAAAATTTTAAAAAATAAAAAATCATTAAAGCTAACAGAAAAAGAAACTCAATTAATAACATTTATTATTTCCAATAATGTTGTGAGTTTAAAAGATATTCAAAAATTAGTATGGAATTATTCTCCAGATTTAGAGACACATACTGTAGAAACTCATATTTATCGTCTGCGAAAAAAATTTTTAGAAATATTTGATGATAATAATTTTATAAATCACAATAAAAAAGGCTATTTCATTGATAGTTTTTTCAAATCCTAGCTCCGATTTTTTGAATTATTTTTGATGATAATTCAGTCCCCTTAATCAAGCACTCTTTAATAGGAAGGTTATTTATAATTCCATGCAGATATCCTGCAGCGAATAAATCTCCAGCACCAGTCAAGTCTTTAATTTGAAGATTTTTATTTGCCTCACATTCAATTAATTCATCTTGTTTGATTGCTATTGCCCCTTTATCACCTCTTGTTATGACTATATTTTTTTTAATTTCTTTTGAAAAATTGATTGCATCTTCAAAAGATTTAGCATTTACCAATGACATAATTTCCTGTTCATTTGCAAAAACTATATCAAGGTTATTTTTAACTAGTTCTAAAAAGTGTTTTTTATGTCTTTCAACACAAAATAAGTCCGAAAGCGACATAGCGCTTTTTTTCGAATTCAATATTGCTTTGTTAAAAGCCTTTTTGGGCTTACCCTCATCCCACAGGTAACCTTCTAAAAATAAAATATCTGAATTTTTAATATAATTTTCATTTATATCACTTTCATCTATTTTTCCAGCAACACCAAGAAACGTACACATTGTTCGTTCTGAGTCTGGTGTTATTAAGATTAGGCATGTTCCTGTAGGAATTTTTTCAATTTTTTTTTTATATAAAAATTTAACATTCTCATTTATTAAGCCTTCCTCATATTTTTTGCCAAGCTCATCAGAATTTATCTTGCCTAAAAAACCAACACGGTTGCCTAATTGTGACAATCCTACAATAGAATTTGCAACTGATCCTCCAGATATTGTTTCTTCAATTTCTAAAGATGACAGTAATGTTTTGAATTCTAATTCATTTACTAATTTCATGGTACTTTTTGCTAGAGAATTTTTTATTAAGAATTCGTCAGAAACCTTACAAAGCACATCAACAATAGCATTACCAATTCCTAAAATTTTCATTTTGCTTTATTTACTTTTATTGGTTTTTTTCGGTTAGGATAACAAGTGGTGCATATTTTACAAGTAATTCCATAGCAATCTCTTGCTTTGCAAAACTCTCTACCATAATAAATTATTTGAAGATGAAGTTTATTCCAACTTTTTTTTGGAAATAATCTTTTTAAATCTTCTTCTGTTTGAACAACATTCTTACCAT
>Ga0181607_10005258_pt1 | contig 10970 bp, 9 predicted proteins | sample 041ome_9_FD_132420 | JGI IMG/M metagenome (GOLD analysis project Ga0181607, IMG submission 132420) | Coastal salt marsh microbial communities from the Groves Creek Marsh, Skidaway Island, Georgia - 041413US metaG (megahit assembly) | ecosystem: Environmental > Aquatic > Marine > Intertidal zone...
AAATGGTTGATTCTTAAATTTGATGTTGGAGAAAGCTTCCAGTAAATGCCTTTAAAGGGAAGCAGGGTATATCTCCCCCCAACACCAAACTGATGGGCAACAGTATCGGCATGGAGCCCTGCTGAATTGATCAAATATCCATATTGAAGCTTTGTTCCATCCGCCAAAGACAACATTTTTTGGTCTGCATAGGCTTTAAATTTTGGCACAGAGTAGATCATTTTGATTCTACTTTGCTTGCATTCTTCTACTAATGCCGTCATCACTGCAAAAGGATCTGCAACAGAAGTCCCTGGAACAAAAAGCGCCTCTCCCGTTACCGAAAATGTATTGGGCTCGAGTTCTCTGAGTTCAGATTTATCTAACCTTTCGACAGTTACTTGATTGGCCTTAGCGCGGGCTTCTAGAAGATTTAACTGGTCTCGATCTTTATGCGACACTGGGAGTAGTATCTTTCCAATACGATTGATTGGAAGTTTTCGGTTTTTGCAGAACGCTGCCATCTCGATAGCTCCTTGCCTACAGACTTTAGCTTTTATGGTGTCCGGTGGGTAATAAATTCCGCTATGCAGTACACCGCTGTTTCTTCCACTAGAGTGAAGACCAGGCTTCTTCTCTTTTTCTATCACAGCAATACTGGATTTTGGATAACGGCGCCGTAATTCCAATGCAACAGACAGGCCAACAACACCTGCCCCTATGACTAAAAAATCTATTTTTTTATATGACACAAATTCAAGCTTTATTTATTTGTGACTGCTTGCTTCATCAGTTTATCGTGCTTTGCTATATTAACTTTGATATGATCGGCGTTTTGCTTAACCCACGCGACGGTTCGACGAATACCCTCTCTCATGTCAATTTTAGCACTGAAACCGAGTTCTTTCTCAGCTTTATCAGTTGAAGCGAATCGCTTGCCAGATCTATCCCAATCTCTTGCTGGCTTAAGATCTAACGGTGCTTTATTAGCAGTAAATTCATTAATGAGTTTTGCAAGCTCAAGTATTGATGTTTCCTTACCTGTCGCCAAGTTATAGACTTCACCTACTGCCCCTTTGAGCGCACAAGCCATAAGGCCTCTCGCCATATCTTCGACAAAGATAAAATCTCGACTAGCATTACCGCCGTTATCCAAAGGCAAAGCCTCACCATTTAATGCACGCCAGATGAAAGTGGGGGTTACGTTGCGCCAAACAGTATGAACCGTTCCTCGCCATTGCCCAGCCCCCAAAATTTCCTTGGGACCATAAACATTTGAGAATCTGGCTTTCACAAACGGCAATTGATGCCGCTGAAAATAGTAGTTGCCATAGAGTTCGCCAATAATTTTTGAAATGGAATATGGGCTGTCGTGATAAAGCGTTACCGGTTGATCTTCGGTAGTAGCCGTAGGCGCATCATAGGTTTTTTCGGCGACCGCACAGGCAGCCGCTGCATATACTAATTTTTTAAGATTTTTAATATCTTTCAGGCGCTCAAATAATTTTAACGAGGTGTAGGTGTTGTTATCATGGTCTGCGAAAGGATCTGCAATTGAAGATTGATTACCATGGAAGCAAGCTAAATGAAAAGCATAGTCCAAATCCTCAGGCAGGTTAGCTAAAATTCGATCATCAGTAATAGAACCAAAAACAAAGCGAACCCTTGAGTCTGTCAGAATGTTGCTCACATCAGAGGATAGTAAGTTATCTACCACGATGATTTCTTTTGGATCTTGCTCTAGAATCTGGTGAACCAGGTTGCTTCCAACAAACCCGGCTCCGCCAACTACCAGTATTTTATTGTCCGTAAATTTCATTTCCAATTTCCCTTAAAGTCTTGATACGCAAGTGCATTAAAAATGCTCAGTTTACATCACTTTCCAGTCGAGTGACCTCAAGATCGCATATGCAACGTCCTTATCTGTTTTCAAATAAAGCTTTGATGGATCTTGAACATCAAAACTGTACTCTCGTTTGTCATCAGAGTATTTTTCACATGATTCATTGATGCATATAAATGTCTTTGCATCATTTGAGATTCCAGCTGCCAATACGTTTACTGTCAAACGGTATTTGGCGTTTTTGCTGACAAGCCGAAATTGAATGCCGCCAGATTGACTGTCCGGTATGTTATCTCCAATAAAGTTAGGCTTGTGCATGAAATTTTCACTTCCCTGCTTGTCTTTGAGGTTCAAAGTTATTTGCCCTGAGCCACCGCGAATAACGTCAGCCTTTTCTGAGATGTAAGAGAAATCATTCGTCTGGGACACAACTGAATAAAACCCATATGGCAGTAAAGCGGCGTTATAAAACTCTGTTTTTAACCTTCGGGATAATATGTCATCAGTTGACCTTAATTTAAATTGGATCCCCGGCCTCCTATCTATCCAATACGCGCCAAAAGTTGAATCAACCATACGATAATCACCATCAATCCATACTTCGGGAATAATATGACTTAGGCGAGTACCTGCGTACTCGTAGTAAAACTCAACTGGTCTTGCTTTAAATCCGGCCTTTTCAAAAAAGCCAAGGGCGGTAGCAGTGTGATTCCCACAACTCCCAAACCTCGCAGAAAGGCAAAGGTTTGCATCGCTACCTGGATCCTGAAAATTTTTCACCGCTTCCAGTTGAAAGACTCTATTTGCAGTGCGTATCAAAATCGGGACTGTGTTCACAACATTGATTGCATACAAATAGCCAAAACAAGGGGACTTTGTTGCATCTAAAACGGCCTGAGGGGTTATTACAACTTTCTCGGCCTGAGGGGTTATTACAACTTTCTCGGCCTGAGAGTCAGAGGGGGTGGACTGAATCGGGCCCATTATGTCCGGACAGTGCTTAGTTAATCCTGCACGCTGCCATATTCCCAAAGCCCCTTGAAAGGCTAGGCAAGCCTCGTAGGTAAGTAAATCATCCTTGGGGCAGGATAGATTTCCCGTTTCAATTTGATAGGCAACAAATTCCGCCATAGTTTTATGCGTCTTTTCTGGTGTCAGACTCTTTGCGGCTGAATCAATTTTATTTGACTGTAGAGGAATGATTATGTACCCCGCCACCGCAATTAAAATTAATCCTAGCAAAATCAATATCAAACTAATTGTTTTTTTCATTCGACTAATTTATAAAATTGTAAAATTCATCGTAATTGCAGATGTGAAAATACATCCGTAATCCCATACTTCTCATACCAGTCAAGTTGACGACGAATGGTTTCCTCAAAACTTACCTTAGCCTGCCAACCAAAGACATTAAATGTTTCTGCTGGATCTAATGAAACGACAGGAACATCATCATCGCCACAAGCTGTAATTGGTACATCAGTCAAAGGGAGGGATAAATAGCGACTGACAATATCGAAAATTTCTTTTATGGAATGTGCTGCACCGGTTGAAACATTAAATAGACCCGTCGGTGCATTTTCCTTAATAGCCAAATCCATGAACGATAAGAAATCTGACATATCTATAAAATCACGCAAAGTATCGGAGCAGAAACAGTCCTGACCTGCTTTTAGTCTCTTGTAAAAGGTTGGAATTGGGCCAATTGCAAGTCTAGGGCCTGTCACATTCGCAATTCTCAAAGATATCGTCGGCACGCCAGAGAGCATCATGAATTGTTCACCCGCTGTTTTACTGATGCCATAACTTGTAAATGGTGCAGTTGGGTGAGTGTTTGGGATAGGAAGCATATTAGGCCTCCCATAACACAGCGCTGTTTGGAAATTGACAAGTCTTGAGACATTATGCGTTTTTGAGGACTTAGCAACATTAATACTTCCAAGTACGTTAGTTGTCGTATCTTCAACCCAATTGTCTGGTTCTTTATAAGAGGCTGCTGCATGGATCACCACCTCAGGTTTAAAATTTACAAAAGCACGTTCAACAAGTCCCGCATCTGCAATCGTTCCCTCGATTACTTCTAATCCGGGAACAGCCGGAACAACTTCTCGCTTACCTGTGGCGAAATTATCAATAACAAGAATTTCATGGCCTTGAGGAAACCAATGCTCTATAAGATTAGAACCTAAACAGCCTGCACCCCCTGTAATTAGAATCCGCATATCAATTACTTCTTATCTTGTAGACGCAAGTGCGTGTACTCACCCAAAGTGCCATGTACCTTGTAATAAGACATTGCATCTGAAACGGTTTCTTGCAAAGGCGTAAATTCGATGTCTCCAAAATCCTTAAAGGTCCTTGCTGGGTCCAGCAAGATTGAAAATACATCATCTGGCCCCAAAGGCTTCACCTCAGCTTTTGGTTTTCCTGGCACATCCAGAGCTTCGACTACTGCATCATATAACTCTTGAATGGCAACATCCTTACCAGAGGAGAAATGGTAGGCTCCATGCCCAATACCATCAATTGCTCTTAGCGTCACTCTAGCCAAATCTTTTACGTAAACAAAATCTCGACGTGCTTCGGTAACGAAACATTGCTTTCCATCTTTCAATCTTTGGTAGAAGATTGGCAGCGGACCTGCAACATTACGAGGACCTACCACATTGGCAAGGCGGAATGTCACAAAATCTACACCCGATAATTCCAAATAAAATTCGTTAGTAGTTTTTGAGATAGCATAACTGCTGCTACTAGGATTGCGTGGGTGATCTAAACGAATTGGTTGTTGGCTGGGCTTTAAACCATAGCAAAGTGCTGTCTGAAAATATACAAATCGTTTGACCCCAAATTTTTTAGCAGCATCGACTATATTTGCTCCACCGACGCAATTGGTCAGAGTATCGTTGAACCAATCATCTGGATCCTTATAGGAGGCCGCCGTGTGAACAATCGCATCGGGTTTAAACTCACCCACTAGTTTTTCAACCAAGACCTTATCAGAAATCGTATCGATGACAACTTTTAAATTTGGATGATCTTGAAGGTGCTCGCGTCTTCCAGTGGCAAGATTATCTATCACAACCACTTGATCGCCTCGCTCGAGCAACATCTCAACAATGTGAGAACCAATCTGCCCTAATCCACCTGTTACAAAAATTTTTTTCATTTTATGCTTCCTGTTTTAAAATTTGATTAATAATTTGTTGTGATGCATTCCCATGACCATAAGGGAATTCACTCACTGTTTGCGGGATAGCTTCCCCATAGCTTTTAAATGCCTCAAGAATTTTCTCATCATTTGCACCCGTGAGCTTATTCCAACCTAAATTAACAGTCTCGACCCATTCCGTTTCATCTCGCATGGTGATACAAGGAACCTGATAGAAAAACGCCTCTTTTTGCACTCCACCTGAATCTGTGCAGATCATCTTCGCTGATTGTTCTAATGCAATCATGTCTAAAAAGGCCAAAGGTTCTGTCACAATCAAACTCGCTAACAAGTGAGATAACCCATAGGAATCAATTAATTTTTTGGTACGTGGATGCATCGGCAAAACAACTGAAATATTTGTAGCGATTTTCGATAACGCTTTTAGGATATTTTCTAGCCGGCTAATGTCATCTGTGTTTTCAGCACGATGACAGGTCGCTAAAATATAATTACCATTTGAGAGATTTAAAGTTTGAAGTATCTTACTTTGTTGTTTTGCCTGCTGTTTATAGTAGATTGCCACGTCGAACATCACGTCACCAGAGTTATAAACGCCAACAGACACCCCCTCATTACTTAAATTTTCAACTGCGATTTCGGTTGGACAGAATAGTAAAGAGGAGATCCTGTCTGTCAAAATACGATTAATTTCTTCTGGCATGCGCATATTAAATGAACGAAGTCCGGCCTCAATATGTGCTACAGGAATATGAAGCTTTGCTGCGGCAAGAGCACCAGCAAGAGTTGAGTTTGTATCGCCGTAAACCAATAAATAATCTGGTTTCTCATTAAGAATGACTTTCTCGATTGACTCAAGCATTCTCCCTGTCATTAAGCCGTGGCTACCGCCAGAGATTTCAAGGTTATATTGAGGTATTGGGATATCTAGCTCATCAAAAAAAATTTTAGACATGTTATCATCAAAGTGTTGCCCTGTGTGCACCATCACTTCATTAAGCGAAGAACAAAAATCATTTTTAATGGCGCGAGATACAGCTGCAGCCTTGATGAATTGAGGCCTAGCACCAACAACCGTTAAAACTTTCATAACAATGAATCAACTACCTTCATTTGCAATGATGCATCCATATCTGGATACATTGGCAGGCTCATCACTTTTGAAGCTACCATAATCGACTCTGGACAACATTCAGGACAACATAAGTCCTGATAAGCTGGCTGAAGATGCATCGGTACTGGATAGTGAACTGCAGAAGGTATCTCTTTATTTTTTAGAATTACTTGAAGTTGTTCGCGATCATCTACAAATAAGGTGTACTGAGCAAATACGCTAGTTCTATCAGGACGTTGAGTGACAACTTTTACCTTATCAACCAGAAGCTTATTATAGCGAGCGCCAATCTTAATGCGCTGTTCGATCTCCCAATCAAAACGCTCTAATTTTGCCAGCACAATCGCACACTGCAAGGTGTCCATGCGCCCACCTACCCCTACCCTAGAGTGAACATAACGCTTAGATTGTCCGTGCACACGTATTTCTCGCATTACCTTTGCAAGCTCATCATTACTCGTAAAGATGGCACCACCATCACCGTAACAACCTAAGGGCTTGCTAGGGAAGAAACTCGTACAACCAATCATTGATAAATTGCAGCTCTTCTTTCCTTTGTAGGTCGCCCCAAAACTCTGAGCAGCATCTTCGATGACTACCAAATCATATTTTTCTGCAATTGCATTAATTTCATCCATATCAGCCGGCTGACCATAAAGTGAGACCGGTATAATTGCCCTTGTTTTTTCTGTAACCTTGGCTTCAATCAATGATGCATTCATATTGCAGGTATCTGGCTCAATATCAACAAATACAGGTTTTGCGCCTAATAAGACAATCACTTCGGCAGTGGCAATGAAAGAGAAAGGGGTTGTAATAACCTCGTCACCAGGTTTGATTCCTATCGCCATTAAAGAAATTAACAAGGCTTCTGTACCTGAAGCCACCGTGACGCAGTGTTTGGCTCCCGTATAATCAGAGAGTTTATCCTCTAATTCCTTTACCTCAGGCCCCATGATGTATTGACCGTGATCAAGTACCGTTTGAATACGCGTATTGATGCTTTCACGAAGGTGATTATACTGGGTTTTTAGATCAATAAATTCCATAACATTCTTTATTCAGTTAACTGCAATCGCACATTTACCATCAACGAGAACGTACTTTTCTTTAGTATGTGGACAAATACTTTCTGCATTACCGTTAACAGGTAAATCTAATCGTTCTCCGAAACGACTCATCCATCCGATCTGTTTTGCTGGCACCCCAACCATAAGTGCAAAATCAGGAACATCTTTATTAATAAGTGCTCCAGCACCTACAAACGAGTACTGACCGACTGTAATACCGCAAACAATTGTGGAATTTGCTCCTAAGGTCGCACCGCGTTTAATAAGGGTTTTGCGGTACTCATCTTTACGAATGACAGCAGAACGAGGGTTATACACATTCGTAAAAACCATACTTGGTCCACAAAATACATCGTCTTCGATGTTAACCGCATCATACACCGAAACATTATTCTGAATCTTAACGTTATTCCCAATGACAACATCATTACCCACGAACACATTTTGTCCGAGAGAACATTTGTCGCCAATCTTAGCGCCTGCACATACATGAGTAAAGTGCCACACACGACTACCCTCACCAATTTTTGCACCTTCATCAACAATTGCAGTAGGATGTATCATTTGTTGAGCCATTCAATTTATCTTTCTAGCCACTTTTTTAGCTAACGCGCGACAGGTTGTCCATTTACCGCCATAAATATTAATCAGCGCCTTATTTTTAAAAATAGCATACTCTCTGGTAGCTAAAGAGGGGCTGTTAGATGATAAAATCAGAGGCCTCAGTCCAGCGAAAGACTCTTGAACATCATCCTCACTTATAGGGTCTTGCATCCAGTAATTATAAGAATTAATCAGGTACATCATTTCCTCGCGACTACACTCAACTTTTTCATTAAGTCTTTGTCTTATCTCAGTTGTTCCAATAAGCATTTTGTTTTTCCATGGCAACACAAAAAATATTCTTTTTTCATTAGGGACCTCAAGCATATAAGCTTGATCACAGTAACGATTCACAATTAGATGACTTCCTCTAACCAAATCTAGCTTAAATGGTGATGATATTTTACTACTTTGTAACAAATTTTCCGACCAGGGGCCTGCAGCATTAATAATACGATCAAACTTATAGACATTGCCGGAAATGTCAATCAATTCTCCAGTTGTTCGAATTTGGTTTATTTCGGTATCTTCCAAAACAATGAGCCCGAGATTAATTGATTGCTCAACAATCCAAGAACCTAAGGCATAATCATCCATTTGAGCATCATAGAATTGATAGCCGCCAATTAATTGGCTTTTCTTTAAGGCTGGGCATAGCTTTACTATCTTCCTTTTATCGACCCATCTTGGAGATGGGATAGGGGACCTTGCTGCCATTAACTTATATAACCAAACGCCTAACCCAACCCACCACTTTTTTCTTCGAGCATTTTCATAAATAGGATAAGTTAATCTAATTGGGTGAACAAGATCAGTCTTCATCTTGAGCCAAGCGTCTCGCTCCTTGAGAGCTTCAAACACAAGACCAAATTCAAAATTTTCAAGATACCTTAAACCACCATGTAAGAGTTTAGACGAATTACTACTTGTTGCAGACATTAGTTTATTTTTCTCAAACAGAGTAACTTTATGACCATCCTTGAGCAACTGCCATGCAATTGCCAAGCCATTTACTCCCCCCCCTACGATTCCAACATTCATAACTTAGTAATCTAGTGGCAATGAAATTCTTTTCCCATCCCTTGCCGATAAATAAGTAGCTATTATGAGCTCAAGTGATTTTAGACCCTCACGTCCATCGGTCTCAGGCTCTGCTTCTCCGCGCATCACTTTAATCACGTTATCGTAGTAGAGCGGATGACCAAAGCCATAAACCGAGGTCGTAGCGTAACTCGCCTCTTTAACCTTGACATCATCAGGATCGGTGTCTTCAAATTCCCAATGCTGAACCTCATTAACTGCCATACCACCTATACGCACCGTACCTTTTTCACCAAGAATGGTAATACTACCTTCTAGATTCTTAGGGTAGGTAAGCATGGTCACATTCATCGAGCCCAATGCGCCACTTCTCCACTTTAAACTAATGACCCCAGTATCTTCAGCTTCAATATCACGTCTAAGTGTCGCTGTAAAGGCCTGCAAACTCTCAACAGGACCAATCAACCAATCGACCAAGTCCACGTAGTGACTCGCCTGGTTCATAAAGGCACCACCATCATATTCCCAACGACCACGCCAACCCCCCTGGTCATAATAAGACTGTGGGCGAGTCCAAAACACATTTATGTTTACCATGAAGATCTTACCAAAACGTTTTTTTTGAATAGCTTTTTTAAGGAGTTGTAAGGTTGCATTGCGACGGTTCTGTTTAACGACAAAAAGCCTCACACCAGCCAAATCGCAAGCTTTCACCATGCGCTTACCATCATCCCAGCGTGTGGCCATCGGTTTTTCCGTAACCACACTTTTGCCAGCGCTCGCAATCTCAATCGCCTGATCAGGATGCAGTCCCGAAGGGGTGGTCAAGATAAATACATCAGCATCACATCCAGCCAACATCTCAGTCAAGGTTTTGAATGGCTTGGCGCCTGTCGACTTGACAGCCTCAGCAAGTGCAACTGGATTGACATCAGATACCCCTAGCAGTTCAGCCCTATCCGAGTGCTGCTTAATCGCAGCAAAATGATTCTGCGCGATGCGGCCGCAACCAACGAGAGCAAAGCGAATTTTACGATCAGTAATGGGTGCTGGATATTTATACATAAGGCATCTCTAGTATTGAAATTGTTAAAATCTAAACAGGGTCAGGCCTAACTTGGCCGCCTCGTAACGGTTATAAAGGGCTTTTAAGTCGGCTAAAACTGGCTTATCTGACTTAAGCATTTTCTTAAGCGCTGTGAGCTCCATCTGCCTGTAAATCTGATGACCTACCGCCACCACTAAGGCATCCACATCATAAAGATCTGCCATAACGCTTAACCTAAAACCATACTCTTGCATCACCTCATCAGCATCCGCATATGGGTCGGTAATTATAACGTTCACACCCCAAGCCTCAAACTCTTTAACAAGATCAACTACCTTACTGTTTCGAATATCGGGGCAGTCCTCCTTGAAGGTGATTCCCATCACCCCTACCTTACTCTTTGAGACATCAATGTCATTAAGCAGCATCAGCTTAATGACATTCCTTGCAGCGTAGCGAGACATATTGTCGTTCATGCGTCGACCTGAAGCGATGATTTGGGGATGATAACCCACCTCCTCCGCCTTGTGAGTCAGATAGTAGGGATCCACTCCAATGCAGTGACCTCCCACCATACCAGGGCGAAAGGGCAAGAAATTCCATTTTGTACCTGCCGCCTCTAACACTTCAATCGTATCAATACCGAGGCGATTAAACAAAACAGAGAGTTCGTTAACCAGAGCAATATTCAAATCGCGCTGGACGTTCTCAATAACCTTAGATGCCTCTGCGACTTTAATGTTGGCTGCTTTGTGCGTACCCGCGGTAATAATCGAGGCATAGAGACTATCCACCGCATCAGCCACCTCTGGCGTTGAACCACTGGTAACCTTCTTGACCTTAATGAGCGTATTGACCTTATCGCCAGGATTAATCCGCTCCGGACTGTACCCGCAATAAAAATCTTGATTAAATTTGAGACCAGAATTTTTCTCAAGTACTGGCACGCAGACCTCTTCAGTACAGCCTGGGTAGACCGTGGATTCGTAGATCACGATATTCCCCTTCTTGAGCGACTTACCCACCATTTCACTTGCCTTAATTAAAGGAGTTAAATCGGGTCGATTGACGTTATCAATAGGCGTTGGCACGGTCACAAT
>Ga0181607_10005263_pt1 | contig 10963 bp, 5 predicted proteins | sample 041ome_9_FD_132420 | JGI IMG/M metagenome (GOLD analysis project Ga0181607, IMG submission 132420) | Coastal salt marsh microbial communities from the Groves Creek Marsh, Skidaway Island, Georgia - 041413US metaG (megahit assembly) | ecosystem: Environmental > Aquatic > Marine > Intertidal zone...
ACAGAGAAGAAGAAGTAAATCTTTCGTCGTCGAGCAGCAACAACAACAACAGCGAAGAAGAAGAAAAAGAACGCAAATTTCGATCCAAACGAAAGCGATGACGAGCGGAGAAAAAGTACAAAAGTCCGACGCCGAGTGGAAGAAAGAACTCACCTCGCAACAGTATCAAGTGTTGCGATTAAAAGGCACGGAACCGGCTCGAACCGGGGAGTACGATAAGTTCTACCCGTCCGAGGGCCACTTTGTCTGCGCCGGGTGCGGGAATCCGTTGTATTCTGCGGAGTCAAAGTTTAACAGCGGATGCGGGTGGCCGGCTTTCGATAAGTGCTACGAAGGTTCGGTCGGGACGAATGTCGATAACTCGTTCGGGATGCGACGGGTGGAGATTGTCTGCGCGAAATGCGACGGGCACTTAGGTCACGTGTTTGAAAACGAAGGGTTCACGCCGACAGCGGAGAGGCACTGCGTGAACTCGGTTTCGGTGAAATACGTGGAAGGGAAGTGCGACCAGAACGAAGCCAAGGTAATCGATGGAACTAGTATAGCGGGAGGGGCGCAAAACGCCCTCTCGATGTTGATTCGGCCGGCTTTGTATTTTACGATTGGCTACACCGCGTTGAACGTTTTGGCGCATAGCGCTTCAAGTTTTATGACGCGCAGCGCGCAATAGCTATGTTTGTGTGTGAACAAAATGATATATCTACTGACGCTTGCTTGTCTCTCTCCTCACTAAAAAAAATTGAAGGTGGTCTAAAAAGAAAGCGCGTGGGTAGGTATATGCGAGTATTTGTCATATCAAATAATGTACCAGTAGCATATATATGAGAATCTAAAACGCCAAAAGAATAACACTATTGACTCGCGTTTTGTTGTCTGTATAAAAAAGAATACGCGCGTGATGAATTTACTTACTTAGCCGACACCGAAACGTCTCCGATCGGGGGTAAAATCTCCTTCACTTTTCTCGTTTTCGTGTAGAACAAGTAGAAGTACCACAACTTGAAGCCCATACCGATGACTAACACCATCATGGCGTCAAACGCAACCGTATCTTTGTCCGAGTACAAGCGGTACGTTCTGCCCATGGATTCCAAAACTTCGGAGCCGGGCACTTTCGCCCCTGTACCGAGAGCAGTTTCCGCGGAGTTGGCGAAGCACAACAAATCGGATTCTTTGCACGGGTCGAAGGAAGCGTCGGCGTATTCCAAATACACCATCGCTCTCAACGCCCACTTCATGATGTTCACGTACGTAAACGCTCTGAACGGCCACACGACGTCCTTCTCGTCGATGAGGATCCCGTTGAAGAGGAAACCGCCGAACCACAAGTTCATGTAGACCAACATACCAATCAACGGGTTCGTGAAGCAAATGGAGAAGACTTGCGCGGCAGCTTCGTATGCCCACAACATCAACGCGTACACCAACAAGGTTTGGATGTAATGAGGCGCATACCAATCAGCCATGCCGTAACCTGAAACCGAAACCGCGCATACGGCCAAGAAGAGCATCAGCGGAAGCTGAATCAACGCGTTCGAGAAGAGGTAGGAGATCGGCCTTAACATGCCGTTTTTAATTTCCCGCTTCATCGCCGCGAACTCTTCGTTGTAACTGAAAACTGCGACGACACCTAGTGAAGTCGGCACGCCGATATGCCAAACAATAAGCCACATTCTAGAAAAGATTTGGTCTTGCTCTCTTTCTCTGGACTTAATGTAAATGATGCCAAAGAAGATGCACGCGTTCAAGAACATGACAGCTCTGGCGACGTACAAAGTCGGATCTCTGAAGACCAATAAACCGTGTCGGCGAAACAAAGTCATCGTCTCTTTGAGCGTGGAGTTGCCCAAATGTTCATTCTCCGGGACGCCACCAGTTTCCTTCAAATCGTCCTCGTAATTCCCGCACGGCAACCCTGTGTACGATGCCTCGTATTTGTCGAGGATATCGTCGACTTGTTTCGGGTCCGTGAATTCTCGGTTGACTAAATCGAGCATAAATTCCGCCGGGTTGGTGTTCGCCGGCATCTTGTGCCCAATCTTTTCAAAGTACGGCAAGACGTTCTTGGAGGTGCCCAAATACGCGACTCTCCCGCTCGATAACAACATGACGCGATCGAAACCGTTAAACACCGCCGTCGACGGTTGGTGAATGGTACACACGATGGCGATGTTCGTCGCTTCCGCGAGTTCTTTCAAAAACGCCATGATTGCGGCAGCCGCGGCGGCGTCCAACCCAGAGGTCGGTTCGTCCAAGAACAAAACCTTCGGGTCGGTCAACAAACTCACCGCCAAGGACAAACGTCTCTTTTGCCCACCAGACAAACCTTTCAAGAACTGGTTGCCAACTTTCGTGTCGGCGCAATCGACCAAACCAACCGTGGTCAAAATAGCGTCGATCCTCGCTCTCTTCTGTTCCTCCGTATCGTTCACGCACAAATCCGCCGCGTAATCGAGCGTCTCTCTGCACGTCAAAAACGCCCAGTGGTTATCCTGTTGCGTCATCGACGCGCAGTTTCTCGTAAAAACATCGCGAGTCAAGTCTTGACCGTTCAGAGTCACCTTCCCGTAGTTTTCTCCGTTCTTCATCTCCATCGTCAGCGCGTCGATCAAGCACGTTTTGCCAGCCCCGGACGGACCCAAGATGGCGAGCACTTCGCCCGAGCGAACGCACCCGTTGATGCCGTGCAAGATTTCAGCTTTTTCGCCGTCTTTCGTTTTCACTCGGTATCGGACGTCTTCGAATCTGTTTTTTCGCGTATTCATTCGATTTTTTTAAATAAGATTATCATTCGTGATGAGAAGAAAGTGTCAGATGAATCCAGAGAGGGTGCCTCTCTCGTCTCGCATGCGCATGACGTGAGAAAACGCACACCATGACGTTATCGAAGAAACCGTTTTGTATTCCTTCACTCGCGCGCTTTGATGAGGCGCACAGAGGTCTCGACGCCGGTAAAAATCATCGAACAACGCGCGAGAAAAGCTCTGTGAACCCTGAGTCGCGAACAGGAAAGAGAGATGAGAGCGGGAGAGAGCGCGTTGTTTTGGGTATTTCGCAAGCGCGTTCAGATTTCAGAGAGCCGACGTGCGACGATTGGAAGAAGTTTGGAAAAAACAAACGCGCCTACGTCGCGCGCACATTAAATTGAGAAAGAAAACGAGAAAAAATGCTCGCGCGAGGTTTCTCTCACCTGAAGACTGAATCCGTTTTCAAATTGTTCTTCGATCCGAGCACGTCTTGCAAAGACGCGCTCTTCTTCATGTTGCCGCTTTCCACGTCGGCCATTTTTTTTTGTCGACTGTGTGGTATATCTTACTTAAGTTCTGAGGAAGGAGGAGATATCTGGACCACGAAATGAAAAATACAAAAATGTGCGATGTGTGCACCAAAAAGCAGTAAGCAGAGAAGAAAATGGAACAAAGAATGAAGCGATTTGAAGGCGATGATTTAAATTAGGCTGTGGATGCGCGCGCGCGTAGGACGACGTACCAGTTCTACGCGCGTTGTTTGTTGTTTACGAATATTTAAATATAAGTATACGTCGTTATAAAAGTAGTTGTTACAAAGGTCCCCGTTTGTTTTCTCACTCTCTCTCTCTCTTTCTCTCACGCGGCGAACTGTTTGAAACTCTCCTTGGTTTTCTCGTAAACCTGCGCCGGCGTCGCAATCGCGTTTACTTTTCTCACCTTGCCCAACTTTTCGTAAAACTCCACCACCGGCATCGAGCTCTCTCTAAACGTCACGAACCTCTTCTTGATCGATTCGACGTTATCGTCCGTTCTCCCTTCGTTTCTACCCAACAATCTCTCCAGCATCACCTCTTCGGTACAGTCGTACATCAAGACGAATTCGCAGTCGTACCCGGCGACTTCGACCCACGCGTCTCGGTTTTCTTTGTTCCTCGGGAACCCGTCGATCAAAAATCGCTCGGAACCAGATTTTTCCATCGCGGATAAGAGCAACTTCACCGTCACCGAACTCGGGACGATTTTACCGTCTTTAATCATTTGCGCGACCATGTTCCCATCTTTCGTGCCCGATTTCATGTGCGCTCGGAGTAAGTCCCCGGCGGATAAGTGCGTGAACTTGTAGTCGCGGACGATGTTGGCGCATTGCGTCCCTTTCCCGGCGCCCGGGCCGCCGAGGACGAAAACGACCGTCGGGTGATTAGCGTTGCTTTTCTTTACTTTAGACGCTTTGCCGCCCATCGTTCTCGTTGTTGTCACTTCTTTCGTCGCTGAAGGTGTTTTTATTATTTCGTGGTCCGACGACGACGATAACGTTGTTGTTGATATCGAAGACGCGAGAAGTCGACGATGGAAAAAGCAATCGGCTGCTTCGCGAGGAACTTGATTTCGATGGAAGACTTCTTTGTCGCTAAAACAACCGCTGCTTCTTAAAAAAGAAGATAACGCGGACGACGCGAGAAAGAAGGCTCCGTTGTTGTTTTGCGCGGTGGTGGTGGTGCGGGTGCTCTTGCTTTTGGACAAGGACAGCGCCGCTCTGAGCATACACAAAAAGTTTTTAAGTGACGACGAAGAAGAGAGTTTTGAGGGTCGGAGAAAAGCGAGAAATTCGTATTTAGGGTTTAGTGATGTTGGCACTAAACCCTAAACTTTAGGTATTGGAACACGTTCTTTCTTCTCCCGTTTTACACATAGAAAACAAACTCGCGCGAGCGTTTAAAAAGAGATTCACACGAGAGAGAGAGAGAAAGGGAGAGAGAGAGAGAGAGAGAGAGAGAGAGCTCTTCTTCTTCTCCTTCTTCTTTCTCGCCCGAGCGATGATGACGATGCTTTCTTCGTCCTCTTCTCTTTCCGAACAGAGATTGGTTTCGAATGGACTCGCGTCGACGTCAAGGAGGACGTTTTTATCGTCGTCGTCGTCGTCGTCGTCGTCGTCGTCGTCGCCGTCCTCCGCGTTGTTCGCGAGAAGGAAGAACAACATCAACAAAACCATCGGCGGGAGGAGGAGAGATGGAATCGTCATCGCGAACGCGAGCGGCGACAGAAACGACCGCGTTGACGAGAAGAGGAAGAAGAGCGAGGGCGACGACGACAGAAAAACTTCCTCTTCTTCTTCTTTGCCAAATAAGAGGGAAAGTTCTAATTCACAACAGGAACTCGAACAGAACGCGAATAATAATCGAAGAAATAACAACCGGAACGGACCATCGAATATATTTGGATTTTCCGCTCTGAACGATTTAGCGCTGAAAGCGAAAGATATACTCGCCCCGGACGCGACGTCTTCGGCGCCGCCTCCGGTGGCGAAAGACTCGACGATGGATCCACTCGAGGCTATTCTCGCGTGGCATTTAGGTTCGTCCACGTCGACTACGCTGACGAGTCAGGAAGTTTCGGATACGATCGTGAATGAAGTGACGAGTTTTCCGGCGAATAAGCTGGTGAGAGGGCAAAGTCCGTCCGTGGCGATGCATTTGCCGATTCCGTTTATTCGAGCGCACGAGAGAAAGTTTCGAGGGAGGAAAGAGTTGGCGATGGGGAGGAAAGCGGTCATGGAGACAGAGATGATGACGAGTAGCGGGAATGGAAGCAGTGGTGTGAAAGATGCGACGACGATAATCGATATCGACGATAGCAACGATCCTTTGTTGGCGAATTTACGAGTCGCGCTCGAGAGTTGGCAGGAATGGTCGGCGCCAACCGTGGCGTTGGCGTTGCGAGGAGCGCTGATGTCCGCGAGCGCTTTGCGAGCTGCAAGTGGTTTGAGCGGGAAAGGTAGAAGAGAAGGTGAAGCGATGACTGTTCTGTTACCGAGCGAAGGTTTAGGTAGGAGCGATTTGAAGAAGTGCTTCGATTTGTTGTGGCCAGACGCGCCGTTTAATTTCGAGAGTTACGGCAGTAACATGGTTGACGCGTTGAACGATGAAGAAGACGAAGAGGGCGTAGCACCGATAGTCCAAATGAGTCAAGGCACAAAAGAGGCATTGAGTGAACGCAAACGAGGTGAAAAGAAAATGGTCGTGTTGGTACACTTCGCCGCGCCTGGGAACGATAACGCCTCGGAATCCGATGGCGAAGCGATGGTCAAATGCGCAGAGACGTTGTTGGAAAAGAACGTGCCTTTCGTCGCTTTAACGATTTGGCTCGACGACTCGTTAGCTAAAGCCGTGCAATCTGGAAGACCGAAGAAAGAAGAGAAGGAAAACTTGAAGCAACGAATGGAGAAGCGAACGCGCATTTTACTCGGACGGTCCGTCAAACGCGTCGAGGCGAAGAAGAAAGTCGATCGCGCATTTGCGTTGGCCAAGAACGACCCGACGGGAAGATCTCTCGTCGCGTTGGAAGAATCCATTCGCGAGGCGCAAGCAGTAGGAGCGGTCGCTGAAGACGGCGAGCAGATGTTGCGCGACGTTCGTTTGAAAGCCCTCGCGATGGAGGAAGTCAGTTTAGCGAACGCTTTGAAATCGCAGTGCGTGGCGGTGCCGATGGACGAACAGAGGTTAGTCGCGACGTTAGAACGCGCGAGAAAAATTTTAAGGCAAAGTTTAGAGTTGGAGAAAGAAAAGGCTCAATTGTCAAAAATGATCAAAGAGAGAAAGAGAAAACAGATGTTGAGAAACAAACGGAGGGAAGCTCGTCGCGCGGACCCATTCAGTAGCGATGATGACGATGAAGACGTCGAATTTTCCATCGATGAAGAAGACGAAGAGATGAGAGCATCATCCTCCCCTTCCTCCTCCTCCTCCTCCTCCTCCTCTTCTTCTTCTTCTTCTGCCGCATCGGTTACAGTGAACGTCAGTCAATCTGACGACGACGAAGATGACGAAGACGAAGACGACGATGAAGACGGAAGAGCGAAAGGGAAAACTGTAGTGTCGTCGTTTGATGCCGATCCGTTTGTGAGTAACGATTCATCCGTAGAGAGAGCGAAGGAGCAAGACGGCGTGATGGTCAAAGAAGGTTCGCCCGAACGCGAGCAGCTAGCCACGGCGATTAAATTAGCCGAATTTGCGCTGGAAGCGATCGCTTTAGAATCCGACATGCGGAAAACATTAGCCGACGAAGCGTCTCGAACGTACGATTCGATTCCAACTTTGGAAAATTTGCTACTCCGCGCGACAAATTTAGCCTCCTCGGGTTTACCTTTGACGCAAGAAGGTGCGGCAAAGTTGAACGCGTTAGTTTCTAGAATTCAATCGAGAACGACTGCGTTGCAAGAGATGGAAGGCGTCAAAGCCGGTCTCGTGGAAGCGCTGGAGTTGAACTTACGTGGCGGCGATTTAGCCTCTGGCGGCGTCGCTGAATTGGACGTCATGAAACTCGAAGAAGCGATACGAAGAGCGAAAGCGTCGGCATGGCCGTGGAAATTGGAAGAAGAAGTCGTCAAAGCGACAATTGTGTTAGGAAAATGGCAATCGTTGCGAAAAGTAGAGGATGCAATTGCGTCGAGATCGAAACGAAACATCAAACTCGCCATCGAAGAAGCCGAGGCGAAATTCACCGCCGAGGAAGATAAGATTGATTTGCGAAGAGCGAAAATAGCTCTCGAAGAACTCGAAGCCGAAGATGCGTTGGAAGGCGGCGATAAGCGTTTGAAAGCGTACTTCATGGCATCGAAAGTAGCGTGGCAAAGTGGATCGGTCACTCCTGAATCTGCGCAAATGCTCGCGACGTTGCGCGAGTCTTTGGAAATCACCGCGGCGGAGCACGAACAAGTACAAAGAATGGCGAACGCAAGTTCTTCTCTAGGTGCGGAAGAAAGCAATAAGAAAAAAGCTCAGGATCTCGCGACGTTGAATTCGATGCGACAAAGAACGGAACGCGTCCGCTTCGACGCCATGGCGGGCGTAGGCGTACGCGGTCCAGTTTTCGAAAGCAACAGCAAAGACGAAGCCGGAAGTTCGGGAGTGTTTGAAGCAATGACACAAGAAGAAGAAGAAGCTATTCGCGTGTGGGCATCTGCTATTCCAGACGACGACGGCGCCGGAGAAGCGGCAGGCTCATCCGAATTCAACGACGAAAAGACCAACAACAACAACAGCAGAAGCGGCGCGGATTCGTCCGCGACGACGTGGCGCAAAGTTGGAGACTCCATCATTTACAACGAAGAAGAGGTTATTGGCGTTGGTTCAGCTGGCACGTACGTTTTCAGAGGCTACGTTAGACACACGTCTCGCGCGAGACACGCGGTCGCGGTTAAACGCATCGCCAGACCCCCGGGAAAGAAAGGACGAGAATTGGTCCGATTAGTTGAGCGCGAAGTCGAATTGATGACTGCGTTGAACCAATCGCCGAAAGTTCCGTTCTTCCACTGTTGGGGAATCACAAACTCAAACGTGTTCATCGCTTTAGAGCTGTGTCCAGAATCTTTGCGCGAACACGTCAGTCGACAAAACGCAACTTTAGGCATCGACAAACGCGTCGGATTATTGAAAGGCGTTGCCAGCGGCATTGAGTGGCTCCACGATGCTTCCAAACCACAAGGGTGCATCACACACAACGATCTGAAACCAGAAAACTTGCTGGTGACAGCGAATGGGGAGGTGAAAATCGCGGACGTTGGCTTAGGCGTCAAGTTATCGAAAGAATCGAGGAACGGATCTAAACACGATCAATACTCCTTGTCCACGTTTAACAAGTACGGCGTGTCCATTTTACTCGCAGGAAGAGCGCCGGAGATTTTACAACGTAAACCGTTAACGCCTGCCGCCGATATATGGGCAATGGGCGTGTGCTTCTTTTTCGTATTAACTGGGTTATCCTCTCCGTTTGGCTCAGATCCAAACAAACAACCCTCGGATGAAGACATCATCGCTGGGAAGCGTAACCTACAAATTCTCATGCGAACGCCTGGATTGAGCCCGCGACGACAGGTGGAATCGAGGCACTTATTATCTGCCATGTTGGACCCGAATCCGAGAGTTCGACCGACTGCCGCGGAGGTGTGCGTGCACCCTCTGTTGTGGAATAATCAACAAACCATGCTTCGCGTGCGCGCTTTACACGAACGCGGTGCGTCCTTGGGTAATCAATCTTTGACGAGCGTGTTGGATAAACTCGCGACGTCGGCGATGTTACATCAAGGCAGTTCCGCGGGTAGTAGCGATCGCGGGGCGCTTTTAATGGCTGTGAACATGGACTCCACGGACTGGCAACGCAGAATCGATTCGAAAATTCTCGAGCGAGTGTTGAGCCACGCCGCGAATTCGAGTCGCAAGAAGATGAAGAGCAACGTCAACGGCGACCATCCGCACAACAAGAAACCTACGAACAACATTGGTAGTTCGGCAACGATCTCTTCCGCGGCAACCGTCCAAACTGAAGCCATCGGAGTAAAACCGTACGGAAACAATTTTGCAGATTTGTTACGATTCTGTCGAAACGCTTACGAGCACCCACCGAACGAGAAAGAGATGATTGCTATGATTGACGCTTTAGTCGAAGCCCGTAATTTCGGCGAGGCGATTGATTCCTTGCCCGATGGACTTTTAGAAAAAACGAATCTCAAACGCGCATCGAGAGCAGAGAGGAAAGCGCTGTTGGCGGCTTATTTGATGCATTTATTCCCTGGGCTAGCGTTAGCAGTACACGAGGTATCTTTGGCGACAGAAAAGATGACAATCAGCAGATAGATGATTCTGACGCGTGAGGTTTCTTCGTTTACATGCTCTCGTGTGTTTGTGTGTGTTTTACCAGTAAGCGTTTTAAAGTATATATATATTATAAAAAACCGCCGCGCGCGCGTATCTAATGAATTGAAATCTTCTCTCTCGTAGAACTATCACTATTTTCTCTAAACCTCTGTTGTGCATACTCGACTCTTTCTGTCAAGGGTCTCTGTTTACCTCCGCGAGCGATTCTATCAACTCAAATTCATCCACGAACAATTTCTTCGCTCTTTCAATCTGGATTTCAGCCGATGTTTGGATAAAAACCATCACGGACGCCAAAACGAACGCGTACGACCCAATTGAACTTAAATCTTCTGTCCATGATCCGTGAAATAAAACGAACGCATCGCTTCTTCCCGTTGAAATTGCCAGCATCGCCCTCTCGAGGAGATTGATGTTCACCAGAATCGCTCCCGCTACTTGCAACGGCCTAACGCTTCGCGACGCAATCTTGCCAACCGTGATCCAATTCGGCACAAGCGTCGACAATTTCACCGTAACCTTCTTGATTCCTAACAACCTGTTACCGACTCCTTTTGTCGCCTGAATATTCTCCGCGCGAACGATCGTCTCCTCCGTCGCTTTCTTCTTCGCCGAGTCGTCATGAAACAACTCCAAACCCACTTGAAAAGCAACCAACGCGATCGATGGAAGCGCGTACATTAACACCTTCGATCGCGGCGCCGACTCGATCAAAACCTCGTCTATTTGCTCGATATCCATAGTAGCCGCTGCAATCACAAAGTTCGTGGCCGCGACCACCGCAGCGTCTCCGAACAACAAAGCCGACCGAGACGATTTATTCGCCGAAATCCTCTCCTTCTCGGCGACGTTGTGCGCGAAGAAGCACAAACAAATGAACGTATAAATCGCATCAAAGACGATCAAAAACTCGTTCCTATTCGCATTCGCCCGCACAATTTCACAAATCTCGTTCCTAAACACGAACAACACCGAACTGACGACGTAAAAGAACGAGGACGATCGTCGCAAATTTGTAGCTCGTTTCCTGTCCTCCCTTTCCTCTCTCTCGAACGAATACTGTTTAAATTTCGTCTCCGACGTGAACGCATCTTCGATCGATCCGGAGTGCTCTTGGATGACCTCATCGATCGAAGAGAGCGAAGAAGAGGGCGACGAAGACGAAGTCATCCAGAAGAGATCGGTATCATTGTCTTCTTCTTCATTTTCTCGTTCTTCTCGCTTTCGCGCTCTGAAGACGACGGACTTTTGAAGTGGGCACCTTCTTCTCTGCCACAATTTTTTGGTGTTTTCCCTACGAAAACGAGTGGTCTTCGCGGTGCCTAAATCAGAAGAGGAGGAGGA
>Ga0181607_10005270_pt1 | contig 10957 bp, 7 predicted proteins | sample 041ome_9_FD_132420 | JGI IMG/M metagenome (GOLD analysis project Ga0181607, IMG submission 132420) | Coastal salt marsh microbial communities from the Groves Creek Marsh, Skidaway Island, Georgia - 041413US metaG (megahit assembly) | ecosystem: Environmental > Aquatic > Marine > Intertidal zone...
CATGATGGCGTTCATCCGGGCGACCGTGCTGCGGTAGGGCGTCGGCGTGGCGAGGTCGACCCCCGCGCGCTTCACGATTTCGTAGGGATGATCCGAACCACCCGCGCGCAGCAGGTCCAGGTAAGTATCCACTTTCTGGGGATCACCGGTGAGCACCATGTCCGCGAAGAGGTTGGCCGCCGCCATGGAGGTGGCGTATTGGAAGACGTAGAAGTTGCGGTAGAAGTGCGGGATGTAGGCCCACTCGAGGCCGATGTAGTCATCGACCGTGAGCACCCCCTCGTCGTGGCCGTGGTAGCGGCGCACCAGTTCGAGATACATGTCGGTCATCTTGCCGCCGGAGATCGCGCCGCCGCTTTCGACCAGCTCGTGCGTGCGCAGCTCGAACTCGGCGAACATGGCCTGGCGGAAAAAGGTGCCCCGCATGCCCTCAAGGGCGCTGCCGAGGTAGTAGAGTTTCTCGTCGTCCGACTCCGCGTTCGCCAGCATGTGCTCGAGGAGCAACACTTCGTTCACCACCGACGCGATCTCGGCGGTGAAGGTGGCATAGCCGGCCGTCGCGAAGGGCTGCGCTTCCGAGGCGAGGATCGAGTGCATGCCGTGGCCCCACTCGTGCGCCAGGGTTGAAACCGAATCGTAGTCGTCCTGATAGTTCATCAGCACGTAGGGATGAACATCATACGCCCAGCCGAACATGTAGGCGCCGGAACGCTTGCCCGGCTTCGGGTAGTAGTCGGTCCACGGGGAGTTGAGCGCGTGGGTGACCTTGGTGACGTATTCCTCGCCCAGCGGGGCGGTGGCGGCGACGACGATCTGCTTGCCCTGGGCGAGGCCGAAGTCCTTGTCCAGCGTCACCATGTCCGGGTAGATGTCGTAGTAGTGCGGCTGGTCGATGCCGAGCATGCGACCGCGCAGGGTGAAGTAGCGGTGCAGGGTCGGCAGCGAGGCGTTCACCTCCGCCAGCAGGGTGTGATAGACCGCGGTGGGAATGTTGGCCGCGTCGAGCGCGCGCTCGAGTGACGTGTCGTATTTGCGGGCGTTGGCGTAGAAGATGTCGGACTTCACCTTGCCGGCGTAATTCTGGCCGTAGGTGGACTCGAACTGCCGGTAGGTGGTGAAGAACGCCTCAAAGACCGCCTTGCGATCCTCGCGGTCCGGCGCCTGCCGGTATTTGCGGAAGCCCGCCTGGTCGACGGTGATCTCGGTGCCGTCCTGCAGGGTGACCTTGGGCCAGGGGATGTCGCTGTTGCTGAGGACCGAGTGCACGTTGTCGCGCCCGTCGGTGGCGGCCGCCGAGGCCGCGAGTACCGCTTCGGCTTCCTTGCCCAAGGTATGGGGCGCCGCGCGGAGAATCTCCTCAATGGTGAAACGATAGTCGGCCAGCCCCGCGTTGCGGTGCAGGTAGGTCTGCACACGGTCGCTGCCCAGCTCGAGCAGCTCCGGCCCTAGGAAACTCATCGCCGACTGGTAGTCGGTCTCCAACTGCTCGGCCATGGAGCGCCGCTCCGCGTTCGTCGCGTCAGCCACATCCACGTCGGCCGCCAGCGTGGCGTAGACGTAGAGCCGGCCGATGGCCTTGTAGAGACTGTCGGACTCGTCCATCAGCGCCTGCAGGCGCTCAGCGCCCTGCCCCAAAGTGCCCTCGTAAGTCGCCAGGTGCGGCAGGGCGGCGCGGACCCGGGCCGCTTTCTCGGTCCAGGCCTCCGGGGTCGGGAAAAGCTCGGTGAGATCCCAATGCACTCCGGGATCGGCCCCCGTTTCATCCTCGGCTCGGATGAGGGCGGGAACCAGGATCGCCAGCGCCAGCAGGCACCGGGAAAGGAAAGTCCGTGTATTTTTCAGCATGGGCAAAACCCCTGCTTAACCTGTGCCGAAAGACAACTCCGGTTGCGTCATCACGGCAGGTTTTGAACCGGTTCAATACTGGCCAACCACGCCGCAGAGTTGTAGCGGGCCTGAAATTGGCTTCATCATCCCATCCATGTCCGCCCGCGCGCTGTTTCCCACCCTCGTCTATTGCGAGCCTTTGCAAAAATCCGGCCTCGGACGGTTCAACGACGAACTCGCCGCCGAGTGCGACCAGCTGCGCTCGTTCGACGCCGCCGGTCGCAAGTGGTCGGAAAAAAACTACCCCGGCGGATACACCAGCTACGCGTCGATGAACACGCTGCACCGGTTCTCCAGCACCTTTGAAGCCCTGGAGCGCAAACTCACGCGCCACGTCCGGACCTTTGCCAAGGAACTCCACCTCGACGTGCACGGGCGGGACATCGCCATGACCGACTGCTGGGTGAACATCATGCCCCCCACGGCCACGCACGGTCTGCACCTTCACCCGCTGTCCTTCATCAGTGGCACCTACTACGTACGCACGCCCGCCGGCTGCCCGGGCATCAAATTCGAGGACCCGCGACTCGACCGCTTCATGGCCGCCCCGCCGCGTGCCGCCAAGGCCCCCGAAGCGTTCCGGCCCTTCGTCACCCTGCCCGCCGAGGCGGGCAATGTCGTCCTCTTCGAGAGCTGGCTCCGCCACGAGGTGTCGTCCAACCAGGTCGCCGAGGAGCGCATCTCCATCAGCTTCAACTACGACTGGCGCTGATTCCCGGCCATGCTGGTCATTCGTCGCATCGTCGACCGCCGCCGGGCCTACACCGGGATCTTCCTCAAAGGAGAACCGCCGCGGATTTTCCCGACCACCGACGCCCAGCACGCCCGCATTCTCGAGATCTACAAGCAGGACAAACGCTACGAGGGCATCCTCAACGATTTCACCCAATTCGGGCTCGGGCCGGCCGCGGCGGACCACCCTTCGCCGCCGCGATGAACCGGTTCGTCGCGTTTTTTCGGTCGCTCGTCGCAGACGCGTCGCCGCTGCCCGCGACCGGTTCAACCTGTGAACCCATGAAGCAGATCGACGTCTCGGAAGAAGTTTACAACGCCCTGAAGCGCCTCACCTCCGACTTCAACCAGAGCCCGAACGACGTGCTCGCCGCCCTGCACCACCTGCCGGTCTCGACCTCGACCCAGGAAAATCCGCTGACCGCCTACCTGCTCAGCGCCGACTTTCGCACCAAGTTCACCGACGCCGACAAGTACCTCGCCATCCTGGGCTGGGTGGCCGGGCATCATCCGGCCGAGTTCCAGGAATACATCCTCTCGCTCACCTCCGGCCGCCGCTACCTAGGCAAGTCGCGCGAAGAGATCCTGGAGCAGTGCCGCCACAACCAGGCCCGGTTGATCCCCGGCACCCCCTACTGGGCGATCATGAACATCGATACCCCCACCAAGCGCCGCTTCCTATCCCGCGTCCTCGATTTCTGCGGCTACCGGGAGGAGATTATCGAGTTCACCTGCAACGTGATCGGCATGCGCCGGCCCGCCCGTCGGTTGAGCTTCATCGCCGCCTGACCCGCCGGCGGCCGTCCGCAGCGGAACGTCAACCGTTGACCAATTCTGCCCGTCAGGGGGCGAAATTCCGACTTTCGCCCGCCGCCGGATGGGGCAAGGTGGGTTCATTGTGCCTGAACCCACGCTCGAGCAACTCGCCGCCCTCCCCAAGACGACCGACGGGAAGGGTGAGATGAAGGCGCGCAACTTGCGCAACTTCATGGCCTCGATCCGCTACTCGATCGAGGGGTTCTGTGCCGCCTTCAAACACGAGCCGTCGTTCCGCGAGGACATCCTCTTCGTGGTGCTGCTCACCCCCTTTGCCATCCTGCTGCCGCTCAATGCCGTGTCGGCGGCCCTGATGATCGCCTCGCTCCTGCTCATCATGATCGTCGAGCTGTTGAATTCCGCAATCGAATGGACTATCGATTACCTCAAACCCGAAGTCCATCCCCTCGCCAAGCGCGTGAAGGATATGGGTAGCGCCGCGGTCTTTTTAAGTTACATCAACTGCATCATTGTTTGGCTGATCATGCTCTGGCCCACCCGCAGCGTCTGGCGACGCCTCGGGGACTGGTTAGTCACCTGAGCATGCTAGGTTCGATTTTCCCATGACCCCACACCTCCCCCCCACCCCCCGGCCCCGGCTGCTCGGCGCTTGGCTCGCCCTGGGCCTGCTGGCGCGCCTCAGCGGACTCGATTTCGTGCCGACGTTTGATTTTTCAGACGGCCCCGAGCTGACCAACCAACAACGCTTCGAAGCCCTGCTCGCGCCGCCCCGCACCGACCGCGCCACCCTTTCGCCCGACGGACTGCACCTCGCCTACACGATTCTGCAGGGTCCGACCACCGCCATCGAGGTCATCGCCGTGGATGACTACGATGACCACGACACCATCTATCTCGGCGACATGGGCGGAGCCCGCATCGTCGACATGCAATGGGTGGGCAACGACCAGGTCGTGGTCGCCACCGAGGACTGGGTCATCGGCATTGTCGACCTTTCCACCCGCAAGCTGCGCAAGCTGCTTGACCCCCATCTCTTCGAAACCGAACTCACGTTTCGCTACGACGACCAAGCGCGCGACGATCCGTTTTCCCGCTATGAAATGGCCACGCCGCCGCGCCTGCTGGGGGTCTCGCTGGAGGAACCCGACACCGTAATCGTGCAGGGCGTCGCCGGCGCCGACATCCGCAACGCCATCACTCTGACCGCCACCCTCAACACCCGCACCGGGCGCTGGCGCGAGATCGAAAACGAGCGCATCACCTCCTCCGCGGTCGACACCGTCGTCGACCGCCAGGGACGGTTCCGCCTCATGGTCGACCGCGCGCGCCTCCCGATGAAGTGGCGGGCACGCGCCTGGAACGGCGAGCGCCCCGGCCGCTGGCGGAACCTCGATGATGTCATCGATCCGGACATCGCCGAGACCTTCGCCGCGGACTACGATACGCTCTGGAACGAACGCTCTCTCCCGCTCGGTTTCGGCGGCGACCCCTCGGTGCTCTACTATGCCTCCAGTGCCGGCCGGGACACCTTCGCCGTGTTTGCCCTCAACCTGGACACCGGCAGCAACACCCAGCTCGTGATTGCCGACGCCGCTCTCGATCTCGCCGCGCCGGTCGGCGACCTGACCACCCGCTCGATGGGTCGCGAGGAACGCACCTTCCGCCGCGTCAACGCCGCGGTCTACTACACCGACTTCCACCCCCAACCCGACGACAACCCGTTGATCTTTGACCGCCTCGACGGCCACCTCGTGGGCGTGCGGACCACCTCACTCGACACGGGCGCAATCTGGCTCGACGACATCCTCAACGACGTGCAGGCCGCCACCAGTGCCGACTTCCCCGGCCGCCGGGTGCGCCTGCTCGACTGGGACAACGCTCGCGAGCGTTTCCTTGTCCACGTCGCCACCCTCGACGACCCGGGGCGCTATTTCGTCTTCCACCGCCGTGAGGCCCGCTGGGTCGAGTTCATCCGCCGCTCACCGGAGCTCAACAGTCGGGAACTCAACGAGGTCAACCAATTCGCCATCACCGCACCGGACGGCCGCGAGATCACCGGCATCCTCACCCTGCCGCGCAATCCCCTGATCAACCCGCCGCCGCTCATCTGCCTCTTCCAAGACAGCCTGTGGCGCGAGAACACCCCCGCCTACTCCCGCAGCGCCCAGATGCTGGCCGAATTCGGCTGCATGGTGCTGCAGGTCGACTACCCGGGAACCACCGGCCGGGGTCGCCCTATCTTCATGGGCGCCCGCACCGCCCCGGACCAGGCGGCATTCAACGACATGCGCGTGGCCATGGACTGGCTCGCCCGCGATCACCCCTACGACCGCCGCCGGGTCGCCGGCGTCGGCACCGGCTACGGGGCCTGGCTCGCCCTGCGGGCCGCGGAGATTGATCCCAACCTGTTCCGCTGCGTGGTCTCGATGAATGGCTTCAACAGCCTGACCAAATTGTCCGAGACCCCGCCCCGCCGCGAACGCGCCGATGAGCGGGACCACAACCTGGTCCTGACCCAGAACATCCAGAACTTCTTCTCGGCCATGCAGAATGACCTGGAAAACCTGTCACAGACCGCCGGCATCACCGCCCCGGTCGTCTCCACCGCCCCCGAAGGCGAGGATGGCATCGACTTTCAACCCACCTCCTTCGCACCGGTGCTCGACGACAGCCAGCTGGACGCCGTGGGCAGCGATCCTTTCGAGGACAGCGGCGTCGATCTGCGTCCGAGCCGCATGCGCTACATGCAGCAGATGATGGATGATATCGAGACGCAGCCCGTGCACCTGCCGGCCGTGTTCGCCAATTGGTATTTCGACCCGATCAAGGACCAGCTCGACGACCTCTCCGTGCTGCGCAACATCGATTCACTCGATGCCAAGGTGCTGATCTGCGAGGACGTCCACGACCCCAACCGCAACAACGACGACGCCCGGGCGCTGCGCAACCGCCTGCGCTCGAACCGCAACCCGCCCGAATACTGGGAGGTGCCCCGCACCACCTGGAGTCGTCCCATCGACGAGCGGCCCGAGGTCTGGCTCCGCGTTGCCGAGTTTTTCAACGAAAACCTCTACGCCTTCGGCGTGGAGATCGGTGAGATCAAGGAGGTGCAGGAATGAAAGCCCCCACCCTCATCCGCTGGATCGCCCCGCTGGCGATCGGATTGACCGGGCCGACCCTCGCGCCGGCCCAGGAGGAGGCGGCCGTCATGCTGCCCCCCGTCATCGTCGACCAGGCCCAACGCCCCATCCGGTGGAATTACATTTCGATGCCCGGCTTCGAGATGATCACCAATGCCCCGCCCAGTTCGGGTCGGGAGTTTGCCGAGAACTACTACCGCCAGGAACAACTCCTGCGCGCCCTCATCCCCGGCAAATACCTCTGGAACACCTCCGTACCCGCCATGCACATCATGGTCGAGGGCCGCGCCGCCGAGCGGCTCACCGACGAGGCGTTAGAGCAGTTTTTCACCGCGCCCTCGGGCAACGCGAACAACAACGCCACCACCAACCGGCGGCAGCGCGAGCGGACCGAGTTCCTGCCCAACCTGCGGCTGGAGGACCCCGACAGCAGCGTCGTCTTCATCCGCCGCGAAGCCAACCGCACCCCGACTCGGTTCGACACCCGGGACCTCTTCGGCTTCCGCATGGATTCCGAAAACCGCTTCCAGTTCACCCCCGGACTCGTGGCATTTCGCCTAACCCGGCGCACCCCCAGCCTGCCGCCCTGGTTCATCGCCGGCATGGTCGGCGTCTATGCGCAGACGGAACTCGAGGACGGTAAGGTGAAGGTCGATTCCAACCACTGGGAAACCCCGCTCGAGGCCGACATGCTGCGTCGCAACCCGCTGCGGCCGCGCGAAGTCGCCCCGCTGCGCCGCCTCTTCGACTCGCCACCCGCCAACGCCACCCCCGAGCACCTCGCCGCCTGGCGTGACCAATGCGCGCTCTTCGTGCGTTGGGCGCTCTTCGCCGATGAAGGCGCCCACCGGTCGAGCCTGTGGCGTTTTCTTGACTGGATCGAAGGCAGCCCGGTCGACGCGACCGCGTTTGAGCAGTGCTTCGGCCTCGATTACGTGGAGGCGCGCGACGCGGTCAGCGACTACCTTCCACAGGCGGTGCAGGACTACTTCGAGATCGATCCGGGGCGCCTGCCGCCGATGCCGCCCATCGTCGCCCGCGCCGCCAGCAGCGTCGAAGCCGCCCGCATCCGCGCGGAATGGGAACGGCTGGAAGTCGCCTTCGTGCGCAAACAGCACCCCGATCTGGCGCCCGCCTACCTGCGCCACGCCCGCAACAACCTGCAGGCCGCCAAGCGCGCCATCGGCAGCTCCCAGGAGATTGCTGTCGCCGCCGGTCTGCTCGAGTTCGACGCCGGCAACTATCCCGAGGCGAGCCGTGAATTGGAAACCGCCATCGCGCTCGGCGCCACCCGGCCCCGCGCCGCCTACGCACTGGCAAAAGTTCGTTTCGAAATGGCCAAGGCGGCGGCCGGCGGCGCTCCCATCTCGGCCGCCGACACCGGCGGTGTGCTCTCCGCGCTCGCCATCGCACGGCGCAACGAACCGCGGATGGCCGAGGTTTACACCCTGATGGGTGACCTGTGGCTGAATTCGGAGATGCGTCCCCTGGACCCCGACCTTGAGGCCCTCGAGGAGGGTGTGCGCAACTTTCCGTCCGACGCCGCCGTAATCGGCCGCGTCGCCCTGGTCTACGCCCACATCGGCGAAATCGGCCAGGCGGTCAGCCTGCTCAATCTCGGTCTGGATCAGGCGCACACCCAGAATGCCCGGGACATCCTGCGGCGCCTGCTCGCCCAATTGGGCGGCCTGCGCAGCCGGTCGTCCTGAAGCGCGCCGTCGCCGGGAATTCGGCACCTCGGGGATTGCCCCGGGGGCCGAAGGCCTTGACGTTCATTTCCCCCCACCATGCGTCGCCCCTTTCCCCCACGCCTGCCGCTTGCTCTGGCCGGAGCTCTGGCCTTGGTATCCTTAGCCTTCGCGCAGCGCCCCCTCGTCACCTCGGCTGACCTGCGCTCCCTGATGCCGCACCTGCGGCTCGACGACGGCCGACCGGTCGCCAACGCCGAGGACCTCGCGCTCAAGCTCGCCCCGTTCCGCACCGATCACGCCACCCTTTCCCGCGACGGCCGCCATGTCGCCTACACCGTGACGGAGGGACCCTACACGCGCATCGATATCATCGCCACGGACAACCCCGATGAGACGTATGCCGTCCACCTGGGCGACCTCGCCACCGCGGAGGTGGTCGCTCTCGAATGGACCAGCCCGCGCCGCCTCGTGCTCGCCACCGAGGACTGGGTGATCGCCGCCATCGACCTCGGCGCGGACCAGATTCGCCCGCTGCTGAGCCCCCGGGCGTTCAAAACCCGTGTGAGCCATCGCTCGCTTGACCTGCAGGGCGAGGCCCTGGAGCAAATCCGGGACAATCCGCTCCAGGGCTACGAACTTGACCAGCCCCCCCGCCTGATCGGCGTCAATCCGGACGGTTCCGATTCCGTCATCGTCGCCGGTGTCGCCGGCGATGAGCTCAACAACTCGACGCTGGCCACGGTCCGGCTCGATATGGAAACGGGCCGCTGGGAAACCATCGACGAGACCCGTATCACCAGTCCCGCCACCCAGGTCGTGATCGACCGCCAGGGACGGATCCGCTACCTGGCCGATCGCACCCGGGTGCCGTTCAACTGGCGCGGACGGGAGCTGACTGCCAACGGCCGCCTGCAACGCTGGCGGGAACTCGACCGGGTGCTGGACGACGAGGTCGCCACCAGCTTCGCCGCCAATCCCAACCGCTTCTGGCAAGGCGACCGCATCCCCCTTGGGTTCGCCGGCGACCCGGAGACACTCTACCTCGTTCGGTTCAACCCCGCCGGCCGGGCCTTTCTCGATCAGCTCAACGTGGTCACCGACGAGATCACGATCCTGCCGCCGACCAATGCCCCGCTCGATCTCGCTCCCTGGGCGACCGATCTGGCGCCCCGAGCGATCGGGCGCACCGAACGCATCCTGCGCCAGGAGAACGCCGCCGTGTTCTACACCGACTTCCGCCCCCAACCGCCCGAACTGCCGTTCATCCTCGATCGCCGTGACCTCGCTCCGGTCGGATTGCGCACGATCGACGAGACCACGCCCATCCAATGGTTGGATGAGGAACTCGCGGAAATCACGACTGCGATGGAAGCCCAGTTTCCGGATCGCCGTGTCGAGGTGCTCGACTGGAGCGACGATCGCAACCGCTTCCTCATTCGCGTCGACAGCCTGTCCGACCCCGGCCGCTACTTTGTCCATGACCGCCGCACGGCCGCCTATGTTGAATACGTGCGGCGCATGCCCCGGCTCGGCCCGGAAGCCCGTCACGAGACCGTCGCCTTGAGGGTCCAGCGACTGGACGGCACTGGCACCGTCAATGCGCTCCTGACCACGCCTAATGCCCCGATCATCACGCCGGCGCCCCTCGTTTGCCTGCTCCCCGACGCGCTGTGGGTGCCGACCGAGTCGTCCTACTCGGCGGTGGCGCAAATGCTGGCCGAGTTCGGTTGCACGGTGCTGCAGGTCCAACCGCCCGGCAGCGTCGGCTGGAACGGCGACCCGCAGCGGGCCCGCACCCGGCCCGACCAGGCCGCGGCCGACGACATCGCGGCGCTGCTCGATTATCTAGCCAGTGAACAATCCTTCGACCGCCGCCGGGTCGCCCTGGTTGGCATCGGTTACGGCGGCTGGCTGGCCCTACGCACCGCGGAGCTGCTCCCCACGCGAATCCGTTGTGTCGTGACTCTCAACGGCTACAACGATCTCGACCGACTGCGGGTGGCGCCGCCCCCCCGCGAACTGCCCGAGACGCGCAGTCGCAACCTGGAGGCCGCCCAGGCCGCCCTCGCCCTGCACGAGGCGTCGCTCGCCGACACGCAGGCCCTCGCGGGATCCGCCAACAGCGGGGCCGGCAGTCTCATCAATGAAGAAGGCGTCGGCGCCGATTCGCCTGAATTCAATCTCCGCGGCATGGTTTTCTCGACCATGCTGGATCGCATTGAGACCGATCCGGTCAGCCCCCGCGCCCTGTTCGCCGACTGGTACTTTGAACCGTCTCGGGCTCACCGGGAGGAGCTGTCCGTCATCAACCAAGTCGCCCAACTGCAGGCCCGCGTCATGATCGGTCAGGAAACCGGCAATCTGTTGCAACCGCTCGGGGACGCCACCGAACTGCGCCGCGCACTCAGCCGCCACAAAAACCCGGCCGAATACTGGGAGGTCCCGACGCACGCGTGGAGCCGCCCGATCGACGCCCGGCCCGAGGTTTGGCTCGAAGTGGCCAAGTTCTTCAACGACTCCCTCTACAGCTTCGGGGTGGAGATCGGTGACGCCGTTGAAGTCCCGGAGGACGACCGATGAACCGACTGCGTAAAACCCTCCATCTCGGACTTGGTCTCGCGGCCCTTGCGGCGAATTTGCCCGCCCAGGACGAACCCGCGGAAACCGCCGCCAACGTCGTCACCCTGCCGCCGTTCCTGGTGGACCGGGGCGAGGGCCGCCGGGCCCAGC
>Ga0181607_10005277_pt1 | contig 10948 bp, 11 predicted proteins | sample 041ome_9_FD_132420 | JGI IMG/M metagenome (GOLD analysis project Ga0181607, IMG submission 132420) | Coastal salt marsh microbial communities from the Groves Creek Marsh, Skidaway Island, Georgia - 041413US metaG (megahit assembly) | ecosystem: Environmental > Aquatic > Marine > Intertidal zone...
GAATATCAATAAGTTGTCTGAGTAAAATGGTGCGGCTGAGAGGACTTGAACCTCCACGGGAGTTACCCCACAGCGACCTCAACGCTGCGCGTCTACCATTCCGCCACAGCCGCACTTTGGTCTATGGGACGCAATAAACCAAACTCCGCAGGGTGTGAAGTGGAAAAATCAAGAAAATAGACACGTTTGCGCATCATTCGATTGATACTGAGAATGATCAGAGTGATCACACATCCTGCGATAAACAATGTGGTCGCCGAGCCACCGTCAAAGAATATCTTTGGGATGGTTCGATTGGGTATGAAATTCATTGTTAGGGCTGCGACGGTTCCGAAATAAAGGTTGCGAAGCGTGTACTTGTGCCCATCTAAATTACGACGTTTGATGGCCCAAAGTGTATAAACCAAACTGCCCAAGGTCATCACCGCAAATAAATGAATAGGGCTTAGCGAACCATCAGCGCGAATTTCTCGGATCCAGAACGATGAGAGTGCTGTGGTGCCCATGGTCGTCATACAAACATAGCCCACCATTTTGTGGATCACGTCGCGTCGTTTCCGATACAGCGCGATCGGCCCGATGGCCAAAGATATCAGCGCACAGATCGCGTGCAGTTGCAGATAAAAGGGCGCGTTTAAAAAGGGATCAAAATTCATGTTCTGTCCGTTCTGGTTGTGGAATTTGAACAAACCATGGTATTTGGCGTGCAATGCGTCATTTCTATTTTCGCAAATCAAGAGGTTGATTTCGTGAATTTTAAGACTGTGCAACTCGCGCTTCGTGAATTGCGCCAACTTTTTTTGAAAAAACAAACAGTGCTGAGCCTGCTGGTCGCTTCAGCCATATGTATAATCTCCGGCCCGTTCGGTACGCAGCAAAGCTTGGGGGTTTTGGCTCGGACCACTTATTGGACGTTGATCGTTTTCACCACCTATGGAATCGGCGTCTTTTGTTACGTGATGGCACACTTGCAGCCTGGCGCCACCCGGCGCACCACGGTTATTGCGGCGATTGCGGCAGGTGTCGGGATTGCAACATGGACAACCGTGTTGAATATTTATGCGATCCCAAATTTCCCCACGACGCTTTACGAACGCGGCATCGTTTTCGTGACATCGTTCGTAATCGCCTTTGTTTTGGCAGTGGCATTGTATTTCTTGTTACCCTCGCGCCAAAACACCCCAGAAACCCCCGCCAAACGGGACATTGCGTTGTTGGATCGCTTGCCTTTTGACAAGCGGGGTACCTTGATTTCCTTGCATGCCGCAGATCACTATGTGCGGGTTGAAACCGTTAATGGATCAGAGTTGACCTTGATGCGCCTTGCGGATGCGATCCAATTGGCCCAGCCTATAAAGGGGGTGCAGGTGCATCGATCGCACTGGGTCGCGCTTGATCATGTCACAGGGTATGATAAGACGGATGGAACGTGGACCGTTATCCTAACCAATGGGCGATGCGTTCCTGTTTCACGCGGCTATCGTGCCGATGCAATCACCGCAGGCATCATTCCTGCCCGAGGCTAAGACATGGTTGAATGGAAAATCACCGACGGTTTGACCGATTACGGGGCCGCCGTTACCTTAATGGAACAACGCGCTGAGGCCATCGCACAGGGTGCGGCAGAGGAATTGATTTGGTTGGTGGAACACCCGCCCCTTTATACTGCGGGCACATCAGCCAAAGAACAGGATCTTTTGGATCCGACGCGATTCCCCGTGTACCCCAGCAAACGTGGCGGTCAGTATACCTATCATGGCCCCGGGCAACGGGTTGTTTACGTGATGATGGATTTGAACAAACGTGGGCGCGACATTCGCAAATTCGTGCAACAGCTGGAACATTGGGTGATTGCCACACTGGCGTCCTTTAATGTCACCGGCGAAATTCGCGAGGGGCGTGTCGGTGTCTGGGTGCAACGTCCAGAAAAACCACGTCTTGTGACAGGTGCGGTCAGCGAAGACAAAATAGCCGCGATTGGGATTCGTTTGAAAAAATGGGTGTCATACCATGGGATATCAATCAATGTCGAACCTGACTTGGACCATTTTGGCGGCATCGTGCCCTGTGGGATTTCTAATTTCGGTGTCACAAGCTTGGTTGACTTGGGCCTGCCGGTGGAAATGTCCGATCTTGATGCTGCACTTCGGGCAAGTTTTTCTGAAATTTTTGAAACAGATAGTCTGGCGTGAAAGGCCAAGTGCGACGTTTGTGCATTTGCGAATCCGATCAAAATGATTACGGTGTTTGACCGAAGGATAAAGGAGACATCCATGAAACACATCGTAAGCGCAGTTCTATTATCACTCGTTACTATGCCTGCTTTTGCGGACGGCGACGCATCAAAAGGTGAAAAAGCCTTTAACAAGTGCAAATCCTGCCACACAATCGCAACTGATGCAGGCGACGTGATTGTCAAAGGCGGTAAAACCGGTCCCAATCTTTACGGCGTCATTGGTCGTACGGTCGGCGCAGGTGATTTCAAATATTCCTCTGCTTTGATAGCGATGGGCGAAAAAGGCATGGTTTGGGACAAAGAAAGCGTGATCGCGTTTATTGCGGATCCGAAATCATACTCCGAAGAACATGGCGGTGGGCGTTCAAAAATGTCCTTTAAGTTGAAAAAAGGCGGTGAAGATATCGTCTCTTATCTGGAATCAGTTGCGGAATAATCAACCATTCGGGCGCCTGAGGGGTAATTTTTCACTTGGGCGCGGCATTTTTTCCACATCTGCGGCAATAACTATCATTGCCGAACAACAATTTGCCGTCTAAAACGGCACCCATATCACGGGGCGAGTCTGTTCGCCCCAATCGTAGCTAACAGGAGGCAGATATGGCAGATGCAGCCATTCACGGCCACGAACACGAAGATCACCGCGGTTTCTTTACGCGCTGGTTTATGTCGACGAACCATAAAGACATCGGGATCCTATACCTGATCGTTTCTGCGTTGGTCGGCTTTGTGTCGGTCGCATTTACGGTTTACATGCGTTTGGAACTTATGGAGCCGGGCGTTCAATACATGTGTATGGAAGGCGCTCGTTTGACCGCCGCAGCCGCAGGCGAATGTACACCAAACGGTCACCTTTGGAACGTGCTGATAACGGGTCACGGCATCTTGATGATGTTCTTTGTGGTTATTCCTGCGTTGTTCGGTGGTTTCGGTAACTATTTCATGCCATTGCAAATTGGTGCGCCTGACATGGCGTTCCCACGGATGAACAACCTGTCATTCTGGATGTATTTTGCGGGTACCTCGTTGGCAATCTTGTCTGTTTTGTCACCAGGTGGCAACGATCAACTTGGTTCCGGTGTGGGTTGGGTTCTTTATCCACCGTTGTCCGTGAACGAAGGCGGCATGTCGATGGACTTTGCGATTTTCGCAGTTCACGTATCCGGTGCGTCATCAATCCTTGGTGCGATCAACATGATTACAACATTCTTGAACATGCGCGCCCCCGGCATGACATTGTTCAAAGTGCCTCTGTTCTCATGGTCGATCTTTGTGACATCTTGGTTGATCCTTTTGTCCTTGCCAGTTTTGGCAGGCGCGATCACCATGTTGTTGACTGACCGTAACTTTGGAACAACCTTCTTTGATCCAGCAGGCGGCGGCGACCCCATCCTGTACCAACACATCTTGTGGTTCTTTGGCCACCCAGAAGTTTACATCATCATTCTTCCTGGCTTTGGTATCATCAGCCACGTGATTGCAACATTTGCACGTAAACCAGTGTTCGGTTACCTGCCAATGGTTTGGGCGATTATTGCGATTGGTGCTTTGGGCTTTGTCGTTTGGGCGCACCACATGTACACCGTTGGTATGTCATTGACACAACAATCCTACTTTATGTTGGCGACCATGGTCATCGCGGTTCCAACGGGTGTAAAAGTGTTCTCTTGGATTGCCACAATGTGGGGCGGTTCCATTGAATTCAAAACACCAATGTTGTGGGCGTTCGGGTTCTTGTTCCTGTTCACCGTTGGTGGTGTGACCGGTATCGTATTGTCCCAAGCGGCCATCGACCGTGCATATCATGACACATACTATGTTGTCGCGCACTTCCACTATGTGATGTCACTCGGTGCGGTGTTCTGTATCTTCGCAGGTATTTACTTCTACTTCTCGAAAATGACAGGCCGTGCGTACCCTGAATGGGCAGGCAAATTGCATTTCTGGATGATGTTCATCGGCGCAAACTTGACCTTCTTCCCACAGCACTTCTTGGGTCGTCAGGGCATGCCACGTCGTTACATCGACTATCCAGAGGCGTTCGCATACTGGAACTATGTCTCATCCATTGGTGCGTTCATCTCATTCGCGTCCTTCCTGTTGTTCTTCGGGATCGTTGCATATGCGTTGACACGTGGCGCACGCGACACGCGGGCAAACCCATGGAACGAATATGCTGATACGTTGGAGTGGACACTGCCATCCCCACCCCCAGAGCATACGTTCGAAATCCTGCCAAAGCAGGAAGAGTGGGATAAACAACACGCTCACTAAAGCAATAAGACCCCCGCACATGCGGGGGTTTTTTTTATCTAAACCTGCCATCTGAAACGCCGGGGCGCCAAGAATTCTTTGACATTATCGCTGGATCTTGGGACAAAGATGCGGCGGAGCTATTAGGGAATTCAGCGGTGCATCATCCACGAAAAGGTATCATTTTGGCCGGTGGCACAGGGTGACGATTATTTCCACTGACGCTTTCTGTTTCTAAACAGCTCTTGCCGATTTATGACAAACCGATGATTTATTATCCGTTGTCAGTGTTGATGCTTGCCGACATACGTGACGTCGTTATCATAACGACACCGGAACAATTGGGCCATTTTAAAAAGCTTTTGGGGACAGGGGCGCGATGGGGGATGTCGTTTGATTACATCGCTCAGCCTGCGCCTGATGGCATCGCTCAGGCTTATATTTTAGCCGAAGATTTTCTAGACGGCGCTCCAAGTGTGCTGGTTTTGGGGGATAACCTGTTTTTTGGTCATGATCTGCCAGTTCTATTTAAAAAAACGGGTGAGAAAACGGTTGGCGGTTCGGTTTTTGGCTATCGTGTGAATGACCCAGAACGATATGGCGTTGTCGGATTTGACCCTGATGGTACTGTGTCCAGCATTGTCGAGAAACCTAAATTTCCCGCGTCTAATTTCGCGATAACTGGGCTTTACCTGTTGGATGGAACGGCCCCTGGACGTGCAAAAACATTGACCGCCTCTGCCCGAGGTGAGCTTGAGATTACAGCACTTCTTGAAATGTATTTGAACGAGCAGACCCTAGACGTTCACAAAATGGGGCGCGGGTATGCGTGGCTGGATACAGGCACACATGAAAGTCTTTTAGATGCCGGCAGTTTTGTGCGCACCTTGCAAAATCGCCAGGGCCTCTTAGTGGGCAGTCCCGATGAAGTCGCTTATGAAAATGGCTGGATCACGCGGGCTGAATTGCAAGACAATATTGCGCAATACGGTGCGAAACCCTACGGAAAATTGCTTGCAAAGCTGTTGTAGGTCTATCGCAGAAACCGATTTGGATCATAGGCGGCCATGTCGTAATTCACACGGCGCCCTGAAATCATATCGGCGATCATACGTCCTGATTTTGGACCAGCGGTCAGCCCAATGTGTTGATGCCCGAAACAGGTGAATATGCCACTTTGATCGATTTCCCCAATCAGTGGCAAACTGTCTGGGGTAGACGGGCGAAAGCCCATCCATTCTTCGGTAGAAAGATATTCAAGCGTTGGAAATGCATCGCGCACGAATTTTCGGATCAACGCGATGGGGCCGCTTGACGGCCCCAGATGGGTTCCGCCCAATTCAACTGTCCCAGCGCATCGCAACACATCGCCCATAGGGGTTATGCCGAATTTTCCCGCCGCCATCATTGGATGATTGGGCAGGATTGATGGCCGTTTGAACAGCACATGATAGCCGCGTTCAGCCTCAAGGGGAACAGACAGCCCCAACCGCGACATCAACGGTTTTGATCCGATCCCCGAGGTAATCACGACGCGCGAACACGCAAAGCTACCTTGGGTCGTGTGCACTTTGGAAATCTTGTTGCCGTCGCGTTCGAAGTCCTTGACCTCTGCGGCAATAAACTGACCGCCGCGTTCTGTGAACACTTGGGCCAATCGTGCGACATAGTCGCCCGGATTGTGGATATGCCCCTGGCCATCTAATTCGACCATACAAGTCATTTTGGGCCCAACTATAGGTTCAAGTTCCTGTATTTCTGGGCCGGTAATAACCCGCGGCTTGAAACCCGCAGCACGCTTTAATCCCCAGCTATAGGCATCGTTTTCATAATCGCGCAGGGTTGGATAAATATAGCGCAGTTTGCTATCATTGATCCAGTCTTCGACCCCAGTTCCGGCCACCAAAGCGCGGTGTTGATCCACCGCATCGACCACCAAATTCGGTAGCGCTTGCGCAATCTTGTTGGCGCGCACCGTTTGTGAATTCAACAAAAACTGCGTAAGCCAAGGGATCATCTTCGGCAGATAGGACCACTTTGCAAAAAGCGCACTGTCCTTATCCAAAAGCATGCGGGGCGCTTCGTGCCAAAGACCGGGTGTGGCGGTTGGCGCGACCGCCCATTGTGCAATTAATCCGGCATTGCCATATGATGCCGCCTGACCTGGGGCATCCTTGTCGATCAAAATCACATCGCATCCATAGCGTTGCAACCATAATGCCGTTGAAACCCCACAGATCCCCGCGCCAACAACAACAATTGGTTTGGATTGAATTGATCCCGCCATCACATGCCCACTTTACTTACGTTCACAACGGTGAAAATGTCGAAAGTCTCGACCCATGTCGAGGGGGGATTTCATTCCTTGGCCATGAAAAAGGGACAATCAGATGTCAAACGTCTATATCAACCTGCCCATTAAATCCGTTTCCGAAACGGATGCATTCTTTGCCGCCCTTGGAATGACGAAAAACCATTTCTTTTCAAGCGATGACACAACGAATGCGCGCATTAATGACACAACGGTTTTGATGTTGTTGGAACGCGAAAAATTCGAAGGTTTTACCAAACGCCCCGTGCCAGAACAAAGCAACAGCCAAATTCTGGTTCTACAATTCGACACTGTGGAAGAGGTAGACGCGCTTCACGCCAAAGCACTCGCTGCAGGGGCCACAGATACGACCGATCCAAATCCCGAAAGCGCGGCGTTCATGCATTTGCGCGCTTTTCGGGATGTGAATGATCACGCGTGGGAAGTCTTTGCCTTTTTGGTCGATCTCCCTCCCGAAGCGACCCAAGGGTAAATCACAACATCAATTGATAGGATGCGGGGACGTATTGAAAACCGTCACCGCGCTTTTCGACATATCCCACACCCGGCCATGGCATGTGGTATCCGACAAAAGCCATTTTGTCGGTGGCCAACATATCCAAAAGCTGGCGGCGTGTTTTTGCCGCCATTTCGCGGTCACGGTCAAAACGGACCTCCCAATCAGGATGGGCCAAGGACCAGACGTAATGATTGGCAAAATCCCCGCCGATGAACAGGTTTTTACCTTCGCTTTCCAGCATGAAGCCCAAATGCCCAACTGTATGGCCATGCGCGGCAATCGCGGTCACCCCTGTGGCGACGTCTTGGCCCACATCGAGCATGTTCAATTCGTCCTCAAGCGGGCGAATATGTGTTTCAAACCCTTCGTTGCCCGAAAAATCCCAGTCTTCGAATTCTAACGCGCCGCAGATAACTTCGGCATTGCTAAAAGTGCGCTCGCCGTCTGTGTCAAGGCCACTGATGTGATCCCCATGGAAATGGGTCAGAACAACCTTGTCGATTTGATCAGCGGTGTATCCTGCACTTTCCAATGCAGCAACTGTCCCCGAGGCGCTTGTCCCTGTATCAAACAGAATCAATTCTGCCCCGGTGTTCACCACCGTTGGCGTGTAGAACATCTGAAATTTATCGGATGGCAAATTGTTGTCGGCGGAAACCTGTGCAAATTCATCTTTGCCGACATTTAGGCCGAAAATAGATTGCGGATCGTTGTTGATCGTTTGGGTCGCAGACAGAATTGTCGTCACCTCAAATGCACCCAGTTGAAAGCGACGGTGTGTGGAAATGGACGGTCCCAACATTGGGGCAGCGGCGTTTACGGTACTGGCGGCAACCATTGCGGCACCCCCACTTAGAAAGCTGCGGCGGCGTAATAGAAAGGGGGACTTCATCACATTCTCCGTTATACGAAAATCACCTGCTAAACATATGCGTTTTTTTAGATTTGACAAATAGAATTCCGGCGGCCGTCACTATGGATCACGCCCAAATACTGGACAAATCCTACGTGTTGTGAAAGACAGCGCTGAACAGGAGATTTTTGATGACCACCACCCGTTTTGCACCTTCCCCGACTGGCTATTTGCACATTGGCAATATGCGCGCCGCATTGATGAATTTTTTGATCGCGCGCAAGGCGGGCGGCACGTTTATCTTGCGAATTGATGATACAGATCCTGAACGGTCGAAAGAAGAATACGTTGATGGCATCAAACGTGACCTAGAATGGTTGGGTTTGCATTGGGATCGCATTGAACGTCAATCCGAACGGTTGGATCGGTATCACGCGGCAGCGGATCAAATGCGCGAAATGGGGCGTTTGTACGAATGTTTCGAAACGCCAACCGAATTGGATTTGAAGCGTAAAAAGCAACTGAACATGGGTAAACCACCCGTGTACGATCGCGCGGCTTTGGCATTGTCCGATGACGAACGCGCCGCACTGCGCGCGGAACGCGGCGCAGGGCATTGGCGGTTCAAGCTAGACCAAGAACGCATCAATTGGACCGATGGCATTTTGGGTGATCTGTCAATTGACGCGGCTTCGGTGTCGGATCCTGTGTTGATCCGGGGTGATGGTCAATTCCTTTACACAATGGCGTCTGTTGTCGATGATGTGGAAATGGGGATCACCCATGTTGTGCGTGGCTCTGACCATGTGACGAACACCGCGACACAAATCCAGATGATCAAAGCTATTGGCGGCGCGGTGCCCACATTCGCGCACCATTCCTTGCTAACAGGTCCGCAAGGCGAAGCATTGTCCAAACGTTTGGGCACTTTGTCCCTGCGTGATCTAAGGGCGCAGGGCATCGAACCCGAAGCGTTGTTAAGCTTGATGGCGCGTTTGGGTGCGAATGAACCTGTCGAATTGCGTCTGTCCTTGGAAGAGGTTGCCGAAGGGTTTGATTTGTCACAATTCGGCGCGGCACCGACCAAGTTTGATGAACAAGACCTCTATCCGTTGACCGCGCGATATCTACATGGTCGGTCCTTTGACGATATGGCGGCTGATATCGCTGCCGTCGGTGTCCCCGGCGATGTTGCTCAGCAATTTTGGGATGTCACTTGCGAAAATATCACCACGCGTAAAGATTTGGCTGTATGGTGGGATATGTTCAAAAATGGTGCGGATCCTGTGATTGACGACGAAGACCGTGATTTCGTCGCCCAAGCCATGGCGATGTTGCCCGAGGGCCCCTTTGACGGTGATACATGGAAATCATGGACCACCGCCGTCAAAGACGCGACAGGTCGCAAAGGCAAAGGGCTATTCATGCCGTTGCGAAAAGCGCTGACGGGTCAATCACATGGTCCAGACATGTCGGCCTTGCTGCCATTGTTACAGGTTATCAAAGCGCGCGGATAAATCCCGGGCTTCTCAAATGTGGCATGATGTTCTATTTTAAAAAAAATAGACGTCAAAAGGTGTCAGTTGTGCGAGTAGTGTTAGTTTTCGTCCTCATGTTATCTGGGCTGTCTGTGTCGGGTTGTGGTACAGCACGCGGTATTTTCGAAGGTGCAGGATCTGTGCTGGAAGGGGTTGCGACAGATATAAAATCGGTCGGCAATTCTTTCTAAACTTTGGTCCCATAAGGCGGCACATGTGATTTATATCAGCCTGTTTTTGTCCGCCTTCTTTGCGGCGACAATTTTCCCTGCGCAATCTGAATTGGTTTTGCTCTATTTGCTGCAAGATCGGTCAAATAGTGTGGTTTTGTTGTTGCTTGTGGCCACTGTCGGCAACGTTTTGGGTGCCGTGGTGAATTATGGCTTGGGGTATTATGTGCACCGTTTCAATGATCGCCGCTGGTTTCCCGCGTCCCCGCAGCAGTTGGAAAAAGCCCAACGCGCCTATGCGCGATGGGGCCGTTATAGTTTATTGGCCAGTTGGGTCCCCTTAATCGGCGATCCGATCACTGTGGTTGCAGGCGTTCGGCGGGACAGATTCACTGTGTTTTTGGCTTTGGTTACTGTTGCAAAAGCGGGACGATATTTGGTTTTGGCGGCGCTAACGCTGTAAGATTGGGATATTTTTCATCGAAAGATGAAATGATTGGGAAATGATTTTGTGGCGGAATATGCCGATTGAATCCTGTTTTTGTTTTCAGCTTTTCAAAAATTAAGGTGTTAGATTTTGAAATTTGCCTATAAATCATCAACAAACCGCCATATTTGACTTATATCTATCGCCAAGAACGATTGACTGGGGTACCGATGACAAAGACGTTAACACATTTAGAACGGCTTGAGGCCGAAGCCATTCACATCATGCGTGAAGTTGTAGCCGAGGCGGAAAATCCTGTCATGCTCTATTCCGTGGGCAAAGACAGCGCGGTGATGTTGCATTTGGCGAAAAAGGCGTTTTATCCGTCGCCGCCCCCCTTTGCATTGTTGCATGTGGACACGACTTGGAAATTCCAAGAGATGTACAAACTGCGCAACAAGGCCGCCAAAGATGCGGGCATGGAATTGTTGGTTTATCAAAACCCCGAGGCCAAAGAAAAAGGCATCAACCCCTTTGATCACGGCGCGTTACACACCGATATGTGGAAAACCGAAGGGTTGAAACAAGCCTTGGACAAATGGGGCTTTGACGCGGCCTTCGGCGGTGCCCGTCGGGACGA
>Ga0181607_10005278_pt1 | contig 10947 bp, 7 predicted proteins | sample 041ome_9_FD_132420 | JGI IMG/M metagenome (GOLD analysis project Ga0181607, IMG submission 132420) | Coastal salt marsh microbial communities from the Groves Creek Marsh, Skidaway Island, Georgia - 041413US metaG (megahit assembly) | ecosystem: Environmental > Aquatic > Marine > Intertidal zone...
GTATTACTATTTATTGACGTTAGTAGTATTAGTATCGTCGTCGGCCCCGTTATTATTCTCGATTTCGATTTTGAAGGTTTGGTTTTGGAAGAGTAACCGGAGAGGTTGTTTGTTTCCCGGAGTTTTGTTATAATTTTTCGACGAGGATGGCGTCAGGTTTTCTTTGCCGCCGCCATTGCGTTCTGCTTTCTCTGAAATCGATTGGTTTTTGTGCTCTTTTCCTTCTTCTATCTCGTCTTCTTCTTTGTTGGATTCGGATACCGAGGAGGAGCGCAACGAAGACGCCGTGCCCGGTTGATATTCCAAGTCATCTTCCTCCTCCTCCTCCTCATTGCCGAAGAAATCGGGTTCCATGTGCTCCGTCCCATGGCTACTGCGCGGCGTTTCAGATTGCGGCAGGTGTTCTTGCTTCTCTCTTTTTTCTTCTTCTCCTTTTTCTTCCTCTTTATCTCTCTTCTTCTTCATCGCGCTATTCGCGTGCGAAAAAGTTTTGTCTGGACTCAAAGAAAGATTTACGCTCGAATCCAACGAACTCGCCATGGAATAGTTCGTTCTCTCGCACGCGCTGACAAACTTTTCAATCTTTTCCAAACTTGGCGAGCACTTCGTCCCGGCGAGCATTTCCCGCACGTATTCTTCCATCTTCTTCAAACTCTCGATTCTATTCACTTCCATTTGACTCGTCTCTTTGACCAACCTCTCGTATCGCTTCGCCACCCACCGCTCGGCAATCTTATGCAGACCAAACAACCACGGTCCTCGAAACGCCACTCGAAAACGCACTTCGCACACTTTCACGCATTTACTCGCATCCTCCGGGCACTCTTTAATCACCGCGAGTTCCTCGCACACGATCATCTTCCGTAAACTAATATTCCTCGTGTACGTGTACAATCGCTTCTCCTCCTCGCGCCACTCGCACATCTCCAACCCTTCCAGCGGCGCTTGTCTGTTCGCGACCGCATTAAACGGGAGCTTCGAAAACCACTTCGGCGCGTCGTTTCTGGACCAAAATTTCCTTTTCCTAAAGTGCCAGCCATTTTTCGTATCTTTCGAAGGCGCCACCGTCGGGACTATTTCGATTTTATACACCGTCTGGTCGTCCGGGGACACGCACGACGTCCTTTGCAAAAACGCGCGAATAACGTTCAGCGCGTTCGTGTTATACGTCACCTCGTGCGTGCGTTTGGTCCCACCAAGTTGTTGCGATTTCTTAAACAGTTCGCCGACGTAATTTCTCGGCGGTTTGATACGCGTCGTCTGAGTCGTCATCGCGTCTTCCGAGGAAGAAGAGCGTTCTTCCATCATCATCATCGTCGCAGTTTTCTATATAAGTTACCGTTGGAATGGAAAAATATTGACCACAAACGCGCGGTCTTTTTTTAACGACCAAAAATGGACCAAAAAGAACACGCCAACAAAGAAAACACACTCTATGATGAGGTGCAAAAAGAGACCACGAAAGCGCGACCACCGGTGGTGCTCTCTCTCTCTCTCTTTTTCTTCTGTCGTCGCGTGTGTTGTTGGAGAGACGAGAGAGAAATCGAGATTAAGTTTTTCTGGCAATGGATATATCTCTCGTGTGATGTCTTTGTGCATTTTTTCTCCCCCCTTTTTGAAACCCTAAAAAATGGACCAAAAATGACACCTCACACAACACAAAGAAAACACACGTCAGTTGGGAAGAAGGACGACGAGTTGCGAGAAAAAGCGAATTACGATGAAAGAGAAACCACCGGTGCCGACGTTCTTCGAAGAAAAACCACCACCACCGAGAGGAGGAGGAGGAGGAGGAGGACAACAACAAGAACAACAAAATCGAGAAGTTCGTGAAAGTGGCCCGGAGGAAGAGGAGATGATGCCGCCGTTACCGGTGTACGTCGCACCGGAATGGTCCGGGCCGCCAGAAGGACAAACGTCGTTCAGTTTGGAAGTGTTAAAGAGCGGCCAAGTTGTGGATTTAATCGTTTTAACAACAACAACAACAACAACAACGTCGAAGGTGGATGATGATGATGTGGTTCCTAAGAGTCGCTCGTACGTCACGTTTGGGCGACATCCGCTGTGCGACGTTGTCATCGAGCACCCGTCGAGTTCGAGATTGCATTGCGTGTTGCAATTTAAGAAAAACACGAAGGAAATGTACCTGTTCGATCCGGGGTCGACGCACGGGGTTTTTGTGAATAAACGGAAATTGAAGAAAGGAATACACGCGCCAATATTTGTCGGCGATCAGATTAAGTTTGGGGAGAGCACGAGAGATTACATCGTGCAAGGAGACGAGGCTTTAATGCCCGAGTGCGGGTTGACGAACCGAGAGCTAGAGAAGGTGAAGGAGATTCAAAAGAGGCGAGAGATGGAACAGAGGAAAGACGAGGAGGAAAAGAAGATGGAAGAAGCCGCGGTGGCGTGGGGGATGGCCTCGGAAGAGTTTGAAAAGAAAAATATGGACGAAGACGACATCGATTGGAGAACGCACGACGTCGCGAAGTTTACGCAAAACATGCGCAAGGCGATTGAGAAAGTGAGGCAGAAGGAGATGAAAGCGGAGAACATGCGTTCGGAGATTGAACGCATCAAACGAAAGGAAAGTTCCCAAGAAGGTGGTCTCACGCACGGGCAAGTGCAACAAATGCACAAAAACGAAACCGCGCTTGAGTTGCTTCAAGAGCACATAGATGAAGCGGACGAGCGGTTGAACGAGTCGTTGAGGGAAGTTTTAGGATTAGCGAGTAGAAATAAGACGAAGGAGAAGAGAAAGAAGAGGAAAGCGATAGATTCCGAGGACGAGGAGGAAGACGGGTTTTACGATCGCACGGAAAAGCGCGCGAGTAAGAAGGAAGAAGAGAAGAACAACAAGAAGAAAAAGAAGAATGCAAAAGCAAAAATCTTTGTCGAAACGGAAACCGCGGCGTCGCTGTGGGAGAAGAAACTAAACGCCGAGTCGACGCTAAAATCGTTGCAAACGTCTTTGGAAAAAGCGAGAAAAGATCAAGAGAGTGCCAGAATCGAAAGAGAACGCTTAGATGCCACAGAAGATGCAGATGCGATGGATATTTTCACCTCGGACGCTCGAAAAGAGGCGTGCGCAGATACCATCCAACGCTTGCTAAAATCCATCGACGAGAAGGAAGAAGAGTTGGAACGTCACGCGTCTTTGTTGGAGATTGCGGACCCGCACGAGGAGTTCAAGCCTGGCACGAGTAAAGGCGATGCGCTCAAAGCCGTCGTCGAGAAGGAGAAGAAAGAGAAAGAGGAAGCGGAAAGAAAGCGCAAGCAAGAGTTGATTGAGAAAATGAAAGCAGAAAAAGAGAAACAAATGAAAGAGCACGAAGAGCGACTGAAAGTACAAAAGTGGGAAAAAGAAGGCCAACTGTTGGAAAAGAAGACGTTCACGGGAGGTGCTGATGGTATCGGCGGTGCAAATGGCGGCTCGGGGCAAGACAATGCAAAGGCGGAAAAGAAGAGAAAAATTATCGAGCGCGTGGAAGACGAGGCGCCCGTGGTGGTTGACGAAGAGGAAAAGACGCGCAAAAAGGAAACAAGCGTGAAATCGTTATCGCCACCACCACCACCACCAGCGACAATCGTATCAGAACCGAAAAGAGACGCAATCAAACTCGACGATCCGGGAGATGGTTTCTTGTCGCCGGCTCAAGTCAAAGCCTTGGCGGATAAACAAGGCGGCTTTGGTCTCCAAATCCGCAAAAAACCAACCGTCGCCAAAAATCCCTCGTCAAATCCGCGAACGACGACGACAACCACATCTCACCTCGGTAACGTCAAAACCGACGAACAAATCCGTTCTGAAGCTGAACGCAAAGTCGAATTAGAGATGCGTAAAATCTTGAGCGGCGGTTTCGGTCAAGATGAACGCGACGAAGACAAAGAAGTAAACGCAAAAGATGAAGAAGAAGATGACAACTGGGTCGCCCCTATCGATCAAAGAGGTGACGGTAAGACGCGCTTGAACGAAAAATTAGGATACTAGCACGCGTAGATTGAAAGAACGCCATAATACACAGCACGCGCGATGTTTTCTCCCCCATGTGCACAAAATTTCCCCTCAAAAAAAAGAACACGTTAAAGAAGAGACGCAACGGAAGAACACGAGGACACGCACTCTTTTGTCTCAAAGCACAAACGCCCCACGCATAAAACCGAGCGATAAAGAGAGAGAGAGAGATTTACGCCGCCGCCTTCTTCCAAAATACGACGCGGAGGAAGAGGAAGAAGAAGAACGAATTGAGGAAATCATCCAAATTGGAATTCAAAAATCTCCCCCAACGCGCTTCTTGCATATACGTTTAGGTAGACGAAGAAGAGCAACACCATGAGCAGTAACACGGCGAACAATAATCAACAAACGGGGAATACGATCGTAGACGTGGACCAACTCCTCCAACTGGACAGTTTAGAAAAAGAACTCAAAGAAGCCTCAGATATCGTCCAAGAATGGACGACCGAACGTCTCTCCGCGAAACGAGCGCTGAAATCACAACACGACGGGGCGATGAAACAAAGCGAACAGTTTTACAAAAAATTGGTCGAACGCGAGCACGAGCTCTCGAATCAAGCGAAAGAGTTAGAGGAAGAGAAGGAAGAGCAAGAACATAAACTGAAGCAAATGGAAGAGGAAGCGATGCAAGCGAGAGAGTTAGCCGCGGATTTACCGGAACAGCTGGAGGATTTGAGAGCGACGGTGAGCGAAGAGCGAAGGAAAACGGAGGAGGAAGCCGGCGCGGTGGAAAAGTCAGAAGGGAAGCAACTGAAGCAAGTGGACAGTTTGCGAGTCGCGAACGACATGTACAAAGATCGACTGGGGTTGGAATTCATGAAAACCGAGGACGACGACATGAAGTTCGCGTTCACGTTGATCGATCGGTTCGAGATGGACAGAGAGTTTTCGTTCACGATTCGCGTTGAGGAAGGGTCGACTCGGTACCAGTTAATCGAGTGCGAACCCGCGGTGAGAGAAGCTGGAGAGTACATGAGAGAGTGCAATCGAACGGACGATTTGAGCAAGTTCGTGAGGAAAATGCGCACGAGTTTCGTCCGGTTGTGCGAGAGCGGTAACTAAACTTCTTAAACAACAGCTACATTGTATTAGCGCGTGTGTGTCTGTAAATTTTTGTAAACGTACTAAATAGACCAATCTTCACTTAAATCAAATGAAGGCACGCTTAGTATCATCATCGCGCCTTCTTTTGCGCGAAAGTCTCGTCTCATCGCTTCGTCGAAAGAAGGAGAACGGTTTTAAGAGCGAAAAGTCTCGCCTCAAATCGAACGCGTTCGCCTCTTCTTCTTCTTCTTCTTCTTTGGAAAAGAAAAACAACGACGAAGAGGATGGGGAAATCGCAGACAAAACGAACCGAACGCAACAACAACAACGGAAGGAGCATCACACGCTTTCGCCGCAAACGCGCGAGCGCTTAAAAATCCTCTTAAGCGTGGACAACCAAGGCTTGGACACGATGTTGTCCACTTCAGAAGGCCGGGAGATTCTCTCGTCCACGGACTCGAAAGTTTTGTTAACGCAGCTGAAAGTTTTGCAAAGTGCGATACCGTTCGCGAAGGACAACTTGAGCGTTCTCGTGGTGGAGGCGCCGATACTTTTGCGATACGATGAACGCGCGATTGGAAAAGCGATTCGAAACATCGTCCCGTACAGTATTTCTTCGAAAGACGGAGGGGTGAAAGTGAACGTGAATTTAGTGTCGTGTGAAACGTTGTGTAAGAAGTGTCCGTCCGCGTTCGCGCACTGTTTGAGGTTGACGTTGCTCGACGTGCCTTTTCGAAAGTGGGAGTTGAGTTTACGAGAATGGATCTCGAGCGGCGGAGACGACTGGGCGCACTGTTTTACCGCCAGACCGATCGTGTGCAGCGAGTGGGGGTATAAGAGACAGATTCAAAGTTTTGAAAGGAAAAATCTTGAGGCGTGGACGAGAAAGGATAGGGATTCGAATAGGGTATACTCGGTGGGCGGACGTAAAGTCAAGTTGACCAGCGACCAAAACGAAGATGACGACGACTGATAGCAATAGATAGGTAGAGTAGCGGTAGCGAAACGTTACAATCTCCGTGCGCGTGTTTATATTAATATTGTATGCCGTATGTTTATATCTTACAAAAAATAACTAGGGTGTTGCTGGTATATTTAAATGTTTATCAAGGAGCTAATTTCTAAACACGTGTTCCACTTTGTACGCTGCGGAGAAGCACGGTACAATGCGACGCATCATCTTAGAACAAAGCGTGGCCCATGACGTTCTCCGCAACAAGCAAAGAAACGATACCAATCATTGCCGCTCTCCCGTTCAACATTTCACTGTTCGTCTTGAAGATGGCAAACTCTCTGCTCTCGTCAAAGTTGTCTTGCGTAAACTTCGGCGTGATGGTGCCCAACGTCGCGATGGCGATGGTGAACGCAAACAAAGAGAAGTTTTGCGCGTCGATGACGTGCGTCGGGACGCCAGAAACCATCTTGGCCGGGAAGATCAACTCGAAGGCTTCCTTCTTGGTGATGACTTCACCCGCGATGGCGGAGACGAAGCCGACCATAGCCGCGCGACCGTTGATGAGCTGCGCGGTTTCCCTGTTGTTTCAAATGTGTTCACATCGTGAGATGGTGACGTCGTCAGAGAAGAGAAAAACGTTGGTCAGTTTCATAAACGGATGATGATGATGATGATCATTCTCGCGCAGAGACAGATCTCAAAAGGAACAAAAACACAAAAGTCACAACATCAGAGAGAACGATTACTTACGAGAAAACCGCGTTGCCCTTTTGCGCCGCCGGCGCTTGCGGAACGAACGCTTCCGGATTGGAAGCGACGACGTCGTCGCCTTCGTCTTGCGAGTCCATCGACGGCATGCTCACCGCCGCGCGGACTTGCACGGACACTTTCTTGGACGATTTGTTCAAGGAAGCCTTGTTGGCGTTCACTCTGAGAGTGGCAGATTGAGAGAATTGGGTGATTGATTGCATGTTTATTATGTTGTGTGTGTAGGTGTATTCGTGTGCGAAAGTGACGGATTTCGCCTCGTAACTGCCTTTTTGAGACGTCATCGCAGTCGCCAAATCCACGCACATTTCCACGCTTTACTTTGCGAAGAACGCAACGCATCGAATTCAATCGCACGAGAAAACCACACCAAAACATCGCATAAAGTCTACTCGAGCGATGGAATGGAACAGATTTTGAGAAAACGAGTGCACGCGCACGTCATTGGTGGATGAAAGATGGTTTCGAGATGATTAGAGAGCAGTCGTCAATTAATGCTCTCAAAATGCGTGGCTCACAGTTGTGACAGCGTGGCAATTTTAAAAAGGAAAGGAAAAGTGCTCACATGCTACGGAGTTGCGTCGGCGAGTCCTATCGGTATTACTATTGCAACAGTTCAAAGCTACTATTCTAAAAATTATTAGTCAACGCGGTCAAACACGGCGACGGTTTCGACGTGCAAGGCGTGAGGAAACATGTCGCAAGGCTTCACGGAGGCGAGGGAATACGTGGGGAGAGACGATGGTCCGCCGGTTTCGTCTTCGTTCCCGAACAAAATGCTCGCGTCTCTCGCTTGCGTGTCCGGGTTACACGAAACGTATACGATTCGTTTTGGTCGTAACTTTCGTATTTCGGAGAGGATGTCTTTGGAACACCCCGGTCGAGCCGGGTCGAGGATAACGGCTTCGACGATACAGTCTGCGTCGCCTTCGTCGTTTGAATTGTTCGTGTCGTCGACGTCGATACCTTCCAATGGACCGGGTTTGGTCAAATCTCGAACGTAAAACTCGCACGTGTTCGATAGATTGTTCATGATGGCGTTTTCATTCGCGTCGAGTACGGCTTCTTTGACAATCTCGTAGCCGATGACTTTGGAGATGTTTGGTATTTTATGTGCAACTGTTAAGCCGAACACGCCGACGCCGGAGAAGAGATCGAGAACAATTTTCTTTTGCTTTGTCGGTTTTTCTTCAAAAAGAGGTCGCAACGCTTCGACCGCGGCGTTCACCAAAACTTCCGCCTGCGTCGTGTTAGTTTGAAAGAACGACTCTGGCCTCGCTCGAAAGTTCAAACCGCCCAAAGATACCTCCCACGCGTCGTCGACGATTGACCCTGCTCCGACATCTTCCTCCTCGTCGTCAATCATGGTCGTTTTAGCTTTTCTGTTACTCTCTGGACGTTTCCCACTCTTCACGTTGCTTTGCTTTCTCCCACGTCCAGCTTGTTTTAAGTTCGCGACTCGATCGATTTGGACGTGCGTGACTGATTTTACGTTCGCCACCGCCAACGTTTCCGTCATCAATTCCTTCAAAGGACCAGTCTTCACCGCGGACTCTCTCGACGTGGATTCAATCTCCACGTCAATTTTCCCGTTCGAGTTTTCGCGAAAAGTCGCGGAACGCAACGTCCCATTCCCAGTTTTCCTATCGAACGATGGTAACGATTTCCCCGCTTTTCGCAACGACTTACTAATAGCTTTTAAAGCTTCGTTCGCGCTATCCGACTGCAACAAACACCCGCTCGGCGACGTCACGTCTACCACCACATCGTGCGATTTCGGAGGACGCAAACCAATCTTCGCGCCGCCTTTCTCCACACCGTTATCGACCCCAAACGCAAACGTCATCTTATTCCGAAACTTTGTCGGCGTTGTATCCGTTTTAGTATTATCATCACCATTTTTATCATCATTTGCCCACAATCCAACCGTCTTTTCAATCAACGCGTCCGCGGCGTCCACGCCTAACTTTCCGTTCTTCGCGAACGCTTCCACCACCATCGTTCGTTTCAAATCCAACTGTCTCTCGTATTTCACGTCTTGCCACGAGCAACCTCCGCACGTGTAAAAATGCGCGCAAAATGGTTGCTGATAATGCGTCGACGACACCCCCGCGGGTGAGACTTCCTCCTCCCCTTTTGTTTTCGCGAAAACTTTCACCCCAAAAGCAACCGTTTTCTTCACTTGTGTGATTCTCACTAAAACTTTCACCCCTTCTCTGTCCGGCGTCGCCCCTGCGACGAGACAGATCCGTTCGTCCGGAAGTTTGCACACTCCGGACCCATCGCTGGCAATGGCGTGACACTGTAACTCGAGGATAGAATCGACGTCGTAAGAAGAGTTTGTCGTCGTCTTTGCCGTTGATGATTTGGAAGAGGAATTCGCCGCCGCCGCCGCCGCCGCCGACACTTTACGAGGATGAACACCAACGTTCGAAAAGAGAAGAGCGCGTCGAAAGGAGAAGAAAGGGTCGGTGGTTACGACGCTGCGCATGACGAGGACGCGTGTGGTGACGAAAACGAAGAGGTGGGTGTATTCTGCGCGTGTGATGTGTTGTGTTTGGAATGAGGTGCAAAATGAAATAACCAACTAACTTTCATTATCTAAATACTCTAAGCGCTATTGTCGCTATTGCCGCTGCGCATAAAAAGGACAAAAAAAGGCGGCGAAACATCATCATCGTTATCTATCACAAACCCGGAATGACGTCCAACCCGAAAAACTTACCGACGCTTTGCACTAATTCCACGTTTACGTCCGTCATCGCTAAAGCGCCGGCGAGAGGATCCTTCACGTCGGCTTGGATTTCCCACGGCGCTTCCCAGGGGCCGCCGCCGACTTCCAGACAGGCGGTAGAGCCACTCGACGCGTTTTCGAATATCGGTGTTCGTTCCTTCTTGGCGTTGATTTTATACAGACTGACCGTCATGTCGCCCGAAAACGTTTCGCGACACAAAGGTAACATGCCGGATTCGGTATCCGGCGCCGGAGCGCGAAGCACGGTGGTTTTACATTTGGTCAAATCTTGCTCGCACGCGCCCGTGACGATGCACTCGTAGCCGTCGCCTTTCGCGACAACTTCCCAACGTCCCCACGGATGTACTTTCCATTCAAACGTCGTCGATTTCACGAGAACGTTCTCACCGACGTATGAACTATTCGTTTTCGTCGACTTGTTCGCGCCGACCGGAGAAAACTGTACGAACAAATCTCCATAGTGAATCGCAACCATTCCGATGTCTTCGTACGTGCCTGGAGAGATGACCACTCCTCTATTTGCACCGGTGCATACTACGGATAAGTCTGGATACTGAGGAAACGAATTGCATTGCATCCAAAACCATTTACGAGGGAACCCTCCGCCGCCCCAATTTTTCTCCGCGTAGAACGGAACATCGGTAAACTCCGTCCTCTTACCATCGCACTCCACGTACCCAGTAGCTATCGCGTGCGCAAACAAAACCTGATAGTGCGGTTCGAGTAGCGGTAACGATGTCAACCATCCCGCGGGCGAAACACCACCATCGCTTTCCTTCTCTTTCCCCGCCGAGCCTCCTCCGTTCCCGGACCCGTACGTTTTCAACGGCGTCACGTCGATGTCCCATTCGATGTACTTTAAAACCGCGGAATTTTTCCACGGCGAATCTTCACTTTCCATATCGTTTCTGTTGCTTTCGTTCGTGGACAAATACCCCGCGTGTTTCGTGCCTCTCTCGCTCACTCGGTAAAAATCCGCTCGTCTTCTCTTTTCGTCTATTTTTGGCGTAATCTCGGAGTGGTCGTCGTCTAAAAAGTCTAACCGTAACGCCAATTCGTGTCCTTCCGCCTGGAAACTCTTCCCCACCTCGCGTGTCTCCTTATACACGTACTCTCCATCTGGTGCAATAATTTGTGCCCCGGCGGAGTGTCTCTTCGAACTCCTATCGTCCGGGTCGTACACGTGGTAAATCAAAGAGGCGGATTGCTCTCGCGAAATCGACAGGCGGAAATACCACCCTTCGAAGAACGAATCGTTCTTGTTGGTGTTGGTGTTGGTGTTATTAAGGCGACGACGATGGTAGCCAGAATGCGGCGCGGGGGTGAACTTGAAGGAAGGACTCGCGCGACTCTCCGTGCTGCCGCTGCTGGAGGAAGAAGCGAAGAGAGCGAAGGATGCACGCATGA
>Ga0181607_10005285_pt1 | contig 10933 bp, 9 predicted proteins | sample 041ome_9_FD_132420 | JGI IMG/M metagenome (GOLD analysis project Ga0181607, IMG submission 132420) | Coastal salt marsh microbial communities from the Groves Creek Marsh, Skidaway Island, Georgia - 041413US metaG (megahit assembly) | ecosystem: Environmental > Aquatic > Marine > Intertidal zone...
CCTAATGTGTCATGCGAACCTTACCAATTCGTTTATGGCTTTGTAGAGATTGGCAAAATGATCCGAAATGCGCCACCGCGCTGGCCAGGTAAATAGGAAATCTCACCACTGAGACGGCCTATAATTTCACGACAGATCGCCAACCCCAATCCCGCACCGCCCGCCTTATTTTCACCGACGCGTGCAAATTTTTCAAAAATCAATTCTTGATCTTCTTTTGGAACCCCACTGCCATTATCCACAAAATCTGCGATGAACTGCCCTTGTTTATGGCGTAGTGTGATGACCAATTCAGGTTGTCGTGCATCACAATATTTGCGGGCATTGGCAATAAGATTAATAAACACTTGCCCCAAACGGTCAGGGTCTGTGTTTAACAATGGCAGCTGGTCGTCGGACCACAATTTAATTGAAAAGGTTGACGACATATTTCCGGCACGCACCGTCGCGATGGCTCGGTTCACTAATTCATTCGGGTCCACTGCAACAATATTAAGACTAACTTGTCCATTTTCTAGAACGCTAAGATCCAGCAAATCGTCCAACAGCCGTGTGAGCCGCGTTGCTTCGCCATGGATGATGGTTGCGTACTTGACCATATCTGTGTCCGTAAGCCCAGCGCCGTCTTGCAAAATCTCGGAAAACGCAAGAATTGACGTCATCGGCGTGCGCAGTTCATGGCTGATTTGGGATAGGAACGCATCCTTTTGCACGGACAGCCGTGTCAGCTTTTCGTTCACTTGGCGCAGCTGAAGCGCAGTTCTGGTCAGTTCGTTCGATTGCGCCTCTAAGCGGTTGGAATATTCCATCATTTGCGCAGTTTCGTCCGCCACAGCCATCAGATCTTGGACAGAAACAGATGCCCCACCAACGATTTGACCGACCATCGCATGTGCCGTCGCCGCCCCCACCGACCCCGCCAATTCACGTTCAAGACGTTCCAGAAATTCTGGTGTCGGCTCAGGCAAATAGCCTGAGCCACCTTGCCGCCTAGCTTCATAGCGAAACAGGTTTTGCGCTTGATCAGATCCGATAATACGCTGCGCCATTACCATCAAATCTTCGCTTTGCGCCACTTTGCCGGACCAACCGCGGGTGGCGGACGAATGATGAAACACGTTGACAAACTGAGCCCCTTGCAAGCGTTCGATCGGAGATGGAAAGCTAACTAGAGACATCAGAATAAAGGCAACCGTATTCAATAACATGCTCCAGAAAATGGCATGCACTAAAGGATCCATACCATTAATTCCAAACAGTGCTTGAGGTCTAAGCATTGCAAGTCCGTAAGGTCCGTTCTCCATAAAAGCCTGAGAAAAAACCATGTCATTGCCAAAACTTGGCAAGAAAAGCGTGTAGCACCAGACGCTAAACCCAATGATCAGACCGCTGATTGCGCCAGTGCGTGTTGCGCCACGCCAAAAAAGCCCGCCCATCATTGACGGCAACACCTGAACTACGCCTGCGAATGACACCAAACCAATCGCGGCTAATGCTTCGCCGCCACCTGACATGGAATAATAAAGATACCCAAGAAAAAGCACAAAAGCGATTGAACTGCGTCGCGCAAGGATGATCACACGACGCACGTCACCAAATTCCGATGCGCGATTTTCCGTAAACCTTAACCAAAGCGGCATAACGATATGGTTTGAAACCATCGTCGCCAATGCCAGAGCGGCAACCACAACCATAGATGTGGCAGATGAAAACCCACCTAAAAATGACAAAACCGCCAAAGCATCATTCCCCTGCGATAGCGGAATGCTTAGAACATAGAGATCTGGGTTCGCATCGGCAGGTAAAAGATTGTGTCCGACAACAGCGATCGGCACAACAAATAATGACATCAACATAACATAAAACGGAAAAGCCCATGATGCCGTCATCAAATGCCGTTCGTTTTCATTTTCAACAACAAGGACCTGAAACATGCGCGGCAAGCATAAAAACGCAGCAGCTGATAAAAAGGTCAGCCCTAACCAGCGGCTTCCCTCGCCTTGCCAAAGCGCGATGGGTGATTTGTCGATAGCTTCAAACATATTGCCAAAGCCACCCGACACACCCCAAACCACGAACACCCCAACAGCCAGCAAAGCAAAAAGTTTAACCACGGCTTCGACCGCAATCGCCATGACGACACCGTGGTGACGTTCATTCGCATCCAAATTGCGCGTTCCAAAAAGAATAGTGAAAAACGCCAAGCCCAGCGCAACAAACAGCGCGGAGTTGTCCCGCGGTATCAAACTGGTTGACGTGCTGTCATATTCTGCAAATACCGAAAACGACAGTGTCACAGATTGCAATTGCAGGGCGATATAGGGGGTTGTTCCAACAACGGCCAATAATGTGACCAAGGCAGCCAAAAGATTTGATTTACCGAACCGTGACGATAAAAGGTCAGCGATTGATGTCACGCGCTGCGTTCTACCGACGCGCACCAAGCGCCGCAGGATCCACCACCACCCGAACATGACCAACGATGGTCCGAGATAGATCGTCAAATATTCTAACCCAGAGCGCGCCGCATAACCGACGGCGCCGTAGAAAGTCCACGCAGTGCAGTAGATGGACAGCGACAGGGTATAAACCAAGGGTGATCGCAACCACCGACCGCGCCCAGATAACGCCGCCCGCTCGGCCCAGAAAGCAACCAAAAAAAGTGCAATAACATAGAAAAGACAAATGCCGACCAGAATATTAAGCATTTCAATCGCTCTTATCTTCGCCGGACATCAAACTATCCCAAGACGATTCAGACTTGCTAAAAATACGGACCAACAAAAAACTTGAGACAATCAAAATCAACCAAACAGAAAAAACATAAATCATCAAAGTTGAAATTGACCCTATTTCGTCGCTACCTCTGCGCATAAAAATCGGTATGATCCATAAAACCGCACCAAAGATCGGCACCAATCTAATTGCGTCGATGACACGACGCATACGGTATGTGCTACGCTCTAGAAATACTGGTGCGTCTTTTTTCTTCATCCTGCCACCAAGCGGCGGACCGTCGCAAGCACTTCGCCATTAGAAAATGGTTTACTCATGAAATCGCTTGCGCCCAATTCAAAGGCCAGTTCACGATCTTTGTTTTGGCCGCGCGCCGTCAGAACAAGAACTGGCAGGTCTGGTTTGGCACCAACAGAACGAAGATCGCGCAAAATATCAAATCCGCTTTTCCCAGGTAGCATGACATCTAAGATCACCAGATCAGGTGATTTATCTTCGATAACTTGATTTGCATCGTGCCCATTTGAATGTGTCGCAACCGACCAGCCATCGCGCGACAAAATAAAACTAATTGCCTCGACGATATTTGGCTCGTCTTCGATCAACAGGACAGACTTGCCCATCTAAAATACCCCCATATGGCTTTGCACCATTTTTTTAATAATGCCAATTGCCGACTTAATGTCAAAGGTCGTCGCTCAAAATGGATAGTTCACGTCTACTTTTGCACCCAGAAATCGCACACACACGGCATGCTGCCCCTACTTTAAAGGAGGGTGAGGCATCTTGGTGATTGGGGGTTATTGTCATATAAGCATGGATGATAGGCAAATGTGAACCAGTTTGTCCAGGCATTAGATCCGCATAGGCTTGAACACTGAATGTCCCACCCTCACGCCCGGTGTGGGTGATTGTTGCCTCGCTCAATCGCATCGGCGTTTGTAGCGCACCGAACAGAGGCCATAAAGGGCAAGCCGAACCAAAGCGCGGAATGTGAAAACCTGCAATTGGCTTTCTCAAAAAAAAGCTGCCCGAGGCATCACAAGCCACTAAACCGACGGGTCGCTCTAGCCATTCCCTTGGGCTGAACGCCAGCCGCCGCATCACGGTTGAAATCGGCACTTGGCACATGGCGGCAATAGCTGCCGCGTCCTGTCCCATTTTGTCCAAAGCGGTTCGGAATTCATCATCACCCAGATCAGCAAGATCTTTTGCGTAAAGCGATAGAAACCGTTTTGCGAGGACATTGCCGCTGCGGGTCTTTAACTCTGGCACAGCACATAGCGCGTTGGCGCCATCTGGCGATAAATCATGTCCTACAAAATTATACTCATAATGCGCCAGAAAACCGTCCAATTCATCCCAGACAGATCCCACCGAACCGCCGTCTGATCCAGCGCCATCCAAGTAACCAACAAGGGCTTGTGCCTCTTCGGCCAAGCGCTGACTGTCTTCGCTGATGTTCCGATGAAATCTGTTTTGCCACTCTGGCTCAATGTCATCTGTTTCGACGAGGATTGAACTGGTTGAACGAATGGCCGTGACCGTCGTAAGAACTTCATGCAAGGATGTGGCCAGATGGGGATCGTGCGAAAGCCGATCACTCAGGCCATCCACGGCTTGCTCAAGCTGCCTGACTTTGCGATCCAGTTCGATCATGAACTGGGCCCACTGTGGATAGCGCGCCGCTAAGTCCGCTGCAGCACCATCACCTGTAATGTCTACGCCATGATACACCGCGCATTCCTGAAGTCGCGCCACCAATGAAGCCTGCGCCCCTTCTGACAGTGCAACTGGATCAACCCCCAACGCATCAGCGAGATGTAGCAAAAGTCTGCCTGCGATTCTGCGACGATTGTGCTCAATAAGATTGAGGTATGACGCCGAAATCCCCACTTTTTCCGCCAATTCAGATTGTTTCAGACCGATATTGACCCGTCTTTCCCGAATTCTGATGCCAACAGATGCCATACCCACCATAGAAAAACCTCACGTTTACAAGTATATGCTGCAGTGCGTCGTAAATATATTTACAAAAAATATAACAGAACTGTTCATTATTTTACAAAATAATTGTTCTTTTTTAAACCCTTATTGCGAAATTTTTCAAATGTGGGGCATAATACATTTGCACAATTGTGCCATGCACGCGGCAGGAGGAGCCGCAAGCATCATTCAAATTGGGAGGATTACATGTCCAAATTAGACCTGACACGCCGTGGCGTGATCAAAACAGGTGCAGTTGCCGGTGCCGGCCTTGCACTTCCAACAATCTTTACAGCGTCTTCCGCAGCTGCGTTCACAAACGAACCAACAGGCAGTTCTGTTAAGATCGGCTTTAACGTTCCACAAACTGGCCCATACTCAGAAGAGGGTCTGGACGAACTGCGCGCGCAAGAATTGGCTGTTGAACACCTAAACGGTATCGGCGACGGCGGCATGTTGAATACCTTCAGCTCAAAAGCACTGCAAGGTAACGGTATTTTGGGCAAAAAAGTTGAGTTCGTCACGGGCGATACACAAACAAAATCAGACGTTGCACGTGCATCTGCACAATCGATGATCCAAAAAGACGGCGTCATCATGATCAACGGTGGTTCGTCATCTGGTGTGGCTGTTGCGGTACAAGGTCTGTGTCAAGAAGCCGGCATCATCTTTATGGCGGGTCTGACACACTCAAACGACACCACAGGTAAAGACCGCAAAGCGAACGGTTTCCGTCACTTCTTTAACGGTTACATGTCAGGCGCGGCGCTAGGCCCAGTTTTGAAAAACGCATACGGCACAGATCGCCGCGCGTATCATCTAACAGCCGACTATACTTGGGGCTGGACACAACAAGAATCGATCCAAGCTGCAACAGAAGCAATGGGCTGGCAAACAGCAAACAACGTTCTGACACCAGTTGGCGCAGGCGACTTCTCATCTTACATCGCGCCTGTTTTGAACTCTGGCGCGGACGTTCTGGTTCTGAACCACTACGGCGCAGATATGGTTAACTCATTGACGCAAGCGATCCAATTCGGTCTGCGTGACAAACAAGTTAACAACAAAAACTTTGAAATCGTTGTTCCTCTGTACTCAGAATTGATGGCAGCGGGTGCGGGTTCAAACATCGAAGGCGTTTACGGTTCTATGAACTGGAACTGGCAGCTGTCTGACGAAGGTACAAAAGCATTCGTACAATCCTTTGGTAAAAAATACGGCCGCCCACCATCAAATGCGGCGCACACATGCTATGTTCAAACTCTTCTTTATGCTGACGCAGTTACACGCGCGGGTTCATTCAATCCATGTGCAGTTGCAGAAGCGCTGGAAGGCTTTGAATTCGACGGTATGGGCAATGGTAAAACAGTATACCGCGCCGAAGATCACCAGTGTTTCAAAGACGTGTTGGTCATGAAGGGTAAAGAAAACCCAACAAACCAATACGACACATTGGAAATCGTTGAAACAACACCGGTTGAGCAAGTCATGTATGCACCGAACCACCCAATGTTCGGCGGTGACGAAGCTTCTTTGGGTACCTGTAACGCAGGTTAATCCTCACTCTTGGACGGGCCGCATAACCGCGGCCCGTCATTCTTGACCGATTTCAAATCGGGTCATCTGTCACACCAGAAAAAACAGGGCGCGGACGATGGACGCTATTATTCTTCAAATCCTAAACGGGCTTGATAAGGGCTCGGCTTATGCATTGATTGCATTGGGCCTTACACTTATCTTCGGCACACTTGGTGTCGTTAACTTTGCGCATGGCGCACTTTTCATGATTGGTGCATTTTGCGCCGTGACTTTACAGCGTCTGATGAAAATCAGCTATGTGACCATTGATGAAACTCAAAAAGACTTTTTGGGTAACCCCCTTGAGGTACAGGTTCCTTACCTGCAAACTTGGTTTGGAGAAAGCTTTGGTTCAGCAATGATCGATTGGTCTGTTCCGCTGGCCATTTTGTTTTCAATCCCTGTCATGTTGGTGGTCGGCTACACGATGGAACGCGGGCTCATCAAACATTTTTACAAGCGCCCACATGCAGATCAGATCCTTGTAACCTTCGGCCTGGCCATCGTTTTGCAGGAAATCGTCAAGTATTTCTTTGGTGCAAACCCAATTCAAACCCCCGCGCCGTCCGCCTTTACGGGATCGATGGATTTCGGGGTCTTGTTAGGCTTTGATCCAAACGTGGTCATTTATCCGATCTGGCGTTTGGTCTATTTCGTCTTTTCGGCAATCATCATTGGTGGCGTCTTTGCATTTTTGCAATTCACCACGTTCGGTATGGTTGTTCGCGCGGGCATGGCAGATCGTGAAACCGTGGGCCTGTTGGGCATCAACATTGACCGTCGCTTCACGCTGATGTTTGGCCTTGCTGCCGCTGTCGCGGGCATGGCAGGTGTGATGTACACCCCGATCCTTTCACCTAACTACCACATGGGTATGGACTTTTTGGTTCTATCCTTCGTTGTTGTTGTTGTTGGTGGTATGGGATCGCTGCCTGGTGCTGTTGCTTCGGGCTTTTTGTTGGGTGTTTTGCAATCCTTTGCATCGATGAACGAAGTCAAAGCGATCCTGCCAGGCATCGACCAAATTATCATTTATTTGGTTGCGATTATAATTCTGCTCACACGGCCTCGTGGCTTGATGGGCCGCAAAGGCGTGATGGAGGACTAATCCATGTTCGGACTAGACAAAAAAGACACTAGACTGTTAATCATCGTTGCGCTTTTGACCTTTTGCGCACCTGTTATCCTAAACCCGTTTCCCGCTGACAGCGCTCTGGCACAGTTCAATGCGGGTTATCCTGACCTTATGCAACGCTTTGTTATCTTTGGTATCTTTGCCATTGGCTTCAACATTTTGTTCGGTTTGACAGGCTATTTGTCATTTGGTCACGCTGCATTCTTGGGTGTGGGTTCGTATTCGGCCGTTTGGATGTTCAAACTGCTAAGCTATAACGTTGTTCCGGCGATTATTTTGTCGGTGATTACGGCAGGTATTTTTGCGGTGGTCATCGGCTATGTATCGCTGCGCCGTTCGGGAATTTATTTCTCGATCCTGACACTTGCTTTTGCACAGATGTCCTACAACCTTGCCTATTCGGTTCTGACACCGATCACCAATGGCGAAACCGGTTTGCAAGTTTATAGCAACGACCCCCAGATTTTGAAAGGTAACGGACCAGACATGACACATCTGTTCGGTTTGGAAATGCGCTCAACCGCCGAAGTTACCTTTGGCGCGTGGACCTTCGATTTTTCGATCGGGTATTACATGTGTGCGATCATCATGTTGATTTCGTTCTACCTTGCGATCCGCGTGTTCCGGTCACCTTTCGGACTTATGTTGCGCGCAATCAAAGCGAACCAAACACGCTTAAACTATACCGGTATTTCACCACGTCCGTACATGTTGGCTGCGTTCGTGATTTCTGGCATGTACGCGGGTCTTGCTGGTGGTTTGTTGGCCGCAATGGACCCATTGGCAGGTGCCGAGCGTATGCAGTGGACCGCATCTGGCGAAGTTGTTTTGATGACCATCTTGGGCGGTGTTGGTACCCTGTTGGGTCCGGTTCTGGGCGCTGGTTTCATCAAATATGCGGAAAACATCTTTTCCAAGATCAACGAAAACGTTCTGCACGGCTGGTTCAGCTTTTTGCCTGATGGACTGGAAGAAGCCGTTGTTTGGGTGTTCGCACGCTTTGTTGGCGAAGGCTGGCACTTGACCTTGGGTCTGATGTTCATGCTGATCGTTATCTTTTTGCCTGGTGGTCTGGTCGAAGGTGGCCAACGCATCGCCAAATTGTTTGGCGGCAAAGGCAAAAACAAAACCTCGACACCTGCGGAATAAGGAGAACAAAGAATGGGAATCCTTGATATCAAAGACGTAGGTAAGCGCTTTGGCGGCCTACAAGCCTTGGGGGACGTGAACCTAAGCGTCCAAGAAAACACCTGTCACGCGATCATCGGTCCGAACGGCGCAGGTAAATCAACATTGCTGAACTGTTTGATCGGTAAATTGATCCCCGACACGGGCAGCGTGATGTTTGACGGCCAATCTGTGTTGGGTCGTTCAGCGCATGAAATTTGTCAAATGGGCATTTCTCGCGTGTTCCAGACACCAGAAATTTTCAGTGACTTAACAGTTATCGAAAATATGATGATCCCGATTTTCGCCAAACGGGATGGGGCTTTCAAACTGGATGGCATCAGCGCCTTCATGAAACACAAGGCCGTGTTGGAACAAGCAGAACAGGTGCTAGAAGACATGAATATGGCAGACAAACGCCATATGAATGCAGCATCGATGTCACGCGGTGACAAACGTCGTTTAGAAATCGGCATGTGTCTGTCGCAAAATCCACGTCTGTTGTTGTTGGATGAACCAACGGCGGGCATGGCACGCGCAGACACCAACAACACAATTGATCTGTTAAGACAGATCAAAGACGAACGCGACATTACCATCGCGATCATTGAACACGACATGCATGTTGTGTTCTCGCTCGCGGATCGGATCACCGTTTTGGCCCAAGGCACCCCCTTGGTCGAAGATACGCCCAAAAACATTAAAGGTCACCCAAAGGTTAAAGAAGCCTACCTGGGCGAAGCACATTAAGGAGAACAGACAATGAGTGGAAATCTTGCATTAGAGACGCACGCCCCCGCCTATTTGTCGGTTCACGACATTCACGCGTATTATGGCGAAAGCTATATCGTACAGGGTGTATCCTTTAACGTGCACGAAGGTGAAATTTTGGCACTTCTTGGCCGAAATGGTGCGGGAAAGACATCAACCCTGCGCACCATCGCGCGCTTGGACGATCCACAACTGCACCGTGGTGAAATCTGGCTGGATCATAAGCATCTGCATACAATGACCAGTTACGAAGCCGCCGTAAACGGCATCGCGCTGGTTCCAGAAGATCGTCGTATCATTCCTGGCCTGACCGTGGAAGAAAACTTGCAATTGGCCCAGATTGTCGAACCAATTGGCTGGGGTCTTGATCGTATATATGATTTGTTCCCGCGCCTAGGCGAGAGGCGCAAACAAGAAGGCGTAACGCTGTCTGGTGGCGAACAGCAAATGTTGTCAATCGCTCGGGCCCTAGCCCGCGACATCAAAGTTTTGTTGCTCGATGAACCTTACGAAGGCTTGGCACCCGTTATCGTTGATGAGATCGAAAAAACACTTCGCATCATCAAAGAACAAGGTATCACCACGATCATCGTTGAACAAAATGCTGTGCGTGCGCTGAAATTGTCCGACCGCGCGGTTATTTTGGACACTGGCAGCGTCGTGTTTGATGGCACAGCCAAAGAAGTCCTAGACAACGCTGATCTACGCGCCGAATATCTTGCAATCTGATTGCGACGGTTCCAAGGTCTCATAGACAGGTCTTGGAACCCATACCATACATCCCATATCTAAAATTTCAGAGGGGAAATTATGTCTGATAAAATGTACCCACCCAGTGCAGGTTTCATTGCAAACGCACATATTAACAAAGAACAATACGACACCATGTATGCCGCATCGATCAATGATCCAGATGCATTTTGGGCAGAACATGGCAAACGTGTAGACTGGATCAAGCCCTTTACCAAGGTAAAAAATGTAAATTACTCTTATCCGGACGTGTCGATCAAATGGTTCGAGGACGGCGAATTAAACGTCGCTGCCAACTGCGTTGACCGTCACTTGGCCAGTCGCGCTGATCAAACTGCGATCATCTGGGAAGGCGACAATCCAAACGATAGCAAGCACATTTCGTATCGTGAATTGTCAGAGAACGTCAATAAACTGGCAAACGTCTATAAATCTATGGGCGTCGGCAAAGGCGACCGCGTCGTGCTCTATATGCCGATGATCCCAGAGGCGGCCTATGCGATGTTGGCATGTGCACGCATTGGCGCAATTCATTCAATCGTGTTCGCGGGTTTTTCCCCCGAAGCTTTGGCAGCACGTGTAGATGGCTGTAAAGCATCGCTTATCGTCACGGCCGACGAAGCACCCCGTGGTGGTCGTAACACGCCATTAAAGACCAACGTCGACAAAGCACTGGCAATCTGTGGCGATGTGCAAACCTTGGTTGTGGAACGCACTGGCGCTGACGTCGGCATGGTCGATGGACGCGATCATTCTTATTCTGCGGCGATGGCCAAAGCCTCTGCTGACTGTGCACCCGAGCCTATGAAC
>Ga0181607_10005293_pt1 | contig 10927 bp, 12 predicted proteins | sample 041ome_9_FD_132420 | JGI IMG/M metagenome (GOLD analysis project Ga0181607, IMG submission 132420) | Coastal salt marsh microbial communities from the Groves Creek Marsh, Skidaway Island, Georgia - 041413US metaG (megahit assembly) | ecosystem: Environmental > Aquatic > Marine > Intertidal zone...
CAATGAAGAATTAAAAGCTAACTCACCTTGGAAATTGATAATATTTTTTATTTTATAAGCTAGATCCAAAATCGATATTTCTTCACCAAAACCTACATTGTACAAATCATCTTCACAAGATTTATCTAACAAAAATGAAACAGCTTCTGCTAAATCATCTACATATAAAAATTCTCTTAGTGGTGTTCCGGATCCCCATATTCTAAAAATATCATCATTAGCAACTTTTGATTTATGCATTCTCATAATTAATCCAGGTATGACATGGCTATCCATCTCAGAAAAGTTGTCATGTGGTCCATAAAGATTTGTTGGCATTAGATTCACAACTTTATGTGAATACTGTTTGTTTAAAGCCCTCCCCATTTCAATAGCTGCAATTTTAGCAATTGCATACGGTGAATTTGTCGGTTCTAGCTCTCCTGTCATTAAACTATCTTCTTTAATAGGATTTTCAGCATTAAGCGGGTAAATACAGCTACTACCTAGATTAATAATTTTAGTTTTAGGAAATTCGATACAAGCCTCTAGAATATTCATATTTATTTTGAGATTTTGGAAAATAAATTCACTACGTTTTGTGTTATTTGCGTAAATTCCTCCAACTTTCGCTGCTGCATTTATAACAATATCGGGATTTTCTTTTTTCATCTTGATCAAAGTTTCATCTAGTGAAAAAAGATTTGTGTCATCTCTAGATGAGGAGATTATTTCACTAATAGAGTCCGACTTACTAAGAATACGAACAAGAGAACGACCTACCATACCATTTGAGCCGAATATAATAATTTTCATTTTTTTAACTTGTTATAAACATTAATTATATTTAATTAATATTATTACATTACATGAAGCATAATTTACCTTACATATTAAATTTACCTCCATTCACATATAGAGGTATAGATTTTAGTAAAATGAAATTCTTTAATAAATTACTATTTATTTTAAAAGGTAAGATTACATCGTTTCTGGTTAACAAATTAGATAAAAAAGCTTTTTGTATTGCTGTAAATTTTTTATATAAAAATTCACAGATTTATTATGAAGAAGGAGAATACAAAAAAAGAATTTTCAATGATAAGGTAGTTTCTTATCCTAATAAAAGAGTATTAAGGTTGGTTAATGGATATGAGCATACTTTAAAAAAAATTTATGAATCATATTGTCTTCATAAAATTGATTTTAAAAAAGATGATATTTTAATTGATTGTGGAGCAAATGTTGGTGAGCTATTCTTAGCTTCACAATTTTTTAACCATGACTTAAAATATATTGCCTTTGAGCCAGATCTAAATACTTATAAATGCTTAATTAAAAACACTTCATTATCAGAAGCTAAGCTTTTCAATAATGCATTATCAGATGAACATTCAAAAACTAATTTTTATATAGATAATGAGGGAGGCAATAGTTCACTTATTGATTTTGGTACATCAGAATCAAATATCGTAGAAACCCTTCCCCTAGATTCTTTCAACCTTAAGGAACGTATAAAATTACTGAAAGTGGAGGCTGAAGGTTTTGAACCAGAAGTATTGCATGGGGCCAAAAACACTTTATCGCTTATTGATTACATATCTGTAGATTTTGGATTTGAAAGGGGATTGACTCAAGACTCAACAATAGTAGATGTTAATAAAATACTTACTGAAAATAATTTTGATTTAGTAGATTTTAGTGAGTATAGACTAATTGGTCTCTATCAAAACAAAATGATTCAAAAATAGTACGATATATGAAAAATTACAAATCATTGAATATAGATATGCTGGAAGAAAATACTATAAAATTTATCAATTCATTAAAGAAAGATAGTGAATTTCATTATATGCCTGTAAGAGACGGGGTAACCAATGAGGGAGCAAAATTGAAACTCGGTTTTATGTGTTATGTCTTGAAAATATTCTACACATTAAATATCTGGGATAACTTTAAAGAAGAAAAAAAGAATTCTTGGGTTGATGAGATGAATTCCTATCAAGATGAAAATTATTTAAATGCGAAAAATTCGTACGTTGATCCAGCTTTTCTTAGACTTTCTTCAAAAGTAAATATGATAGATATTTCAAAAGACGCTTACAGAATTCTATCGAATAACGTATTGAATACAAAATATGAACTTAAAAAAAATAAAACGCAAACATCAATTAGAGCAGAAACAAAACAATGCATTGCAACTCTACAGCAGTTAGGTAGAAGTAACAAAGATACTTTTCTAGATTTTCCACAAACAAAATATGAAATATCTAAATTACTGGATAGCTATGATTGGTCTCAGCCATGGTCTGCAGGAGCACAATTTGCTGGTTTAAGTGTTTTTACATCTACGCAATTAAACAATCAAGAAAAGATTGCTAATCAAGATATCCTAAGTAATTATATAAATAAGCTTGTTAACTCTGAAAATGGTTGTTATTACTTGGGGAATAGACCAACAAGGTCTCAATTGATAAATGGTGCTATGAAGGTTATTTCAGGACTTGATTGGCTAAATTTAGAAATCCACTATCCAGAGAAACTAATTGATTTATGTTTAGAAGATAATCCATCTGGTGAAGGATGTGATTTAGTTGATAATGTGTATGTACTTTATAAATGTTTGCAGCAGACTAACTATAAAAGGAAAGAAGTAACTAAATATTTGGATAAAATCAACTATCTAGTTATGCTTCATTCACACAGTGAAAGTGGGGGATTCTCTTACTTTAAAGAAAAAAGCCAGACTCACTATTACGGAGTAAGAATATCTCAAGGAAAAAATGAGGCGGATTTGCATGGAACAGTACTACTATTGTGGGCATTATCAATGATATTTCAAATGAAAGAACAAAATACAAATGAATGGAAGGTAATTAAACCTTAAAAGTATCTTTCTAAGTATCCCTTAACGTAGTCTTTACTTGATCTACTTGTAGTTATTTTGAGACCAAATGCATCATGTCCAAATTGATTAGCATTTAAAGTCATTAACTTATCTTGAATATATATTGGATGATGTTTTATCTTTGTTTTAAGAACGTGTTTTTTGTATTTTGCTTCAATCATTTTAATCCATGCATCATAAGCAATATCCGGATTACCACCTCCTCTATCTCCCCAGTTATTAAATTGTCTATTCCACGCTCTTGCAAACCTAGCTCTATCTTCGGCAATAATTTTCTTTGTTCGGAACATCGAGTCATATTGCCAAATTGGTATTGGAATATTCGGAACATTAGTAGGTAAGATCTGTTTGCCATTAATCGTAGGTTGGCATAAGTCTCCACCTCCATTAAGTTTTATATTTGGAAACACCTTCTTATTTAATGCAATACAAAGTTTTGTCTTCACATGATACCTATCAGGAGTAAAGAATTGAAATTGTCGAAATGCTACTGCTGGAGAATCATTATTCTTAGCTAGATATTTTTTTATTTTAGAGATATCTTTTTCATGAATAAAGTAGTCTAAATCCATCCTCAATACCCAATCTCCTGAACATTTATTAAAACCTTTTTGAAAGGTTTTTCCGATATGATCAAATTTAAATTCATATGGCCAATCTTCACCAACAATAATTAATTCATCAGCAATTTGGTTATAGCAATTTAAGGCTTCTTTCCAGGGATCATTTCTATCCTCAGGGTTTGTCATCGTTGTTGCCACTGATAAATTAATCATTTTAAAAATACTTTATCTTATTATGAAAATCACCAAAATGAAAATAGTACTTTGCTCTATCTTTTAATCCATGACCATAATTACGAACACTTAAAAATGGATAGGAATACTGTTTATCTGAACCTTCTTCAAAGTATGTTTCATTAGGAATGCTTACACACCCTGAGGTTTTACTAATTAAACTCATAATGCTTTGATCGTGTCTATTTTCAATAAAATTTTCATTTTGGTTAAAGGAATAAAAATCTGTAATAAGGTTAAGATCTTTTGATATAACATCTTGAAAAGATTCAATAAAATTTTTTGTGTGATTATTTTTCTGAAAAATTAAATGCCCACCCATTAGTTGAGCACTTTTCTTTATTTTATTATTTTTGGAGACATTAAAGTGGGCGAGTAACTCACTTGAGGTGTATTTTTCCTCAATATGTTCATCTTTACCTTCTATTCGAAAGTTACCAAATTCTGAATCATTCAATTGTTCAATGTACTCTAGAAGCCTTTTAACTCCTAAATAATTAAACGTACTTCCAGCATCAGTGTAAACAATTAGATCATTCTTGTTAATTAGATCCAACGTCTGATTAATTATTTGATGTTTCCAAATCCAATAACCACCCCCCCTTTGTTTGGACAAAATGTTTCTATATTTTTTTCTGAATAATGGGTCAAGCTTTTGTGGAGTGTAAATGAACATTTTTTTAAATAAACCGGTTTTACTTGCTGATTTTTGAATTTGTTTAGCTGAAATTGAGTACTTTGAGCTATCTAGATAAGTAATTAAGTAAATATTTTGAGTATTTTTAAACATCAACTATTTTTAATTTTACTTTAATCCTCAGAATATAAATTTATTAAAATATATAAAATAGTTCCCTCTATTAATATCAAAATAGTGATAAATTTTATATATTGTTTAGATGAAAATTACAACACCCAATGTATTACATCTATATTTTCTATACTTGAAAAGACTTCAGAAAAAGTAAACTTCTTTATACTTCATGAAAATCCAGATTCTATAAATAAATTATTGAAAAGAATCGACACACATAAAATGACAAATGATATTTTTACTAAAAAATTTGATGAAGACACCAGTTTTTTTATAAACTTAGAAAAGAGTCATGTTTCAGCGGCTTCTTATTTTAGGCTTTATCTAGACGAATACTTTGATACAGACTTAGATTATGTTGTATATATTGATCCGGACGTTATTTGCAATTTAGATCCTGTATTTGTTATAAAGGAGAGTATAAAGGAAATGCGTCAAAAAAGGCAAATTTTAGGTGTTGTAACTGAAGATATTGTTGAGGTCAAGTCATCAAACAGTGAACGATTAAAACTCTCATCTCAAAAATATTTTAATGCTGGGATAATGATAATCAATTTAGCTACTTGGAAGAGGGAAAAAATAGGTTTTAAACTCAGAGAATTATTGAAAAATAGTAAAGATAAAATTGTTCTCCATGACCAAGATGTACTAAACCTATTTTTTAATGGAGAATATCTAGAACTTACTGCATATTTAAATTTTACAGTGCCAACACTTAACATTGACGTAAGCGAGAAAATAAATAAATTTGATATAGAAGAAGTAATTTTTTATCACTTTGTGGGCAATCGAAAACCTTGGCAGTTAAAAGGCTTGTTTAATCCGCTTGCAGAAGTTTATCAAAACACATATAGGAATCTATTTAATAAGAAATACCACTTTGATAAAATGCCAAAAAGAAATACATTAAAAATACTATTAAAAACTATATTATCAAGAAGGTTTTTAGAACTTAAATATCCCGCTCAATACATATATTTTTCTATAAAATACTTGATTTCGAAATAGAGGTAGTTTATGAAATACATTAATAATTTACGCCAAGAAGAAGTATTAACCAGTTACAATTTTGCTAGAAATGCAGATATTGTTTATTCCGAAATAATTAGTTTAGATAAATATCAAAAGCTAGAAAATAAAAATCATGATATTATTTATCAAGACCAGACAAAGGTATTTTATAAAACTAACAAATTCACTTTAAAAGAAAATCAGATTATATTTTGCAATTCAAATTTATTAGACTCACTATTTACAACAATAAATAAAAATAAAAAAAATAACTTTAAAAATATCAAATTAATAACTCATCAAACAGATTTGTCGATTTCTAAAAAAGTTTTTAGAAAAAAACCCAATTGTATTTCAAAGTGGTTTGCAATTAATGTTGATTATGAACATCGCGACCTTATTCCAATACCAATAGGGTTATCAAATGACTATTCACACAAAAATATAATGAAAGATGACTACAAAGAACTTGAGGAAGTTCCATTCAATGAAAAAGCAAATTTACTATATGTTAATTTTCAAAGAAATACTAATTTTATTTCCCGTTATAAATTAGAGTCGAAATTAAAAAATTATTATTGGGTACATCACGAGTACCCACACCTTGAAATCAAGCAGTATCTTAATCATTTACAATCTTTTAAGTTTATATTTTCACCACAAGGAAATGGTATTGACACACATAGAGTATGGGAAACAATCTATGCGGGGTCAATACCAGTTGTAGAAAAGCATATTAATTTTAAGTATTTTAAAGACCTACCAATCATTTTTTACAAAGAGAGTAAAGAATTAAGTTTGGAATACTTACAAGAAAAAGAAAAAAATCTGGAAATTGAAAACTTCTACAGCAGAAAGCTTTCTATTGATTATTGGCTTGAAATGATTAATAAAGATTTAGTTTCAAATGAAAGTCACGAAGTTTCATTTGAAGAGAGTCAAAAATATAGTAAACGTTCTATTAAGAAGTATCTACTAAAGGAAAAAACCAATAGTAAGTTAAAAGCATTTACCTCTCTATTTAGAAGAATGTATCTAAAAATATTTGAAAGTTAAATTATTAATTAAGGTATTAGTATGAGTAATTTTTGGATTAATGAATTAGAACCTGGATATTATGACAAAATAATTAATCAAGGATTAAAAGCAAATAAAGGATTAAGAGCAAGTTGGCACAACTATACTAATTTGATTGTAAAAAGCGAAGTAAATATTCATGACATTCATTTAGATTATGCCTGTGGACCAGGAACATTAATAGGTTTATACACAAGGGCAGAGTCTACTGGTGTGGATATTTCTGAAGCTCAAATTATTTACGCTATTAATAATTATGGAGAAAAAGGAGAATTTTTTACAACAGAAAACAAGAATTTTAAAACACGCAAAACAAAATATAATATCATTACCGTTATAGGTCTTTTTGAATTTTTAGATGACGATGCAATCATAAAACTTTTAAATAAACTTTATAAGCTTTTGCTACCAGGTGGAAAGATAGTAGTAACAACACCAAATTTTTTTAGCACTATGTACTTTATGGTTAAAATTCAAAACATAATAGGTAAAAATTATAGTGAGTTGCATATTAATAAATTTGATAAACATAGATTAAGAAAACTAATTTCTGCTTCGCAATTTCACAACATAGAGATAAAAAAATATATGAATGCAGGCGTGTTTCTTGGAGTCTTTAATCTTCGTTTTTCAAATAGAATACAAAAACTCATCGAGAACTTATTTTCTAATTTTTTTGGTTATATGTTAATCGCTAAATTAACAAAATAATTGACCAAGTTATAAAAAATTAATTTATGATTAAGTGTGGAAAATAACAATATGCTGTCAGTTAGTATAATTTTGCCAACTCTAAATGAGTTAGAAAATATACAAAAATTAATACCCGAAATAATTGAAGAACTTGAAAAAATAGATGATCTTCAACAATATCAAGTTATTGTTGTTGACGATAATTCAGAAGATGAAACTGAAAATTATTTAAAAAATCAAATTAAAGAGACTCCTAGTGTATTTAAGTATCTTATAAGAAAAGAAAATAGATCGCTTAGCGAATCTATTCTTGATGGAATTAAATATTCGGATTACGATTATGTAATTTGGCTAGATGCCGATGGATCAATGGAAGCCAAATCTATAGTAGAACTAATCAATGTTCAGAAGAAAAACAAAAGTTCAGTTATTATTGGCTCCAGGTTTGTGGAAGGTGGAGGATACAAAGGTATAGAAGAAAGTAGTGCAGGAGGTATAATCAGTGCATCAAAACAAGTTATTAAATCAAAAGATTCAGTACTAGGTTTAATACTGTCTATAATTTTTAACAAACTTCTTTTGATAATTCTTAACACAGGGGTCAAAGATATAACTAGTGGTTTTATATCAATTAATAAAAAATTAATAATTGACAATATATTCTTGGATAAAAATTATGGAGAATATTTTATATATTTAGTTACCAGTCTATTAATTAGAAAACAAAATATAATTGAAGTTGGGTATATTTGTAAAACCCGAGAACATGGAGAATCTAAAACTGCACCATCATTAATAAAATTAATTAAAAGAGGCCTTCCATACATTAAGGCAGCTAACGAATCCAGGAGGAATATAAAAAATGTACATAAAAGATAACGATGGGAACACACTTTGCTTAATTATTAAAAAACATGAAATGAATGAAGGAAAAGAATTTTATACAGACGATACTGAAGAATTTCAATTTGCAAGCTTCAGATTAGAAAAAGATGAAGTTATTGATAGACACTACCATTATCAAAACACAAGAGAAGTAAAGTTTACATCTGAAGCCATCATTGTTTATGACGGAAAAATACAACTGGATGTTTATGATTTGGATAAAGAATTTATTCAATCAGAAATTCTTGTTGGTGGAGATGTCGCTATATTATCTTCAGGGGGACATGCATTAAAACTTTTAGAAAAGTCACATTTTATAGAAGTCAAACAGGGACCATATGACGAAAAAACTGATAAAGAGAGATTTTAACTTGATAAATGTATTCGATCCTTACCTGAGCTTTTGGGACAAATTTAGTGTTATGAAGGCACTTTCTAAAAAATCTATTTCAGGATCAACAAGTTTAATTAATGATTTTGAATTAGAGTTTTCAAAATTTTGTAACAGGAAATACGGTATTGCTGTATCAAATGGAAGTGTTGCACTTGATTTAACTTTTGCTTCATTAAACCTTCAAGACGGTGACGAAGTAATTATTCCATCCCATACCATAATTTCTTGCCTAGCAAGTGTTATTAGGGGTAATGGTACACCAATTTTCTGTGATGTTAATGAAGTAAGTTGGAACATGACTTTAGAAGATGTAAAAAAAGTTGTATCACCAAAAACAAAAGTTGTTTTGATGGTGCACACATTTGGATTACCAGCTGATGCAGATGAAATAGAGCTTTATTGTAAAGAAAACAATATTACCTTAATAGAAGATGCTGCAGAAGCACATGGTCAAGTTGGAGGAGAAAAGATTTGTGGTTCATATGGACTAATGTCTACATTCAGTTTCTATGCGAATAAACACTTAACAACTGGGGAAGGGGGAATGATTCTTACTGATTCTGAAGAAATTTATAAAAAAGCTAAACAATATAGAAATTTAGACTTTTCTAACAAGAGATTTCATCACGAAAACTTATTTTGGAATTATAGATTAGGAGGCCTTCAAGCTGCTTTAGGCATGTCTCAACTTAAAAATATTAATAAAGTCATTACGTCCAAAAAGAAACAAGCACTTTACTATGACAATTTGTTATCACATCACAAAGAAATACTACAAATTCCATCAAAATCTTACAACGGAATACAGAATCATTACTGGGTATATGGGGTTTTATTAAAAGTAAATAATATAAGAGATTCTGTAATGGAAAAAATGAGAACACTAGGTGTAGAAACCCGTCCATTCTTCTGGCCTCTTCATTTACAAAATGCGTTACCTGATGAGTTTAAAGAGAAAGAAACGAATTTATTAGTCTCTGAAAACCTCGGAAAGAATGGTTTATATATTCCTACTGGTAGCCACATATCAAATAGTAAACAGAATAAAATCGTTGAAGTTTTAATTAAGTCTATTAAAAAATCAACCTAATATTCGACATAGTCTTTTTCTTCCACAATTCCCGATTTGTAAAAAATATTAATCGAGTTTTTAATTCTATACCGTTCATCGTTCTGCAAGTAAACACTTCGAGCAAGATTAATAAATTCTGTGGAAAAATTTTTCTTTTGCTCTAAAACTCTGATTAAATCTTCAGTCTCCCATAATGCAGTATTTATTTCAATTAATTCATTTAAAAATTCTTGAAATTTAATTGGGTTGATATTCTTTATTTTCTCAATTTCAATCTCTAACTTATTAATTTCATTGTTAACATTTTTTAGCTTTTCAGAGCTTGAAATTTTTTCGGTTTTAATTTTGAGAATAGAATATTTGTCAATAACTTCTCCAACAGAAACTTCAATTTTCATAATTTACGTCTCTCCATGTATTTCTATATTTTATTTTTTTTCCTCTTACATTATGGTAATAAAGTCTTGAATTTGTACTGACCCTATCTACTAAATGGATAAAGCTACTGTTAATACAATGAATTTCTTTTGAAATTGAAATCAAACCAGAATATAGAAAAATATTTTTAAATAAATCGCTTTTCTTTTCAATAAATATGTAATTTTCTTTGGGATTTAATTTGATTGCATAATTTTTGTTGGAAGCTGTTTGATGAACTAACTTTATGTTGTTTATATCAGCATTGTAATAATCAATCAGGTGGTTAACTAGGGCATCTTCACGAGTTTTATCATTTGGAATGTAGAAGTAATTATAAGAGTACGAATAATTTAGACCTAGTTGTTTATAAAAGGATTCATTGAATGGTTTTTTGTATTTGCTCCAATCAATATTTTCCCAACCGACTTTTAATACTTCTAAATTGTATTCATTTGAATACTCTGAAACAAACTTATTTGCATGATTTGGTTTTTCCAAATCTGCTGGTACAACTTGAACACTACTATTTTCAGAATATAAAAATGATATTTGCTTATAAAATTTTTTATCAACAATCAGATGAATTCTCTTAAAACTCCTAGAAATATAATTCACCATTCCATTACAGATAATTACATCCCCTAAGCCAAGGTGATGGTACAGTACAAAACTGTCTTTTGAAATATCATTAATATTGTTTAAAGTCATATTTGTTGATTAGTTTTTATTACTAATAATAAAGTATTATAAATAAGAGAAATTAAATTTATGAAAAATAATCAAAAAGTATCAGTTGTAATTCCATCATACAATAGATATAAGTATTTAATGAATGCCTTAGAGAGTGTCTTTAATCAAACTTATGAAAATATTGAAA